>JAABUN010000448.1_pt1 | contig 107549 bp, 97 predicted proteins | sample 5559311 | NCBI WGS metagenome assembly JAABUN01 (sample SAMN10711877, study PRJNA513370) | rock metagenome | isolation source: Antarctica rocks | place: Antarctica: Victoria Land, Siegfried Peak sud | reverse complement strand
GTTTGCCGTTGCGCGTTTGCCCATTGCGAACCACATCTGCGCTTTGGCAATGAGTGCAACTCACCTGTGTCGTGACTTCAACCATAAAAAGAGATTACTATATCTCTCCCCACTCAACCACTACCAAAATTTTCACTTTGAGAAAAATCGGGAGGATTCTTTGCACAAACGCTCCAATTTCTGTTATCCTTACGCTTGCTATTTAACTTTTACCCGGAAATTAAGAAATTAATCTGAGTCAACAATGGGAAGCGACCAATTCTTGACTTGGAGTTAAAGCACAGAACTTTCATGTTAAACGTATTAATTACCGGCGGCGCTGGCTTTATCGGCTCCCATCTTTCCGAGCGGCTGTTGCAGAACGAGGACGTTTCGGTCACGGTGACGGACAATCTCAGCACCAGCAAATTCCAAAACATCCGGCATCTGGTGGAACATCCGCGCTTTCGTTTGCTGGTGAGCCCGGTGACCGACACCGTCGTGATGGAGCCGCTCATCGCACAGAGCGATCACATCTATCACTTTGCGGCGGCGGTCGGCGTGCGGCGCATCATCGAAGAGCCGGTCGAGACCATCGAGACCAACATCCTGGGCAGCGAGGCCGTGCTGAAGCTGGCCGCCAAATACCACAAGAAGGTTCTGCTGGCCTCGACTTCCGAAGTTTACGGCAAAAATAACAAAGTCCCCTTTAGCGAAGAGGACGACAGCGTGTTTGGCGCGACCACCAAAAGCCGTTGGAGCTACGCCTGTTCCAAGGCCATTGACGAGTTTCTGGGACTGGCCTACCACAAAGAAAAAGGCTTGCCCGTTGTCATCGCGCGCTTTTTCAATACCGTCGGGCCGCGTCAGACCGGGCGCTATGGCATGGTCGTGCCCTCGCTGGTGCAACAAGCGCTGGCGAACAAGCCTCTTACCGTTTACGGCGACGGCCAACAAAGCCGGTGCTTTACCCACGTTCAAGATTCGATTCGTTGTCAGCAGGCGCTGATGAACCATCCCGATGCGGTCGGTGAAATTTTTAACATTGGTAGCTCACAGGAAGTCACCATCGAAGGTTTGGCCAAACGTATTATCGAGATGACCGAATCGAAGTCGGAGATTCTCTACGTTCCCTACGAAGAAGCCTACGAAGCTGGCTTCGAGGATATGCGGCGCCGCGTGCCCGACACCACGAAAATCAAGAACGTTTTGGGTTTTGCACCCGAATCGAAGCTCGACGATATTCTAACCGATGTCATCGGGTATTTTCGCGCGCAAAAAACCGCTTGAGGCAAAACCTGAGAAATTCGCTCAGTGGTAGATGACCGAATCGCTCTTCTTGTGATTGATTTGGGAGTGAATTTCACGTCTATCATCAATTTATTCTCTCTTGAAATTCGTCGAAAGAAGATTGGACAAACATTTTAAGAACTGGTAAGATGTGTCTCAAATCTGCAAAGATTTGAGCATTTCGTCTCAAATTTGGAATTCCTATGACAAACCCGGCTGCTTTTTCTAACACCACCACCGAACAAGATTTGAAAAGTCTGGACTCAAAAACCGCTTTTCTCCAGTCGCCGGAGCTGCTCACGCCGGGCGGAGTTGAGGGCATCTGTGGAAGTCACTGCCAGCAACTGCGCGAGAAGTTGGACGCGCGCACCGCCTGCATCGGCGTTTTGGGCATGGGTTATGTGGGTCTTCCGCTCGCCATCACCTTCGCCGAAGCCGGATTTTCGACGATTGGCTTTGATCTCTCGCAACGCCACGTCAGCGATTTGCAGGCGGGCAAGTCGCACATCGGCGACGTTAAATCCAGTCGCGTGAGCGCCCTCGTTGACGACAAGAAATTTCGGGCGACCAACGATTTCGACGGATTAGCCGAGTGCGACGTCACCATCATCTGCGTGCCGACGCCGCTCACTGAAATGCGCGAGCCGGATTTGTCCTACGTCCTGAGCGCGACGCGCGCCGTCGCCGCGCAGTTGCATCCGGGGCAACTGGTCATTCTGGAAAGCACGACTTACCCCGGCACGACTGACGAAGAGATGTTGCCGATCTTGAGCAAGGGCGGACTAAACGTCGGCCACGATTTCTTTCTGGCCTACTCGCCCGAACGCATCGATCCGGGCAACGAGAAGTTTCCCCTACACAAAGTGTCCAAGGTCGTGGGCGGACACACGCCGGAGTGTTTGCAAGTCGCCCTCGCGACCTACGATTCCATCATCGACCAGACCGTGCCGGTCTCTTCGACGCGCGCGGCGGAGCTGACAAAACTGCTGGAAAACATCTTTCGCTCGGTCAACATCGCCCTCGTCAACGAAATGGCGCTTCTGTGCGACCGCATGGGACTGGACGTATGGGAAATCATCGAGAGCGCGGCCACCAAACCTTACGGTTTCACGCGGTTTCTGCCCGGCCCCGGTCTGGGTGGGCACTGCATTCCGCTCGACCCTTTTTACCTGTCGTGGAAGGCGCGCCAATACGATTTTCAGACCAAGTTCGTCGAACTGGCGGGCGAAATCAACCGGCAGATGCCCTCTCATGTGGTGGATAAAATCACCCGCGCTTTGAACGATAAATGCAAATCAGTTCGCGGCGCGCGTATCGCGCTTTTGGGCATGAGTTACAAGCCCAACGTCAACGATTGCCGCGAATCGCCCTCGCTGTGCGTGGCGCAAATGCTAATGGAGTTGGGCGCCGACGTTCTGCTCAACGATCCCCACGCCGATCACGTCCGCATCGGCGGCGAGCTTTGCCATACCCAATCGCTCGAAAAGATTTTGGACGCTGATTGCGTGGTGCTGCTGACCGATCATCGAGCTTACAACTACGCCGACATCGCGGCGCGCGCCACTTTGATCATCGATACGCGCAACGCCTTTAAAGCAGTCGAAGCGCCGACCGCACAAATCATCAAGCTGTAAATTTTATGGAATTATTTTTGCCCCTCGAACACCGTCCCGTGGGATATGTCGCCCCACCTTCGCACCAGAAAGGACCTGGCCTGACGTTTGGCAAGCGGGAGGTTAAAACTCATGGCTGAAATGGTTTTAGTTACCGGCGGCGCGGGCTTTATCGGCTCTCATCTGGTGCGACGCCTTTTGCGCGACGGCTATCGCGTGCGCGTTTTGGATAATCTGGCGACGGGCAAAGCGGCCAATTTAGCCCCCGTGCGCGAGCAAATCGAGTTCATCGAAGGCAGCATCACCGACGACGAAACCGCCGTGCGTGCCGTCGAAGGCGCGCAATATGTGTTGCATCAGGCGGCGATTCCTTCGGTTCCACGCTCGATTGCCGATCCTCTGGCGTCTCATCTGGAGAACTCGACCGGAACGTTGACTTTGTTGTGCGCGGCGCGCGACGCGAGCGTCAAGCGCTTCGTCTACGCGGCGAGCTCTTCGGCCTACGGCGACACGCCAACGCTTCCCAAAGTCGAGACGATGCGCACCGATCCGCTCTCGCCTTACGCCGTCGCCAAATTATCGGGCGAGAATTACTGTCGCACTTTTCACCAGGTTTACGGGCTGGAAACCGTCGCGCTACGCTACTTCAATATCTTTGGGCCGCGACAGGATCCCAAGTCGCTTTATTCGGCGGTTATCCCCAAGTTCATCACGGCGATTCTGGAAGACCGCGAAATCGCGATTTATGGCGACGGCGAGCATTCGCGCGATTTTACTTTCGTAGACAACGTGGTTGCTGCCAACTTGCTGGCCATGACAACGCCCGACATTGGCGGTCAAATGTGTAACATCGCTTGCGGGCAGCGCTTTTCGCTCAACGAGCTAATTGAGCGTTTGGGCGCCATCACGGGCAAAACGCCGCGCGTCGAATATCAAGCGCGCCGCGCCGGTGACGTGCAACATTCGCTGGCCGATATTTCTCGCGCGCGCGAACTTCTGGGCTACGAGCCACGCGTGTCCTTCGACGAAGGTTTACAACAGACCGTCGCCTATTTTAAGTCGCTTTAAGCCAAGGCTTCTATGCCAAGTCACCAGTAAGCGAACTTTGCAATAACTCAGGACGGCGCCCAGAGTTGTAGTCTCGCCTCACGGCGGGACTACAAACTGGCGCTCAACCCATCGCGATTCGCTTAAAGCACCTCAATGGTAAAATTCTCGCCGTCCCACTTGAGCGCCTCGGTATAGAAGAACGTCCACTCCAACCTCTGGGCGCCTTTGGGCACCACGATGTCGGCGTAATACAAGCCCATTTTCAATTCAATCGCCTTGAAGTCGCGCTTGTTCTTCCAACCGTCGCTCGTCCAGCGCACGCGAAACGGGTCGCCGCAAATCAAGCGCAACGTCGTGCCGACTTCGACGGTTTGCGTGGGGAAGTTGTGTCCCCACATCGTCAAATCGCGGCGCGGCGCGATGTCGCCGGTCACGTAACGCTCGCTGGCCGAAGGCACGCAATCGAAGATTGTGCCCTCGCGCCGCGAATGCAGCAGCTTGATATATTCGGCGTGCGCCCACGCGAGGGGTCGCGCCGAGCCGGTCGCGCGGCCTTTTTCCAGATGCTCTTCGGGCAAATCGTCCAGCGTCCAAATCTGTTCGGGCAGCAGATGGGTTTTGCTGGCGAAACCTTCCATTGACCAAATATAAGGTTGCGGATCGCCGCCGTTTTCGGCGCCCAAAGCTATTTCGTAATGCCCGCGTTCGCCGCCCAGAAGCGGCCAGGCGCGCCCGACGCCCCAACTGTCGTGATAGCCCGAACCGTCGTCGCGTTGGCCGTAGCCGTCGCCGTTGTAGCGCAAAAAGCAGACGCCGCGCGGCGTCTCGACGCGCAAAACTTTGTCCATTACGCGCACGCTCGCCAACACCAAAGGATCGTCGGCCTTTCTGATTCCATAACGCACCAGTTCCAGAAAGCCGCCATCGAACACCTCGCGCGCGCGCCGAATTTTGGGCTTGCCTGGCTCTTGCGAAGTCAGTTCGTAGGTTTCGTCTGTCGGCGGCTCGGTCGGCAACGGCTGCCCGACTTGGAGCGGGTTGATGCGCACATAATGATGCGGCTCGCCCTCGACCAGTTCGCCGGTCGTCGTCGCGCACCAATTATCCAAATTGCCTTCCAGCCAGTCGGCGTAATCTTCCAAAATCAGCGCCGAATCGGGATCGTCGGTATCGCGCAGAAACGCCGCCGCCGCCGTCAACGAGGCAATAACCGCCGCCAACGTCGAAGGCGAAAGTCCTGAGGCTTCTTCCCAACGTTCCTGCTGCGTGACCGGCCCGTGCAGCGCCAGAAAGCGCGCCGCGCGCGTCACCAGATAAGTCGGATCGAAGCCGCCCAATGATCCGGCGCGCTGGAGTTGACGCGCCAGCAAAATCGGAAACGCGACTTCGTCCAACTGAAGCGAACGGAAATATGGCTCGCCATCGATCCAGAAGTTCTGCGCGAACGAACCATCGGTGTTCTGCGAAGCCGCCAGATAAATCAGCGCGCGATAAGCCGTTTCCGACTGGCCCGCCGCCATCAGGCCGGTCGCCGAATTGACCATATCGCGCGGCCAAACCAGATGGTAGCCGCCGGTGTCTTCGTCGCCCTTGGCCTCGCCCCAGGGAATCGACATTGAGGCGATTAAGGCACCTGGATAACGTTTGTCTTCGTGCGCCAAAAGCACGTTGAACGAGGTGCGCAACAACTTGCCGTCGTCGCCCGATTGAGCGGTGAAGTCTTCCAAACGTTTTTGCGGACGCGCCCACTGCGCCAGAAAGCGCGCGCGCTGATCGGCAAACGGAACGGACAAAGATTGCAAAAGCGTGGTCAGCGCCGCGTGCCGACCGTCGCCAAAAGCCAGCGCAAGCGTGAACTCGCGCGCACCATCAACCGTTGGCGCCAAAATCTCGCCCGTCAAAGCCAGGTTGCCATCGGGCGCGCTGTCGAATTCCCAGTCCATCGAATAGTCCGAATGCAAATCCGTCCAGCCGTCGCTTTGCCCGACATAGCCGACCGAGGTTTTGCCGAACTCACAATCGGGCGCCAAAGCCATCCACACCGGTTCGTCGCTGAGTTCGCTGGCCTTGCGGTGCGCCACCAAAACTTTCTTGCCCGCGACGGTCGCCGTCGCGCCATTGTTGCCCATGCCGCCGCCGTTGAGGTGCGGCGCGCACAGGGCGTAAATTTTCAGCCGACTCATCAGTTTCGGGTCGTCGCATTCCAAACGCACGCGCATCAAAACGGCGGGCAGATGCGGCTCGGTGATGATCTCTTTGACGATGCGATAGCGCCCCTGCGGATCGGAGCCGACGATGCGATAACCAAGCGCGGGTTCGAGGCGTTCAGTCGAGACTTCCAGGTCGCGTTTTTCTTCGTGTAAAAAGCTGCGTTCGTCGGTGATGAGAAACTGCAAATCGCGGATTTGCGGCAGGTCAACGGTCGGGTAATAGCACTCGGTCAGGACGCCGCGCCAGATGGTAAACCACACGCGGCACGAGGCGGCGTAAGCGGTTCCGACGCCCTCTTTGGCGCCGTTTGTCCAGCGCGGCTCGATGCCAGGCGCTCCAAAAGCAATGTTCATTTCGCTATTATTATAGCGAGTTCCGATGCCGTTTAGGTTTCGCGCGGGGCGCGCGTTGTTAATGGGTGATTGTTCCAAACGAAACGCTTTTCAACCCAAGATCATTTTTTCTCAGGCGTTTGCTTCGACTTCATGAAGAATATCCCAACTCTCCAGGGCTAGTATAAGCGTGAAATAAATCGAATTTTGATTCCATATCCATCGTTCCATCGGGGCGGAAGTGTTGAATCACGCCTTTGCCCAACAACCACTGTCCTGGGCGGCTTTTATCGGGACGCGCATATTGAGCGAAAATACGCGTGGAATTATTGACGCCGAAGGTCACATCAGAAGGGTCGGTCGAGGAGTAAGAAGTCGGCGTTTGAACCGTAACGTTGCGCAACATACCATTTGCCTCTTGTCTTTGCGCATTTAAACGCAAATGTCCATCGGTCACTACAACATTAAAAGTTGGAGCTTTGGCCATTTGAGCTTTGCCGTCGCCGGTTTTCGGCGCCGATTGAGCAAACGCCAGAGACGCAGCGCCAACACAAACACAAACGGTAAGCGCAAGCACGAGAACGGAATTGTGAGTTTTCATAGCCATTGATGGCGTATTATAACACATATCAAATCGCAAGGACGCAAGAGAAATCAATTGCCCGTATTTCAACCTGCAACACTGACTTTTAATCTTCAAAAACACCTGCTAAAAGCGAAAGGTTAAACTTAACCTCATCATTATGTCCGCCAACACGAAAGAAAAATCCGCGACAACTCCCTTTATGCGTCAGTGGGAGCGCGCCAAGTCGCAACATCCCGACACGCTTTTATTGTTCCGCATGGGCGATTTCTACGAACTGTTCGGCGACGATGCCAAAATCGTTTCTAAAGAATGCGAGCTGACCTTGACCGCGCGCGATAAAAAGAACAAAGGCGAAGATGCCCTGCCGATGTGCGGCGTGCCGCATCACGCCATCGAGCGCCATATTGCGACATTATTGGGACGCGGTTTTCGCGTCGCCGTCTGCGAGCAGATGGAAGATGCCAAATACGCGCGCGGTTTGGTTAAGCGCGAAGTCGTGCGCGTTTTGTCGCCTGGAACCGTCATGGAAGACGCGTTCTTGACCGGCGTTGGCGCGGCGACCGGTAACAATTATCTGGCGGCGCTGGGCTGCAACGCCAAACTGTCGCGCTTTGGCCTGGCGCTGATTGACGTTTCGACCGGCGAATTTTTGTCCGGCGAAATCGAGGGCGTCGCCGATACAGCCGAGCCGTGCGAAACCGCAGACGAAATCCAATCCGGCACCGATGTCACGCCCGAAAACGCCGAAAGCAACGCGCGTTTCGCCCGTCTGCGCGAGGAACTGTTGCGTTTCACACCCTCGGAAGTTCTGGTGCCGCAAAAGCTGCGCGAGTGCCCTGGCTTTATGGAAATGCTCGAAAGCCTGCACCTGCGCACAACGGCGTTTGATGCCGCCGGATTCGACGCTCCGCACGAGAAATTGCTGCGCCATTTCAAAACGATGTCGCTGCGTGGATTCGGCATCGAAGAGCAAGTTCTCGCGCAAGAAGCCGCGTCGCTGGCCCTCGATTATCTGAAAGAATCGCATCTGTCGGCGCTGGGCCACATCCGGCGCATCACGCTTTTGGCGACCGATGGCTGGATGATTCTCGACAACGCGACGCGACGCAACCTCGAACTCGCCCAATCCATGCGCGACGGATCGAGCAAAGGCACCTTGCTCGAACTGCTCGACGAAACCCGCACCGGCGCCGGTGCGCGACTTTTGCGCAAATGGATTCTGCAACCGCTTTTGAGCAAAGAGCGCATCGAGCGCCGCCAGGACGCCGTCGCCGAACTGCGCGATAATCTGTTGCTGCGCCGCGATTGCCGCACCCTGCTCAAAAGCGTCGGCGACATCGAACGTTTGGTCGCGCGCTGCGTTTCGGGAACCGGCAACGCGCGCGATTTGGTCTCGCTCAAAGACGCCTTACAAACTCTGCCCGCGCTCAGAGTCGCCCTCACCGAAGCGAAGGCGGGCGCCTTGGTCAACGTTGATCAACATCTCGACCCCGCGCCCGATTTGCTGGAACTGCTCGAACGCGCTCTGGCCGAAGACCCGCCCGCGATTTTGACCGACGGTGGCCTCATCAAAGAAGGCTACGACGAAGGTCTCGACCAACTGCGCATTGACTCGCGCGAAGGCAAAAACTGGATGGCGGCTTTGGAAGAGACCGAGCGCGCGCGAACCGGAATTCCCAGTCTGAAGGTCAGCTTCAACAACGTCTTTGGCTATTTTATCGAGGTCACCAAAACTCATCTGGCCAAGGTGCCCGACGACTATACACGCAAGCAAACCACCGCCAACGCCGAGCGCTTTATCACCGGCGAACTCAAGGCCAAAGAAGAATTGATTCTGGGCGCCGAAGACAAAATCAAAGATTTGGAGCGACGTTTGTTCGAGAACGTGCGCAATCAAGTTGTCGGCCATTCGAGCGCGCTTTTGGATACCGCGCGCGCCCTCGCGCACCTTGACGTTTACGCGTCGTTAAGCGAAGTCGCCTCGCGCCGCGATTATGTGCGGCCCTCAATCGAAGAGGAGCCAATTCTGGATATTCGCAGTGGTCGCCATCCGATTGTCGAGGCGCACACCTCGGAGCCGTTCGTGCCCAACGACGCGGTTTTGGATTGCGAAAGCCAACAGGAAATCATCATCACCGGCCCCAACGCGTCGGGCAAAAGCACGTTTTTGCGGCAGGTCGCGTTGATCACTTTGATGGCGCAAATCGGCAGTTTCGTGCCCGCGCGCGAAGCGAAAATCGGCCTGGTTGACCGCATCTTCACGCGCGTCGGCGCGCAGGACGATTTGGCAACCGGCCAATCCACCTTCACCGTCGAGATGAACGAAACCGCCAACATTCTCAACAACGCGACACCGCGCAGTCTGGTAATCCTCGATGAAGTCGGGCGCGGCACTTCGACTTACGATGGTTTGTCTATCGCCTGGGCCGTCGCCGAATTTCTGCACGAACTGGGGCCAAAAACTTTGTTCGCCACGCACTATCATCATCTCAACGAACTCGAAGAACGCTTGCCGCGCGTCAAAAACTATCGCATCGCCGTCAAGGAAGATGGCGATCATATCATCTTTTTGCGGCGAATTATCAGGGGTGGCACGGACAGAAGTTTCGGAATTCAGGTCGCGCGACTGGCCGGTTTGCCGTCGTCCGTCGTCAGTCGTGCGCGCGAACTGCTCGAAAGTTTCTCGCAGGAAAAACTGCGCGGACAAAGCCCCGACACCACGCAAATCGAGGCGCCACGCGCGCCGCAAAACGGCGATTTGTTCAGCGAACCGGCACCAGAAAATCCGGCAATTGCAGAATTGAAAGCGCTCGAAGTTTCGGAAATGACGCCGGTGCAGGCAATGATTAAATTGGAGCAGTTGCAGAAGCTGGCGCGTTCGTAAGAGTGGAGAAATCATGATTAATCAACTCACTTTGACCGAGGCCGAAACGCGGGCGATTCGCGATTTGAGCGAGAGTGTCGGCCAATCGCCCGAAGCGATTTTACACGCGGCCATCGAGCAATTTCTGGCGCAACATCGCGCGCCCAATCGTTTGCAAGCGCTGCGCGCCGCGCGCGGCATCTGGAGCGACCGCGAAGATTTGCTCGATGCGCGCGAACTGCGGGGCGAATGGGATCGGGCCGCGCAATGACGCCTGCTCCATTGCTCGTTGATACCGATGTTATCATTGATTATCTGCGCGGGCGTGCCGATGCCGTCAGCTATCTGGAAGGCACAATCGTCCCAATGCTGATTTCGACAATTACCGTCGCCGAGCTTTATTCCGGCGTGCGCGATGGGCAAGAGCGTGTGGCGTTGGATGCTTTTATCGCCGCGTTTACGCTTGTTGTGGCTGATGAAAATGTCGCCGTCAAAGGCGGTTTATATCGCCGTGACTATGGCAAAAGTCATGGCGTCGGTCTGGCCGATGCGTTGATTGCGGCTACCGCCGAAATTCACGGGGCTACATTGGTTACGCTTAACCGAAAGCATTTTCCGATGTTGGCCTCGGTTGTTGCGCCTTACGTCAAGAGCTAAAAGTAGCGATTTGTTCGAAGCCGAGCGATTTGCAATAGAAAACAACCGCCGAGAACGCAGACGGCGCGGAGAGAAACAAGCAAAATAAACCGGAGCCACAGGCTGTAACGTTTAAATTTCTTGTTTCTCTCCGCGCCCTCTCCGTTCTCGGCGGCTGTTTTTTGTGCGTATGTGAGCGGGCAATCGGATTAAAGCCAACTTTTATTCTGCCGGGCTGTCAAACTAACGGCACAACTTGTTCTCGCGCGCCCCTGCCGCGAGTTTTTGGCGCGTCATCTCCGGCGCCCGTTCCGATTATGAAAACTCTTCCCACTTCGTCGTCCCCCGCGCACCTGAGGTCTTCGAGTTTGCTCGCGCTCGGCCTGACTCTGGGTTGCGCGCCGTTGCTGACGACGCACATCGCTAATGCTCGGGGCGCGCCGCCCGTCGCCGCGCCCCGCGCCTCAACGCCCGTCGCCCAAACGCCCCCCGCCGTGCCGTTACCGGCGGCGCCCGACATCAACGTTTTGATCGTCGCGCTCGACGATTTGAGCGCGTCCGCCAACACCGCCGTGCCCGCCTACATGCCGCCGACGGCGCCGCCGCTACCCGATGCCGCGACGCCAATTGCGCCCGCCGATGGCATGCCCGCCATCGTGACGCCAACCGCTTTCGACGGCCCATTGTGGCAGTGGCGCGGCGTGGCGCAGAAGAAAACCAAAGAGCAGAAGCGGCGCGAAAAAGAGGCCGAGCAAGCCAAAATTTTCAACGTCAACCCCGTGCCGCCCACGCCCTACACGCCGCCGGGCAAAACGCCGCTTCTGGTGCCCACGCCGGGCGGCGTCAACCCCAACGCGCCCATCGTGCGTGCGCCCGATGCGCCCCTCGTTCTCGAAACGCCGACTGTTCCCGCCGCGCCTCTGTCGCCGGGCGAACCGGGCCGCGCGCGTCTGATAGCGTTGCCATTGCGGCGCGCTCTGACGGCGCAGGGTTACAAAGATGTGCAGGTCGTGACGCCCGAAAGCGCGACCATCGTGCGCGCCATCGGCGAGGGACGGCTGACCAGCCGAGTATTAGACGAATTTAAAAGCGCGATGGCCACCCTGGGCGCCAACGCCGCCGATGGCGCGCCCGCCGATATCAACGCGACCATTACCGCCGGGCGCGCGGCTTCGCGCATCGGTCAGGCGACCGGTTACCGCGCGGTCGTCGGCTTCACCGTCGGCGATCCGATGAGCATTGGCGTCGTCGGCGCCGCCGCCACGCCCGATGCGACCACGCAGAAAATCGCGGCCAACATGATCGTGGCCGACGCGCAACGCGAAAGCGTCGAGCCGCTAAAGTTCGTCGCGACCGGCGACACGCCCGAAGTCTGGCAGGAAACCGGCGGCGTCGCGGGCGCGCAATTACTGGACAGCGCCCTGCGCGACTGGCCGACGACTTCGAGCGAAAATCGCGCGGCGCTGGGTCTGGTTCACTTCAACGCGGCGCGCGCGGCCTATGATCGGGGCGACATTTCGCGCGCGCAGGACGAGTTGAATCAATCCATCGCATTGGATAGTTCGCGCCCGCAGACTTACCTGTTGCGCGGCGATATTCTCAACGCCATCGAGCCGGGCAACGGCTACAACGCCTATCAGCGCGCGGTCGAACTGAACTCGACGAACGGGCAGGACTGGGCGCGCATTGCGGCGGCCTATGCCTACGCCAAAACTCCCGATTGGCGCGCGTCCTGGGATGCCGGAAAACGCGCTTTGGCGCTGAATTATGATTCGGCGGCGCTACGAGTGGCGCTGGCGACCGCGCAGTATGGGCGCGCCGCGATATTTCGCGCCAAAGATTACCCCGGCGAAGCCGACAAAGCCGAAACGGACGCGCGTGGCCATTTGGAGCGCGCGCTGCAACTGGCGCCCAACGATCCCACCGCCGTGCGTTTGCTGGCCAAGAATTTACTCGATAAGCGCAGCTTTGAGGAGGCCGCGCGCACGCTCGACCGCATCGCGCCGCGCTACCCCAATGATCTGGAGATTCAGGGCCAATACGCGACGGCTCTGGGCAATCAGGTCGGGCGCGAAGACGAGGCCTTTGCCGCTTATGCGCGCGTGTGGAAGTTGAGCGGCCAGACGAGCGTGACGGTGGACGCCATCACCTATCGCACGCTGGCGAGCGGCTTCGATCAGCGCCTGTTTAATCTGGGCAAAGTCGCGGTTCAACTGTCGCGCGGCGTGGCCTCACGCGCCATCTTGCGCGAGACGGCGCTGATTCAGCTCACCAAGCTCAAAGAGGAAATGGAAGACGCCAAAGATTCCATTTCGATTATGCAGCCCGCGTCGGGCGTGAGCGCGACCGCCAGCGCCGCGCGCGTCTTCGCCGCCGACCTGATGGATCAATCGCTCGAATCGTTTCAGACCTATCTCGACACTGGTCAGGGCAGCTACTTCGAGCGCGGCGACGGCCTCTATCGTCAGGCCGTGGCGCAGCTCAATACGGCACGCAGCACGCAGTAGGAAAGGATAAAGGCTGAAATTTCTTCAACCCCATTTATCCTTTATCCTTCCCCCCATGTTTTCTCTGGCGAAATTTCTAATGCTCGGCGGCGTGATGCTGTTGATTGCGGGCGTGTTATTGTGGCTGGGCGCGCGCTTTTTCCCCGGCGGCGTGCCGGGCGATTTGACGTTTCGGCGCGGCAACACTTCGATTTATGTTCCGATTGTGACTTCGATTGTGTTGTCGGTCGTCGCCACGATTGTGCTCAATCTTGTGGCGCGAATTTTCTTTCGTTGATACTTTTACTAAAATTTTAGACAGGATGGACAGGATGAAACAAGATGGGATTCGGAGAGGCTTCGAGTTGTGAAGCACGACCAAAAATTTATTGTTTGTGCTTCGGACGTTTGAGCCTCTCGAATCCCATCTTGTTTCATCCTGTCCATCCTGTCTAAAAAAATTTTATGTTGACTCGCGAACTCGATTTCGATTTGCCGTCCGAACTCATCGCGCAAACGCCGCTCGAACCGCGCGACGCCGCGCGCCTGTTGCATTTGCAATGCGCGACGGGCGCGCTCGCGCATCAATTCGCGCGCGACTTGCCCGATTTGCTACGCGCGGGCGATTTGCTGGTGCTCAACGATACCCGCGTTTTGCGCGCGCGGCTGCACGGACGTAAGCCGAGCGACGGACGCGTCGAGGCGTTGCTGCTCAAAGAAGAACGCGCCGACGCGCATGGGGCCGACGTTTGGGAAGCGTTGCTCAAACCGTCGGGCCGTCTGCAAATCGGCGGCGAACTGTGGTTTGATGGAACAGAAAACGGGCGCCCGATTCAGGCGCGCGCGCGGTTACTGGAGCGACGCGACGCGGCCTGGCTGATGCAATTCTCGTCCGACGATGGGCGACCTTTGCGCGAACTGTTGCCGGTTCTGGGCGAAGTTCCCCTGCCGCCTTACATTCATCATAAGGCCGACGAAGCGCGTTATCAGACGACGTTTGCGCGCGAAAATTCCCCTGAGAATCCGCTTGATTCGGCGGCGGCGCCCACGGCGGGCTTGCACTTCACGCCTGAACTGTTCGAGCGCCTGGCAAATCGCGGCATCGAACGCGTCTTCGTGACATTAGCGGTCGGGGCGGGCACCTTTCGCCCGGTGAAGGTCGAGAATTTAGCTGAACATTTGATGCACGCCGAAGAGTTCTGGATCGCGCCCGAAGTGGCGCAACGCATCAACGCGCACAAGGCGGCGGGCGGGCGCATCGTGGCGGTCGGCACCACGACGGTGCGCGCGCTCGAAAGCGCAGCGCGCAGCAGCGAAAATAAGCGCGTCGAAGCGGGCGCGGGCGAGACGCGATTGTTTCTGACGCCGGGCGCGCCGTTCACCGTCGTGGACGCGCTGATGACCAATTTTCATCTGCCGCGCTCGACGCTGCTGGCCCTGGTGGCGGCCTTTATTCAAAATAAATGGGAGCGCGAAAATAAGAGCGAGCAGAGTGTGGAACACTCAAATGGCGAAAACAGTTCTACTGCCAAAGAGGACGGCGGAATTGGCCTCTCGATGACGCATCGTGCTTATCGTGAGGCCGTGAAGTGCCGTTACCGATTCTTCTCTTTTGGCGACGCTATGCTAATCGAGTGACGCCCAGAACTCGGCCCCACGCGGGGGCGATTGCGGGTTTATCCGAAGTATGAAGCTCTCAACGACCGCAGCAATGTCACACGTTTCGTCCGCGCCCTCGCCCGCGAGCCGCGCGTCCGAGACTGCGCGCCTCGCCTCGCCGCCCGCGCCCAAAACTCGGCCCACCGATAAAGTTATGCCGACGCCGACTTCGCGCGAAGCCGTCATCGAGCGTAAGCCGCGCGGCCCGCGAAGCGGCGACGAGGGCGCGCCCAAAAAACGCGTGCGCCTCAAGCCCGAAACGCCCGAACAGTTGTTAGAACGTTTGCGCAATCCGCAACTCTCGCTGCACGAAGCCTCGATTTTGCTGCGCGTCAGCCGCGCGACGGTGCGCCGCTACGCCGACTCAGGGCGCTTGGGTTGCCAGCGCACGCCGGGCGGACAGCGCCGCTTTTTCCTGCGCGACATCGAGAACTTCTATCGCCAGTTGAAATTGAAAAGGTGAGTTTCGGATAACGGATGGCGGATTTCGGATAGTTTTCGGAAAGCGTCGGGGTTTTCCCTCACCCCGACGCTTTCTTCAACCTATCCGTTATCCGTTATCCGAAACCTGATAAATTATCTTCGCCAGTCTTTTATCATGAATCCCGAAGAATATGAGCGGATGCACGCGCTCGAAACCGATTATTGGTGGTTTGTCGGACGCCGCGCCCTCATTGCCCAATTGCTCAAAGCTACGCGTCCGCGTATCCATACCGATGCGCCGCAGTTGGTGGACATCGGTTGCGGAACCGGCGCCAACCTGCCGATGTTACGCGAGGTCGTCGGGACAGGAGGCGAAGTTTTCGGCCTCGATTTCTCGCCGCTCGCGCTGCAATGGGCGCGCTCCGAGGGCGAACTCCAAGACGGGCAAATTCATCTTTCGCAGGGCGATGCGTTATCGCTGCCACTGCGCGATAACTGCGCCGACATCGTGACGATGCTCGATGTTCTGGAGCATCTGAGCGACGATAATCTGGCGTTACGCGAAGTGCAGCGCATCCTCAAGCCGGGCGGCGCTTTGATTCTGTCGGTTCCGGCTTATCAGCATTTGTGGAGCGCGCACGACGAAGCGCTCCATCACTTCCGGCGCTACGAGAAAGTTGGTCTGAATCGGGTGCTGAAAAACGCGGGTTTTCAGGTGTGGCGGCTGTCGTTCGCGATGTCAATTATGCCGCCGATTGCCTGGTTCTGGCGACGCTTCGTGCTGCCTTTCGCCGACCGACGCCCACGCGATGCCGCGCGCCATTCGCAGGGCGCGGTTTTGCCAGCAGTGCCGCCCACCATCAACAAAATGTTGGTGCGCTACGTCGGCACCGAAGGCAAAATCATCCCCAAGCGCCCGCTCCGCTTCGGCACCTCGTTGGTCGCCGTCGCGTTCGCGCCCACGCAGGATCACCGCAAGGGCGACCGGCGCCACAGCGAAGATTGAGCATTGATTCAAATGTAGAGACGACGATTTATCGCGTCTAAAACGCAAATGAACCCGTTGACGTAGCGGCAACTCCGACGTTTTAGACGCGATAAATCGTCATCTCTATGGGCATCGGAAGATTAACTCAACAGGCGCTTAAAAACTGCGCGCTCGCCAGCAGACCCGCTTTTTCGCCCGCCTCGCTGCCGTTGTAGTTGACGTCTTCCAGCTCGATGCAAATCGCGCCCTGATAATTTTGGTCGCTTAAAACGCGGCAGATTTCGCCCCAATTCGAGTTGCCCTGACCAGGAATGGTATAACGCCACGCCGCCGCGCCAAAGGCGGGACTGGGCTTGAAAGTCGCGCTTTGTTCCCAGCCGTATTCATACAAATCTTCCTTCGTAATCTCGCAATCTTTGCCGTGAACGTGATGCACGCGCGCGCCAAACTCTCTCAGAAAGCGAATCGGATCGATGCCCATGCGAACCAAATGCGACGGATCGTAGTTGATGCCGATGCTCTTCGACGGCACCACCTCGAACAGCGCGCGATAAGTTTCGGGCGTGCAGCACAACGCGCCCGCACCTGGGTAACCTTCGATGACCAGACGCGCATCGTTCTCTTCTAAAGTCGAAGTTAAGGCGCCCAACGATGCCGTCGTATAGCCGAAATTTTCGGCGCGCGGCGCGGCGGGGTCGGCGGGCAGCACGACCAGAAAAAAGTTGCGCACGCCTTGGGCGGCGGACTGGGCGATGAACGCTTTATTCTTCTCGATGGCCTCGGCGCGCGCGCTTTCGTCGGCACCAAACATCGGTTGCCATTGGAGCAGATCAATCGAACCGACGCTAAGCCCGGCATTGCGAATCGCTTCGACATCGGCGTGACTGCGGCCCAGGTCTATGGCGGCGAAACCGTTATCGCGTGCCCAGCCGATGAGCGATGAAACATCTTTTTGCCAGGCGCTGCCGCCGCGCCGAAAACCAATCGGGAAATTTCCCGTGTGTGTAGAAAACATGAACCCAACTGTTTACCGTAAATCGCCTGTATACCGGAGGTTAAAACCTCCGCAATGCGAAACAATAACCTGCCTGAAGCGCAACTCCGCCGCATATTTAAGGCCTTTAAGGGTTCAATTCCACCTGTGAGAGCGCTCTCGCGAATATAGATTAAACAAGAAGATTCAATAGTCAGCTTGCAGATTATTGCTCTGCCAAAGTAGGAATTGGTGGATAACCCGTGAACCGCGCGCGTAAGCAAGTCGGGCCCTAATGCTTCCGACAAAGTGAGAGTTGTTCGTGAGCGTTAGGGCCCGACTTGCTTACGCGCGCGGTTCACAACGGCAACTCCCCCGTCGAATCTTCTATGGCGACGGAAACTGAGTCATAACGCCACGACAAACAGAAGCACGCTTGGGCCGATTTAGGTAAAACTCTACCTTCATGGCTAAAATCACCAAAGATGGCGAACTGCTTCAAGTTCCCAGCAACCCGACTATTCCCTTCGTGCAGGGCGACGGCACCGGCCCCGACATCTGGGCCTCCAGCGTCCGCGTTTTCGACGCCGCCGTCGAGAAAGCCTATAACGGCGAGCGCAAGATCGAGTGGCATGAAGTTCTCGCTGGCCAAACCGCCTACGATAAAACCGGCAATTGGCTGCCCGACGAAACCGTGGACGCTTTCCGCGAATACCTCGTCGGCATCAAAGGCCCGCTCACCACGCCCGTCGGCGGCGGCATTCGCAGCCTCAACGTCGCGCTCCGTCAGATGCTCGATTTGTATGTTTGCCTGCGTCCCGTCAAATATTTCAAAGGCACGCCTTCGCCGGTGAAGCACCCCGAAAAGGTGGATATGGTCATCTTCCGCGAGAACACCGAAGATATTTACGCCGGAATCGAGTTCGCCGCCGGAACCCCCGACGCGCAGAAAATGCTCGACTTTTTGGAGAAAGAGTTCCCCAAAGACTTCGAGAAAATCCGCTTTGGCACGAGTGAGAAAGTCACCGACTTCGCCAACAAAATGATACAGCTCGGCTCGGAAGATTTGCCGGTGAACGTCGGCATCGGCATTAAGCCGGTCTCTAAACTGGGCACGCAGCGTTTGGTTTATGCCGCCATCGATTACGCCATCAAGAACGAACTGCCCTCGGTGACTCTGGTTCACAAGGGCAACATCATGAAGTTCACCGAAGGCGCGTTTCGCGATTGGGGCTACGAGATGGCCCAGGACATTTTCGGCGCCGAAGAGATTGACGGCGGCCCCTGGTGCAAGATTCCCGCAGACAAGCCCGGCGCGGGCCTCGTCATCAAAGACGCCATCGCCGACATCACTTTGCAGCAGGTCTTGACGCGCCCCGAAGAGTTCTCGGTCATCGCGACTTTAAACCTCAACGGCGACTATTTGAGCGATGCTCTGGCCGCGCAAGTCGGCGGCATCGGCATCGCGCCCGGCGGCAACATCAACTATATCACCGGCGCCGCCATCTTCGAAGCCACGCACGGCACGGCGCCTAAATATGCCGGTTTGGATAAAGTTAATCCTGGCAGCGTCGTGTTGAGCGGCGAAATGATGCTGCGTTACATGGGCTGGGGCGAAGCCGCCGACTTGATCATCAAAGGTCTGGATGGCGCCATCGGCAGCAAACGCGTGACTTACGATTTCGCGCGATTGATGGACGGCGCGACCGAGATTAAATGCTCGGAGTTCGGCGATAACATCATCGAACACATGGGTTAAGCAGAATCAGGCAAGTCAAGGCGCGACGGAGCTTTCCGTCGCGCCTTTCGCGTTTTCTCTTCATCTCCAATAACTCTCAAAATTTTTTCTAAAAAATTGGCCGTTACCCCATTGACGCGAATCACAAAACGCGTTAAGATGTGTTGAGGAGGTTCTCTTATGAACAAATTTTCTGCAAGAATTGTCGGTTCGGGCGCCATTGCCGCCCTCATTCTGATAGGGGGGGGGGCTGAAGCCCGTCCACGCTGACTGGGTCTTGGTGAGTAGCACCGATGCCATTATTAATCCTGGATCGGTCAGCGCCAGCATTCCTGGAGCCGTATATGTGGCACCCGCAACGGCTAACAGCACAGCATCGGTCGTTTACCGATGGCGACCGGTCAATGGTGAGTTCCCCGCCGATCATGCTTACATCAATCATACGTTGCAGGTAGACGGTGATCTGACTACGGCTTTATCTCCATACCAAATGAGTGGACAGGCAAGCGCCTCTTCCACAATCAACGAGTTCACTGAGAAGGACTATAAAGTTCCAGATTGGCGCTCGCCGGGCGCGGCAAAGTCTTTCCCCGCGATACTGATAAACGAAAGGACGCAAACGGTGAGTCGTTATTTCTCTACTCCCTCAGAAGTGACTCAGATAGACGCAACTTTCAGTGCCAGCGCGAAGAACGAAGTAAGTGTTTCGGCATTTTACGACAGGGGAACCGATACCTATAAGGGTTCCGCATCGGCAACAGCGTCTCGTTCCGCTCACACTTCGGGGTTTAGCGTCACCGAATAACTGAAAAGCGGGCGAGCGCAACTTTTGCGCTCGCCCGCTTTTCTTACTTTTCAGGATACGACCATGATAAGAAATATCCCATTTGGCATTTGCGCGAGCGCGCTCATGCTTTCTCTGTCGAGTTCATCGTTTGCGGCGCCAATCGAACCTTGGTTCACTGATCCAGAAGTTGACCGTTGGATGAGCGATCATATCAAGTCTCCTACGGAATCACTGCCCGTCGATCAAGCTCTGGCAGCCACGGCGCGCGCGGCTTCGATCAATGTGTTTGCCGATGTCAGCCAGATACCCGCCGACACGATAATTGAACCGTATGCGCAACGCCCCAAGGATTTTTTCGAGACCAATTACAATGGGCGGCGCAATATCATTCGTTACGCGACCAGACAGGCGGATATGACGCGGGATCGCGTCGCATCCGATACCTTCGTTTTCTGGCGCGCGCCGGATAAAAATCGGATTGTTGACCTGATTGCGCGCCGCCAAAGCGAGTTGGACGCCCAATTTCCGCCCGTTAGCGATAAAGTCGCGATTGAGAAAATTAAGGATTACTATCGGGACTCGCAAGGTTGGATCGCAGAGCCGCGCGACATTCAGGAAAAGCAGGCCAGCGCGCGGGGAGTGAAGCCAGTCAACATCTCCCAAATACCGCTCGAAGTGCGGGTGCCGCTGCAAGCCGAACTCATTCATCAGGTGCGCTCGGTGGAGATAACGCCGCTCGCTTCTGCGTTCGATCTGGCCAATTGGCAGAACGCGCGCGTTCGCTTGATAGAAGAAGATGCCAACTATTTTCGGCCCGACGGTTGGGTGCTGGGCCGCGCCAAAGCGCGCGTATTGAAAGTGTTTCTTCCCATTAGGCAACGTCCGATTATCATCGGCGTGCCTCAGTGGGCCAACCCGAAGTTCTCGATGCCCGATGGCGTAAAAATCCCCGAATTCGCCAGCGAAGAAGAACTGACCGCGCGCGCTCCAGTCGAAGCCGCAGCACCGACTGACGCTCTCGCGCCGCCGTTGTCACTGCTCGATTTTTCCAAAGAGGGCAAGTTCGACAAGACGATTCAATTGAAAGGCGCGCGCCGCGATTTGCGCGCTCTGATCGCCGATATCGCCGCGCAAGCGAAACTCAATTTGAGCGTGGCGCCCGCGTTCGCGCCCGACGTGCAGGTGCTGGCCGCATCGGAAGGCATGAAAACTGGCGTAGCTCTGTCCGCTTTAGAGCGGTTATACCATGCGGTCTGGGTGCCCGCTGGCGGTGGCTACGTTTTGCAAGCGCAAAACATGAGCGAATTCCAAAAGATGATGTCGGAGATGGGACAACAACTCTATTATGGCCCAGAAGACATCGGTCTCCCAGAACGCTTTTTGATGGGCGCTCGCTTGGCCGAAGAGGTCAGTATCAAATTAGATCCCGAACAGTTGCAATCGCCCGAAGGCGCGCTCTTCTCACAACTTCCGCCCGCGACGCAAGCGCAGGTTATACAGTTCCTGCGCGCGGATTATGCGGGCGACCTCGCCGACAAACAGCAACGCGTCGAAGATGCCTTGGACGAAATCAACGATTTTACGCTCTTCTTTGGCAATTACCCGCAGAAGATGACGCCCTACTTTGTCGGGCAAGGCTCGCGATGGGGCAAAAATGTCAACTTCAACGGCGGCATTGGTTTGGCCACTTTCGCGTCCGACGCCGATGGCGACCGCTTCATGGCGCAACTCTTTCCCGCTTTTTCGGTGCAACCGCCATCAGAATTTGATTTCCTCATCGCCCAACAGGAAGCCGCGCTGGCCCAAAGGGAGATGGGACAATGAGAATTGCGCGACCGGTAACGCGCGCGCCGCAGTCGGCGCGCGCGTTCACTTTAATCGAGATTTTGGTCGTTATCGCCATTATAGGAATACTGGCGGGCCTGTTATTTCCGGCATTTAGTCGTGCCCGCGCCAACGGACGCCGCGCGACGTGTGCCTCCAATCTCAAGCAACTCGGCCTCGCCTTCAACTTATATGCTCAGGATCATCGCAAATATCCCTTCGTTGACGATGGAGTTGAAACCGATAGCGATGGAACGCGTGAATGCCTGGCATGGCCTTTTAGAATTTATCCTTACGTAAAGTCTGTCGCGGTCTTTAAATGCCCCTCTTTTCCAAAGGGAGAACTCGATCCGTCGTGCCTCTCACCTGATACCAGCGACCCCGCTCATCCCATCTATTTTCTGGGTTCTTATGATGTCAACCTTTTGTATGGTTCTTTCTACCGTGACCCTGTAACGACTCAAGTTGTCATGCGAATACCTCGTCCTCAGCGAATGACGCCCAGCACATATTTGCGCCCGTCCAGCACAATCTTACTTTTAGATGGTGATGGGCGCCTTGTCGCTCCTGGCTATGAAACTCCGCAACCCACGACTGTTATAGATTTAGTTACTCACGGAGTAGACGCTCGTCACGAAGGTGGCGCCAACGTTGCCTTTGTTGACGGCCACGTCAAATGGATGAAACTGGAGTCGTTGCTCAAAATGAGTCTTTGGCTTCCCACTGGCTCAGAATAAGAAAGCGACCGAGATCAAATGCTCGGAGTTCGGCGATAATATCATCGAACATATGGGGTAAACCCGCGATTCGCTCGAACCGATAACGCCGCCAAATTTCAACCTCTGGCGGCGTTATTTCGTCTGAGGCGCTAAAATGAAATAAGACTCTGGCTTATTTGCTTGAGCGAAATAACGTCGTCTTTTTATGAACCCTCAGAACTTCGCGCCCGCACTGCGTGAGCATCTCACCCGCAATCTCGATGGCGATTGGTCGTTCGTGCCGCCGACTTTGCCGCCCGATTTGCCCACGCCATCGTGGGAAGATGCCACTCGTCTTATCGAAGCCGAGCGCGCGGTTTCCGAACTCAAAGGTTTGGCGGCGACGCTTCCCAATCCGTATCTGCTGGCGGGCGCGTTCGCGCGCCGCGAAGCCACGTTATCTTCGCGCATCGAGGGCACGCAATCGGATTTGCGCGGCTTGCTTTTGTTTGAAAGCGGTGATTTCGCCGCGCAAAACACCGATGCACGCGAAATCTCCAACTACATCAACGCAATGGAACACGGGCTGGAACGCATCCGCGAGATTCCGCTTTGTCTTAACGTGATGCTCGAAATGCACGAGATTTTGCTCAAAGGCGACGTGCGCGGCGCCGAGCAGATGCCAGGGCGTTGGCGCGACGGCAAAGTCTGGATTGGGTCGCCCGGTTGCGACATCGCCGATGCGACCTACGTTCCGCCTCCGGCGCCCGACGCGCGCGCCGCCATGAACGCGCTCGAAGCCTATTTGCACGACGATTCGCCGCACCCGATTCTGGTGCGATTGGCGCTGGTGCATTATCAATTCGAGGCGATTCATCCGTTTCGTGACGGCAACGGGCGCATCGGGCGTCTGCTGATTCCGCTCACGCTGTGCGAGCGCGGTTTTCTGCAACAGCCGTTGCTCTATCTTTCGGCGTTTTTCGAGCGCAACCGTGACGATTATTACCAATTGTTGCTGGATGTCAGCCAGCACGGGCGTTGGCTGGAGTGGATTAATTTCTTCGTGCGCGGCGTGGCCGAAGAGGGCAACGATGCCGTGCAACGCGCCCGCGCCCTGCTCGATTTGCGCGATGCTTATCGTGCGCGCCTCGCTTCTCCGCGTCTGCCAGCGACGACGCTTCGCGTGTTGGACGAACTCTTTTCCAAACCGATTTTCTCCATCACTCAACTGCGCGAAAGCATCTGTGGCGGCGAGGAAACGATCTCTTATAACGCTGTCCAAAACGCGGTGACACGTTTGGAAGAAGCTCGTATCGTCAGCGAAATTAGCGGGCAACAGCGCAATCGCATCTACGCCGCCGCCGAAATTTTGGACGTGTTGCAGGGCGATAACTCGCCGTAACAAGGGCAATGTTTTGCTGGCGCCCGATGCAGCTACGGCGCCGGGGCTGCATCGCGTTGGCGCTTAACGCGCCCTTTTGTGTGGCGTCCAATTAAACTTCCCCGTCTATGCCCGAACTTGTGTGGGACGGAAAATATGACGCCAACGGCAAGCGCGTCCACGTCCCGAAAATTGCCCTGCCGTTTCAGACCGTCGAGACCATCAACGAAGACACGCGCGCCCGCGAGCGCAGCCTGAGTTTGTTCGAGAGCGGCGAGCCGAGCGATTGGCGCAATCGTTTAATCTGGGGCGATAAGAAATGGGTCTTGCCCAGTCTGTTGCCCGAATTCGGCGGGAAAGTGGACTTGATTTATATCGATCCGCCCTTCGATACCGGCGCCGACTTCTCGTTTTCGGCGCAAATCCCCGACGATCCCAACCGCGAAGGCGACAACAGCCAGAGCTTTACCAAAGAGCCGAGTTTGCTCGAACTCAAAGCCTACCGCGACATCTGGGGCGGCGCCAAAACCCATCTCGACGCCTATCTCAAATGGTTCTACGAAACCGTCGTCGTCTTGTATGATTTGCTCAGCCCAACCGGCAGCATTTACGTCCATTTGGATTGGCACGTCAGCCATTATGCCAAAGCGATTTTGGATGAAGTGTTTGGCGCGGAGAACTTCCGAAACGAGATCGCGTGGAAACGTTCGGACGCGAAAGGCGACGCGACGCAAGGAAGCCAACACTACGCTCGAATTAACGATTCAATTTTTTATTACGTCAAATCAGAGAAGGCAACTTGGAACACCCAATTCGTTCCTCTGAGCGAAAAGTATGTGACAGGGTTTTACAAATACACAGACGAAGACGGCAGGAAATATAAGATGGAGAATATGCTTGGCCCAGGCGGAGAGGCGAATGGAAATCCGGTCTACGAAGTTATGGGTGTAACGCGTCCTTGGCGATATTCCAAGAAGCGAATGCAGCAACTGATTGACGATGGTTTAGTCATTCAAACAAACCCTGGAACTGTCCCGATGCAAAAGAAGTATTTGGAAGATTCCAAAGGCGTTCAATTGAGCACTTGGTGGGACGACATCAGCATGATTCGTGGATGGTCATCGGAGAAAGTTGGTTATGCGACTCAAAAGCCCGAAGCCTTACTCGAACGAATCATCCGCGCGTCTTCTAACGAGGACGATTTGGTGTTGGATTGTTTTTGCGGGAGCGGGACGACGGCGGCGGTTGCGGAGAAGTTGGGGCGGCGTTGGATCACCTGCGATTTGGGGCGCTTTGCGATTCACACGGCGCGCAAGCGGTTGTTGGCGATTCCCGATTTGACGCCGTTTCAGGTGCAGAACCTGGGCAAATACGAGCGTCAGGCGTGGCGCAAAAGCGCGCTCAACGACGATTCGATGATCGCCGAACACCAGCGCTTGCTGGCCTATCGCAAGTTCATTTTGGATTTGTATCACGCGCGTCCGCTCGAAGGCACCAGTTGGTTGCACGGCGTCAAGAACGGGCGCTACGTTCACGTCGGCTCGATAGATTCGCCGGTTTCGGAAGGCGACATCACGCAAATCGCGCTCGAATGGAAACGCGCGACCGGCGGCGCGGGCGCGGACGAGGGAGCTTTTACGAATGGCATTGACGTGTTGGGCTGGGAGTTCGCGTTCGAGATCAACGACATTAAAGTGCAACAGGCGGCGCGCGCCAACATCTCGATAACGCCCAAGATCATCCCGCGCGAAGTGATGGAAAAGCGCGCCGCCGACGCTGGCGAAATCCAGTTCTTCGAGTTGGCCGCGCTCGAAATCGGCCATCAAATCGCGGGTCAGACCATCACGTTGGAGTTGAAGAACTTCATGGCGCCCCTCGATTATCTGCCCGCCGAGGTGCAAGGTTCGATCACGAGTTGGGAGCAGATGGTGGATTACTGGGCGATAGATTGGGATTATCAGGGTGATGCGTTTCACAATCAGTGGCAATCGTATCGCACCAAAGCGTCGCCGAAGTTGGAGAAGTCGGCCAAGTTCAGCTATGATTCGGCGGGCGTGAAGCGGGTGGTGGTGAAGGTGATCGATATTCTGGGCAACGATACGAGCAAGCTGGTGGAAGTCGGGGTGGATTGAGGGCGGGATGTTGGAGTTCTCAACGGTCTATAGTAAATTTAGAGCGTCAGAACTATTGCTATGAACCGAATTTTGCGAAAAGACCCGATTGTTGAGGCGGTATGTGCGTTTCGATTCAAATCGTCGGATTGGGATTGGACGGTGCCAGGACTTTTGTGGGGACAACTGCGCGAGGAGTTTCCGCTCAAGCAGCAATTCGATTTGGTGGCACCCGAAACGCCCCTCGACTCCGATGAAGCGATGGGCGTATCGCAACTCAATTTCTGGCGCGCCGACAAAACCGCGTTGGTGCGAACTCAACCAAACGAGTTAGGAGTTGTTCAGCGCGCGCCTTATAGTGGCTGGCCAAGTTTTAAAGCGACAATTGAACGCGTTTTGAAAACTTACCGCGAAGTTGCGCCCACAAGCGAATTGAAAGAAATTTCGCTGCGCTACATGAATCAATTGCCGTTGCCTCCCGAAAATGAGTTTGATGTGGGGCATTATTTGAATGTGTTGCCCACAGTGCCGAAAATCGGAGAGGGAGCTTTAGGGGCTTGGATGCAGCAAGTCAATATCTCGAAACCGGACGAAAAGTTGCTGTTGATTTTCAAAGCGGGAATGGTTCCAGTGTCTGAGGGCAACGACCTGATGATGATTATGGACTTCAGCGCTCGCGGCACGTCCAAAGACATTTCCGATGGAGAAGAACTGGCATGGCTGGAGGTCGCTCATCAGCAAATCGAGTATTTATTCTTTGCTTGCTTGAAACAGCCTTATCTGGACATTTTAGAATTGGAGGAAAACGACAATGAAAACTCTGATGCCTGATTTCAACCTTTTGGAATCGGAAAAGACGCCCGATTATTCGCCACACGTTCCATCTGCGCGCTTGCCTTTGCACATCCGCGAACGTGGGCGCGAATTGGTTGCGGTTCATACGACGAGGAAATGTTTTGGGGAAATGGCCACCTTAGTTCATACGTCCACTGATGTGTTTAAAAAGTCTGCACCCGCGCGCGGCATCGAAACTATCGAAGTTGATGATGCCGATTTGGTTTTAACGGACGATGCGGATTGGGGCGAAATTCCGTCCAAAGCGAGTTCCCCAGTTCAGCTTCACATCACCCAAGTTGAGCGCGGGCAGATCGAACCCATCGAAATTGATGATGCAGATTTTCTCTGGAACGCTCTCGATAGTCAAGCCATCGGCATCAACGCGCCTCTGGAGACGCACGAAATCGAAGTTACAATCGGGGAAGTGCGTCAGGGCAAGCCGCGCGCAGTGGCAATGGACGAACTCGATTGGGAGTTTTTGGATTTTGACTAAACCTTCTGAGGATTGGTATCAACGTCTGGGCGTTCGCAATCGGTCGCTTTTGCAAGGCGATATTTTGCGTCAGTGTCCCATTCCGTTGCTGCCCGAAGCTCTGAATCTAACGGTTTTACCTCGCAAGGACGAGTCGAAGCGTGCGGTGAGATTGTCTATCGAGACTTACGACGTTATCGTGTTAAGCCAATCCTGCGACATCGCAACCAATAAGTTGAATAGCATTTTACTCTGTCCAGTCTGGCCAGTCGAAACTTTACCGGACTTGGTTTTGAATCCTGCCAAACCAGAAAATAAAATGATAGTTGGAGACAAAGCATATATTAACCGGCTCAACGCTATTCGCATCGGAGTCGAGCCTCGTTTTCATCTGCTCAACGGTTGCACTTTGCCTGGGCTGGAACATCCTTTTTTGCTGGTGGATTTCTGGACAATCTACAATGTTCCCAAACCGCATTTGATAAAAATGGCCGCGCGAACTCAACCGCGCTTACGCCTGAATCCGCCTTACGTCGAACATCTTTCGCAAGCCTTCGCGCGCTTCTTCATGCGTGTTGGTCTACCAACGACTATACCTGAATTCAAAAAGTAAAATGCCCCGCCCCGCCAAAGACACCCAAACCCTCGCCCTGTTGCAGGCGCGCACCTCGACCGCGCCCTGCGTGCCCGCCATCTGCGAAGCCGTTTCCGATTGGCGAGCCAAAGGTTATCCAGGCGTGACGCCGACGACGAAGACGCTGCTGAATTATTGGTTTCACTCCGATCACCAATTGAGCGACAAGACCGCGTTTAAGTTCAATCCGGCGCAGCGCGAGGCGATGGAGACGTTGGTTTATCTGTGGGAAGTCGCGCGCGTGCGGCGCGCCGTCGACTTGCTGCAAAAGTATGCGGTGCGCCAGGATTTGAAGCTGCTGCAACACGACGACTTCGCGCGCTATTGCGTCAAGATGGCGACGGGTTCGGGCAAAACATTGGTGATGGCGTTGGCGGCGCTTTATCATTATTTCAACGCGAGCTTGGAGAGCCACGTCGAAGGCGGCGATTGGTGCAAGACAAGTTTATTGGTCGCCCCCAACATCATCGTTTACGAACGCTTGCAAAGCGATTTCGAGGGCGGCAAAATCTTCAAACTCTTCCCGATGATCCCGCCCGAATTGGAGATGTTCTTCGACTTTTCGGTTTACACGCGCGGCCAAAGCGAGCGCGCGACCAGCGAAGGCGCGCTTTATCTAACCAACATTCAACAGCTTTACACGCGCGACGCGGCCAACACTGACGACGATCCGATTAGCGCCATGATGAGCGCGTTGCCCGCGCAAACCGGCGATGGCGAGGCGCGTTCATTTAAGCATCGCATCATCGAACGCGTCGGGGAAAACGGTTCGCCCTTATTGGTGATGAACGACGAAGCGCATCACACGCACGACGAGAAGTTGGGTTGGAACGAAGTCATTCGCGAGTTGGGCGATGCGACCAATGGTTTGGGCGCGCAACTCGATTTTACCGCGACGCCGCGACATTCGGGCGGCAATTTGTTCGCGTGGACGGTTTACGATTATCCGCTCAAGCAGGCGATTATTGATGGACTGGTGAAGACGCCGGTCAAGGGCACCACGAGCGGCATTAAAGAACAGCAAAGCGAAATCGCCTCGGTGCGTTACGCGACTTATCTCATCGCGGGCGTCGAACGTTGGAAAGAGTATCGCGACGAGTTGAGCCTCTTTAAGAAGAAACCGATTCTGTTCGTGATGCTCAACGACACTAAAGAGGCCGACGACATCGGCGATTATCTGCGCCAGAAATATCCCAGCGAGTTCAGTGGCGAGAAATTGTTGGTGATTCACACCAACCGGAGCGGCGAAGTCAGCAAGAAAGATTTGGACGTGGCGCGCGAAACCGCGCGCACCGTTGATCGGCCCGACAGTCCGGTCAATTGCATCGTCTCGGTGTTGATGCTTCGCGAAGGTTGGGACTGTCTGGATGGCGAAACCGAGGTTCTGACACCGCAAGGTTGGAAAGGTCAGGGCGAAGTGGCGGTTGGCGACGAAGTTTATGGTTTCAATACTGCAACCGAAAAGTTGGAAGTCGTGCCCATATTGGATTACGGCGAACGTCCGGTGCGCGAGGGCGAACGCATGGTGCGCCTGGAAAGTCAACATCTCGATATTCGTGTGACCGAGGGACATCAATTTCACCTGAAATACTGGAACGGCAGAGAAAAAAAGGTGAGTCGAAACATGATCGTGCGAACCGGAGCGGAGTTGGCAGAGCGCCGCAGCGATTATGTGTTGCCTCTCTCTGCCGAGAGCGCCAAACCTTTTGCGGGCGTGCCGCTCAGTGATGATGAATTGCGTTTTGTGGCGTGGTTTATGACCGACGGAGGCTTTGCGGATAAGGAACACCGGCAGATTACCATCACGCAATCAACGGTTAAGCCGTATCATCATGAAATCCGCGAACTGCTGCAACGGTTGGGATTTGATACTCGCGAATATGCTCTGCCTCCCGGTAAAACCGCTTACGCGAATAGCCACCCCTTCTACTCGTTTGGGATTCCCAAAGGCACTCATCACGGAACTTTGGCGCGCAATGGCTGGCACCTGTTGGGCAAGTATTTGGACAAAGATGTGGCGCCCGCTCTGCACCAAATGACGCGCGAACAATTCCGCGTGTTTTGGGATGAACTGCTCAAGGGCGATGGCGAGAGAACCAGCCCCAGTCACAGTGGATGGCTGTGCTGCGACCGCAAAACTCAGGTGGACGCTTACACGCACATGGCGATTGTTCGTGGTTTCGCGGCCAGTTACAGCCAGAAAATTACGGAGACGGGCTGCACCGTTCATCGTGTCAGTGTGCGCCACAAACAGTGGATACAAAGTCGCCCCAGCGACGTTCGCGCCTCGCGTATCACGCTGGAATCGCCACGCACCGGAGAAACTGTCTGGTGCATCAGCAATTCAAGCGGCACTTTGGTGTCGCGCCGTCATGGAAAAATTGCCATCATCGGCAACTGCAACTCGGTGACGGTCGTCGTCGGTTTGCGGCCTTATACGAGTAAGGCCAACATTCTGCCCGAACAGGCGATTGGGCGTGGTTTGCGCTTGATGTTTCGCAACCAAAGCGGCTACAAAGAGCGCGTGGATGTGATCGGCAACAACAAGTTCATGGAGTTCGTCGAGGACTTGGAGCGCGAGGAAGATTTGCAGTTCGAGAAGTTCGAGTTGGGCAAAGACAAGCTCACGATTCAACATATCGTGCCCGATTTGTCGAAGTTGGAGTTTGACATCGCGATTCCCGATTTGACGCCGCATCTGGCGCGGGTGGCGACGCTCGAAGCCGAGATATTGAAGTTAGAACCGACGCTGTTCGATTGTCCGGCGCTGCCGCTCAAGAATCTGGATGAAGCCGCGCAGAGCTTCAATTACGAGGGCGTTGATATTCTGACGCAGGAGAAATTGTTCGAGCGCGAGTATCAAATTCCCGAAGTGCAGACCGCCGAAGAAGTGATCTCGTTTTACGCGAAGTTCATCATGGCCGATGTGAAATTGCCGTCTCAGTTTTCGGTTCTGGCGCCCAAGGTGCGCGAGTTTCTGGAATATAAAGCGTTCGGCGAAAGCGTGGATTTGGCGGATGCGGTCATCGTCAAAGCAATTCAGCATAAGTTGGTTCGCTTCCGCACGATCCAAGTGTTCACGCGCGAGTTGCGCGGAAAAGTAGTGCAAGAAGTCGCGCCGGTTTTGGGTGGCGAAGCGCGTTTGATGTCGCAAACTCCGGCGTTTCCGTGGTCGCGTCCGGTCGTTGTCGCCGCCAAATGCGTGCTCAATCGCGTGCCGTGCGATAACGAGTTCGAGCGGCGTTTCGCGCAGTTTCTGGCGAAAGCGCCCGAAGTCGTCCGCTTTTCCAAGCTGACTTCGCATTTCGGATTTAGCATTAAATACACCGATGCGGGTGCCAATTTGCGTAACTACGAGCCGGATTTCGTGGCGGTTGATGACAAAGGCACGCACTGGATTTTGGAGACCAAAGGCCAGGAGAATGTCAACGTCGAACACAAGAACGTCGCGGCCAGGTTTTGGTGCGAAAATGCGACGGCGCTCACCGGCACAAAGTGGCATTATTTGATCGTGCATCAAAAAGCGTTCGAGGACTTGGCACCCGACGATTTCGAGAGTTTGACGTTGGGATTGAGCTGAACAGAACCCAGAGCGGCAGTGGGCACCAGACGAAGTCAGGGTAGTTGGCTTACTTATAATCGTTTCACGCTAATACTTGAGCCAACTACCTGAAGTCGTCGGGTGCCCACTTCCGCTTCGGGTTCTGTTTGGGCGCGCGATTGGCAACTTGATGCGCTCACTTATGGACGCACTCCAAACCGCTAAACGCGGTCTTTCTCTTACTTCAAAATTAGCTTTCGCGCTGGGTGGCGCGATGGTCGCGCTCCGATTATTACGCTCGCGCCAGGCCGTTGATTTTCACGGGCGCGTCGTCGTTATTAGCGGCGGTTCGCGCGGACTTGGCCTGTGCATCGCGCGCGAATTCGCCAAAGAAGGCGCGCAGTTGGCATTATTAGCGCGCGACGAAGACGAGCTGAAAACCGCGCAGGAACAGCTCGAAGCGATGGGCGCCAACGTGCTGACGGTCGTCGCCGATGTCACCGATCCGCACGACGATATCGCCGCCATCAATCGCGTCCTCGAACGCTTCGGCAGCGTTGACGTGTTGGTTAATAACGCTGGAATCATTCAGGTCGGGCCGCTCGAACATATGCTCGACTCGGATTTTAAAGCCGCCATTGACTTGCACGTCTGGGGGCCATTGCGTTTATCGCGCGCGGCATTGCCTTATCTCAAACGTTCGGGGCAAGGCCGCATCGTCAACATCGCTTCGAGCGGCGGACTCATCGCGATGCCGCACATGGCGCCTTACGCGGTCTCCAAGTTCGGCATGGTCGGCTTGTCGGACGCGTTGCGCAACGAGTTGGCGAAAGACAAAGTGAAAGTCACGACGGTTTGCCCGGGCCCGATTCGCACCGGTTCGCACGTCGCGGCCAAGTTCAAGGGGCAGCAGGCCAAGGAATACAAGATGTTCAAAATCGCCGCCGTGATACCGGGCGGTTCGGTCAACGCCGTCAGCGCCGCGCGCATGATCGTGGACGCGGCGCGTTATGGCGATCCGCAATTGACGTTTCCGCTCCCGATATTTTGGGGCAGCATTTTATATCGGCTATTTCCCAACGTTGCCGGTGAGTTTCTGGGTTACATCACGCAGTTTTTGCCCGGCCCAACGCCGGGCGATGCGGGCAACAAACCGTTGGCGGGCGCGGCTTTGGAAGCGCAGGTCGCGACGGGTAAATTGACCGAAGCCGCCGACAAAGCGGCGGCACAAAACAACGAATTGGGCGGCGATGTGTTGGCGCAATCGGCGGAGTTGGACGGGTAGAGACGACGATTTGTCGCGCTTCATAGAAAGGAAATTACCTCTGTGAGCGTAGGGTGACAGAAGGCGTCTTCAAATTAGAAAGCGCGATACTACAAATTGCTTCACCAAACCCACGTTTCGCCCGCCGCCATTTCGCGTTCTATTTCTGTTTGCGCGTTCGGATGCAAACGCAACACTCCGCCTTTTTCGCTCTTAACCCGCACTTCGACAACCGCGCCATCTTTGACATCGGCGCCGACCAAAAACGCGCCTTCGCAGCGAATGCCATCGAAACTCAATCCGCGCCAGCGACGCGGAATCGCCGGTAAAACGTGAATGCCATCGCGCCGATTCTGCACCAACAGTTCGGTGATGGCTGTGATAAATCCCATCGTCGCGTCCATCTGCATCACTTCGGCGTTTTCGGGTTTGACGCGACTCAACAGCGAGCCGTCGTGCCACGCCTCGCAACCGGGGAAATCGGCGTTGTGCAAGGTGCCCCAGCCAACGTTGGTGAAATTATCCAACATCCAGTGCAGCCAGGCCACGGCGGCGTCGGCCAGGTTCAAACGCGAACACAAAATCGAGGCCCAGGGAATGCACCAGCCCGTCCAATTTCCAGCGCCGACTTTGTTCCAAAACTGGATCGAATCGGCGACGATTCTCCAATGCTGCTCGGCGAGCGGATCTATCGAAGCAAACGGCCAAATCGCCGATAGATGGGCATGATGGCGGTGCGACTCTTCCAATTCCAATCCTTCCCACAAACCGATGCGATTGTTGACCAGCGTATAAGGCGGCAACTTTTCTTCGACTTCGCGCCAGCGCGAGTCAATTTCTTCTTCTTCGTCCAAAGCGGTGGCGGCGCGCGGCAAAATCTGCGCGATCATCTGCCAGGCGGCGAGCTGAAAACTGGCATCGCGGCCCCAGGCGTTCATGTCGTCGCCGCGATATTCGGGACTGACGCCGATGGGCAGCGAAAACTTTCCATCAATAGTTTCGTGCATCGCCCAATAACCCTCGAAGGCGCCGTTAAGTAATGGCCAGGCGACCTCGCACAGAATAGTTTCGTCCAAACCATACCGATAGTGTAGCCACGCCATCTGCGCCATCCATGCGGTGCAGGCGTGGTCAATGGTGCCCGTCCAAAAGGTGCCGGTCACCTGACACCAATCGTCCACCGAATGCGGCAACATCAGCGCGCCTTCGCGTCCGAAAAACTTTTCGCCGTTTTCGCGCAATTTGGGAAGCCAATCGCGCAACATATCCCACAACGGATTTAAATGTTCCAATCTATTGGTTGCCAGTGCGGGCCAATAAATCATTTGCACGTTGATATTAAAATGGTAGTCATTGCTCCAGGGCGGCAACCGAACCTCTTCCATCCACGGCCCCTGCAACCCCGCCGCAACGCGGCCCGGCGTCGTAGTCGCGGCCTGTTTGCGAAGGGCGATGTTCCAGAAGTGCTGTAAGCCTTCGTCGGGCAGCGAAACCTGGGGCACGTCGCGCCAGTATTGTTTCCAAAAGTAAGCCGAATCGGTATCGGGTTTCTGGCGCGCGCGCGTAACGGCGGCTTTGGCGGCTTCTTCGACTTCGCCCAGCGCCGTCGCGATAAACAAGCGCCCCTCGCGCTTGCGCACAACTAAAGCCAGAGCGTCATCTTGCGGCAACTCTTGCACGAAGCCCAGACCGTCTTCGATTTGGATTTCGTGCGGCGCGACGACGCCACACTTTTCCAATTCTTCGCCGACCCATTCCCACGTCGGGCGTAAGTGCAACCGCGCGCCTTCGACGTTTTCCAGCCACGCGACTTCATCGTCCATCGAACACTCGATGCGCACGATTGTTTCAGCGCCCGCCGGAGCGCGCAAGGTAATTTCGAGCGAACCATCGGCCTTTAAGGTGCCTGTTATGGGGCGCGCATCGTCCTGAAAATGAATTTCCAGACGCGCGCCGCCCAGTTGATAGGGCTGTTCGGGCGCGAACTCGTTTTTGGGCGGATTAGCGAATAATTCGCGGATGCCAGCTTCGTCGCTCGCCTCCAAAAGCGCGCGCACTCTGGGAAAAGTTGCCTTGGTGGTGAACTCGTTGCCACCGCGATGATCCCAAAAACCAGCGCGCGCAATCGTTAGGCAGAGAAACTCGTCGCCCCACACCAAAACGCCCAGAGTTCCATTGCCCAGAGCAATGCCGCAGTGCGGGCGCGGAAGGGGAAAATCGAAGCGAACGTCGGGCGGAAAAGTGGAATTGGTCACGCCCAATAGTGTGCCAAATTCCAGTGCGGAGCACGATTGGCTTCAGCCCACAATCATGGGTTTTAGCTCCTGACCTGAACTACCCGCAACAGCCCGATCAATCAATTAAATCTCGGTCAAATGGCCCGACGATCTGTCGCCAATCAACCGTTTAAGCGCCAGCTCTGCCGAAATCAATTGTATCGGCATTCCGATGCCTGGGTTAGTATCGGCGCCGACGTAAAGTAAGTTTTTAATTTTCTTCGATTGATTGTTAGGCCGCAAAATTGCCGTCTGCTGAATCGTGTGTGCCAAACCTAAAGCGGTGCCGCCCAACTTGTTGTAATGCGTGGTAAAATCTTTCGCCGAAAACACACGCTTATAAAGGAGTCGCTCGCGCAAATCGGGAATATCCATTTCTTTGGCGATAATATCTAACATTCGGTTCGACTGTTCCTCTAATTCGGCTTCGGTATAGTCCATGCGCGGCGGAATCGGCACCAGAACGAACAGGTTTTCGTCGCCTTCGGGCGCCACGTTCGGATCAGTTTTCGAGGGCGCGCAAATATAAAGCGACGGCTCGGACGGCCACTGCGGGGTATCGAAAATTTCGCCAAAGTTCTTTTTCCAGTCGGGCGAAAACAATAAGTTATGATGGGTCAAAGAAGCGACTTTACCTTTGACGCCCAAATACATAATTAACGCCGAAGGAGATAAGGTGCGCGTGTCCCAATATCTTTGCGAGTGATCGCGGTAAGGTTTGGGCAACAGACTTTCGGTGTGATGAATCGAGGCGTTGGAAACGATGATGTCGGCCTCCAAAACTTCGCCATCCTCCAGCGTTACTCCCTTAACCTGCGGCCCGCGTTTGGTGTTGATCTGTTTGACGCCAACACCAGTGCGGTATTTGACACCGTTCTTCTCGCCTATTTTTTGCAGCGCCAAAGGTATCTGATGAATGCCGCCCTGCGGATAAAATACACCCATATTAAAATCAATATGCGACATGATATTATATAACGCGGGCGTATTATAAGGCGAAGAACCGAGAAAAACCAGGGTGTATTGCATCACCTTTTGCACTTCGTCAGTAGTAAAGTGCTTGGCGACGTAATCGCTCATTTTGGCGAAGACTTCTAATTCGCGGCCTTCGGTGGCCACCTGTTTGTTAAAGAAGTCGAAAATATTGTCGTAATTTTTATACATGAAACCGCCCAACGCGATTTCATATTGATGTTTAGATTTCTCCAGATATTCTTCGAGTTTCGGGCCAGAATCTGGTTCGAGCATCTCGAAAGTCGGCAGGTCGCGCTCTAAATCGGAGTAGAAATCGAGTGAACGGCCCTTGTTCTGAAAGAAGATGCGATAACTCGGATCGAGCTGAGTTAAATCGAGATAATCTTCGACCTTTTCGCCCAGCAGTTCGAAGTAGTTTTGGAACACATCGGGCATCAAATACCACGATGGCCCCATGTCAAAGGTAAAGCCTTCGGCCTCGAACTGATTGGCGACGCCGCCCAATTTTTCATTCTTTTCGAGCAACGTCACGTCGTAGCCGATTTTTCCGGCGAGGGCCGCGAACGCCAGGCCGCCGATGCCGCCACCAATGACAATTAATTTCTGATTCATGTTCGCTTCCCGACGCTCGGCGGGGCTGAGTTGATGCCCCAATTTTGAGGATGCAGTCTTTCCCCGACTGATGGCGCGCGCGCGCTTAAGTAGCGCGACTTTCTCGATACCCGAAGTCGCCACGCGTCCGGCGAACGGATCGAAATCCTGCGCTTCCAGCTTACCCAAAATCGCGCGATAAAGCGTCGAAGCCGACGCCACCGCAAAGCGGCCTTCCTTGTTCAGCAACGCAATGCCGGCATTCGCTTCGTCGTATAATCGGTGCGCGCGCGCCGCCTGAAACTGCATGAACTCGCGAAACGCGGGCGAAAATCGCCTTTGCGCAATATCTTCGTCGCTCAATCCGAATTGTTTTAGCTCATCTTGCGGCATATAAACGCGCCCACGTTGTTGATAATCTTCGTCAATGTCGCGCAGGAAGTTTGTCAACTGCATTGCATTACCTAACTTCGTCGCGTGTTCCAATGTTTTCGGATCACTAAAACCGATAATATGCGACATCATTAAACCGACACATGATGCCGATCCATACATATAATTTTCCAGGTCGGCATAATCTTGATAACGCGTTTGATGCGTGTCCTGAATCATCGCGTCAAGGAACGATTGCGAATACTCGAATGGCACATTGCGCTGGTGAAAAATATGCGCGGCAAAGTCGAGGATTTGGTCGCCCGAATCGCCGGTTTGATAGGCGGTTTTCCAGCGCGCCAGAAAGTCGAGCAATTCGTCGCGCACGGCGGCGATTTCGGCGGGCGTTTCCTGGGGCGAATTGTCCACGATTTCATCGGGCAAACGCACGAACGCGTAAAGCGCGCAGGTCGCCTCTTGCAGGTCGCGCGGAAACAGCCGCGTCGAGAAATAATAGCTTTTGCCGTGATGCTTGAGCAGGGCGCGCGCGGCGCGATAGGACTGGGTGAAATCGGCGTTGGAGGAAGAAGCGGGCATGAAGAAAACGGCGCGCGCAGTTGCAAACTCGTCGCCACCAAGAGTTAGCCACAAAGGGGCACCAAGAACACACAAAGGGACACAAAGATGAGAAATTTGACTAAAAACACACAAATAGAAAATAAATACTTTCCTTAAAATACCATCTTTTTCGTTCTCTTTGTGCTTTTTTTTGTGTTTTTGGTGCCCCTTTGTGGCTAACTCTCAAGGGCTTCGCTTTCCATCTCGTCCACTTTCTCCAGCTCTTTCTTCTGCTTAATCGTCACGAAGAAATCGGGGTCGCGCGACAGCGCAATCACGCTTTTGCCTGGCGAAACCTTCAAATCGCGCCCGAAATCGCATTGCGCTTTAATCACGCAATCGCCGCACTTCGGCCCGCCGTTGCCATCGGCGCGACAGGTTGTGCGCCCGTGCGCGATCATGTTGATGTGCAAATCTAACTTAAATTCATCCGGCACTAACGCTTTACACACGCGATGCGCCTCGTCAACGCTGGCTTTGTCGCGAATCCAGCCCAATCGTTTTAGAATCCGAAAGACGTGCGTATCCACCGCGAACGCCGGTTTATCGAGGAAGAACATCAGCACGCAGGCGATGGTTTTCGGGCCGACACCGTGAAATTGATTTAGGTATGCTTCGCACTCGTCGGCGGATTTGTCGTGCAAAAACGCCAGATCGAAATCGCCCTGCGCTTCCCAGATTTGCCGCAGAATCTCTTTGATACGCGCCGCCTTTTGGTTGGCTAAACCGCCGCGCCGAATCGCATCGGCGATTGATTCGGTCGGCGCATCGAGCGCCATTTTCCAATCGGGAAACGTCGCTTTGAGCGAAGTAAACGCTCTATCGGTATTCACGTCGTTGGTCGCCTGACTGAGCAGAATCAGAATTAACCCATCGAGCGGATCGCGTTTGGATGGCGTGCGGGATCCGAACTGTTCGAGTAATTTCTGGTGGACGATGCGCACGGTTTCGGGCGCGACGACGGGCGTGTCGGGCATTGACGATTTTGCTGGCAAAGGTCGGGCCGATTTACATTGCGCGTAGCGAACGCACCAACTCAATCGAACGCGAAAACAGTTCGGCGTTTGGCCCGTCGGCGTCGGCGAAGAACGCGGCTTCGAGTTCGTTTTCCAAATGCGATGACACGATCCATCGCCGTTCGATTTTGTATTCATGCCAATTTTCTGTCCACAGCCAACGCGCGAGTTGTGGCAAATTAACATCGAGCCATAACTCCAGATAAATAGCAGGCTCTTCCGCATCAAAGAGAAATTCGAGCACTGAACTATAAACGCGAAATCCTTCCAATCCCATGTCTTCTCCACTGTTGTTTGGTAACGCCAATGTTGGTGGCCCATGCTTCCACTCTGGCATGCCGCCGTATTCCGCTAACTCTTCGTGTGCCCAAATTACAAAGATTTGGCGCAGTGCGGCAATTTCTGACTCAGGCCAATTCTGCCAGCCAAGCATAACCAAACGATGACCCAAACCCCAAAATTCCCACTCGCTCGAACCGAAATCGAGCGTGCCTTCGCTCAACCATTCTAACCAGCGCGGCAGAAAATAACGGAACATCGAACCGTCGTCCGAATACATCAATACGATCATATCATGTTGAGCGTGGAATTTTTGCCAACTTTCGACGCTCAAGTCGCGCAACTGAAAGTTGCCGCCCAAGCCCAGGTAATCGGGTGCGTTGTAGCCCGCGAAGGCAGCGTAAGCGTCATCGAGTGCCTGGCGAAGGTCGGGAGTCATGGTTTAACCGCGAAAGTTTAACCCGCCCAAACGCGCATCGGAGATACTTTGCCTCGCGTTATTCATGTCCGATCCCGTTCCCGCCGCCGTTTCGTCGCCCCGATTGCACCTCGATTTCCTCGACGGAATGCGCGCGCTGGCGGCGATGTTTGTCGTCGTCACGCACCTCTATACGCTGGTTTTTGGGACGCAGGCACGGACGCATTGGCCGCTTTCGCTGGCCAACGGATTGCTTTACGGACATCTCGCGGTCAGCGTGTTCATCGTGATTTCGGGTTTTTGCCTCACGTTGCCAACGCTGCGTTCGCGGCAACTGGCGCGCGGCGCCACCGATTTCTACTGGCGCCGCGCGCGCCGCATTTTGCCGCCCTACTTCGTGGCGCTGGCATTGCCGCTCATCCTGGTTACTTTGGGCGCCAACACCGGCAGCGAAACGCCGGTCGAACTTTCGCACGTCTTCATCAACGCGCTGCTGTTACAGGATTTCGCGCCCAATGCCAACAGCATCAATTTTCCGTTGTGGAGCGTAGCGGTCGAGTGCCATATCTACTTTCTGTTCCCGCTTTTGCTGTGGGTCTGGCGCCGCTTCGGCTTGACGCCGTTACTTTTCGCGGGCGTGCTGATGGCTGCGCTCGCGACATTGGTCTGGCCGTTGATTTGGCGGGAGCAGTCGTGGAGGATATCGTGTCCCTGGTTCATCGCGCTGTTCGTTTTCGGCATGGCGGCGGCGGCGCTCGCGCACGGTCAAAGCGATAAATCGCGCTTGCTCGCGTCCTTCGTTGTTGTGGCGGCGGCGGCGTTGACGGGCGTTTTATTGTGGCGTCACCCGATTCAGGGCATCGCCGACGAACCGTTTTTGGCCGTTTTGCCGTGGATTGATAGCGCATTGGGCGCGCTCGTCGCGGCGCTTTTGGGGTTGCTGGCTTTGCCGACGCCTCGGCTGGCACCCCTCAAACGCGCCCTGGAATGGCGGCCTTTGGTTTGGTTGGGCAGCTTCGCCTATTCGCTCTATCTGACGCATTATTTCCTGATGCACATCGTCCTCGATACGCTCAAGTTGGTGCCGCGCATCAACGATTCGCGCGCGCTGCAAACGCTCGCGATGTTTGGCATCGGACTGCCGGTTTTGATCGGATCGGCCTACGTTTTCTTCCTGTTTTGCGAGCGACCGTTTCTTTCGAGGCGCGCCAAAGCCGCGATTGAAACAGGGTAATTACCCTAAACTCAATATCAACTTCATTGCGCTTAACCGTGATAATTCGCCGCTTTCACGCTCAACTCGCGGCGGTTACACCCAATTTTCATAGCCAACGCGAAGGCTCTGCCGGAAGTAGCAGCAACAGCTCTGATTTGCTGAGATAAGATTATGGATGGCGCAATCGTAGCGCGCCGAAAAATCATGGAACTGCTGACCGCTCCGCAAAACTTGCCCTTCGCCATCGCGCTGGGATTGGTCGCGGCGCTGGCCGCGTTGCAGGTCGTGGCGCTGTTGTTGGGCGGGCCCATCGGCATCGGCGACAGCGATTTCGACGCCGATATCGATCTCGACCTGGACGCCGACATGGACGGCGACATGGATTTGGACGGCGACGGCATCGGGCCTCTGATGGGCGCTTTGGATTGGCTGGGCGTGGGCAAATTGCCATTGTCCATCTTGCTGACGTTGTGGGCGGCGGGCTTTGGCCTGTCGGGGTTGGCGATTCAGGAGTTCGCGCTGTCGTCAACCGGCGCGCGTTTGCCGATGCTGTTGCCTTCGCTGGTGGCGCTGGGATTGTCGTTTCCGATTCTCAAAATCAGCGGCCTGATTTTGCGGCCCCTGATTCCGCACGACGAAACCGAAGCGGTGACGACGCAGAGTTTGCTGGGTAGCGAAGGCGAAATCGTCGTTGGCACGGCGCGGCGCGGGCGACCCGCTCAGGCGCGCGTCAAGGACAAATGGGGCAACGCCCATTATGTTCAGGTCGAGCCGGATTCGGATGTTGATGAGTTTCCGGCGGGCGCTAAAGTTTTGCTGTTGAAGCGTAACGACAATATTTTCCGCGTGATTGCTGGGAGCAACGCGCAATTGGATTGACGTTCTAATCCGATCTGACTTTTGCAACCCCGGTGAGACAGCGATTTATCGCGTCTAAACGTCGGAGTTGCCGTTTTGTGAAAGTAAGCCCAACCTTTTAGACGCGATAAATCGCCGTCTCTACGGAGGCAACAAGGAGAAAACTAACAATGGAAGGATTATCACTGGTCATTTTGGGAGTCGCCGCGCTGATGTTCGTCGGCTTCATCTCGTTCCTCACGCGGCTTTACAAGCGCTCGACGAGCGAACTCTCGTTCGTTAGAACCGGCATGGGCGGGCGCAAAGTCGTGATGAACGGCGGCGCCCTCGTCTTCCCCGTGCTGCACGACGTAATCTGGGTCAACATGAATACGTTGCGCCTCGAAGTTATGCGCTCCAAGGAAGAGGCGCTCATCACCAAAGACCGTTTGCGCGTGGACGTGCGCGCCGAATTTTACGTTCGCGTCGCGCCCAACGATGAATCAATTAGCAACGCCGCCTCGACGCTGGGGCAGAAAACGCTCAAGCCGATGGAGTTGAAAGAGCTCATCGAAGGCAAATTCGTGGACGCCCTGCGCTCGGTTGCCGCCGAGATGACGATGGAAGAGTTGCACGAGCAACGCTCCGATTTCGTTCAGCGCGTGCAAACCGCCGTCACCGGCGATTTGATCAAGAACGGTTTGGAACTCGAAACCGTCTCGCTGACCAGTCTGGATCAGACTTCGCGCGATTTCTTCAATCCCAACAACGCTTTCGACGCGCAAGGCTTGACCAAACTGACCGAAGAGATCGAGATGCGCCGCAAACAGCGCAACGCCATCGAGCAGGACACGCAGGTCGAAGTCGCGCGCAAGAACCTGGAGGCGCACCAACAGCGCCTGACGATTCAGCGCGAGGCCGAATACGCGCAAATCGAGCAGCAGCGCGAATTGGAAATCCGCAAGGCCGAGCAGTCCACCGAAATCGCCTTGCAGCGCGCGGGCAAAGACCGCGAGCAACAGGAAGGCGAAATCGCCGCCAAGCTCATCACCGATAGCGCGCGCATCCAATCGGAGCGTTCGATTAACGAGAGTAACATCGAAGCGCAACGCATCGTGCGCGAACGCGAAATCGCGCGCGCCAAATCTATCGAGTTGGCCGAACAGGAGAAGGCCATCGCCATCGCGGGCAAAAGCAAGGCGCAATCCGAGGCGCAGGCCGAAGCTGATATGGCGCGCGCTCTGGCGGCCCGCGCCGAAGAGCAAGTGGTGACCGCGCGCGCGACCGAAATCGCCGAGCGCACCAAGCAGATTGATTTAATCGAGGCGCGCAAAGGCGCCGAGCGCGATGCCATCGGCATCACCGTCGCCGCCGAAGCCGATAAGAAAGCGGCGCAAGACCGCGCCGAAGCCCGTCGCATCGCAGCGCAGGGCGAGGCCGACGCCGAGAAAGTCGCCGCCGACGCCGCCGCGATTCGCTACGCCGTCGAAGCCGAGGGCAAACGCCAAATCAACGACGCCGAGAATATGCTGTCGCCGGAGATTATCGAGCAGCAAATCAAAATGGCGATGCTCAAAGCGTTGCCCGACATCATCCGCGAATCGGTGAAACCGATGGAGAACATTGAGGGCATCAAGATTTTGCAGGTCAACGGTTTGGGCGGCCCCGCCACTTCAGCTAACGGTAGCAGCGGAAACGGCAACGGCGGTGGCAACGGCAATTTGGCCGAGGAAGTGGTCAATAACGCCCTGCGTTATCGCGCTCAGGCGCCGATATTGGATTCGCTGTTGGCCGAGTTGGGACTGGAAGGCGGCGACCTCAATTCGCTGGTGCAGGGCGCGACGCAAGGCGCGGTTCGACCGGCACCCAGGCCCGCCAATCACGATGGGAACGGGAGCGCCTGAGTTTCCGGTGGGGGTGATGTTTACTCCTCGCCCTGCCCTGACTTTATCAGGGCGGGGTGAGGGATAAACGTAAACGCTCTCTTCAATCCTATCGAAAATCCGCTATCCGAAATCCGAAATTACCGTCGGCGTCCGCCCAAACGGTTCTCGTGATGGCGTTTGACATCTTCGATGCGGTTGGACGAGTCGGTCAGGAAATCGCGCAGTTTTTCGTCGAACTCGGCGCGTTTTTTTGGGCTAACCGCCGCGCGTGGAAACGGCGAATGGGGCGCGGCATCGTCATACATGGGGCGGGCACCGCCGAAACTTTCTCGGTCGGAGTCCGCTTCACCGGAGGGTTCTTCGGGCGGATTGGCGGCGATTTCGGCGGCGACAGCCTCGCAAAGCGCGCGCGCCTGAGGATTGTTGCGCGCCGCCTTTATCGAAAACTCCCAACGTCCGTCTTCCTTCTGGCGCAACACTTGAATGACAACAGGCGTGCCCTCAATGCAGTAACTACGCACATTATTGACATAGCGATTGGCTATTTCTGAAATATGCACCAGTCCAGAAGTGCCATCGTCCAACTGAACAATAGCGCCATATCCCATCACTCGACGCACAACTCCACGCGAAATTTGATTTTTTTCAGCCATAATTTACCCTTTGCTTCCCAAGAAAACTCTCAGGAAAAATCGAAGTAAATTATTCTACCCATTTCGCGGAATTTTCAAACATCAAGTCTCGCAACTCGTGTCAATTTTGTGGAATACATCTCTGTTTTTATCGCTTAAAATTGTGCTCTCAAACAAAAAGGGGTTTAAGGACTATGGCCTTTGAACCCTTGCACTGGACACAATCGCTGAGTGCTAATCCGAAGAGATTTGCTGTTCGTAGAGACACCGACTTGTCGTGTCTAAGAAGGTTGGAATTCCCGTAATATCGCGGCAAATCTGAGGTTTTAGACACGACAAGTCGGTGTCTTTACGAACGGTAAATCTCTTATTCTGTCATCTGTTATGCCGTCGCCGCACACAACGCCTGCTCCAAGTCCTCGCGCAAATCGTCAATATCTTCCAGGCCAATCGAAAGGCGCACCAATTCGGGCTTGATGCCGCCTTCGAGCTGCTGAACCGGATTGAGCTGCGAATGCGTCGTCGTCGCCGGATGAATCGCCAGACTTTTGGCGTCGCCGACGTTGGCCAGATGCGAGAACAACTTCACGCTCTCGATGAATTTGTTGCCCGCCTCTTTGCCACCCTTGATGCCAAAGACGACCATCGCGCCTCCCTTGCCCTTCAGATATTTCTTCTGCAATTCGTATTGCGAATCGCCTTCGAGGCCGGGATAACGCACCCACTCGACGGCGGGATGCTGCTTCAAAAACTGCGCGACGGCCAGGGAATTCTCGCAGTGCCGCTCCATCCGCAACGGCAAAGTCTCGACGCCCTGAATGAAGAACCACGAGTTATCCGGCGAAATACACGCGCCCAGATTACGCAACGGAACGGTTCTCATGCGCAAAATATAGGCGAGCGGCGCCAGAGCTTCGGGCAAATCGTGGCCCCAGCGTAAGCCGTGATACGACTCGTCGGTGTCGTCAAACAAGGGATGATGCCCGCCCGTCCAATCGAATTTGCCGCCGTCAATCACGATGCCGCCGATGCCGACGCCGTGACCGCCCAGCCATTTGGTCAGCGAATGCACCACGATGTCCGCGCCATGTTCCAACGGGTTTGTGAGGTAAGGCGTCGAAAACGTCGCGTCCACGATGAGAGGAACGCCATGCTCGTGAGCCGACTGGGAAATCGCGTCTAAATCGGAGACTTCGAGGGCGGGATTGGAAACGGTTTCGCAGAAAAACGCGCGTGTTTTTTCGTCAGCGGCGCGGGCGAAGTTCGCCGGATCGGTCGAGTCCACGAAGCGCACTTCGATGCCCATCTGCGGCAAGAGCGCGTCGAATTGGGTGAACGAACCGCCATAAAGATTGCGCGCCGAGACGATGTTATCGCCCGCTCTGCGCCAGATTGATGATCGAGTAAAAGACCGCGCCCGAACCCGAAGCGACGCCCAATCCGGCCATTTCGTGGGCGCCTTCGAGCAGAGAAATGCGCTTTTCCAGCACGTCGGTTGTCGGGTTCATCAGGCGGGTGTAGATGTTGCCCAACTCTTTGAGCGCGAACAGGTTGGCGGCGTGTTCGGCGCTCTTGAAAAGGTAGGCCGAAGTGCGGTAGACCGGCACGGCGCGCGAGAGCGTATCGCTATCGGGCTTTTGGCCGCCGTGCAAACAGATGGTATCGAATTTCATGGGAGCCGCATAGTTTAATGGGGCGCGACATAGGGAGCGTTTGCCGCGACAAAACTTGCGAACCGCGAGCGTGAGCGACCGGCCAAAGTCAAACTGGCTTCGCCCTCAGACTTTGGCCGGTCGCTCACGCTCGCGGTTCGCAAGTTTTGTCGTCACCTGCCAATTCCTCGGCGATTTTGTGGAATAACTAAATCGCGTGACACTCGGCCTCACAAAAAGCGGTCTAATATCACTTGTCAACGGCGGAACGTTTGGCTCTGATTTTCGTTTATTCAAAGGAAAGCAGAGTTGCCTTACAGCAACATTTTATGTTATAAAGTAAGGTTGCGTTTCCCGAAGCGACTGTCGAAACCCCCATTTTAAACGCGAAAACTCGCGTTGAGAACTGGTTCGATTCATTAACTCAACCAAAACAAAAAATCATTTTTCCGACCAACGTAAAGAACTGTCGCACAAACATCGTCCACTTTAGCCCAATCGCCCCACCATTTATGGAGGGGATTATTTGCTCGTCAAAGGCGCGTTTGCGTGGCATGAAGGAGAATCAACACACACTGAATGAGCAAGCAATATCCACAAGGCAATAACTCGCGCGGCGTTGAAGCCACGTCGTCGGCCCTGCCCGACGCCGTCGCGGCCTGGGTCAAGATGGCCCAGAAAACGCCGTTGCTCACCGCCGCCGAAGAGAAAGAACTGGGCCGTCGCATCGCGCGCGGCGACGAGGCCGCCTATAAACGGATGGTCGAAGCCAACCTGCGCCTGGTTATCACCATGGCATTGAAGCAGTTGCATCAGGGCCACAATCATTCGCTGACTTTGGCCGACCTGATTCAGGAAGGCAACTTCGGCCTGATGCGCGCCGCGCGCAAATTCGATCCGGCGCTGGGCTACCGTTTCTCGACCTACGCCTCGTTCTGGATTCGTCAGGCCATGAGCCGCGCCATTGCCGATCAAGCCAAGATGGTGAGGGTGCCCGCTCACATCGCGGAACTCACTAAAACTGCCTATCGCACCATCGCCACGCTCGTCCAATCGTTGGGCCGTCAGCCGACCGTCGAAGAGTTGGCGCACAAGCTGGACGTCACCAAAGAGACGGCGGAACTGGTGCTGAAGAACATGGCCGAAACGTTCTCGCTTGACGACGAAATCGGCGATAGCGGCGACGGCGAAGATTTCGTTGATATGCTGCGCGACGTGGACGCCATCGTGCCCGAAGAGGCCGCCGAAACCGCGATTCTGCGCGAGGAAGTCCGTTCGGCTCTGGACGAACTGACCGAACGCGAACGCGAAGTGGTGAATATGCGCTATGGCCTGAGCGGTGGCCGCGCCCACACGCTGCAAGAGTTGGGCGCGCACTTCAAAGTCTCGCGCGAACGCGTGCGCCAAATCGAAGGCCAAGCCCTGCGCAAACTGCGCAAGGGCGGGCTGAACGAAGCGGTGAATTAGACAATAGAATAGTGAGAAAAATCCCGCGACAATTGTCGCGGGATTTTTGTTTTTGGCGTAAAATAGAGCTATGACGACAACTCTCGACATCAAAGAGGCGCAAATTTCTCAACTGGTTGAACTGGCCCAATCGGGTCAGGAAGTTATTCTGGCGCAGGATGACAAACCATTGTTGCGGGTGACGGCAGTGGAAGCGGAAACGCCCGCGCCCAAGCAACGTATCGGCAATTTGCACAAGGGGTTGGTTGATGTTAGTGATGACTTCGATGCTCCCTTGCCAGATTCGTTCTGGCTGGGAGAAGAATGAGAATTCTCCTGGACACCCACGCTTTTCTGTGGTGGGATAACGATCTCGACCGATTATCGGCGCGCGCCCAGCGCCTCTGCTTTGATCCGATGAATACTCTGGTATTGAGCGTCGTCAGCGTGTGGGAAATGCAAATCAAGCATCAATCGGGCAAGCTAACGCTTCGCGCTCCCCTCGCCGAATTGATTTTCAATCAACAACGCGAAAACGGCATCGAGATTTTGCCGGTGACCATGCCTCACGTTTTCGCGTTGGAGAATTTGCCAGCGATTCACAAAGATCCGTTTGACCGTCTGCTAATCGCGCAACCTATCGCCGAAAACATCGGTTTGTTGAGCGTTGATGCCGTCTTCAAAGATTATCCGATTGCGTTATTGAACTAAGTCGTCGCGTTCTGCAGGAGCTGGGCGCGCACTTCACAGTCTCGCGCGAACGCGTGCGCCAAATCGAAGGTCAAGCCCTGCGCAAACTGCGCAAGGGCGGACTGAACGAAGCGGTGAATTAAAGATTGATGACGAAAAAAGAGCTTGCGATGTATTTCGCAGGCTCTTTTTGTTTAAGCGTCGAGCGGACTGCGCACCGCCAGTCCAGGACGATTGAGAACGTGAGTGTAAATCATTGTCGTGGCGACATTTTGATGCCCCAATAATTCCTGCACAGTGCGGATGTCCGCGCCGGATTCGAGCAGATGCGTGGCGAACGAGTGGCGCAGCGTATGACAAGAAGCCAGCAAGGGCAACTCCGCCGCTTTGACCGCGCGTTTCATCGCTTTTTGCACGCTATCGGGCAAAATATGATGGCGCCTGACGCATTGCGAACGCGGATCAAGTGAAAATTTGGCGGCGGGAAAAATCCACTGCCATGCCCATTCGCATCCGGCATGGGGATATTTACTTTCGAGCGCGCCGGGCAATGCGACGGGGGCGGCTCCGCTGGCAACATCGGATTGCCACAAAACGCGATTTTTATCCAGTTGTCGCTCCAGCGGTTCCACCACTGATAGCGCCAGCACCGTTAGACGGTCTTTATCGCCTTTGCCCTGACGCACTACGATTTGTCGAGCGTCCAAATTTATATCTTTAACGCGCAAACTCAAACACTCTTGCAGACGCAAACCACTCCCATAAAGCAAAAGCCCAACGAGTCGGTAAACGCCATCGAGTTGTCTAAGCAACGCGTTCACTTCGTCTCGCGAAAGCACCGTGGGCAAACGTTGCGGACGACGAGCGCGCTCACTCCCCTGCAAATCGAACTCGTCCACATTATACACATTACGGTAGAGAAACAACAACGCACTGAGCGCCACGTTTTGTGTCGAAGCCGCCACGCGGCGCTTGGCCGCCAGATGCGTCAGAAACTCTCGCACTTCGTCCGATCCCATCCGCTCGGGGTTACGATTCCCATGAAATGCGACGAACTGGCGAATCCACTGAATGTAAGTTTTCTCCGTTTGCAGACTGAGTCGCCGCAATCCCATCTCACCGCGCACTTTTTGGAGCAACTCTTCCAGAGTTTGATATTTCGCCATAGCTCTGATAATCTTAACTAAGTTTTCCTGTTTTGTCCGCTATTTTTCGCGTTACACGGAAAAATTTCCGGTGAATATGAATGTTAGCCCGCTTGCGCGATATTCGCTGGGCAGCGATACTTCTTTCCAATGAACAATGGAGTTATGGAAATGAAAATGAGCTTAATAGGAAAATATCGCGTAGTGCGACGTTCGAAAGACATCAACGGTGAATCAACAGGAGAATACGCTTTTGCTATTCACATGGCAGGTTATGAAAAAGGGCAAGAAAACGGGAAGCCACGTTCAATAACGATGTATCCGGTGATAGCCAGTGGAGATACATTGGAACAACTCCAAGAATTACTTGGCGAGATGATCACCAGCGCCATGAATGAACCCGTGTTAGAGTGGAGTGACTTCATAAAGGAAAAACCAAAGCGCAAGAAAGAGCCAACATAAAGCCGCTGCAACGCCCTAACAAACGGGCTAACAAGGCGCTGCACCCGACCGCCTACAGCTCCATTCCTTTCGTTCGTGCCTCACTTCAGTCATTCCGCTTCCGGCGGCGGGTGAGCTTGGTCGTTGTGCCGCTGCGCGCGACGTGGTCGAAACTATAGCGGTTAACGAATGAGACGCTACAAATCAGCGGTCATTCTCGCAAAGGCGGAAAACGAGCGAATCGCATGATGTTCTGGTTGCCCGCCTGCGCGGGAATGACGAACCGAAAAATCAGGTGTAGCCTTTCAATCGTTAAGTGCTATATCGTGGCGCGCAGTAATGATTCGTAGTAGTATTACGTAGAGGAGTTGAATTTTTACTATGTCTTTTACGCGCGAACAACGTGTTATGTGGCTCGCCAACGTCAGGGGTCTACCGTTCCGCGAGCGGGTGGAGACGACTGCAAAAGCCAATTTCGGCTGGCTGACGACATCGCCGAATGATTATGATCAGATTCTATCTTCGGGTCTGACGGCGAACGATATGCGAAACATCGCAGCAGACAACGGCGTGCAACTCACGTATCTCGATCCACTCGCTAAATGGGTTCCCGAATGGCAACCAGAAAACGCTAGCGCACAAACTCTTGCCTATTTTGATCGCAGTCCAGACGACTTTTTCCGCATCGCCGAAGCGTTGCAAGTGGACAAAGTCCACCTCATTGGCACCTTTCCTGAAGGACGTTATGAAACCAATTACCTCGCCGAGCAGTACGCTGCGATTTGTGATCGGGCGGCAGGAAACGGTATGTTGTGCACCATCGAAGCTATTCCTTTTTTGGGAATCAAAACTCTTGAAGATGTCTGGCAAATTGTGTCTCGGGCAGGCCGCCCGAACAGCGGCATTATTTTCGACACTTGGCATTACGTCCGTGGTGGGCGCGACGATGAGTTGCTTAGTTCAATCCCTTCTGGTGTTATCAAAACTGTGCAGCTCGCCGACGGGACACTGGAAACTCCACCCGGTCGTTCCGACATTGAAGATTGTATTTTCTATCGGCGCCCCATAGGCGAAGGTGAATTACCAATTTCCGAGATTATTCAGTTGCTCCGAAACGCCGGTCAACTTAGCTCGGTCGGCCCTGAAATATTTTCCGCCGAATTAGACACTCTGGATGGTGAACAAATTATCAGGAGGATTATGCCCGGATTTAATCGTGCTTTGGTTTAATGATGTGTAGCGAAGAACTCTGACTCTGGGGTTATGCGCTCCATGTTCTCAGCTCCAAGTATTATTTGTGCTTCGCCTTGTCGCGTGGCTTGTCCGCTCCGCTCAACATCGTCGGTGGCATCAATCAACGCGGAAACTCACACGTTCCAACAGCAGCACAACAAGGCGCTGCACCCGACCGCCTACAGCTTCGGCTTTCCGCTCGTGCCTCGCTCCAAGCCTACGCTTCCGGCGGCGGGTGAGCTTAGTCGTTGTCTTGTTGCGCGCGGCTTGACTATGTGTAATACTTGAGCAGAAGGTGAAATGATATGGCTAACACAAAGAAATATCCAGTTAAAAACAAACCGATAAAGCCGGTTCAAAGTGTAACGCTGCGGTCTCCGTATAGCAATTCTCGCTTGCATTGGGCGTTCGGCATTGTTTCTCTTTTGCTGCTTGTTTGCGTGGGCTTTGCGGCTACTATACAGCGTGCAAAACCGTCTATTGGGCGAGAAACGCAAAAGACGTATGTCCGGGCTGAGGTCAATCCGGCTTCTTTCACCACAGTACAAAGTCGACCTCGTTCGATAGATGATGAGGACGTAGACCCCGCCACATGGCGCGACCTTGAATTGGTGTTGACTAAGCCGGATGGCGGCAAGTTAGAAATGGACTTGCTTCGCCCGCTGTGGTGGATTGCCGAAGTTGGAGCCGAAGAAGACAAAACCATCCGTCTGAGCATTCCAGAAATGGGTGTCGAAGGCCCAACCAAAGTCGTGTCCATCAAGCCGATGAAGCCCATGAAGTCAGCGCCGCCAAGCGGCGCTGCTGTTGTGACCGGCACGTTCAAGCATTCGGCGGCGGATGTTCTCGACCTGCAACTTGAAGCCGAAGACAAGTCCATCGGCGTTACCTATTCGCACCCGTTTCGCTCTGCCGACCGCAAAGATTGGGTAGCAGCGGGGGAGTTGAAAGTGGGTGAACGGGTAGAAACACGCACCGGCACAACCAAAGTTGTTTCAATCAAGAAACGTCCCGGTCAAGTACCAGTTTACAATCTTGAAGTCCATAAGAAACACACTTATTTTGTCGGCAAGTCCGGTGCTTGGGTGCATAACAGTTGCGCTCTTGTCCCTATTGCTAAATTCAGAGATTACATTTTCAAACCTGGTGCTACACATGGCAAGGACGTTGTTTTCAGAAATCTCGGTTATGGCTCGGAGCATTCTGATGACCTGGTTCGTCTTTACACTGAGCAAGCTACCGCAAAATTCCAGCGCGGGGAGTATGCGTTGGGAAGATTGGACGAGTACGGCCAGCGCATTACCATTGAGATTGAAATTCATGGTATTGGAGAAGCCGCAGGCAAAGTGAGCTATCTGAAAACAGGTTGGATGAAGGAAAGTGATGACTTTATCAGCCTGAACACTCCCTTCACCGGATTTACAAGGTAAGGCAGTGATCATGCTCAAAAATTACTCATGCGTGCGGCTTGAAAGTGACAGGTTTCAAAGTGAAGGCGCGTTTCGCGGGGATGTAGGTTATATCATCGAAACTTATAACGATGATGCTTATGAAATCGAGTTTTCCAATGCACAAGGTATCACCATTGCTCAGATTGTCGCGTGTCGGGCTGAACTTGAGCTAACAGAAGAACACACGGCTGAAGGAAAATAACAACAAGACAACAAGGCGCTGCACCCGACCGCTTGTAGCCCTACGCTTCGTTCGTTCCTCACTACGCTACGGGCTACAAGCGGCGGGTGAGCTTGTCGTTAGGCCGTCGCGCGCGGCTTGGCTGCGTGCCCCACTCTTGCAAGCCACGCAAAAATGATGGAAAATGGAAAGTATGAAGGAAATCACGATGGCCTTTCTCAGTGTGTGCTTTGCGCTGGGCGGCTGTGGAACGCAAGCTCAGGATTTGGACAGCATTTCGCCTCAGGTCAACTCCCCGACTCAAGTGAGTACTCAAGCACAAGCACAAGATAAAACCGAGAGCGCGAATGGCGCAGTCCTTCGCATGGTGCAAGTTATCTCACTGCCGGGTGTTGAAGGGCGCTTTGACCACTTTGCGATAGACCTGCAACGCCAACACTTGTTTGTCGCCGCGCTTGGCAATGATACGCTGGAAGTACTCAATCTGCGAAAGGGTAAGCCTCTTCGCAGCATCAAGGGTTTGCAGAAACCAACGGGCATCGCCTTTGCGCCGGAGTTCAACCGGATTTTTGCGGCCAGCGGCGATGGCGAAACGTGCGAAGTTTTCAACGGCGACACGTTGGGCTTTGTGCAAAGTGTGAAGTCTCTCCCCGACGCTGACAATGTGCGTTACGACGGCGCAGCAAAACACGTTTATGTCGGTTATGGCGACGGGGCGCTTGCCGTCATGGACGCGGCCAGCGGTCAGCGTTTAGGCGACATCAAGTTAGCGGGGCACCCTGAGTCGTTCCAGTTGGAGAAGGCAGGGGCGCGCATCTTCGTCAACGTCCCGACGGCGGGACACATCGCCGTCGTTGACCGCGCCAAGCGTGCCGTCGTCGCCACATGGCCGCTTGCGGGCGCGCGGTCGAACTTTCCGATGGCGTTGGATGAAGCCAATCACCGCCTGTTTATCGGTTGCCGCGATCCGGCGCGAGTGCTCGTTTACGACACAACCTCAGGCCGCGTGACGGCCACCTTAAAAATCGCTGGCGATATCGACGACCTTTTTTACGATGCCGCCCGAAAACGCCTTTATGTAGCTTGCGGTGCCGGTTTCATCAACGTGTTTCAACAACAGAATGCCGACCGCTACACGGCCATCGCCAGCATTGCGACGGCGGCGGGAGCGCGCACGGCTTTGTTTGTGCCGGAACTCAAACGGCTCTATTTGGCGGTTCCCCATCGCGGAACGCAGGCCGCGCAAATCCGTGTCTATGCCGTGCAGCCGTAAAATCTAAAGGAGAAAAATCATGAACGAAAACAATATCACTCGTCGGCAACTACTACACACCACTGCCGTTTTGGGCGCAGCAGGAACGGTTGGTTTCAAAAACATCGAGCACGCCGAAGCCAAGCCGATGCGGGGCAAAACGCCGCCGCTGCCGCCGCAGGACATGGCGGCAATAGATGCCGCCCTGGGGAAGAAAGGTAATTACGTCGAGGCGGAAGGTGTTTACACCATTCCGTTGCCGCGTAGCGACTTGAAGGTGGCTATCAAGGGCGAAGCAGTTCCTACTGCGTTGGGTTTCGGCGGGTGGGTGGCGGTCAAGCGCACGCTCAACGGCAGAAGCGCCGTTTTGATGAGCGATACCGTGTTGTTGGAGGAAGAAGTCAATCCCCTTATCTCCGCCGCGCACGCCAACGGTTTGGAAGTCAGCGCCATTCACAACCACTTTTTTTACGAACAGCCGCGCATTTTTTATATGCACGTTATAGGCATAGGCGACGCGGCCAGTTTAGCGCGTCGTTATGCAGCGGCTATCCAAGTGACCAAACTCTTTCCGGCCAATCAGCCCCCGGCAGGCCCGCCGCCGACGCGCACCGGCAAGGAGATTTTCGACTTGCCCGCGCTCGATAGAATTGTCGGCAACACTGGCAAAGTCAACGGTTCGACTTACAAATACACCATCGGGCGCGACGATCTCACCGTTCAGGCGATGGGCGCGCACATCACCAAGTCCATTGGCTTGAACACCTGGGCGGCGTTCGCGGGCGAGTCGGACGCCGCGCACATTGCGGGCGACTTCGCCATGCTGGAGCCGGAAGTCAATCCCGTGATTATGGCGTTGCGCCGCAACAATTTGGAAGTCGTGGCGGTTCACAATCACATGATTGGCGAGCAGCCACGCATAATGTTCTTGCACTATTACGGGCGCGGCGCTGCAAGTACTTTGGCACAAGGTTTTCGCGCCGCGCTGGGCGAGTTGGGCAAACACAAAAGCATGATGGGCATGGGTTAAACGGTTGGTGTTGCATCCGAAACAGGTGCCAATGCCAATTAACAACGGCCTAACGACAAGCTCACCCGCCGCCGGAAGCGGAATGAGTGAAGAGAGGAGGAACGACGAACGAAACGAATGGAGCTGTAGGCGGTCGGGTGAGCTTGTCGTTCGGCGGCTGCGCGCGGCAAGGTGATGCTCCTTTAGGAAGTTGCGGCAAACAATTCCCCCACGCCGGCGACGGTGGAAGAAGGCATCTTCTTCGGCGAAATGACGCTGCTCGGTCAAAGTCTCTACGGCAGCTTCGCCCAGGCGGACAACGACTGCCTGCTTTGTATCCTGAACCGTCAGGAAGTGCGGATGCTGCTGGACGACTCGCGCATCGCCTTTGGGGTCATCGAAGCTATGGGGCAAAAGCTGCTCGATACGGAACGGCGCCTCTCCGACTTCGCTCTCAAGCGCGTGGCGGCGCGCCTTGCGTCCCTGCTGCTGCAACTGTTGTGCTCGGAACTGGTGCGCGAAGGGCGCGCCGATATGCCCGTTGTCGGCTCTGTCGAGGTGGCGGGCACCCACGAGGAACTGGCGCAGGGTGTCGGCGTCTACCGCGAGACCGTCACCAAGATTTTGAACGAGTGGCGCAGTCAGGGCTTAGTGGAATTGGGCCGGGGCCGCGTCGTGTTGCTCGAAATCGAAAAGTTGCGCGGCCTCTGCGCGGATTAATCCATCGCTTCCGCAGCGGATTCTATTTCTGAATTGACCATTATCCTGTCATGGCGATTTGGCCGTGTTCTGCTTCGCGCTCAGTAAGCTCAACATCTGATTGATATCCGTCGTCGGTAGCTTGCAGGCACCTTTGAGACACACGTAAGCCGTCGCCTTATTCTTGAGGCTGGTTTGATATTGGGTGAAAGTCGCCAGGCGCGTGATAGGCGGCGCGGCCTGCTCAGTCGGACGCAGCAGCACGACTTTGTTGGGCAGGAAACGAGTGTTCAAGGCGCGCAGCATCGCTTTGGCATCAGGCGCATGGGAATTGCCCGCAATGACGACTTCATATGACGGCCCCATGGCGAAGTCGAGCGCCACCAGCAACTGTGTATAACTCGCCGGTGCCTGCTCGACGTCTGCACTGAAGGCTCGCTGGAGCCGCGCGGCTTTGGTTTCGAGATCAACCTGGCCGGTCATGCGCGACAGACGCAGTAAGTTCCACATCGCGACCGAGTTGCCCGATGGTACGGCGCCGTCGTAAATCTCTTTCGAGCGTGTCAGCAGCGCCTCGCCATCGTTGGCGGTCAGGTAAAAGCCGCCGTCCTTCTCGTCCCAGAAGTGCGCCACCATCGCGTGGTTCAAATCGAGCGCGGTTTGCAGCCGGCGCGCGTTGAAATCGGCTTCGTAGAGTTCCAGCAGGCCCCAGACCAGAAAAGCGTAATCATCAAGGTGCGCGGTAATCGCCGCCTCGCCGTCGCGGTAGCGGTGCAGTAAGCGATTATCCTTACGCGCCTTTTGCAGAATGAAATCCGCCGCGCGTTGCGCCGCCGTCGTGTATCGCGGCTCATCGAAGGCCCGCCCCGCTTTGGCCAGCGCCGCGATCATCAGGCCGTTCCAGTCGGTCAGGATTTTGTCGTCCTTGTGCGGATGGACGCGCTTCTCGCGCACGGCAAACAGCTTTTGGCGCGCGGCTTCGAGTCGCTTTGCCACATCCGGCACGGCTTGCTTTGAAGCAGCGGCGATTTGAGAGAGCGCTGCCGTGCGATGCAGAATGTTGCTGTCGCTTTGCTGCCCGCTCGCTTCGTTCTCGAAGTTGCCGCCCTTTTCGATGCCGTAAGCTTTGATGAAGAGGTCGGCATCCGAGCCGAGTACTCTGCGAATCTCCGGCTCCGTCCACAGATAGAACTTGCCCTCGATGCCTTCACTATCAGCGTCCTCAGCGGAGTAGAAGCCGCCTTCGGGCGCAGTCATGTCGCGCAGCACATACGTGAGAATTTCTCGCGCCGTCTGGCGATACTCGGCTTTGCCCGTCGCTTGGAACGCTTCGGTGTAGGCCATCGCCAGCAACGCCTGATCGTAGAGCATCTTCTCGAAGTGCGGCACCAGCCATTGGGCATCGGTCGAGTAGCGGTGAAAGCCGAATCCGACATGATCGTAGATGCCGCCCTGGCGCATCGCGTGCAGCGTTTTCTCGACCATCGTTAGAGCCTTGGCGTCGCCGCTGCGCTTCCAGTAGCGCAGCAGGAACAGCAGTTGGTGCGGTGTGGGAAACTTGGGGCGCGTGCCGAAACCACCGTTCTGCGCGTCGAAGCGTTCGGCCAGTTGGCGATAGGCGGCGCTCAAAGTATTCTTATCCAGGTCGCCGCCCGCCTCCCCGGTGGAGGCTTGTTGCAGCGCCGCCGTAATCTTGTCCGCCGATTGAGCGATTTTATCGTGCTGCGTGTCCCAGGTCTTCTTGACCTGCGGAATCAATTCCAGCATTCCGGTTTGCCCGAAACGGCTTTCTTTAGGAATGTAAGTGCCGGCGAAAAAGGGTTTTTTATCCGGCGTCATCAGGATGGTGAGCGGCCAGCCGCCGCTGCCCGTCAAGAGTTGCGAGACCGTCATGTAAACGTTGTCAATATCGGGCCGCTCTTCCCTGTCCACCTTGATGGCGACGAAGGTCTCGTTCATCAGTTTGGCGACCTGCGGGTCTTCAAACGATTCGCGCTCCATGACATGGCACCAGTGGCACGTCGAGTAGCCGATCGACAAAAAGATCGGCTTATTTTCTTTCCTGGCCTTGGCAAACGCCTCCTCGCCCCAGGGATACCAATCCACCGGATTATGGGCGTGCTGCAACAGATAAGGACTTTTCTCGTGGATGAGGCGGTTGTTATGCTGAGATTTCTCGCCCGATGGCGCGGTGGCTGCCGCAGCAAGCGGCGTCGAGGCGAGCGTCTGCGAGGCTCGGCCCTGCGCTTTCCAGAAGGTGAAAGCGCCCGCCCCCATGACTCCGAGGGCGAGCGCTGGCACCAGCAGCGTTGTGTTTCGTGTTGAGGAGAATTTCATGTGCTACGAGGACGCGCAAAACTCACGCCTTCGGCTTCGCCGCCTTCTTTACCGTTTTTTTGTTCGTGGTCTGCTGCTTCTTCAACACGGCAGTGATTTTCTTCTGCCGCTCTTTGGCAGGCAGCGCGTTGAACTGCTTGCGCTCGGCGATGTTGCAGAAATACAGCCGGTGCTTGCCCATGACCTGAGTAGCGCCCATGCCCTTGTGCATGGCCATTTGATCCATGACGCAGAACGGCACATCAACGACTTTGGTGCTTTTGGCAGCCGATTTGGCGCTTCTGCCGACCGGCTTGGTGGCAGGAGCCGCGAACGCCACGCTGCTCACGCAGGCCGCAGCGGCGCTCAGGACACACAATTTACTGACTCTGTTTTGGAACATCTTCTTTCCTCCTGTGAATTGAAACACTTCAGACAGCAATACATTTGCTCTCGTGCTTTTTATTCACTTTTTCTGCTTCTGCAATGCAGCGGCGATTCTCTTTTGCTGTTCAGCTTTGGACAGTTTGTTGAACTCCGGCTGGCAACCGGCACAGCAGAAGTGAACGCGATTCTTACCAATGACTTGAACGCCGCCGCCGCGCCCGCGCACTGCCGTTTGGGTCATCGGGCAGACCATCACATCGGTCAAATTGACCGGCTTCTTCGCCGGAGCTTTGGCCGGGGCCGCGAACGCGGCGCTCGTCAAGCACACAGCGGCGGCGCTTAACGCAAATATTTGCTTCAACATGATTTTCTCCTTTGCTATTTCCTCTCGGATTTGCTCTTTTCCAACTTGTCGTAAGCCGTCTTCATGATCTTCACCATGTCCTGCGGTTCGGCGGCTCCGACAAAGCTCAGTCTCGGTCCGCCATCGGCGCGGAAGAATCCGGTGGTCGGCAAGCTTTGAACGCCATACTGCTCAGCGATTTTTGCTTCCTTGTCCACATCCACCTTCACAGCGATCCACTGCTGCGCTGCCTCGATGACTTTCGCGTCCGTCAGAGTTTGCTGTTCCAGCATTCGGCACGCGCCGCACCACGTCGCGTGGAAAACCACCAGGACCGGCTTACCTGTTTGTTGCGACTCCTTTTCGGCAGCCGCCAGCGACGGCTGCCACTGAATCGTCTGGGCGGCGCTTTTGTGTGCGGCCTTCTGCTCCGTCTTCGCCCCGGACTGCATCGCGCCAGTGGCAAGCGCCGTGATAGCTGCGGCGGCCAAAAGCCCGCGCCACTTCGTTTGTTGCTTCATTGCTTTTCCTCCCCATGTTCTGTGTATCCCGTCATCTGGCTATACAACGCCAACCGGGATTTTTATTCGACTTGGTTTTCTCTTGAATAAAAAGCCAGCGGCGCGCTGTAATAGACTGTGATCGCAGAAGAAACCGAGGCCAAGGGAATATTTGTGCTGAGCCTACCGGATGAAGAATTAGCCCGTCTCGCCGCTGGCGGGCGCTTGGATTGTTTCGAGGAGTTGCTGGCGCGCTACCGCGACCGCGTCTATCGCATCTGCTATCGTTGCGCGGGCAATGCCGATGACGCCGAAGATTGGGCGCAGGAGTGCTTTGTCCGCACTTTCCGGCAACTCGGTCATTTTGACCCATCCCTACCGTTCGCGCCCTGGCTGCTGCGACTGGTTGCCAACACCTGTATCAACCTGGCGAAGGCACGAGCGCGGCACGCGGAACCCTGCGAACCGAATCTCCTGGCAGAACGCGCGGGCGCGGACTGGGAGCCGGATCCGCTGCAGAAGCTCGTTGCCGGAGAAGAGGAGAGAATTGTTTTAGGAGCGATTGCCGGTTTGCCGCCCGCGTTGCGTATTGCCGTCACCTTGCGCGTGGTGGATGAACTTTCGTTTCGTGAGTTGTCCGAAGTGCTGGGCGTACCGCTGCAAACGGCAGCCACACGCGTGCGTCGCGCATTGGAGCAGGTTCGACAGACCCTTATTCGTCAGAACCATGCTCCTAAGAGTACTCGTGGGCGTGCGGCAGAGGAGCGGAGAAAGCACAGAGGAGGAGTGAAATGAGGAAGTTCATGAAGTGTAGATACGTTCAGACCAGGCTCACCCTTTTCCTGGGGGGAGAGTTGGAGCCACGCGAAGCCGCCGAACTGCGCGAGCACCTGCGGGACTGCCCGCATTGTGGCGCACTGGCCGAAGTATTGGCCGAGACGCAGGAGCAGGTCGAAACTGTCCTGCGCACAGCCATTCCCGCGCCGCCGACGCTGGAGGCGCGCGTCATGGCAACGGTGCGCCGACTTCCGGCGCGGCGTCTGCAATGGCCCGCTTTCACGCCGCCCTGGAGTTGGCAGCGGCGTTTGGTCACGGCAGGAGCGGCCCTGTGCCTCGTGCTGGCCGGCTTTGTGGCAGGCCGCGCGCCTTTCCATTATGTCACGACACCGCAAGCCCCGTCGCAGCGATCACCTCGAACGGCAGTGGCGCAAGCGCCGCCGCAAGTCCTTGAATTGGCATCACTGCGCAATGACCACCTGCAATCACTGACGAATCCCCATGCCGTGACCGTCATGGGCAATGATCCCCGACAGGTTTCACAGCGTTTGGGCAAGGCGGACGACTGCATTGTCGTTCCGGTGAGCTTGTCGGCTTCGGGCGCGCAGTTATTGGGCGGGCGCTGGCATCATGTGGCTGGCGCACCGGTGGCGTTCCTGTGCTACGAGTGGAACGGTCAGCGCATCTCGCTTTATCAGGCGGATGGGCGGCGCTTGACAGTGCCTGCATTGCGTGCCTTGAGGCAACCACAGAACACACGCGGTAAACGTTGTTATATCATTGAGCAGGAAGGCAACCTCGCTTATGTGGTCTGGTGCGTCGGCATGACGAGTTACGTTCTGGTGGCGCAGGTCGCACCGGAGCAGTTGCTGCATCTGGCCGAGCGCGCAACAATCGTTGCGCACGACACCTGAAAACTAAAATAGGATTCACAAAAGATATGACGCTCTTCGCCGCCAAAAGCGAGGGCGAACAACTGCGCGAGGAATGATGAGGCGTGATAGGGACTAACAGCCGCCGAACAAGAGACTATGTTGGCAAGGGGCCAAGTCCCACTTTATTGAGGCTTGATACGTTTCCTCACCTATTAAGATGGGTTATGAAGCGGCTGCGATTGCCAGGACGGATCAAACGGCTTCTGGTGCTTCAACACGCCGTAGACAATCATCAGCATCTTCCTCATACACGCCGCTAACGCCACCATGCGCGGTTTGCCCGCTTTGACCAGTCGCTCGTAGTGCGCTTTGACGAGTGGATTCCAAGTGATGCCGGTCACTGCCGGAAAATACATGGCTTTTCGCAGTCGTGTGTTGCCTTGCTTGGATAATCGCGTGTGCTTGCGAACGCTGCTGCCGCTGCGATGCTCGCGCGGCGCCAGACCCGCGTAAGCGGCCACGCTTTGCGCGCTGTTGAACTGACTCACCTCGGGCAGCTCGGCCAGCAAATCCCACGAAGTCAATTCGCCAATACCAGGAATGCTTTGCAGCAGTTTGGAGTCGCGCTTCAGGTCGGGGCTGCCGTTGATGTGGTCGCGAATCTGTTGCTGCAAACGCTTGATCTCGGCTTCGAGATAAGCGATTGCGTTTTCGATGGATTCGATGACCACAGCGGGCTGTGACGGCACGCTCAAGCGGTTCTTTTCCTGCACGGCCAACTCCTGCACCGCGTGGAGGCGCCGCATCAGCGCCATCAGAAGCTGCATTTCGGGCGCAGCCACGCGCCAGAGTTCAGGTGCTTCCTGGCGGCAAAAGCGCGCAATCAAAGCCGCGTCGGCTTTATCGGTTTTGTTGCCCTGAGCCTGGGCCAATCCGAAAAAGCGAATGCGCGCCGGATTGACCACGCTCACGCGCTGTCCGGCTTGGGCCAGAAACAGCACCAGAGCTTGCGAGTAGGCGCCCGTGGCTTCGAGGCAGAAGTGGACGATCTGCTCGCAGGCCGAGTGTTGCACCCAACGCAGCAGTTTGGCGAATCCGCCCGCGTCGTTTGGAAACTGTTTGTGCGTGCTTTTGCCGTTGGGTCGCAGCAAGCACGCGTCGAGCGTGTCTTTGCTGACATCAAGGCCGACCCAGAGTTGGGCGGCGGGTTCGAGATTCTCATCAATGGTGTTTTGCATCTGCATCCTCATCATGCGAAGTTCGTGACCTTGAGTTTTCGCAACGCACAGAGCGTGACGAATGTGGCCCGCTTCAAGAGACTATCCGAAAAGGAAAACACCGGCGAGGGGCGCGTCCTCTTGTTACCGAAGTCACAGAATGCACAAAGCAATCCGGCCTCTGGCGCTGCATCGCGCTCTGTTCCCTCGCCGATGAACACACCATAGTTCAACATATGAGGCGCTGCACCCGACCGCCTACAGCTCCGCTCGTCGTTCCTCCTCGCTGCGCTTCCGGCGGCGGGTGAGCTTGCCGTTGTGCAATCGCACGCGGTTTTGCTGAAAGCGGTATAAAAGCGGTATAATAGAGATGGAGGCGAAACGATGAATAATCAGCTTATTTCTTCCCATCCCGACATAATGATGGGCAAGCCAGTCATTGACGGCACGCGCATTACAGTTGAGTCTATTTTAGAAAAAATGGCAGATTTACGCGGGGCCGCAGAACTTTTATGTGCCCAAGAGTTTCAGCACATTGGAAGGCATTCACGAGTTGGCCGACCGAGGATACATCGTGGTGCAGATTGACGGCATGGGCACCAACTGGCGCTCGCGAGCCTTTCACGATGTGGCGTGGAAGAACCTCAAAGACGCCGGTTTTCCCGACCGTATCGCCTGGATGAAGGCCGCGCAAAAGACGCGTCCGTGGATGGATTTGAGTCGCGTCGGCATTTATGGCGGCAGCGCGGGCGGGCAAAACGCGCTGGCCGCGCTGATTTGGCACGGCGATTTTTACCAAGCGGCGGCGGCGGATTGCGGGTGCCACGATAATCGCATGGACAAAATCTGGTGGAACGAACAGTGGATGGGCTGGCCGGTTGACCAGAGTTACGCCCAAAATTCCAACGTGGTTCACGCCGCGCAGATGCAGGGCCATCTGCTGTTGACGGTGGGCGAACTCGACACCAACGTTGATCCCGCCAGCACAACGCAAGTCGTGGATGCGCTGATTAAGGCGAACAAAGATTTTGATTACCTTCTGTTTCCTGGCGCGGGCCACGGCATCGGCGAAAGCGCTTATGGACGCAAACGGCGCAACGAATTCTTCGACCGTTGGCTGCAACCGAATGCCAAATAGGTGATATTTTAGCGCCTGTCCGAGTAGACAGTGGCGGAAAGAGTTTGGAGTGCGCTCGTAAGAGCGTTGAACCGTTTAAGACGCCCTCACGGGCGCACTCCAAACCACGAAATCACCGCCCTACTCGGATAGACACTAATTCCCAATCCGCACAATCGCCAACGCCAAATCGCTGGCAAACGCTGGCGTTTCAAAGCGCAAAAACTCGCCATCGGACGCCGCCTCCAACGACGCGACTTGCACGCCCGCAACGGTATCCCATGCCATCACGCGATATTTGCCGCGCGCCAGATTGGGCACCGCAACCTTCGATATTATCGGCGCGGCGTTGGGTTTCAGCATCCCGTTTTTGCCGGTAATATCCAGACGCAACAGCCACACGACGGCCTGACTGTCGTCGCCGCAGGCGAAGGCCGCGCAATCGTCGCCGTTCACTTCGACTTCACAGTTGAGGTTGCGGCGTTTGAAATTATTCCAGTCAATTAATGGCAAAAAGTCGGCGAGCGATTTTTGGGCGGCGCGCATTCCGCGAGTCAAAACGTGCGGATGGCGGTTGGGCCAACGCATGCCGCCGCCGACGGCGCCACTCGCGAAATGCGCCCACTGGAAATGGCGGAAGTATTCGTCGTCGAACGTTTCGGAGAGCATCTTTTTCTTGTCTTTGAACGCGTGAATCGGGCCGTGTTCGCTATCGAAAAACGGACGGTTGTCGCGGATTTCGCCCAAAGCCTCGCGCGTCATGGCGCCGACCAAAAGCGCCGAATCCACCGTATTCTTTGGATTATCGAGCGCTGGCTGTTCATAGAAATGGATGTTGGTAAAATCTAAACCGTCGTGGCGGTAGACCACCGGAGCCATGCCCGCGTCGAAGTCCGAGGGCATACCATAAGTGGTTACCGTCTGCGGGTGCGCGCGACCGTGCACGCGGATTTCGGTTTCGCGCAAGAAGCCGCTGATGTCGGCGACGAACTCGTCGAAAACATCGGTCGAATCCTGCGCGTGCGCCGGATTGATTTCGTTCCAGATGTCCCACGCGAACAGCGCGCCACTGCCGCCCCAACGCGTTGTGGCGAACTCCAGGCGCGCTTTCATCGCCTCGCGCATTGCGGGCTCCAACAGCCACCGTTTGCGGTCGGCACAAATGCCGCCGTTGGCCATATTATACGGGTGTTTGGCCCAGCGAATCCACATCCAAAAGGTATCGTAAGGAGTTAATAAAATGCGGATTTGGTATTTTTCGCAGAGGGCGAAAATATCGTCCCACAGTTGCACCATATTGGGCACGAAACGGCCAACGGGCTTTTCCAAATAACGATGTTCGACCTGACTATACTCCAGCATCAGGCGCAAACAGTTGACGTTATGCTCGGCCAAAAATTGCAGATGTTTTTCGACCGATGCCAGATCGCGACGCCGAAAGGCTCCGGCGAAATCGAGCCAGGTAATGGCGTCGTTCTGGCCGATGGGCGTCCAACTATTTCCGGTTTCGTCCCGAAAATAGGGTGCGTCGGGGCAGACTTCAATCCACGGCAAAGCGTGTTTCTCTAAAGGCGGATACTTCAAAATACGGCAGTTTCCTTCGGCTCAGGGGTGAGCGCGGCTCAACAAAGAGCAAGTGGCCTTCCCAATTTACCCGCTCAATTGAATGTTATGCAAACTCGAATCTTCGAACGCGCCAAAATGCGCAGTTGCCGTTGTAGAAATACCTTTAACCATAATTTATGAATTCATCCAAACTCGCGCTCGTTACCGGCGCTTCGCGTGGCGTGGGCGCCGAAGTCTCGCGCCAACTGGCGCAAAGCGGCGCCGACGTTATCATCAATTATCGCAGCAAAGCGCCACGCGCGCAAAGCGTCGCCGACGAAGTTATCGCGTTGGGACAACGCGCATTTTTGGCCCCCGGCGACATCACCAATGCCGCCGATATCGAAGCGATGATGAATACCGTGAAAGACGCCGGAGCGCTCGAATATCTGATTCTCAACGCGAGCGGCGGTTTGGAAAAAGACGCCGCGCCCGATTACGCGATGCAGTTGAACCTGACGGCGCAGGTGCGTCTGACCGAAGCCGCGCTCCCGTTGATGGCGCGCGGCGGACGCATTGTTTTCGTGACCAGTCATCTGGCGCATTTCTATCACGACAAACCGATGGACGGCATTTATGCGCCCGTCGCCGCCAGCAAACGCGCGGGCGAAGACGCCTTGCGCGCGAAAATGGACGAATTCGCCGCCACAGGCGTGAGTTTGGTCGTCGTCAGTGGCGACATGATCGAGGGCACGATTACGCCCAAATTACTGGAACGCGCGCAACGCGGAACCATCGAAACGCGGCGGCAGCAGGCGGGCCAGTTGCCCGATGTCGCCGAGTTCGCGCGTGCCATTGTCGAAGCGGCGCGCGATAAAAATCTGGCGAGCGGCGCGACGATTTACGTTGGGACTGTGGACTGAAATCAGGTCATAGTTCCCAGCCGCAACTCGCCACGACGCTGGCTTTTTTGTTCTGGACGACTTTGCCATTCACCAGAATTTCGGCCACAATCGGCGTGCTGGCGATGGCCCCATCTTGCGCCGTGCGCGCGATCAGTTGAATTTGCGTATCGTCGGGCACCGTCGCCGTTACGTCCCACGGCGCGACGGTTAGAAACGTTTGCGAAGGCGGATTGGCGCCCGGCAACGAATAAGAAATCTGCAACATATCGCTCGGCCCAGTGACGCGCATTTGCACCTGATAAGTGCGCGGCGCGGGCACGATGCGCACGCCGTTGTAATAAAGCGGGCGTTCGGGCGCCTCGATCCAATCCACGCTGTAACGCGCGTCATCGGACTTTAATTGCCCCGCCCCAAGCAATTCGCTTTGCTCGTTATCGCGCACCGCGTTTTCGGGCGTGCGCGCGATTAATCGGAGTTCGGTGACGCGCCCGCTTATGGGCTTGAACGTCGCGCTCAACGTCGCGTCGCCGCGCGTCCAGGTTTTCTGGTTGGGATCGCTTGAAGTTGTGGGCGCGCCCAGTTTTTTCTCGATTTCGCCGACTGGCAAACCGATGAGCGCGGGCACATCGAACGGCGGCGGCGCGGGCGCCTTCTGGCAACCGCCGAGCATCGCGAGGCACAGCAGTGTCAGGCAGAGGAGAGCGCTGCGAAACGGTTGCATGAGAAAGAGTGGGCGAAATTTGCGCTTAGTGCGCAAATTTCGATTGCCCCGTAGAAACGACGATTTATCACGTCTAAAACGTCAGAATTTGCTTCAGAGTAACGGCAACCCTGATATTTTAGACGCGATAAATCGTCGTCTCTACGGCGGTTCAGAACAACTTACCGCAATTTACTATTGCCGCGCTTTGGGCGGGCGTGGCGTCGCGTGCTGTTCGTCGAGCGGGTCGAACGCCACGCCACTACGCGATTTTCTCGGCTTGTCTTCTTCGATTTCGCTCTCTTCCGGCTCGCGTCCATCCACGATAACGCCGGTTGATTTTCGCAGAATCGTCACGTCGCGCACGTCGCGATTGCTCAGGACGTGCTGGCAATCGGCTTCGTCGCGCAGCCAAATCGCGCGCAGCGAAAACTTCTCGACGGTGCCGACGTGATCGTTAATTGTCACGGCGTCGCCGGGCGCGATGGAATCTTCGGCGAGCAAGAAATAACCCTGGGCGTAATCGCGCAAAATCGGCATCAGACCGGCGCCGACCATCAGCGCGACGCCGCCAAAGGCGAGCGCGAGCGGCATGAGCGGCACGCCGAAGACGCCCAGAACCAAAACACCGGCGATGGTATAAATCAGGAAGCGCGCCACGAAACGGGGCACACGGCGCAACGTGTTGCGCCGCGTTTGACGCCACTGCGCTTCGCGGTGTTGGTCAACTTTGCTGAAGCTATCGGTGAGCGCGGCCAGGCGGCGTCCGGCATACCAGGCGATGAACTCGAAGGCGACGGCGATGAGCAAAACGCGCGCGCCGATGAACAGCAACGTGCCCAGTTGGGGAATCAATGCGCGCAGAGAAATCTCGTTCATGGTGAAATTGTGGGATGCGACTCTATCGGGAAAGTGAGTTGCGCAGTTTAGCCCGTTTTACCCGTCACGGTGAGTTGCTCTTTTTCGATTTGCACGCTCTCGAAGCGCACTTGTTGACCGTTGCTGAGCGCTTTCTCGATGGCATCACTGGCGACCTTTTGCGCTTGAGCTTTCCACTTCGAGGGCGCGCTAAGTCCGCCCAGCGTCAGCGACTGAATTTGCAGGTTTAAGCCGCCATTCTGCGCCCGCAAGTCGCCGTTGATGACGACGGGAACTTTGAGGCCGTTATATTTGGCCTGCCCACTCAAAATCAGCGAGTTGGGCTGAAGAGTCGCGCTCAAGCCGCTCACCGGCGAGTTCTTGATTTTGATTTTGTCCTGCAATAGCGTGTTGAGCTGATCTTGCGTGGCCGTCACCGAAAAATCGGACGGCTGGTTTTTGCGCGCCGCTTGGGCGACTTCGTCCACCTGTTTGACCAGTTCTTTGGCATCGGCGCGGCGTTCGGCCTGCTCTGCGGGCGGCAAATCGGCCAGGCGCGGCGCGATAGTAGGGCCGGAAAACGCGCGATAGGCGAAATAGCCGCCGATTGCGATTAGCAGGAGAATGAAGGGAATGGCAAGTTTTTTCATGGAGTTTGGAAAGAAATAGAAGTTGTGGTGAGCGTTATGCTTTTCCCTCACCCCAGCCCTCTCCCGGAGGGAGAAGGAGTTACCTGCCGCAAGGTATCAGTCGCCTTAGCTTTCTTATAAGTCAGTTGAAGCAAGTTTTACCTTGCGGCAGGTAACTCCTTCTCCCTCCGGGAGAGGGCTGGGGTGAGGGAAAAGCATAACGCTCACCACAAACTACATCGGCACGCCGCGCCGCACGAAACCTTTCGCGAACGGACTGGCCGCGCGCGCGGCGGTTTCGGCGGTTTTGAACGCGCGCCCGATTTCGGCGCAACCGCTCGCACTTGGCAACATCTTCGACGGATTAAACCGTCCATCGGGATTGAAGACATCTTTGAAATCGCGCATCGCCGCGATGGTATCGGGGTTGAACGCGTATTCCATCAGGCCAACTTTCTCGATGCCCGTGCCGTGTTCGCCGGTCGCGCTGCCGCCCATATCAATGCACTCGCGCAGAATTTCTTCGCCCGCCGCCAACACGCGCGGCAGTTGCGTGATGTCGCGCTCATCGTAAAAAACGCACGGGTGCATATTGCCGTCGCCCGCGTGAAAAACGTTGGCGATGGTTACATCATGTTTCAGCCCGACTTCCTTGATGATGCCCAGAATCTCAGTCAACTTCGAGCGTGGCACCACGCCGTCTTGCGTGACATAGCTCGGCGTGATGCGCCCGACCGCGCCGAACGCGCCTTTGCGCGCGGCCCACAACAGCTTGCGCTCTTTATCGTCCTTGGCCAATCGCACTTCGCGCGCGCCCGAATCATGGCAAATCTGCGCCGCGCGCTCGTATTCTTCCGCCGACGCCTCGGCCAAACCGTCGGTTTCGATCAGCAAAATCGCCTTGGCATCCAAGGGCAAACCAAACTGATAAGCCGCTTCGATGGCGGGCAGAAACACATCATCGAGCATCTCTAAGGCGGCGGGAATAATGCCCGCGCCGATGATGTTGGTGACGCACTGCGCGCCCTGATTAAAGTCATCGAAAATCGCCAGCATGGTGTGAGCCTGTTGCGGCGCACGCACGAGTTTCACCCAGGCGCGCGTCACGATGCCCAGGGTGCCTTCGCTGCCGACGACGGCGCCCAGTAAATCGAAGCCGGGCGCGTCCTCGATGGCGCCGCCCAGCCAGACGATTTCGCCATTGGGCAACACCATTTCGACGCCCAGCGTGTGATTGACGGTGATGCCATATTTGAGCGTGTGCGGCCCGCCCGAATTGGCCGCGATGTTGCCGCCAATTGTGCAAGCCGCCTGACTCGACGGATCGGGCGCGAAACAGTAGCCGTAAGGCGCCGCCGCCTGCGTTAGATGAACATTGACCACGCCTGCCTCGACCAGAGCGCGCCGGTTGGGAATATCCACTTCGACGATTTGGTTGAGGCGCGAAGTCGAGATGAGCAACGAATTGGTTTCGGGCAGGGCGCCGCCCGCCAGACCGGTTCCCGCGCCGCGCGGCACGACGGTGACTTTGTGTTTATTGGCCCACTTCACCGCGAGCGCGACTTTCTCGGTCGAATCGGGAAACACGACGGCGAGCGGGCGCATCTTGGCGGCGACGAAGGCATCGCATTCGTAGACCATCAGGTCGGCGTCGCTGGAAACGACGGCCTTGGAGCCGAGTAAAGTTTCCAGTTCGCGCAAAGCGGCGGAAGTCATGGGGAAAGGATAAAGGCTGAAGGCTAAAGGATAAAGGGGGAATGACGAGAAGTTACGGCCTGTTTTTAGCCTTTATCCTTCAGCCCTTATCCTTTCCCCGGCTTGCACTTGCTTTAGATGTGCGATATAATATGACGGGTCAAAAAGAGGAAAATCTTAAATTTATGCCAAATCTTGCATCAGCGAAAAAGCGTCTGCGTCAGAACGCCGCCAAACAATTGCGCAATCAGGTCGCCAAAACGCGCATCAAAACCGAAATCAAAAAAGCCTTGACTGGCGATGAAAACATTGCCGTCAGTGTCATTGACCGCGCCGCCGCCAAAGGCATCATTCACAAGAACAAGGCCGCGCGCCAGAAGAGCCGTTTGGCCAAACGTCTGGCGAGCGCGACCGTCGCCGAATAATAGAGGATATTTTCCTCGCCAAAAACGCTCCGCTTTGCGCGGAGCGTTTTTGGTTTGTCAGGCCAGGTTCGTAGTAGCGCGGCGGAGATTCTCACACGTTTTTAGCAAGTATGGAGTAGGTTTTATAACGGTGACTTCTACGAGCTAACGGGGCTTACGCCCCTACTCCATACTTGCTAAAAACGTGTGAGAACCTCCGCCGCGCAAATACAAACCTTGGTGAACTCTCTCGCAATTCATGCCATCCGCAAAAACGCTCGCCGCCACCATCAAAGCGCGGCCCCATTTCTGGTTATTGGCGTTGATTCTCGTCTTGGCCGCCGTCGTGCGTTGCTGGGATTTGAGCGGTCTACCGATGGGCTTGCACGGCGACGAAGGCATCGTCGGTTACGAGGCGCGGCGCATTTTGCGCGAAGGTTCGATTGGGCCGTATTCTCCGGCCTCGTTTGGCCAACCGGCGGGGCCAATTTACTTTTCGGCGTTGGGAATCGCGCTAAACGGCAACGAAATCCTCTCGATTCGCGCGTGGTCGGCCATCTTCGGCGTGCTGACGGTTTTGGCGCTTTTCTTCGTGGCGCGCGCATCATTGGGCGCATCGTCCGCGTTATTGTGCGCGTTTTCGCTGGCGACTTTGTGCTGGCACGTTCATTATTCGCGCATCGCGTTTCCGCTCGTCGCCTGGCCGTTGATGTGTGTTCTCATCATCGGCGCGCTGCAACCCGCGCAGATTCAAAAGCGGGCGCGCTGGTGGATTGGGGCCGGATTTCTCAACGGACTGGGCGTTTACGCCTACAAAGCCCATCCGCTTTTCGGCCTGATTGCCCTTGCCATCGCCGCCTGGGTTTTGCTGCGCGACGACGCAACTCCGTCCAAACGATGGGCCTGGCTGGGATTGTATTTGGCGGCGGCGGTGTTGGCGGCGAATTTCCTGATGCGTTACGCGCTCGATCCGGCCAATAATTATGGCGGACAATTCGCCATGACTTCAATTTTCAATGGAGCCGATTGGAAGGCGCTCGATGCGTGGCCGCAGAAATTGTGGTTTTTGGCCGCGCGTTATCTCAATTGGTGGGATTGGATGATCTTTCATCCCGCTGTGGATACCACCGACGGCGCGGGCATCATGCCGATGATTTCGCCAATTCTGGCGGGGTTGGCGTTGCTGGGATTGCTGGCTTATTGGCGGCGCGAGCCGCTCGTGCAATGGTCGCGCTGGATTATTATTTTGATGCCTCTTGCCGCCGTCGTCACCAACGACGGATTGGCGCGACGCACTTTCGCGCTGGCGCCGTTTTTGTGCGTGCTGGCGGTCGTCGGCGCCGTCGAACTGGTGCGTTGGGGGCGCCAATTTTCCGGCAAACGCGCCTTCGCCGCGCGTTTGATGCCGGGCGTTGTTGGGGTTTTGATCGCAGCTCACGCGGCGTTTTCGTGGCACGCTTACTTCGTGACGTTCGCGCGCGCGCCCGTGCAGGCGTGGGTTTTCTGCGACGAACTGACGACGGCGCTGGCCTACATGCGCGCCTTGCCGCCCTCGCGTCCGATTTATTTTTACTCGTCGCGCTGGTCAATCACTTACGACACGCGCAAATTTCTGGCGCCCGACATCAACGCGCGCGATGGCTCACTCGAATTCGCTCCTGACCAGCAATTGTTGTGGCCGCCGCCCGCCCAAGATCACGCGGTCTGGGTGCTGCTCGATTCCTATAAAGCGCGCGCGCCCGAATTGCAGGCGCTGTTTCCCGATGCGAAATTGTTGATAGGCGCGCCCTCGCGCGCAGAGGTTGGCGAACCGGCGTTCGTGGTTTTGGAAAACTGATGATAAATAACGCAGAATGAGGGGAGCGGGGCTGACGCACCCTTCCAATCTGGCGTTAGTTCGAGGAAAGCCTGCCGATTGGAAGGGTGCGTCAGCCCCGCAGAACGCAAATAGGGCTTGCGCAGAACGCGCACTCGACAAACATTATGCAATCGCTTCAGACCATTCAAAACCGCATCAACGCTGCCTGCGCGCGCGTCGGGCGCGACCCGCAATCAGTGCAACTCATCGGCGCCTCCAAAACCGTCGAAGCCGCTCGATTAGAACCTTATTTCGCCGCCGGTTTGCATAACTTCGGCGAAAATTATGTTCAAGAGGGCATCGCCAAAGTCGAGTGGTTCGGCGAGCGCGACTTAAACGCGCACTGGCATTTCATCGGCGCGCTGCAATCGAACAAAGCGCGCGAAGCCGTCGCGCATTTCGAGCTGATTCATTCGCTGGATCGAATGTCGCTGGCGAAAGAACTGAACAAAGAAGCGGGCAAAATTGGCAAGGTTCAGCGCGTCTTGATTCAGGTCAATGTCGGCGACGAACAGAGCAAAGGCGGCGTTGATATTAAAAATTTAGAAGAGTTATACCAAAAAACCTTGGCGCTGGAAAACTTAAGGGTCGAGGGGCTGATGTCGTTGCCGCCTTATGAGGAAGACGCCGAAAAGATGCGGCCTTATCATCGGAAATTGCGTGAATTGAGCGTGGAACTGGGAATTGGGCCGCAGCTTTCGATGGGGATGAGCCGTGATTTTGAGGTGGCGATTGAAGAGGGCGCGACAAAAATTAGAATTGGCACTGCATTATTTGGCGCGAGAGGGTAAACTGCGCGGCAACGTTTTTTGCTAAACGTTGCAATTCACCAATCACCGCAGATTCAACACAGCACAGGAGACACCAACAATATGAGCGCACTACGAAACGTCGCACAGGGATTCCGCCGCGTATGGGGCATGGGAGACGAGGACGAAGACGAGGAAGAAGACCTCGAAACCGCCTCGCGTCGCACCCGCTATGAGGCCCGTCCCGAACCCGAAACGCAGGACGAACACGAGAACACCGAAACACGCACCGTCAGCCGCACCGTTTACGCGCCGACATCCGCCGCGCGCCATGGCCGTCCGGCCAATGAAGACGAAGGCAGTTCGTCGCGCTTCAATCAAAACCGCGATAACGCGCCGTCGCAATCGGGCGGCGGACGCGGCGGTTCTGGCAGCGGGCGCGGTCTGCGTTCGGTCGCGATGCCACTGCGCGCGCGCGACAAGAACATTTACACGCTCAAGCCCAAGGCGATGGACGAAGCGAGTCTGGCCGCCGATTACCTGAAAACCGGTTGCGCCGTCGTCGTCAACCTCGACGAAGTCGAGCGCATGGTGGCGGTGCGCATCATTGATTTCATGAGCGGCGTTTGCTACGGCCTGGAGAATCAGGGCCACGCCATGAAGCTGGGCGATTTCATCTTTTTGTTTACGCCGGGCGATTTCGAGATCACCTCGGACGAAGTGGATTACGGCGAGAACCCCGATTTCATCTTCAAAGATGTGAATCAGCACGAACCCGAAGAAGGCGAAACTGCCGAAGCCGCGTTAAGCGAAGGCGCCGGGAGCGGCGACATCGCGGGCGAACGGCGTTCGTGGGAGCGTTAGTTTTGTTTGTATTTTTAGACAGGATGAACAGGATTTGAAGGATGAAACAGGATAGGTTTCAGAGAATTGAAGTTTCGATAACAAAACCAAATTTGATTGAGTTAGTTCTCTTTCCAATCTTAATTCTCTGAAACCTATCCTGTTTCATCCTTCAAATCCTGTTCATCCTGTCTAAAAATAAAATAAGTTTGCAAGATGCCCACATTAACCTTTCTCGGCGCGGGCGCGATGGGCGAGGCGCTTTCGCGCGGCCTCATCGCGGCCAAGCTCTACGCGCCCGCCGACATCACGTTTTTCGATATTGATCAAACGCGCGTGCAAGCGCTCGCCGAAAATTTGGGCGCGCGCGCCGCGACTTCGACGCTCGATGCCGCACGCGGCGCCGACGCGATTCTGGTCGCGGTTAAGCCGCAGCATATCGAGAGCGCGCTCGAACCTTTGCGCGCCGAGATTTCGCCCGAACAATTGGTGATGTCCATCGCGGCGGGCGTTTCGACGGCGCGTTTGGAAGCGTGCTTCGACGGAGAAATTCCCGTCGTGCGCGTGATGCCCAACACGCCCGCCCTCGTCGGCGCGGCGGCGACGGCGGTCTGTCGCGGACGCTACGCCGACGCCGAAAATTTGGTGGTTGCTAAGGGTATCTTCGAGGCGGTTGGCGTTTGTGTCGAGGCCGACGAAAAGCTGCTCGATGCCGTCACCGGTTTATCGGGGAGCGGGCCAGCTTACGTTTTCAATTTCATCGAAGCCCTGGCCGATGGCGGCGTGCGCGCCGGACTTGGCCGTGATGTCGCGATGAAGTTGGCCGCGCAAACCGTAATGGGCGCCGCGCAGATGGTGTTGGAAACCGGCGAACATCCGGGCGTTTTGAAAGATCGCGTGGCCTCGCCGGGCGGCACCACAATCGCCGGTTTGCACGAATTAGAACGCGGCGGTTTTCGCGGCATCGTGATGGACGCGGTGGTGGCGGCGAGCGAACGGTCGCGTGAGTTGGGATAGGAATTTCACTCCTACTTTTGGAGCTTAAAACTCCTGGCGTTATCCGTTTCCGGAGGTTTTAACATCCGGCAGCGCGCACCATTGGCCAAACGGCGAGCAACGTTGCGGGCGCACCCCATCTCCAAGTTCAGGGAATTAGGAAGAGGATGCGATTATAGCTTCTGACTTCCCAACAACAGGTTTTCGCGTGAAAATTACTTCGCTTTCTCTCCTTACCGCACCCCTGGCCACTCTGCTTCTGGCGAGCCTGGCTCACGCTCAATCGGGGCTGGGCGCGCCGACTTTGACCGTGCGCACCGAAGAGCCGACCGGCGTTTTCTACGACCGCGAAACGCTCGATACGCGCACGCCGATTCTGTTTACCGCGCGCGTCGAAAATCCCGCCACCGAAAGCCGCGTCGTTGATTTGCAATGGCGCATCACTGACGCTCAGGGCAAAACCGTGTGGAAGCAGGGCGCCAAACTCGACGCCGACGCCAACGGTTTGCTGGTGCGCCGCGAACTGTTCGATGCACGCGCGCGTGGCGCTTACCTGCTCGATGTTTCGGCCAAAGTCAAAATCAAAGGCCCCGACTTCGAGCTGCGCCAGAAAATTCCTTTCGCCGTCATTCCGGCGCCGCCGCTCAACGCGCGGCAAGTGGCGAGGCCGCAATCATTTTTCATTCTGTCCACGCCGGGCGATTTGTCGCCGCTTCAACTCGATTTTTACGGGCGCATGGGCGCACGCGTTTTGCGTTCGCCACTTCCGATAAATCCGGTCAGCCCCAACTGGAACGCTGTCGAGACGCAGTTGGGCGAGCGCATCCGGCGCAATCTGGCGACGATTGCCCTCTTGCCACTGGGCGACGATGCGGCGGCAAATCAGGCGTTCTGGTCGCGGCAGGTGCCGACCAATCTGGCGCGTTATGGCACGCTCTCGACCTGGGAATTGTCGGGCAATGTGGCGCCCGCCGACCTCGATTCGTGGGCGCAGGTCGTCAAGTCGCGGCGCTCCGATGTCAAACTTCTGGGGCCGCTCCCGACCGGTTTGCCGACGCTCCCGTCCAACGCCAGCGTCACCTTGAAAGCCCTTGATGGCGTGACCTTTAACTGGCCGACGACGCCCGTGACGCATCCGGCGGCGCTGCGGCGATTGTGGCTTTCGCGCGCGCAGGCGGCGCGCAATACCGGGCTGAGTTCGTTTCATCTGCGCCGCGATATTCCGGCGATTCCGGCGAAAGACGAGGCGCCGGTTGTAGCGGCGGGCGCGCTGGCGGCGGATTATCTGTCGGCGATTGTGGCGGGTTCGTCTTCGATGGCCGAAGCTCTGGCGCCGCCGCGCGGCGACGACGATGGCCAAGTCGCGATGGCGCGCGGCGCGGCGTTCGCCATGCTGTCGCGCACCCTGGAAGACGCGGCCTTCAAAGAAGAATTGTTCCCCAAATCGCCAATGCTCGAAGGCGCGTTGTTCCAGTTGCCGCGCGGCGGCGTCGCCGTCGTTTACGCGCCCAGGGGAAGCGGCAGCATGGAGCTGCAACTGGCCGATGGCCGCGCCGTGGACGTGTTCGGCAACACCATCGCGACGGCCAAGGATGGCAAGCTGAAGTTCGACATCAACGATCAGCCGGTCTATATCTTCGTGGACGCGGCGGCGGACGTGTTGACCTTCGCGCTCAACCGCGCCACGACTAAAGGATTGCATTCTATCGAGGCGCAGATGTTGCCGCTGAGCCGCGACGCCGCCGCCACCGAACCGGGCAGCGCGGCGATTCGGGTGCGCCTGCAAAATATCGGCATCGGGCCGCAAAAGGGCACGGTCGAGTTAGACGTGCCGCGTTCGTGGAAATTGGCGCAGAACAAATATGACGTGAATCTGGCCGAGGGCGAATCGAAGACCTACGAGTTTCGCGTGTTGGAAACGACGGCGCGCGGCATCTCGCCTAAGCGCGATGGCGATCCGTTTCGCGTCATCGTGCGCGCCGCCGAGCGCACCGACTGGCGTTTCGATCCGCCGGTCGCGACCGCTCTTAACGTCGCGCCGGGCGCGCGCCCGATAGTTGACGGCAGATTAGAAGATTGGCAGGACGCGATCTGGATGAACGCCGGGCCAAACGCCGCCAAAATCAAAGGTCGGCTGGCGTTCAAGTGGGACGCGCAAACGCTTTATCTGGCCGCCGAAGTGCATGAACCGGCGCTGATGCCGCGCCGCGTCGAGGAGACTTCCTACGATTTCTGGCGCGGCCACGATGCGATTCAGCTCGCCTTTGGCACCAGCGATACGCCCGAAACCGCGCCCGCCCGCGCACCGTTTCGCGATAGCGATCTGGGTTTGCTCATTTCGCCGTTCGGTCAATCGGGCGCCGGGCAATACGATGGTCGCGTGTTGAAATTGTGGGGCAATGATCTGGGCTTCAACCGCTCCGCCGACCGCGTGCGTTGGGGCGGTCAGGTCGCCGGTTCCAACTGCGTGGTCACACGCGACGAACGCGGCGAACTCACCACTTATGAAGCCTCGATTCCCCTGTCGATGCTGCCCGGCATTGACCCGCAAAAGCTGGCGCAACGCGATGACATCGTGCGTTTCGGCTGGCTGATTCACAACGACGAAGGCGAAGTTTTGGACTGGGGCCGCGAGGGCGGCAACTTCGCGTGGTGGGAAAATACCGCGACATTTCTGCCCGAAGGTCACCTGACTTCGGCGCTGCGTGGCACTTTGGGCTTCACGCTGCAAGGCGCCGTTGACGCGGGAACCGGCGCGCCCGCGCCGCCGCCAATTATCAGCGCGCCGACAACACCGCCGATTGTGGCGCCGCTCCCGCCGCTCACGCCCACGCCGCCGCCAACTGTCGTGCAACCGTCGGTGCCTCAAGCGCCAGTGCCGCCGCCCGCGATACCGCTTCCGCCGCCGCCGACCGAGCGCCCGTTGCCGGGCAATCTGCGCCCGCTTCCGCCGGGGCCGATTGAGATTCCGCCGTTCGTGATTCCGCCGCCGAGCCGGGGGAAATAGGTTGCAGATTTCGGATGGCAAATGTCGGATAGGTTTGTGGCGAGCGTTTGTTTGCGGCACTGGTGGCCCCCACCCCAGCACTGCCTTGGCTCCGCCAGGCGACCACCCGCAAGCGGGAGAGGGAGCCACGTTTCGGTCGCCATTACGGTATCGAGCTATCTTCAGAGTTTAAAGACGGCGCCGTTTTGCCACGTTGTAAGCAACTTGCGAGATATAACGGCGCCCGAAAAGTGGCTCCCTCTCCCGCTTGCGGGTGGTCGCCTGGCGGAGCCAAGGCAGTGCTGGGGTGGGAGCCAACCTCAACGCTTTCCGCAAACATTCACGCTCCGCAATCCGATATCCGACACAATGTTCTCCCGTGATTTAGCCATTGACCTGGGCACCTCGAACCTGCTGATTTTCCAGAAGGGACGCGGCATCGTCTTGCGCCAGCCATCGGTGGTGGCGCTCGTCAAAGCGACCGGCGAACCCAAGGCGTTTGGCACGGCGGCGCTCGAAATGGTCGGGCGTTCGTCGGAGGCCATCGAAATCGTGCGCCCGATTCGCGACGGCGCTATCGCCAACTATACCGCGACCGAGGCGATGCTGCGCCATTACTTCGGACGCATCAACGGACGCGCCAATTTCATGCGACCGCGCGTTATCGTCAGCGTGCCGTGCGACGTGACGAGCGTCGAGCGTCAGGCGGTGTTGGACGTGTGCCGCGCGGCGGGCGCGCGCGAAGCCTGGATTTTGGAAGAGCCGATGGCAGCGGCATTGGGCCTGGGTTTGGGCGTGGGCGAAGCGTCGGGCCAATTGGTGGTGGATGTCGGCGGCGGCACGACCAATGTCGCGGTAATTTCGCTGGGCGGCAGCGTGGTTTCGGCGACGGTGCGCGTGGGCGGCGACAAGTTCGACGAAGCGATTCATCGCACCATGCGGCGCTCGAATAACGTTCTGCTGGGCGAGCGCAGCGTCGAAGAGATTAAAATCGCCATCGGTTCGGCGGTGCCCTTATCGCCCGAGCTGAGCTTTGAAGTGCGCGGTCGCGATCTGAGCGACGGAATGCCCAAAGCGGCGAAGGTTTCCAGCGCCGAACTGCGCGCGGCTCTGACCGATCCCATCGCGCAAATTGTGGCGCGCGTGCGCATGGTTTTGGAGCAGACGCCGCCTGAACTGGCCAACGACATCGTGACCAACGGAATGTGGCTGACCGGCGGCAGCGCCAACCTGCGCGGCCTCAATAAAAAGCTCGCCCAAGAGACCGGCTTGGATGTTCACGTCGCCGACGATCCGCTTTCGTGCGTCGCCAACGGCCTGGGCCGCGCATTGGATCAGATCGATGCTTTGACCGAAAATCAATATGCCTTCGCGGGCGAAAAGTAAGCCGATAGTTCAAGCGCGTAGTAATTGCCGACTGCCCAAGTTTGTAGTCTCGCCGTGAGGCGAGTTTGTAAGGCGAAAATTCTTAATCCTAACGGAGAACGGATAAGGCTGGATAAACTCGCCTCACGGCGAGACTACAAACTTGGGCAGTCGGCAATTACTACGCGCTTGAACTAATACTATGGACAAACAACAACGCAAGTGGGAGCGCACTCTACAACAGCTCTCATTGCTGTCGGGCTGGGCTTCGGTCGGATTGCTGAGTTTGTGTGTTGTGTGCCTCGGCTTTTTGTGGATTTACGCGGCTTCTCAGGGGCTTTATCCGCATCCGCGCGCAGCTTCCCGAAGCCCTCTGTGGGCGGGCAACGCGTTTTTATCCGACGCGGTTTATCTCCTGGCTTTTCTCCCGCTGTGCGCGTTGTCATCGGCAGTGTTTTCCTTGCTACTCAAACCCAATCTTCGCGCGCTTATGATAATTCCGATGAGTGTCGTCTGCTTGTTTGTGGTCGTCGCTCACATTGGAATAGTTGATGATTAAGCAAACCTCGCGTGATTGAGGAACGTCGCGCGTTTGTCGCGCGTTGCACATAGCACGATGCAACAATCTACCTTTGACATTCCCGAAAGCGAAGTCGCGCAGATTCGCGCCGAAATTCGCGCGCAAATTGACGAGATGAAACGTATCAACGAACAAATGCGCAAAGACGACGAAGAAATCGAGAGTTTGCAACGCCAGACTCGCGCGACTCTGGCGCGAATCGCGGAAATGAAGGTCACACTGTAATGTGGCGCGACATTCTCGATTACGGGCGTCAGTCGCTGGAACTTACGCAGACCACTCAAACCAACAAGAGACGAATCAAAGAATTGAGCCAAGAGGTTAAGCAACTCTCCGATGCTGTGGAAGGGATGACTTATGTGCTTCAACATGAGGTAGCCACTTTGCGCTTGGAAATGCAACACCTCCGCGAAAGCGAACGGCAAGCGCGCGAAAACGAAATTCTGCGCATCGAGAACGCCGTATTACGCTCCGGCCATCAATTGCCATCGGCAAACGCCGAATAAACAAAAAGCGCGCGAACCGATTTGGTTCGCGCGCTTTTACTTCTCTCAACTTACTTTTTATTCGACAGAATCGCCCGCTCATACTCGCGGTTCATCAGCGAGATGTTGACCATCTTAATCTCTTTCGGGCAGACCGCTTCACACTCGCCTTCGTTGGAACAGGAGCCGAAATGTTCGGCGTCCATCTGCGCGACCATGCGAATCGTGCGCTCGACGCGTTCGGGGTTGCCCTGCGGCAACAGCGCCAGATGCGCGATTTTCGCCGAAGTAAACAAGGCCGCCGAAGCGTTCTTGCACTGCGCGACGCACGCGGCGCAACCGATACAGGCCGCCGCGTCCATCGCGTCGTTGGCGAGGTCTTTGGAGATCGGAATCGCGTTGCCGTCGGGCGCGTTGCCTGTATTCTCCGAAATGTAACCGCCCGCCGCGATAATGCGGTCGAAGGCACTGCGGTCAACGACCAAATCGCGGATGACGGGAAAAGCCCGCGCGCGCCAAGGCTCGATGACGATTTCGTCGCCATCCTTGAACGAACGCATGTGCAACTGGCAAACCGTGGTGCCCGCGTCGGGGCCGTGCGCGACGCCGTTAATCATCAGGCCACACGAACCGCAGATGCCCTCGCGACAATCGTGCTCGAAGGCGACCGGCTCTTCGTTCCGGTGAATCAACTGTTCGTTAACGACATCGAGCATTTCCAGAAAGCTCATGTCGGGCGAAATATCGGTGGCCTTATATTCGACCATTTTGCCCTTGTCTTTGGCGCCCGCTTGCCGCCAGACCAAGAGCTTTAAATTCATGTTCTTGGTGGGCTTATTGGTAACCGTCGAGTGCTTGGAAGCATCGGCGTTGACCAATTTCGTGTTGGTCGGCGTGGCGTGACCGTTATTGCCGGAATGCTTGGTGGGCTGAACTGTTTGCATGATTTTAAAGACGCTTATCGGCGTTTGACGTTCGGGATTGGGCGCGTTTTACGCGCGTTCAAGGGATCAGTTTTCAGGTGTCAGTTATCAGGAACGGGATCCTGTTCCGCCCCTGATAACTGATCCCTGCCAACTGCCACCTTATTTGTAGCTTCGCTGCGAAGGGATCGCTTCCTCGAAGGTCAGCTCTTCCTTGTGCAAAACCGGCAAATCGCCGTCGTTGTATGCCCACGCCGCGACGTAAGCGTAATTTTCATCGTCGCGCAACGCCTCGCCTTCGGGCGTTTGAAACTCTTCGCGGAAGTGTCCGCCACTGCTCTCGTCGCGATTGTAGGCGTCCAAAGCCATCAGTTCGGCCAACTCGATGAAATCGGCGACGCGGCTGGAGTGCTCCAAATTCTGATTCAGATTGTTGGCCTCGCCCACGACTTTGACGTTGCTCCAAAACTCGTGCTTGAGGTCGTTGATCTTTTGAATCGCTTCGAGCAAGCCTTCCTTATTGCGCGCCATGCCGATGTGATCCCACACCAACAGGCCCAACTCACGATGAAACTCCAGCGCCGTTTTCTCACCCTTAACTGCCAGCAATTTGTTGATTTTCTCCTGACTATCGAGGGCCGCCTGTTTGAACTCGGCACGGTCGGTCGAGACTTTGGGCAGAGCGTTGCCCGCCAGATAGTTGCCGATGGTGTAGGGAATCACGAAATAGCCGTCGGCCAATCCCTGCATCAGCGCCGATGCACCCAGGCGGTTAGCGCCGTGATCGGAGAAGTTGCACTCGCCCAGCGCGAACAGGCCAGGAATCGTGGTCATCAGATTGTAGTCCACCCACAATCCGCCCATCGTGTAATGGACGGCGGGGAAGATGCGCATCGGCACTTTATAAGGGTCTTCCGCCGTGATGTGGTGATACATATGGAAGAGGTTTCCATAACGCGCCTTCACCGTTTCGGCGCCCAGACGCTCGATGGCGTCGGCGAAATCGAGGTAAACCGCCAGACCGGTTTCGCCGACGCCGCGCCCTTCGTCGCACGCCAGTTTCGCGGCGCGCGAAGCCACGTCGCGCGGCACCAGATTGCCAAACGCCGGATAGCGGCGCTCCAAGAAATAATCGCGCTCGCCTTCGGGAATCTCCGAGGGATGACGCTTATCGCCGACCTCTTTGGGCACCCACACGCGGCCATCGTTGCGCAACGATTCCGACATCAGCGTCAGTTTGGATTGGTAATCGCCCGAAACCGGAATGCAGGTCGGGTGAATCTGCGTGAAGCACGGATTGGCGAAATAAGCGCCCTTTTTGTGCGCGCGCCACGCCGCCGTCACGTTGCAGTATTTGGCGTTGGTGCTCAGAAAGAACACGTTGGAATAGCCGCCGGTGCAAAGCAAAACCGCATCAGCCGCGTGCGTCTCGATCTCGCCGGTCACCAGATTGCGCACGGTAATGCCGCGCGCCGCGCCGTCAACCACGACCAAATCGAGCATCTCGCGCCGCGTGTGCAATTTCACGGTTCCGCGCTGAACCTGCCGCATCATGGATTGGTAAGCGCCCAAAAGCAACTGCTGACCGGTTTGGCCGCGCGCGTAAAAGGTGCGCGAAACCTGCGCGCCGCCGAACGAACGGTTGTCGAGATAGCCGCCGTATTCACGCGCGAACGGGACGCCCTGCGCGACGCATTGGTCAATGATGTCAACGCTCACCTGCGCCAGCCGATAAACGTTGGCCTCGCGCGAACGGTAGTCGCCGCCTTTGACGGTATCGTAGAACAAGCGGTAAACGCTGTCGCCGTCGTTTTGATAATTCTTGGCGGCGTTGATGCCGCCCTGCGCGGCGATGGAGTGCGCGCGACGCGGGCTATCGTGATAGGTGAAAGCCTGCACGTTGTAGCCTAACTCGGCGAGTGTCGAGGCGGCGGAAGCTCCGGCCAAACCCGTCCCGACGATGATGAGATTGAACTTGCGCTTGTTGGCCGGATTGACCAATTTCATATCGAACTTGTGCTTTTCCCACTTGTCGGCGACCGGGCCGTCGGGGATTTTCGCGTCCAAATCGCCGGTCACGACTTTAACATTCAACTGAGTTGGACGCTCGATATGACCGTTGACGTTGACGCCGTTTTCTGCGGGCGTCTCGCGCGTGATTTCAATGCTCATTTTTACTCCTTTTCAAGTTTGTTTATTACCGTTCGGCGAGCGTTATGTGAGCGGGGCTGACGCCCTCTTCCAATCGGGAGTTTTTTCTTCGCACCAAGATTGGAAGAGGGCGTCAGCCCCGCTCACATAACGCTCGCCGAAAACTATTACTGTCCGACAACCGGCGCAACCGGCGCCGTTTGCGCGACTTCGTTCGCCACCGGTTTCGCCGACGAATCGCCGTTGGCGGGCAGACCCAACAAGAACCACAGAGGGATCGCCAGAAAGCCAAAAGTGATTACGGCGGTGAAGAGATTGCCCGCCCACATAATCAACTTCTGATAGCGCGGATGGTTGCCGCCCAGCGAAGTCATCGCGCTCGAAATCGCGTGATACAGATGCGCGCCCAGAATCAGCATCGACAGAATGTAAATGCCCGAAATAAACCGATTGCGGAACTCGCTGACGACCATCTGCGCCAACCGATTGACGCCGCCGCCCGACGAACCATCGGCGGAAGCCACACCAACGCCGCCAACGCCGACGACGATGCTCGAATCGTGGCCCAAATCGGGCGAGGCGACCGGATGATGATACTTGAAGTGCCAGACGTGACCAATGATAAAGACCAGAATGAAGATGCCCGACCACATCATCAAGGTCGAAGCCCAGGTCTTCTTGGAACGCGGGCTTTTGGTGCGGCCCCAGGTTTTAGAATGGTAGCCAACGGGCCGCGCGTTGTAGTTTTGCCTTAACAAAACGAAGGCATCCACGACGTGAAGCGCCAAAATCGCCATCAATCCCAACTCGACGAGAATGACGATGGGCTGGGCGGTTAAAAAACCGGCGTAGGCGTTGAACTGATCGCTGCTCCACAACAGTTGGAGGTTGCCGACCAGATGGCCGATAAGAAACAACACCATCGCCAGGCCGGTGACGGCCATCAAGAGTTTCTTGGCGATTGTGGTATTGAAGCGAAATTTGAGGTTGCCGATCATAATTAGCGAAGGCCAAAGTCGCCCTGCCAAAAGCAAAGAGAATGAGGCCGGTTAAATCTTACAAATCTTGGGTAAGTTAAAGACTTTTTCAAAGCGCCGGGGAGCACTTTATCTACTAATGGCACTCAGTCAAACGCCACATCAATTTGTTAAGTTATGCGAAAAATCGGGCAAATTAGCCGCTGTTATGTCGGCCAGAATCGGCGCCTTCTCGTCTTTGCCCGAAAGCAATGGCGCCGCGATTCCGTGTTCTTGCAACGGCCACTGAATGCCCAGCGTCGCGTCGTCGAAGCGCACGCCATATTCATCGCCGGGCGCGTAAAATTCGTCGCACTTATAAAGGAACTCGGCTTCATCGGACAAAACCAGAAAGCCATGCGCAAAGCCGCGCGGAATATAAATCGAGCGTTTATTGTCGGCGCTGAGCAAAGCGCCGACATGATGGCCAAAGGTCGGCGAGCCACGCCGAATGTCAACGGCGACATCCCAGACGGCGCCGCGCACCACGCGACACAATTTGGCCTGCGGATGATGGAGTTGATAATGTAATCCGCGTAGCGTCCCTTTGCGCGACAGCGAATGATTATCCTGCACGAACGAGCGCGTAATGCCCAGTTCGGCGAAGGCGCGCGCCGAATAGGTTTCCATGAAAAAGCCGCGTTCGTCGCCAAAAACGCGCGGCTCAATGAGCAGAACTTCGGGAACAGCAGTCGGGGTAATTTGCATATTTTTATCACGAACAGACCGTTAAGTATCTTACAACGCGCGTTTTATAACGGTTCCATTTAGCAATAGTCCAGTTAAGAAAATGCCTCTTTTAGTCGTCCGTCGTCATCGCGTCGTGGAACGCGTTTTTCAGATTGCAGCACGCAGCTCACGACACGACTAACTGATAGCGCGGAGAATGTTTTCTGGTGTTTTATGGCAACGAAGTGAACCGCGCGCTTGGTTTAAAGCGGCCCACCGATAGATTTGATTTTGCTCTGCAATGGGAAGAAAACGCGTAACTTTACGGCGGAGCCCTATCGTCTTGGCTCGCTACCATCGGGCAACTTCCACTCGCGAATCGGACGAAACGGCATCTTCCATAAATCGCCTAACGTCAACTCTTTCTCGTCGCGATAGGCCGGAACACCGATGATAATATCGTCTTGCGCGATGTCTATGCGGTGCGAACCGTGCAGCCTGTCCCACCAACAAAACACCGTGCTCCAATTGGAATCGGTCTCGTCGCGGACAATCGAATGATGAATGCCGTGCATGCGCGGCGTCACGATGACCAGGTTCAACAGCCCTTCGATACGGCGCGGCAAACGCCAGTTGGAATGATGAAATTGCGTCGCCAGCTCGAAGACCATTTCATAGAAAAGATAAACGAGCGGCGCGACGCCGGTGACTAAAACGATGGCGACGCGATAGACGACCGAAAAGCCGATTTCGAGAAAATGAAAGCGCGCCGCCGTCGAAACGTCCATGTCCAGGTCGGTGTGATGGACGTTGTGAAAGCGCCACAGCAACGGAATGCGATGGGTGCCGACGTGCCACCAATAATAGGCGTAATCGAACATCAGCGCGCCGCCGATGGCTTCGATGGCAAACGGCCAGTGCAACCAGTTCCAGATGCCGATGCCCTGTTGCTGCGCCCAAATCGCCACGAAATAGGGAATCGGAATCATTATCAGTCGCAGCAAAACGAGGGCGGGCGCGGCCAAAACCAGATTGCGAAAAATGCGCGTCCACGCGCTGAAACGCTGGATGCGCAAAGGATGGCGCACTTGCAGATAAGCGAGCGTAAGGAACAGCAATCCGGCCAGAATCGGGCCAGGAAAATCAACGAACGGCAGGGGGAACATGGGGAAAGGCTGAAGGATGAAGAGGAGAACGACGACTGAGTAGGACGAATAAGAGACCGTTTTTATCTTTCATCCAAACCGGCTCCGCTCTGGGGAAGGATGAAGAGGAACGAGGTTGAATCTGACGAACGAGACGCCCTTCTTATCCCTCAAACCTTTATCCCTGCGCCTTTATCCTCTATCCTTTCCCTTATGTCTCTTTACGAAGATGCCGTCGCCACCGCCGTCAAACTGCCGCTCGCCGAACGAGAACGTTTGGCGCAGGCTTTGGGCCTCAAGCTCGCGCCGCGCGCCACGTTGCAAATGGCGGCGCCGTCGGCTTCGCCGCGCCCCGATGCCAAAAGTTGGCGCGAAGCCGAACGCGGTCATGCCGTGTTGGATGTCGGCGCCACCAACGCCAGGCCTGGCCCCGACGCGATCAGGGGAATGTGGGCCGAACACGACTTGGAAACCGCCAACTCGCTCGCTGACGAAGCCGCCAATGCCGATACGGTTTCGCAGTTGCCCGCCGGTTCGCCGGTCGTGGTGCATACGTCGGTCGTGACGGCTCTGGCGCTCGATTTGATGCCAACGCAAGAGTTCTGGAAAAATCCGCCCGTCGAAGTGCGGCTGGCGACGGCGACTTATCTTTACTTATTGGAAGGCTGCACCGACGCCACGCAACGCGCGCGGGTGAAGGCGTTCGTGCAACCGTTCGCGGTTTTGAGTCTGGGCCCGATGGCCTCGACGCGCGCCGCTCAACTGATGCTCGAACATGGCGACGCCGGTTTGAGCGCGCTCGATTCTCTGATCGCCGCGACCGCAATCGCTCACGAAATCCCGCTCGTCACGCGCACGCCGCGCCCGTTCGCGGGCATCAGCGATTTGCAAGTGGTAACGCTTCCTTAAACGCTAAACGCTTGGGACTTACGCAACCCCGTGAACCGCGCGCGTGAGCAAGCGGGCCGTAATGCTCACGAGAAACCTCTGCTTTGCCGAAAGCATTATGGCCCGCTTGCTCACGCGCGCGGTTCACGGGGTCGCGTAAGTCCCAACGATAAAATCTCGTGCTTTGCGCGAAATAGCTCATGCTCGACCAAGAATTCGCCGCCGCCCGCCAAACTTTCGACGCCGTGTTAGAACGGATGCCGCGCGATGGCACGGTCGGTTTAGTCCACGATGTTGACGCTGACGGCGTGACGGCGGGCGTGGTGTGGCAACGCGTTTTGGAACGTTTGGGCTTTCGCGTCGCGCGTCTCTCGACCAATCGCGAGCGCAACGTCTGGACGGAATCGAATCGCGAGAAAATTGCCGAGGTTAATCCCGATTTCTTGTGGATTTTGGATTTGGGTTGCCGCGACGAGAAAGTTTTACCGGGCGTAAAGGCGGCGTTTCTGGATCATCACCGGCCCGAAGGCGTTTTGGCCGAAGACACTTTAATCACTGGTTACGGTTGGCCGACGGTGCCCAACACTTCGTGGATGACCTACGAATTGGCGCTGGGCCGCGCCGATGGCGAGGATATGGATTGGATCGCGGTCATCGGCACGTTGTCGGACTTGGGCGAGAAGGCGCCCTGGCCTTTGATCGCCGAGGCCAAGAAGAAATATACCGCCAAGTGGCTCAAAGAGGCGACGGCGCTGATCAACGCGCCGCGACGCTCCGCCGATTTCAATCCCGAAGCGGCGGCGCGCGCCTTGGTGCAGTTCGACAATCCGAAAGAGTTGTGCAACTCCGAGGCGCCCGATGTGCAAACGTTGAAAAACGCGCGCGCCGAAGTCAAGGCCGAAATGACCAAAGCCAAGCAAGCCGCGCCTAAATTTGCCGGGCAAGCGGCCTTAATAATGATTGACTCTCCCTGCCAGATTCATCCGCTCATCGCGCAGATTTGGCGCGGGCGCTTGCCCAAATATCATGTGATTTGCGCCAACACCGGCTACATGAAAGATCGCGTCAACTTTTCGGCGCGCAGTGCCAACGGCTTGAGCGTGTTAGATTTCCTCAAGAGCTTCGAGCTTTCGCCGGGCGAAGGCAGTTTCGGTCACGGCCACGATCAGGCGTCGGGCGGGATTCTGCCGCCCGCGCGCTGGCACGAATTGTTAAGTAAAATGGGATTTGAGACCGAATAATTTTAGACAGGATGAACAGGATTTTTAGGATGGGACAGGATAAGTTTCGAGCGAACCAAATTACAAATAAAAGTAAAACAATGAGTTTTTATCTTTTTAAGCTAAACATCGAAACTCTCACCCACTCAAAACCTATCCTGTCCTATCCTAAAAATCCTGTTCATCCTGTCTAAAAAAAGATAATTATGCACATAGAAACTAAGCCGCTCGTCGGCGTTATCATGGGTTCCAAATCCGATTGGGAGACGATGAAACATTGCGTCGAAACGCTCGAACAATTGGGCATCGCGCATGAAACCCGCGTCGTCTCGGCGCATCGCACTCCCGATTTATTGTTTGAATACGCCAAAGCTGCGCGCGGGCGCGGCCTCGAAGTTATTGTCGCCGGCGCGGGTGGCGCGGCGCATCTGCCGGGCATGTGCGCCAGCCAAACTTCGCTGCCGGTTCTGGGCGTGCCCGTCCAATCGAAGGCCTTGAACGGTTTGGATTCGCTGCTTTCGATTGCGCAAATGCCCGCCGGAATTCCAGTCGCGACGCTGGCGATTGGGCGCGCGGGCGCCACCAACGCGGCGTTGTTAGCAGCTTCGATTCTGGGCAATAAATATCCCGAAGTCGCCGAGAAGTTAGACGAATATCGCGCGGCCCAAACGCAACGGGTTTTGGCTGAGTGCGATCCGACGGTTTGACATTTTTAATTCACCACAGAGACGCAGAGGCACAGGGAGGAAAAAGAAATTTAAAACATCGAAGCATAAGCGATTATTTCTCAATTTCTTTTTCCTCTCTGTGCCTCTGCGTCTCTGTGGTGAATTAAAAATGTTTAAACTGCCCCACGATGAACCCGAAAAACCCTCAACAATCGGTTTTGGTCGCGCTCGATGTGCCGACGCGCGAAAAGGCGCTCGAACTGGCGAGCCAATTGGAAAATTATGTCGGTGGCCTGAAAATTGGCCTCGAATTATTCTGCGCGTGCGGCCCGCAAATCGTCGAAGAAATTGGGCCGCAGCGCGTATTTTTGGACCTGAAATTTCACGATATTCCTAACACCGTTGCCTCGGCTTCGCGGGTGGCGGCGCGGTTGGGAGTGCATATCTTCAATGTGCATTGCCTGGGCGGATTGGAAATGATGCGCGCCGCCGCCGACGCCGCGCGCGAAGAAAACGCACATGTGAAAGTGATCGGCGTGACGATTTTGACTTCGCACGATAGCGACTCGCTCGCGAAAATCGGCCTGGGCGAAACGCCGCGCGAGGCGGTGCCGCGTCTGGCGTCGCTGGCGCAGCAGGCCGGATTGGATGGCGTCGTCTGTTCGGCGCGCGAAATTCTGCCCGTGCGCGCGACGTGCGGCGACGACTTTCTCCTCGTCACGCCGGGCATCCGGCCCGCGCAGAGCGAACGCGGCGATCAAAAGCGCGTGTTGACGCCGACCGAAGCGCTCAAGGCGGGCGCCAATTATTTGGTCGTCGGGAGGCCAATTACTAAAGCCGCCGACCCGGTGAAGGCGGCGCGGACTTTGTTCGATTAAGGAGCATGGGACAAGGAAATGAGTTTCTCTTCGTTGCGAACCGCGAGCGTAAGCGACCGGCCAAAGTTCGATCTTGCGCGCACTTGAGCTTTGGCCGGTCGCTTACGCTCGCGGTTCGCAAGAAAATATTGCTTTCCTCTCTCATGTCACTGCCCACGCTTACCGTCGTCATTCCCACGCTCAACGAAGCAGGGCGCATCGGCGACCTATTAAGTGCGTTGCAAGCGCAAACCATCGGCGCGCAAATTATCGTCGCCGACGGCCAATCCGACGATGAGACCGCCCGCGTTGTCGGCGAATTCACGGGTGTCGAACTGTTGCGTTGCGAGCGTGGCGTTTCGCGTCAGCGCAACGCGGGCGCGCGCGCGGCAACGGGCGAACTGCTGATTTTTCTCGATGCCGACGATGTGCCGTCGCCGCGATTTCTGGAAAGCGTGGCGCGCGCTTATCGCAAACTGCCGTTCGCCGTCGCCTGTCCGTGGTTCGTGGCGCACGACGGCAACTGGCTGACAAAGGCGATTTATTGTGGGTTTAACGTCGGGTTCTGGTTGGGCCAATCCACGTTGCGAATGGGTTCGGGCGTCTGTCTCATCGCGCCGCGCGCGGACTTCCAAAGCTGCGGCGGCTTCGACGAAACTTTGCATCTGGGCGAAGACGTGCAGTTGATTCGCAAACTGTGCCCGCGCTTCGGATTGCACCGGCAGTTATTGGTTCCTCTGGGCACGAGCGGACGCCGCTTCGAGCATCAGGGCGCGGGACGTTTGCTGTGGTTTTACGCGTGCATCACGCCGCTACTGGTTCTGGGATTGTGGCGACCGTTGCAGAAAATCGGCTACGCGGCGCCGCCTTATGACGACGGATAGCGCGCGGAAACACCCCGTAAAAACACCGAATTCTCTCTGCCCCCTGTTCGTGTTCGGCGGTTAATTCAATAGACCTCTTGCATAAGTTCGTAGTGCAATGTGGCGGAAGTCTTCACGCAGTTTTGCAGTAGCTGGACTTATCCAAATAGGGACGCCTTGTCAACCGCGCGTCAGCAAGTCGGCCAAAGTTTAACCTTCTTCGCGCCTAAACTTTGGCCGACTTGCTGACGCGCGCGGTTCACAAGAGAGATGCAACGCCACCCTATTCGGACAGGCTCTTATGCCAGAGGTTTAATGAAAGATACTCTCGCTCATGCAACTCAACCCGATTTTCGCCCTCGAACTGCGCGCGCGTTGGCGCAACAATCGTTCGTTTTTGCTGCTGCTGGGCGTCGTTCTCGCCCTGGGTCTGGTCACGCTTTTCATCTATCAACGCGCCATTGGCACTACGGGCAGCAGCTCCTACGATCCGCGAACCGGCGTCACCACTGCGGCAATTGCTAACTTCGATTTGCGCTTCACCGCCATCGGACGAGAACTGTTCAGCGCCCTCGCCCACACCAACATTCTCGTCTGGCTCTTGCTCGCCGCCGCCTCAGCCGCGACCGGCATCGCGCGCGAACGCGAACGCGGATTGCTGGAAAGTCTGCAACTCTCGCACATCAGCGCGTTAAGCCAAATCGCCGCACGCTTCGAGGCCAACTTGCTGCTTTTGGGCGCCTTGCAATTGGTATTGCTGCCGATTTATGCCGTCGCGTTTTTGATGGGCGGCGTCTCGCAATGGGAAATCGCGCAAGCGTTCGTTTTGGTCGTCGCATCGTCGGTCGTCGGCACGGCGCTGGGCCTGTGGTTTTCGGCGCGTTCGCACCGCCCGACGGGCGCGCTGTTTGGCGCTTTGGGCGTGGTCATCGTGCTGTCGGGCGGCGCGTTTTATTGGATTCGCGACACGCTTTACAACAGTCGCTTCGTCGGCAGAACGATTGACTGGGACACCTTATGGCCGACGCTTTTGCATCCCAACGGCTCGTTCTGGGCGCTGACCGATCCGACGCCGCTCTGGATAACACCGCTCTGGCAACTCGAACTTTCGGTCGTCGGCATCTGGCTGATTCTGGTGGCGCTATTGTGCTGGAGCGCGACGCGTCAGGTCAACCGGACTCTCCCGCCGCCGTCGTGGCAACGCAGCGCGCGCTGGGTCGAAAAGCTCAAAGTGAAACAGGCGACGAAGCCGCCTCAATCGGCGCGCCGCCAGAAGGCGTCGGGCGCATTATTGGCCGACGTGCCGCTCGACCGCTTGGTGCGGTTTAGCAATCCGTTGTTGTCGCGCGAAGTCAAATCGCGCTTTCGGTTGCGCAGCGCCAATTTATGGATCAGCATCATTCGCGGAGGCCTGTTTCTGGGCGCCATCGCCGGCTGGATATTCGAGATTTCGTGGCTGGCCGATGCGCCGTCGCGATTGCAGATGTTGCCTTCGACGTTGCGGATTTTCCTTTATGGCGGCACTCTCGCGCTGGCGACCATCGCCGCGACATCGTGGACGCGCGAGCGCGAAGGCGGGACGTGGGAAGCGCTCAAACTGTCGCTGTTAAGGCCGCGCGAAATCCTGCGCGCCAAGTGGCTTTCGCCGCTCGTTTCGTTCGCCTACTATTCGGCGCCGTTGTGGATTCTGCTGCCGTTTGGCGCCTATTACGTCGGCCTCGACGTCGGACTGATGGCGACAATCGTCGTCATCGCGTGGCTGGGAGTTGCCGTCGCGTTGGGCTTATGGATGTCGTGGCGCGTGAAAAATGGGACGGCATCCATCGCGTGGACGGTCGGCATTCTGGCGACGCTATTGGTGGCCGTGCCCTATCTCAATGAGATGGTGGGAGTGGACGATACGCTGGCGCAGTGGAAGTATGGGATTGGCGGTTATGCGAGCAATTATCGTGGTTTTAGCGAAGACTTGCGCGAGCGTTATGTCGCGGAGATCAAACGCTTGGGCATCAAGCGAGACAGGAAAATAACGCTGACTGGCCGTAACGGGAAGACATTCACGTTTTACGAGTATCCCGACGAGTATATTTTCGAGAATTGGGCGCATCGGCAACAGGAAAACGCCCGCGAGTTCGAGCGCAATTTGTCGGTGTGGCATCCCAACGTCGCGCTGAGCCGCATCTTCGGCGAAAACGAGCGCGGCGACAACGATTATTCGGGACAGCGCACGAACGAGAAGCCGTCGCAGGGCGGCGCGGCGGTGGCGTTTGCGGTCAGCACTTTAACGCCGCTTATCGTCACGCTGGTTTTGCTGCTGCTGCTGCGCCGCGACGTGCGGCGCGAACAGTTGGGGTGAGTCGAAGTGCGATGCCCCGTAGAGACGCAGATTCATCGCGTCTAAAAACCTAAGATTTGCCCTGACGTAACGGAAATTCTTAGGTTTTTAGATGCGATAAATCTGCGTCTCTACGGAGGCGCTCCATCTGCTATAATTCTCGTTTACCACCGCGACATCCAATGCAACTCAACCCGATTCTCGCCCTCGAACTGCGCGCGCGCTGGCGTGCCAATCGTTCGTTTTGGCTGTTGCTGGGCATCGCACTCACCTTGAGTCTGGTGGCGGGTTTCATCTACCAACGCGCCGTCTTCACTACTTCGAACAGTTCGTTCGATCCGCGAACCGGCAGCGTTACGCCCGCGCTGGAATCGGGCCAGGCCAGCGCCGTCGGGCGCCAACTGTTTGTCGCGCTCGGTCACGTCAATATCATCGTTTGGTTGCTGATTGCCGCCGCCGCCGCCGCGCCCACCATCGCGCGCGAACGCGAACGCGGATTGCTCGAATCGCTGCAACTCTCGCGCATGAGCGCGCGCAGCCAAATCGCCGCGCGTTTCACCGCCAATTTGATGCTGTTGGGCGCGCTGCAATTGGTGGTGTTGCCGGTTTACGCGGTCTCGTTTTTGATGGGCGGCGTCTCGCAATGGGAGCTGGGCTCGCTGCTAATTCTGGTTGCGTGGGCGACGATCACCGGCACATCGCTTGGCCTGTGGTTTTCGGCGCGCTCGCATCGCGCGGCGAGCGCGTTGTTTGGCGCGCTGGGCGCCATCGCGCTGTTTAGCGCGCTGGTCTACTTCAATTCGTATGCACCCTGGACACCCTGGGGATTTCGCTTTTCGCAAGACGGGCTGGAAGCGATGTTGCTGTTTCATCCCAACGCGCTGTTTGGCGCGTTGAGCGAAGCCCGTTTCACGTGGATAATCACGCCGCAACAAACGCTAATGATTTTCAGCGCGACGCACTTCGCCTTCTGCGCGCTCTTGCTGTGGAGCGCCATCCGCAACGTCAATCGCCCTTTGTCGGCTCCGGCGTGGCAGACCAACGCGGCGTGGGTCGAGAAACTGCGCGCTCGACAAATCGCGGCGCCAACGCAGTCGCGCGCCAAACGGAGCGCTTCGGGCGCGCTGCTGACCGACCTGCCGCTCGACCGCTTCATCAAGTTCTCCGATCCGCTTTTGGCGCGCGAAGTCAAGTCGCGTTTTCGTTTGCGGCGCGCCGGTTTCTGGGTCGGGCTGGTGCGCTTCGCCCTGTTTCTGGTGGCGGCGGGCGTCTGGCTGTTCGAGGTTTTCTGGCTCTTCGATCCGCCTTCGCGCGACGGCATCGTGCCCTACGGATTGCGCGCGCTGCTTTACGGCGGCACGCTTTGTCTGGGCGTTTTGGCGGCGACATCGTGGACGCGCGAACGCGAAAGCGGGACGTGGGAATCGCTCAAACTTTCGCTGCTGACGCCGCGCGAAATTCTGCGCGCCAAGTGGCTTTCGCCGCTCGTTTCGTTCGGCTATTACGCGGTGCCCCTGCTAATTGTGCTGCCGATTGGCGCGTTTTACATTCCTTTCCAATCGTTTATGGTGGGCACTTTAGTCGTGGCGGCATGGCTGAGTCTGGCGGTCGCGCTGGGATTATGGATTTCGTGGCGCGTCAAAAATGGCACGGCTGCCATCGCGTGGACGGCGGGATTATTGATGGGATTGTTAGTCGCCGTGCCCTGGATTAGCGATTTGGCGGGCATCAACGATGCGCTCGCGAGCTGGAAATATGGGGTGGGTGGTTATCGGGACGCCAACCTTTTCTATATCTATAACGGCTTCTCAGTCAACACAGACATCAAGCGCCGCTACCAGGCCGCGACCGGGCGCGTGGCGCCTCAACCGATGCGGATTCCCACGAGAACCGGTCAGGTGATGACGTTTCCGATGGGATGGAACGACTTTCAACGCTGGGGCACTGATCAAATCAGAGATGCCGAACAATTTAAAGCGCGCCTCAACATCTGGCATCCAGGCGCGACGCTCGACCGTTTGTTCGCCGATAACGACCGCAAAAACAATTCGGGTTACGCGCGCCAAAACTTGATTGCTCCCGACGATAGCACGACGGCGCTGTTGCTCAGCACGCTGGCGCCTCTCGCATTGACGCTCATTTTGCTGGCATTGCTGCGCCGCGACGTGAAGCGCGAACAGTTGGGATTGTGAAATGCGCCATAGGTTATTGCATCTTGACAATGCAATAGACCTCTTGCAAAAGTCACCGACAATTGCGATGTTAGCGGGGCTTACGCCCTCTTCCAATCTTTGGGCGAAGAGAAAACCCCGATTGGAAGAGGGCGTAAGCCCCGCCCATGGAGCGAGTCAGAGCAAAAATCACGCTCAAAACGACTTATGCAAGAGGTCTAATGACCTACGGAACGAATTTTATACTTTGCTCAAACCATGAACGCCAACATCATCAATCAACTGCGCCCGGTCATCGAAAGCGCGCTGGGGCAAACGCAGCCGCACTGCGGGCGCGGCGTCGGCGGCGGGCTGATTTTCACCGGCAACTACGATTGGCATTCGAGCGTTCACGCGCATTGGGCGCTGCTTTCGATGGCGCGCGTGAGCGGTGACAAAGCGTTGCAAGCGCGGATATTGAAGCGTCTATCGCCGGACAATCTGGCCATCGAACACCGGTTTTTGGCGAACGACAACGAGTTTGAATTGCCTTATGGCCGCGCGTGGCTGGCGCTTTTGCTGGGCGAATTAGAACGCCATCCGCACGGCTACGCGGCGCTAAAGCAGTTGCGCGAGTTGATCGAAACGCAGGTTACGCAATGGCTGGAACAAACGCCGTTCGAGGCGGACGCGCCCAAAACGACGGGCGAAAACATCGCGTGTGGTAGCCATCAATCGTGGCTGTTCGCCTATTTGCTGATGCAACTCAGCGCGCCCTCGGCGCCAACTGGGGCGCGCCTCGACGCATTATTCCCGCGTATTGACGCGGCGCGAACGCGTATCGCGCGGGCGCGCCATAGCGATTACGATTTCCTGTTTCTACCCGCCGTCTTGCGCGCCATTGACGCCACGCGTCAAGCGCCGACAACCGAACGGTATCGCCATTCGACGTGCCCGCGTTGGAAGAGGCTCGATTTATCGAACGCGCACACGGCGGGCGCGAACGTGACGCGATTGTGGCCGCGCGCGTTCGAGGGCCGCTTTAGTCGCGCCCTGTCGCCGTTGTGGAAACGGCGCGAGCAGTGGGCCGATGATTTCCCTCTGGTTTCGCACTGGGTTCCGCAGTTCATCTGGCTGGGCCTGATGCTCGAACGCGGCGAATTCGACAAACCGAATAAACTGCGGGCATGATTCGGTTTGCAATACTCGCGCTCACTTTTGCCATCGAGATCGACGGAGAATTGTCGGGAACAACACATATCGCATGAAATGGATTCGAGATCACTGGCGCTGGGCGCTCAACGGCGCGGTGCTGATTGGCCTCGTTATCGCGGGCACTAAATACCTGAGCGGCGACCAGTTTTGGGACGCCATCGGCCACTTTCGCTGGATTTACGCGCCGCCCATTCTGGTGCTGATGCTGGCTTATCTGGCGATTCGCGGCGCGCGTTTTGGCGTGCCGCTCAATCACCTTAGCGGCCTCGACCGATTAACGGCGGGCATTTGTTCGGTCGCGGGCGAAGGCGCCGCTTTAATGCCAGGCGGCGTGATGACTTATCTGGCGATGCTCAAAGAAGTCGGCGTCAAAGTCGGGCGTAGCGGCGCCAGCGTCGCCTGGATCAGCCTTTTAGACCAGGGATTGTTCGTCTCACTTTCGCTCATCGCCGCGCTGTGGGTGCCGTTCGCGCGCAGTGGCTCCATCGCGGTTTTGATCGTGTTGCTGGGGGTGGCCGTGCTGCTGGCGATTCCGATGACACGACTGTGGCTCATCGTGGCCTGGGAATTGGCGTTGCTCAAAGTCGGCTTGTTAGTTTCGTGGCGCAACGGATTGGATGCGATGCGCGATTTGCTGTCGGTTCGCGTCACGGTCGCTGGCTTACTGCTCACCTTCGCGGCGGCGCTGACGATGGCGGGCGCGCTCAACGTCGCGGTTTCGGGGTTGGGCGCCGACATCACTTTCGTCGCGGCGCTATTGGCCTACACCCTGTCAACGATGCTGGGCCGTCTGACGCCCCTACCGGGCGGCGTCGGCGTGACTGAAGCGGCCTTGGTGGGCGTGCTGCACAAAGTCGGCGGCATTTCGCTGGAACAGGCGGCGGCGGCGACGGCGATATTTCGCGTTGGCACCACGCTCTTTGGCGCCGTCGTCGGCACGGCGGTTTACGCGCTGTGGTGGAACCGGCGCGTGGAACAGGTAGTGGCGTGATTTTAGACAGGAGAGGAGGAAAGCAATTTTCATCCTTTATCCTTCAGCTATCCTTCAGCCTTTATCCTTTCCTCCTCTCCTGTCTAAAATCAGTTGTTCTCTTCGCGCTTCGCCCTCAACACATCGGAGATTTTTAATGGTTTGGGTGCCTCTTTGTTCCCCTTAGGCCAACCTTCGCGTTGATGGGCGCGGTCGCCATCGGTGGCTTCGGTCTGGTCGTGCCACAGAATTTGTTGCGTCGGGAATGGCAAGTCAATGCCCGCCGCCAAAATCGCGTCTTTGACCTTTTCCAAAACTGCGTCCTGCGTGTGCAATACATCGGCCTGGCGCGGCGGCGCTACCCAATAGCGAATGCGAATGTTTACGCTACTGCCCGCCAGATCAACCACTAAAGCGTCGGGCGCGGGATCTTTCAAAACGTCGGGAATATCGTTCATAACGCGCAACAGTATCTTTTTGGCCTCGGCGATGCTATCGCCGTAACCGATGCCAACATCATATTGCAGACGCCGCTTATCGTTAGCCGTATTGACCGTTACCGAATTAGTAAATAAGTTTGAGTTGGGAATAACGACGGTGCGTCCATCGTAGGTATCGATAAAAGTCGCGCGCGTCTGAATTTCTTTGACGGTGCCCTCGAAATCGTTGATTTTGATCTGGTCGCCAATGCGAAACGGTTCCGACAGCAGAATCAAAATACCGGCCAGAAAGTTTTGCAGAATATCGCGAAACGCGAAGCCAAAGGCGACGCTGGAAAGCCCCAGCACGTTGACGAGTTGGCCGGCCTTGAAACTGGGAATCGCGATCACCAGAGCGATAAGCAGACCCAGAAAAAACATCACGCCCTGCGCCAGACGGCCCAGAACCAATCCGAGATTATAGTGCTGCTTGTTACGCTCAGCGAATTTCCGCACTAAACTGCGCACGATTTTGCCCAAAAAGAAGAAGATGAAAAAAACGATTACACCGAGAATAATTCGGGGCAAGCTCATCACAAAACTGGCGATCATTACTTGTAATGCCGCAGTTGCGTCGGAAATATCAAAGTTCACGGCACAAAATCGCCGCAAAGCCAGTGCCCGATTTCAGGTGTCATTTATCAGGTGTCATTTATCAGGTGTCATTTATCAGGGCAGGTGGGCGTGACTTGGACAGGATGACAGTTCATTCCAGCGCCGCTCTTTCCCACAAATGATACCTCCTGCCAACTGTCCCCTGATAACTGCCACCTTCCACCTTGGAATCCGGCATCAATCGCGCATCATTGGGGCGCTCTCATGCCCGAAGGCCCCGAAGTCCGCCGCTATGCCCTGCAACTCGCTGACGCTCTCGATGGCGGCGAAATCCTGCATTTCTCCGCCCGCACCAAAGCCGCGAAAGCCTGGCTTTTGGAACACGTTACTCAGCTCACCGGTCAGAAAATTCTCGAAGTCAAATCGCACGGCAAACATCTGTATGGCCGTATCGAAGGCGGTTACGGTTTCCACTCGCACCTGATGATGTGGGGCCGTTGGTTCGTTCACGCGGGCGACGAAATTGTCGAAACCGACAAACGCGAACGCGCGCGCATCGCGACCGATAAAGCCATTGCCATTCTGTTTTCGGCGCCGATATTCGACGTTTTCGTGGGCGATCCCTACGATCAAATCGAGAATCTGGCGACGCTCGGCCCCGATATTATTCCCTACGACGGAGCTTTTGATGTCGCCGAATTCGAGCGCCGCTTGAGCGAGCATTCCCGCCGCGAAATCGGTGTGGCCCTACTCGACCAACGCATTTGCGCTGGAATTGGCAACTACATTCGCGCCGAAGTTTTATTCTTCTGCGGTATCAATCCATTTACTCTCATCAAAGATTTAACCGATAGCGAACTTCAATGTTTAGGCGAACAAATCCCGCTCGTCGGCAGCCGCGCTTTGGCGCAACCGGGCGTCTCGGTGCCCGACGAAATGCGCGCGAGATTGCTGCGCGAAAATGAACTCTCGTATGGCGACGAAATCCGCGAATTCGCCGCGCGTCACGCGGTTTTCCGGCGCACCAATTTGCCGTGTCTGCAATGCGGCGGCAAAATTCGGCAAAAGCGGCAAGTCACGCTCAAATCGGAGGACGAGGAGGTAAAAGATAAATCGCGAATTATCTACTTTTGCCCGTATTGCCAAAATGTTGATTTACCGTAACTAACCGATATTGCGGGTTGAGACGGTTTGTTATTCTGAGCGTGGGCACCCTTTGGGCAGTAGGCACGAACGAAGTCGAAGAATCCATGACGTAACGGTCATCGCGAACGTGCGCGTTAGCTTTGACGCAATGGATTCTTCGACTTCGTTCGCGCCTACTGCGCTGCTAATGAACTCTCCGGTTTTCACGCTCAATTTTCGACCAGAGTGAGGGGAGCGGGACTGACGTCCTCTTCCAATCTTTAGTTTTCTCGAACGCCCAAAGATTGGAAGAGGACGTCAGTCCCGCTCCCCTCACTGTCATCGATTGAAGATGCGAAGCCGAGTTCTTTGTAGCCCTTTTCAAGCTGAAAGCGTGTTAGGTTCCTCACAGTGACAGTGCGGGGGCACCTGAGTAGTTACAATTTTCCCTGAATACCGGTAACGACGAAAGCTCGTTAGCGCGTCGAGAATTCGTAAACAGTAGTTTGACGGTAGGTTTGTCCGGGGCGCAACGTTGCCGAGGGAAAATTGGGACGATTGGGCGAATCGGGGAAATGCTGCGTTTCCAGGCAAAAACCGCTGCGACGCGGATAAACGCGTCCGTATTTGCCTTTCACTCCGTTGAGGAAATTGCCGGAGTAAAATTGAACGCCCGGTTCGGTCGTATAAACGCGCATTTCGCGGCCCGAGGTGGCTTCGCGCACCGTCGCCGCCAAACGGAGTCCACCGCCTTGGCGATTCAAAACAAAGTTATGGTCGTAACCCTGCCCGTTCTTGAGCTGGGTATTATCCTCGTTAATGAGCGCGCCGATAGCGTGAAATTGGCGAAAGTCGAACGGCGTGGCGGCAACGGGCGCCAACTCGCCAAAGGGAATCGAAGTCGGATCGATGGGCGTGTAGCGGTCGGCGTTCAGGCGCAGTTGATGATCGAGAATGGTGCCCAATCCGGCGCCCTTGAGATTGAAATACGAGTGTTGCGTCAAATTGATGACGGTCGGCGCGTCGGTGACGGCGCGGTAATCAATTTTGAGGGCGTTATCGTTGCGCCAGACGTAGCGCACGCGCACGTTGAGATTGCCGGGATAACCTTCCTGCCCATTGGGTGAGAACAAGGTGAGTTCGAGCGCTGGCCCTTCTTTAAGCATTAGCGGCTTGGCGTTCCACAATCGTTTATCGAAGCCGCGCACTCCGCCGTGCAAATGGTTGGGCGCGTTATTGGTAGCCAGCGTGTAATTTTTTCCGTCGAGCGTAAAACGGCCTTTGGCGATACGGTTGCCATAGCGTCCCACGATGGCGCCGAAATAAGCGTCACCATTCAGATAGCCCTGAAGCGTATCGAAACCCAGCACGACATCTCCGCGCACGCCGTTTTTGTCGGGCACGCGAAGCGCCGTCACGGTAGCGCCATAATTGGTGATTTGCACTTGCCCGCCGCGCGTGTTGCGTAGGGTGTAAAGTGTGGCGACTTTGCCATCGGGCATCGTGCCAAAAGGCGCTCGCACAATGGCGGCAGGAGCAGCCACGCTGGGCTGGGGAGCAAGGGCAACCAGTGAAGTCAGGGTAGCCAGCGCGAAAACAGGGGGAATTTTGAGCATAGTTGTGAGATGCGGCGCGAGCGCAACGGAACAAGGATTGATGTCGCCACGCCAACTGTTCAAGTTGGCGCACAGCTCATCCACGATTTGCCTCGACGCGGACACGACCGATTTATCACAGATGAAGCGGATAACGTGCAGTGTGCCATCAATATTCCAAAAAATCCATTGGCATGATAACGCGTCTCTGTCAAATTAAAACTACAGAACTTTCTAACGGATCTGCTTGCGGCGCGCGCGCTCTGCAATCAGCAGTTTCAAATTGCTCTTTTCCAATTCGGTAAACGCCCGCCGAATTTTAGCCGAACTCCATTTCGGGTTGGGCCGATACCAGGGCTTGTCCTCGAACTGCGCCTGATACGATTTATCGCCGAAGGTTTGGCCGTAGCGCGCGAACATCTCGTTGGTCATGTAGCGCAAATCTTCGTCGGAGAGTTGGGCCAAACCATCGGGCGATAGTTCGCGAGTGCGCGTTTGGGCGAAACGCTCGCCCGACAAACGGTCGGGCGAATCGTCGCGAATGGGCGCATCCAAAGCGGGCGTCGGCGGCTCGTTTGCTTGCTCGTTTTGGTCATCGGGCGCCGTTTCGTCGGTTGATTCCGGTTCGAGCGTTGGCTCCGGTTCGGGAGTGGGCTCTTCGGTTGGTGTTGGCTGCGGTTCCGGGAGGGGCGGCTCGATAAATTCGGGCGCGGGCGGCGCGTCGGGCGCCGGATTGATTGGCGCGTCCGGTTGTGCGTTGGGGTCGGAAACTGTGATGTTATAACGCCGCTTTTTGGCTTGCAGCGCGTCGGTCACGTTGCGCGGCGGCGCCCAACTCGGATACAAACGCGGTTCGGCATCGAGCCAAGCGTCAATCGCCATCGAAGCGGCGCCCAGCTTTTGTGCCATCGTTTCGCGCGCCTCTTTATATTTGCGAAACGCCGCGTTCGATTGGCGCGCCACTTCCAGACTTTGCCCGACGTATTCCTCGCCCGATGGCGGCACATAAGGCGAATTCAAGCCGGCGTCGTTGGCATCGGCGATCTCTTCCAGAGCATCGTGGCGGCTGGCGACTTCCAGCTTCTGCCGCGTGACGGCTTCCTCGGCGCGCACATATTCGTTCTCGATTTCCAGTAGGCTGACCAGATTATCGACTTCCGTTTGGTAAGAGGACGCGACGAGTGTGCGCAGCTTGCGAATCAGCGTATCGCGGTCGCCCTTGTTTTTGGCGGCGCGGTCAAAGAACTCGGCGTAAGTGATGTTTTGCGATCCGTCGGCGTTGAGAATTTCCAGCACCAAAGCGTTGTCGTTGCGCACGATGGCGTTGACGCGTTCGCGCAATTCGGACAAGCGCGCGTTTTCGGCGCGTTTGCCCGCCCAGATGCCGCCGCCGACCATCACCAGCATCAGCACGATGACGCCTAAAGTGGGCAAAAACCATCGCGGCAAAGCGCGCGCTTGCGGTTGTTCGTCTTGGTATTCTTCGTCGAAGTCGGATTCGTCGAAGTCGTCTAAAATGTCGTCGGGCGTCTTTTCGGTTTCATCGAAAGGCGTGCGTTCCATGGGCATGAGATTTTGGTTTAAAGTGTGGCAAGCTCAGCCAGGCGTCGCTTTGTGTCTGTGAAGATGCTAAAAAATGCCGCCGAAATGCAACGCCCGTTTTGCGCGCGCGTTAATCTTGTGAGCTGTGACGTTTGCGGCCCCTTCGACCATGAAAATCCTCGTTACCTCCGCCCTCGCTTGCGGCGCACTTTGCGCGACTGGCGCCACTTTAATCGCCGCGCCCAAACCCGCCAAAGCGCCTCAAAAAGTTCTCATCACTCTGCCGATGGACTACAAAGAGAAGCCCGCCGCCACCATCAAAGCGGGCCAACCCGTCGCGCTGACTTTCTTTCTGAAAAGCGAGGCCGGTTGTGGCGATACCATCGTTGTGCCCGCCGCCAAATGGAAGAAAACGCTCAAAGTCGGCGAGAAAGCGACCGTCGTTTACACGCCCACCAAATCCGGCATTTTGACATTCGCCTGCGGAATGGATCACATGAAAGGTTCGCTGTTGGTGAAATAGATAGTGCCTCTTTAGGGGTAGGTTGCCGTCGTGAACCGCGCGCGTAAGCAAGTCGGGCCGCCGTTCGGGCCGCCGTCAGATAACGCTTGTCTGTGCGTGTCAAAAATAGTCCAATTGTGCGGCGACCCGACTTGCTTACGCGCGCGGTTCACAACGGCAATCTACCCATCAGTTCTGCCCCGAACGCCCGCGTCGCGCCGGATGAACTTCCTTGAGTCCGGCCAAAGCGCGTTTGGTGCGGCGCACGAAAATCCAGACCAGAACACCCAGGCTGACCACGAGCGGAATCTGCCACAACGTCGAGGGCGATTCGTTGACGCGCGACGCGCTCAGGTAAGCCATGAACCACGCCCACAGCGCGGCGAATGAGAGCGCCATCGCCCAGGTTTCCCAGCGCGGCGCGCCGTTGGGTTGCGCTTTTGGGGCAGCATTGGGATCGGAAATCGGCGGTTTAGACATGAGTAAATTGGGCGCTTAAAAGCGGGCAAAGGTTCCGTTTCGGATGGGTTTTGCAGAAAGCGCCGAGGTTTTTCCCTCACCCCGCCTTCGCGGAGCTCAGCACTGCCTTCGCGGAGCTCAGGCACCCCTCTCCCGAAGGGAAAAGGGAAGCGGCGTTCAGCCACGCGAAAGAACTGGCTTGAATTTTTAAGTCAGCTCCAGGCCGTAACAGCACACGTTTTCCCTTCTCCCTTCGGGAGAGGGGTGCCTGAGTTCCGCGAAGGCAGTGCTGAGCTCCGCGAAGGCGGGGTGAGGGAAAAACCTCGGCGCTTTCTGCAAAACCTACCCGCCGCTTCCCTCGACCCACCAGAACCCGTTGCTCGCGGTTTCTTTTTTCCAGATCGGTACCTGTTTTTTCAGTGCCTCAATCGCGAAGCGGCACGCCTCGAACGAGGCCGCACGATGTGGCGTCGCGACGGCAATCGCCACGCTCGCCTCGCCGACGGCCAAACGGCCCGTCCGGTGCGTAATGGCACAAGCGCCGTCCCATTTGGCGCGCACTTCCAGGCAAATCGCGCGCAATTCCTTCTCGGCCATCGGCGCATAAGCCTCGTAATCGAGATGGGTAATATCGTCGTGCGCGACGCCTTCGAGATCGGTCGAGTTCGAGCGCACCACGCCCAGAAACGTGCAAATCGCGCCCGCTCGTCCGCCCATTTCGACTTGAACCGCGCGCACGACTTCGTCGAGCGATAACTCGCTTTCGCGCACTCCAACCAAAGGTTCGGCTTGCGCTTGCGCGCCGCCCGAAACCGGCGGAATCAACGCGACTTCGGCATCATCGGGCACGATAGTATCGTCCTGCGCATATTCGTGATTGACCGCGACGCGCGCGTGACGACGCCACTTCGCCAACTGCGGCGCCCGCGCGATGGCGGCGTCCCAAACCTCGACGACGGTGGCGCCGTCGGGCACTTCGATTTCTAAGCGGCCTTCGGGCGCGGCGTCTTTGAGCGTGGCGAAAAGCTGTAACGTCAGTTGCATAGCGGGAAAACTCGCGAGTGATAGTTTGGCTGATGAGACGCGGTTACGGCGGCGATTTGTTATGTCTGAAAGGGTCGAGCTTTTCCCAGTTGCGGCGGCTGAAGCCGCAACAAGGAAACGAAGGCCACCTTCGTGGCCTGGAAACTGTGACTCTCTTGAACTTCCATTTTGCTTGATCGGAATAATTTCAGGCCACGAAGGCGGTCTTTGTTTCCTTGCCCCGCTTCAGCCGCCGCTTTAAATTACCGCCAAATCACCCACAGCGTTCTCAAACTTGCCACTGCTATAGCAGTAAAAACCCGCACGCCGCCGCCAGGTTCGGTAAAATTCCTCTGATTCCCTCAATATGCAAATCACTCGTCTCCGTTGCGAATACCTCGAAAATCCCCTCGGATTAGAAGTCGCGCGTCCCCGCCTGTTCTGGCAAATGAACTCTGATCGCGAAGGCGCCCGCCAAATCGCCTACCGCATCACCGCCGATAACGGTTGGGATTCGGGTCGCATCGAATCCGCAGAGTCCACGCAAATCGCCTACGACGGCCCCGCGTTGTCGTCGCGTCAGCGCGTGAATTGGAGCGTCGAAGTCGAGGACGAAACCGGCGCCACCACTCGCAGCGCCAATGCGTTTTGGGAGATGGGGTTGCTTGATCCCGACGATTGGCAGGCCGAATTCATTGGCGGCGATTTGATCGGTGGCCCGCACAATCCGATGCCCGCGCCGTTTCTGCGGCGCCCGTTTCAGGTCGCGCAACCGATCAAACGCGCGCGACTTTACGCGACGGCGTTGGGCGTTTACGAATGCGAAATCAACGGCACCAAAGTCGGCGACGACGTTTTGGCGCCCGGTTGGACGGATTATAATAAACGCCTCGACTACCAAACCTACGATGTTACGGCGATGCTCAGTCAGGGCGAAAACGTGTGGGGCGCCGTCGTCGGCGACGGTTGGTATTGCGGCCATATCGGTTGGCGCCGCCGCCAGAATTACGGCCCCAAACCGGCGTTTTGCGGGCAACTCGAAATCGAGTTCGAGGACGGTTCGCGCCAGACAATCGTCAGCGATGCCGACTGGCAGTTCGCTTATGGCCCAATTCTCAGTGCCGACTTGCTCATCGGCGCCGATTACGATGCCCGACTGGAAATGGACGGTTGGAGCGCGCCCGACTTTAAGATGGACGAACGTTGGCGTAACGCCAAAATCGTGGCTAAGCCCGACATGGAACTGAGCGCGTCGCAGGCGCCGCCGATTGTCAGGACGGAGGAAATCAAACCGATTGGCATGCACCGTCAGGGCGCTTCGACGATCTTCGATATGGGCCAGAACATGGTCGGGCGCATCCATATTAAAGTCAACGGCGAGCGCGGGCAGACGCTCAAATTCCGCTTTGCCGAGCTTTTGCAGGGTGGGCCATCAGCGGTCAGTGGCCCAATTTATACCGAGAACCTGCGCGGTCAGGCCGCCGAGCAGACCAATCACTACACGCTGCGCGGCGAAAGCGAGGAAACCTGGGAGCCGCGTTTTACCTTTCACGGTTTCCGCTATGTCGAAGTGACGGGCCTGACCGAGGAGCCCGACGCCGACTTTTTGACCGGCATCGTTTTGCACAGCGCCGCCCCGCAAACCGGCGATTTCGAGTGCAGCGATCCGCTCGTCAATCAGCTTCAGAAGAACATTGACTGGGGTTGGCGCGGCAACTCGCTCGACGTGCCGACCGATTGTCCGCAGCGCGACGAACGCTTGGGCTGGACGGGCGACGCCCAGGTTTTCATTCCGACTTCGTGCTTTCTACGCGATGTTCCGGCGTTTTGGACCAAGTGGGCGCGCGATGTCGCCGACTCGCAGCACACCGACGGCAGCGTGCCCTGCGTCGTGCCCCTGCCCGGCACGCGCGAGGCCGTCGTTGGCGAGCAGGGCGGAGGCGCTGGCCCCTGGCACGACGGCGGCCCGGCGTGGGCCGACGCCGCGTTGATTTGTCCGTGGACGCTTTATCGTCGTTATGGCGACACCAAAATTCTCGCGGATAATTATCCCGTTTTCAAGAACTATCTGGGCTATCTGGAAAGCACGGCGCGCGATAATATGCGTTGCGACGAAGGCGCCGACTACTGGCGCGGCTTCGGCGATTGGCTGGCGCTCGACGGGAGCGGCCTCACCGTTGGTGGCACGCCCAAAGAATTAATCGGGACAGCGTTTTACGCGCACTGCGCCGACTTGATGAGCCGCATCGCTAAAGTTCTGGGGCACGCCGAAGACGAAAAGCATTATCGCGAACTGTTCGAGAGCGTCGCGAAGACCTTCTGCGAACGCTTCGTCACGCCCGCCGGACGGTTGTCGCCGCCTTATCAGACGCCTTATGTGTTGGCGCTGCACTTCAACCTGCTGCCCGACGAACTGCGCGCCGACGCGGTTAAAGAGTTGGTCGGCGAAATCAAACATCGCGGTGGCAAACTTTCGACCGGCTTCGTCGGCACCAGTTATCTGCCGTTCGTGTTGAGCGAAAATGGCGCGACCGAGTCGGCCTACGAGCTGTTATTGCAGCACGATTGGCCGAGTTATCTGTATGCCGTCACGCAGGGCGCGACCACAGTTTGGGAGCGCTGGGACGGCTGGACGCAGAAGAACGGTTTCCAGGACGCGGGCATGAACTCGTTCAACCATTACGCCTATGGAGCCATCGGTGATTGGATGGTTCAGGTCGTCGCGGGCATCCGGCCTGGCAAAGCGGGCTACCAAAATTTCGTGCTGCAACCGCGCGCTGGCGCCGGTTTAACTTCGGCAAAGGCGCATTACGATTCGCTACACGGTCGCATCGAAAGTTCGTGGGAGATAAACGATGGCGAATGGATCTGGGATTTCACCGTGCCCGCCAATACGACGGCAACGGTGATTTTGCCGGACGGCGAAACGTTCGAGGCGCAGGCGGGGACATATCAGCGACGGGTTTCGATGTAGGGTTTCGATTGAATTCAAATAATCTTAAGATTTCCTCAATTGCCCCTGAACCGCGCGCGGGAGCAAGTCGGGCCGTCAAGGTTAGAAGAACAATTTTGCTTTTCCCTTTGCGTCATGGCCCGCTTGTTTACGCGCGCGGTTCAGGGCAATTGAGGAAATCCCAAATTGCTTCTCCCGCCGATCAATGCAAAACGCGCCCGTTCAAAAGTGAACGGGCGCGTTTTGCATTGATCAATCGTTTAGCTGGCCGAAGTGACTTCGATGCGCGGGGTGACAAACGCAATGGTTATCCAATCCGATTTGTCGTTGTCGCGCGGCAATTGAATCGCCAGCGTTTGCCCGTTCTGGAAAATCGTGCTCATCGGCGTTATGTGATTGTTGAACGTGATTTGCATATCCAAATCGACAAAACCGTCTCTGATCATCGGCGTCGCTTTTAGCCCGGTTAAGATGTTCTGCTGAATTATTAATCCCCTGGGCATTCCAAACTCTTTTCCATCGGGGCCTTTAAACACGATGGAATTTGTATTGGCATCAGTTTTCCCGGCTAAGAACGTGTTCATTCCGCGCGCCTCCAGCGCGCCCGTCAAACCGTCGGCGACGCGCACGCGGGGCGCCGAAATCACTCGGATTTTGTCGCTGGCAATTAAGGCATTAATAGACGAGGGATAATTGATAAACCCAACTTGCCCGGCTCTCGCCAACGTTGCGGGCGAGGGCATGAAACCGGCTTTTACCGCGTTGCTTCCAATGACATCTGCCTTTTTGGGCGCGCCGAACGGGATTTTCAAACTGGCTAAATCCGCGGGTTTCATCTGCATAAATTGCGCCTCGATTTCGACGTAGCGCAAGGGCACATCAAGTTCGGCGACGCGTTTTCTCAACATCTCCAAACCCGCTTTGGTGCCGGTGGCTGTCAGAAACTTCGCGCCTTCTGCGCCTGCAATCGAAGCCACGCCGAGCGGCAAACTCAAGTTTTCCGGCCCATTCCCATTGCCCGCTTCGTAGGGAAAACCGCTGGAACGTCCGATCTGACCACCACTGGCCAGGCTGCGACGAATCATAGCTGGCATCGGTTGGTGCGGCGCATCGAACCAGTAAGCCAACAACGCCGGATCAACATTACGAACCGGTATTTCGACGGTCTGCAAACTCGATTCGACTGCCGCTACGCCCAAGGTCTGCGCCTGAGCTGGCATCTGAATTGGCGCTTGAACAAGCGCGCCGCACATCATCAAAGAAGTGCTGGCAAACATTCCTAAACATCGCGAAGAATTTTTCATCAATAGTCCGTGCAGAATTAGGTTGTGATGGCGCCATAGTTTACGAGTGAATGGTATTGGGGATGGGATTGAACCACACTCCAGTCGAGGTCGAGTTTGGAACAAAAGAGTTGGAGGAGATGTT
>JAABUN010000447.1_pt1 | contig 107598 bp, 92 predicted proteins | sample 5559311 | NCBI WGS metagenome assembly JAABUN01 (sample SAMN10711877, study PRJNA513370) | rock metagenome | isolation source: Antarctica rocks | place: Antarctica: Victoria Land, Siegfried Peak sud | reverse complement strand
CATCGCCCCGCCGTTCGTGTCCCACCTGACTGCCGAGGAGTCGGTCGTTCGTACGTTCGACAGGGATCTTTCCTCGGACGCAGTGGGCAGGGCATACTGCGCTAGGCTATCCGAGGGGGAACGATGGATCGTGGGTTTGGCGTCGCGGGTTCACTCGACCCGAATATCATCCGGCAACTGGCACCCCTGATCGAGTCGCTTGGGTTTCGAACCCTCTGGATCAATGACACACCCGGGGGCGACAGTCTCCTCGGCTGCGCCGTAGCCTGCGAGGTGACGACTGCGTTGCGGGTCGCGACGGGCGTGATCCCGATTGATCGTCGTGGCGCGGCGCACATCATTACGGATGTCGTTGACCGTGGCATTCCCGCCGATCGACTCACGATCGGCATCGGGAGTGGGATGGCACCCAAGCCGCTTGCCCGTGTGCGAACGGCCGTGGCTGCCCTTCGCGAGAAGGCCGACCCGGCGACGATGATCTCCGTCGGTGCGCTCGGCCCCCGGATGACGTCGCTGGCCGCCAGCGTTGGAGATGACGTCCTGCTGAACTGGCTGACGCCGGACGCGGCCAGAATCAGCTTCCAGGACATCGCCACGGCGGCGAGCGATGCTAGTCGTGCCACTCCACGCGTGTCGGCCTACGTCCGCGTCGCGATGGCTTCCACGGCCATCCGCCGCCTTACCATCGAGGCCGAACGTTACGGCTCCTATCCCTCCTACGCCGCGCATTTCCGCCGATTTGGGGTGGAAGCGATCGACACCACCATCGGTAGCGGAGACGGGGCCGAAGTCGCCAGCCGGCTGAACCAGTTCGAGGGGACCGTCAACGAGATCGTCGTTCGGGCGATTACCGAGGCAGAGACCATCGACGCGTACCGGCGGCTCGCGATCGCGGTGGCTCCCGGCACCGCCGGGTAAGATGGCGATTCCCGCATTGACTCAATCCCCGATGATGAACATGGCACGACAGGTACCGGAGTAGAGATGAGCCAGACGACCGGCGGGGATGAGGGTTTCGAGGCGTGGCTTGGTCGGCGGCAGCAGGAGCGAGCGGCCGCACCAGCCGGGACGCTCGCCCCCACTGCACGGAGACGGCGTGCGGCGGCGCCCGTCTCCGACCTCGGAGCCATCCGGCGCCAGAGTGCCATCGCGTGGGCAGAAGAGACGATGCGACATGAGCGCGTTGTCTTCCTCGATACCGAGACGACCGGCTTTGGACCCAGGGCAGAGATCATCGATATCGGCATCGTTGCCGCCGACGGAACCGTGCTTCTGGACACGCTGGTTCGACCTGAGAGTCCCATCCCCGCCTCGACCAGCAAGGTCCACGGGCTCTTCGACGACGATGTCGCAGGGGCACCTACCTGGAACGATGTCCACTCCGAGGTCTACCGACTGCTGCTCGGCGCCCGCGTCGTGGTCTACAACGCGCCGTTCGATTCCGGAATGGTGACGAACTGCTGCCAGCGCGGTGGACTCGTCATTCCGACGGCCCAGTGGCAGTGCGCCATGCGGCAGTACTCGGCCTTCGCCGTCCCGGCAGTCGTTCAAACCGGCCGCAGTTCGTCCCGATGGTACAAGCTCGACCACGCCGCGGCCGCGTTTGGCGTTGCTCCTGGGGGCCACCGTGCGCTCGCCGACGCCGATGTCTGCCGGCTGGTCGTTTTGGGCATGTCAGGCGCCTCATGAGCGAATATAGCGGCTTGCATGTGAAGCGCTTGCGTGGCGGAGCAGACCTCTCCCCCAGCCTCTCTCCGGCTCAACTGCTGGCTCCCCCGCTGAAGCGGCTTCGGCGGCGCGGGTGCCCGGAGAGGGGAGCCAACCGTTCAATCGTGTTCGGTCACATCACCTGAAAACCGCTGTAGTCATCGAGCACCTGGCTTGCGAACAGTCTCTGGTCTGCCGATAGATTCCCACGGATTGCCGCTATCCGGATCAGCTGCGACCACCGTCTGATCGGGCCAGACGTGGGGACCGCCGTGCGAGTGATCGCAGAGCAGCAGGTCGAGTCCGGATGTCGCGACGATCTTCATTTGGCTCGACGCCGTCATCCGCCGGTACTGAACGGGAAAGTCCTCGGGGATGATGTGACTCCTGGCGATGCAGACCAGGCGATCGCTGGTCGCGTCAAAGGTGCTGTTATCAGGGCGGATCGGGATCTCTCCGTAGTGGTTCGGGTTGCGCGGCGATCCGGAGAGCCCGCGACCGTTCCCCTGATCCGGTGGTCGAGTCCCTTCGGTGCGGCGTCTTCGCAGCTCCGGTCCGGCTTCCCGGGTGCTCTCGCGGGGAGGATCAGATCGGTTCCGAGCCATCGTTGGCTGGTCTCGGGAACTGGACTTCACCGGAGGCGACGGGTTGCCCGTCGCGGCTGGCTGAGACTTTGGCTCTGGTTTGGGACTGGCTGCCTGGTTCTGGCTGAGGCGCTCAGGCTGAGGATCAACCCGACCCTGCGGCTGTTCAGCGCTTCGCCGGTTGCGCCGACGGCGGTTGCCCGTCTGCCGCGATCGGCTATTCGGTTGGCTGACGAGTACGTCCACTCTCGCGGTGTCGACCTGACCCTCAGCGCGATGCTCGTCCGCTCCCCAGGAGGGAGTCGTCTGATCGTTTTTCGTCCTGAACGATTGCCCTGGCTCGCGGCTGGAGTCCGAGTCGTCTGCTGACCTCATGGGTGATCCTTCGTTGCGTCGTCCATGCCAACATCTGGAACGGATCAACCAGCTCGATCAGCGTTTTGCGCGCTATCGTAGGCTGTTTGGTCGCGAAACGCTCCTGCTCACCTACGCGGAAATCTCGCGAGAGCAGCGCTGCGCTCCTGCGAAGACGGGCTGCGGGTAGAATCAGCGCAGTACACGTCGATGCCGTCGTCATCGTTCGCCTCCCTGACGGCAACCCGGAGCAAGATTGCGTGGCAAAACAGATCGGCATTGACCTCGGAACGGCGAATGTTCTCGTCTATCTGCGCGGACGCGGGATCGTCATCAACGAACCCTCAGTTGTCGCTATTTCCGCCAAGGACGGCCGTGTCAGGGCCGTCGGAATCGAAGCCCGGAACATGCTCGGCCGCGAACCTCGCGACACGATCGAAGTCGTCCGGCCCATGCGGGACGGCGTCATCGCGGACTACGTCGTGACCCAGGAAATGCTCAAGTACTTCATCAACAAGAGCTGCGGGCGATTCTCCCTTGTCCGACCCGAGGTGATGATCTGCGTCCCGGCCGGTGTGACCGGTGTCGAGCGCCGGGCCGTCCGTGATGCCGCTCTCAACGCCGGCGCCCGGCGAGCGTACCTGATCAGCGAACCACTGGCCGCGGCTATCGGGGCGAAGATCCCGGTTGCGGATCCGTCCGGCAACATGATCATCGACATTGGCGGGGGGACGACCGAGGTCGCGGTGATCTCCCTGAACGGGACCGTTGTCGCCCGGTCACTCCGCGTCGGGGGTAATCGCTTCGATGAGGCGATCGCCAACTATATCAAGCGCAAGTACAACCTCCGGATCGGTGAGCGCACCGCCGAGGAGGTGAAGATCGCGATCGGCAGCGCGATGCCGGTCGAAGAGGACGTCATGATGGAGGTCCGGGGCCGTGACGAGGTCGCCGGGCTTCCCCGAACAGTCCAGATCCACGCCAACGAGATCACCGACGCGATCACGGAGCCTCTGGAGGCGATCATCGGCGCAGTCCGCGCCGTGCTCGAGGAGACGCCGCCGGAACTCTCGTCTGACATCATCGACAAGGGAATGATCCTTACCGGCGGTGGCGCCCTCCTTCGGCACCTCCCGGATCTGCTCATGGAAGTCACGGGCGTGCCCTGCTACGTCGCCGACGATCCGCTGACGTGTGTCGCGATGGGCACAGGAATGGCGATAGAGCACCTTGATATCCTGCGGGACAGTCTGGAAGAGCCTTAGCCAACTGGCGGGAGCCCCGGCCACCGGCAGCTTCAGATCGGCGCCTGTTCGGGCATCGTCCGAAGGTCCGCGCCAACCGATGACCATCGACGCAGGGAGTGCCAGACATGACACGAGACCGGGTGAGCGGTGTGCTCCTCCATCCGACCTCCTTTCCGGGCCCACATGGAATCGGAGACCTCGGACCAGCCGCCTTCCGCTTCATTGACTGGCTCGTGACAGCTGGCCAGCGGCGCTGGCAATTGATGCCGCTCGGCCCGACCGGGCTTGGTGACTCGCCGTACGCCTCGCCGTCGGCCTTCGCCGGGAACCCTCTGCTGGTCTCGCTCGAATGGCTGGGCGGAGAGGGGCTGGTCTGGCCCGAGGACTTCGGCCAGATTCCGGAATTCAGAGACTGGGAAGTCGACTTCGGGGCGGTCTACGATTTCAAGTACCCGTTGCTGCGGGCGGCCTGGGCGCGCTTCATGGAGCGGGCCAACCAGGAGCAGCGGGCTGAGTTCGCCGGGTTTTGTGAGGCCGAGGCGTCGTGGCTGGAGGACGTCGCCATCTTCCAGGCCGCGAAGGCTGCCAGGGACGGGACGGCGTGGTGGACGTGGGATGACGCCCTGCGTCGGCACGAGCCGTCAGCGCTCAGGCAGGCTCGCGATGAGTGGGCTGACGAGATCGCGTTCCAGCAGTTCATCCAGTTCCAGTTCCGGCGGCAGTGGACGACCCTCAAGCGGTACGCCAACGATCGGAATATTCAGATCATCGGCGACATTCCAATCTTCGTCGCGCTGGACAGTTCCGATGTCTGGGCCAACCAGGCGGTCTTCCGGCTGGAAGCGGATGGCACACCGACCGTGATCGCCGGTGTGCCGCCCGACTACTTCTCTCCAACCGGCCAGCTCTGGGGCAACCCGCACTACGACTGGGATGAGCTCTCGCGGACGGGCTTCGCCTGGTGGATCGAAAGAGTGAAGGCGATCCTGGCCCAGGTCGATATCGTCCGGGTGGATCATTTCCGGGGCTTCGCGGCGGCCTGGGCCGTACCGCACGGGTCTGTGGACGCGAAGCCAGGCGAGTGGCAGCAGGCCCGCGGCGCCGATCTCTTCGACGCGATCCGCGATCGCCTTGGGGATGTCCCGTTCATCGCCGAAGACCTCGGCATCATCACGGACGATGTCGTCGCGCTCCGCCAGCACCTCGCGATTCCCGGGATGAAGGTCCTTCAGTTCGCCTTCGGGAATGGGCCGGAGAACGTCTACCTGCCGCACAACTACGAGTCGGATACGGTCGTCTACAGTGCGACTCATGACAATGAGACGACGGTTGGCTGGTTCCATCATCTCGACGACGCCCAGCGTCAGCAGGTTCAGCGCTATCTCGGCCGTGATGGCTCCGACATCGCCTGGGATCTCATTCGGACCGCCCTCTCATCGGTGGCTGACACAGCCATCTTCCCGCTCCAAGATGTCATGCGGCTGGGGGACGAAGGCCGCATGAACACTCCGGGCCGGCTCGGAGGGAACTGGGGCTGGCGCTATCACGAGCATCAGCTTCACACCGGCCTGGCGGCTGATCTGGATGAGATGACAACGGTCTATGGACGCCAGCACCCGGTCATGAAGCAGCGCGAGTATGATCCCTACGATTACACGGCCCCAGACACTGCCCACCCACTTCGGTCGTGAAGTTGAGTTGAACGCGACGCAAAGAAATCACCCGATGACCCGGCATTCGGTATCGGACGTGATGCTCATGACGGACAGCTAGGGTGCCCAGGGCGGGGACAAACTATCCTTTCGAAGGGTGCCTCACCGTGTGGCGCACCGTTCGATTTCCGAAGAGGAGATCTATCGATGACGACGACTCGTGGCGCATTCACCTTCGTCCTTCATAGCCACCTTCCCTACGCCCGGGAAGCCGGTATGTGGCCCCATGGCGAGGAATGGGTCCACGAGGGGATCGCTGAGACGTACCTTCCACTTCTAAACGCCCTCTATGATCTTGAAGAGGAAGGCGTGAACTTCCGCCTCACCGTCGGGATCACCCCAATCCTGGCCGAGCAACTCGCTGATGCCCTGATCGCGGAGCACTTCGTCATCTATGCGGCCGAGCGTGCTGCCTGGGCTGCCGCCGACATCCCCCGGTTCGAGGAACAAGGCGACACCGAGATGGTCGCGCTCGCCAGGTACTACCACCAGTGGTACGCCCGCACCCTCAGTTCGTTCACCGGCCGGTTTGGCCAGAACCTGATCGGCGCGTTCAAGGCGCTGCAGGACCGCGGCATGATCGAGATCTCGACCAGTGCCGCAACCCACGGCTACCTGCCGCTGGTCTCGCGGGACTCGACCATCTATGGTCAGCTTGCGACCGGTGTCTCCTCGTACAAGCGCCACTTCGGCCGCGCACCCAAGGCCATCTGGCTTCCGGAGTGTGCCTATCGGCCCGCGGCAATGGACACCACCGACCCTGATCACCCAGTTCGACGCCCAGGTCTGGAGTCGTTCCTCGCCGCCCAGGGGATCCAGGTCTTCTTCAGCGAGACGCACCTTGTCGAGGGTGGCAAGCCCGTCGGCCGTGCGGCCGGGGATGCTATCGGCGCGTACGGGATGGTCACGCAGCGCTACTCCGTCCCGCTGGGACCCGACGAGCAGCGCGAGCCCGGCACGACCTATCAGGCTTACTGGGTCGGCGACGCACCGGGCGAGGTCGCCGTCCTGGCCCGGAACAACCGGACGTCCCAGCAGGTCTGGTCCGGCGACTTCGGATACCCCGGAGACGGCGTCTACCGTGAGTTCCACCGCAAGGACGCGGTCTCGGGGATGCAGTACTGGCGGATCTCCGGCCCTGGCGTCGATCTTGGCGCCAAGAAGGTCTACGATCCGGCCATCGCGACTGATCGGACCGGCGATCACGCCAGGCACTTCGTCGCATTGGTCGAGGAACTGGTGACTGAGTACGCCGACGAGCACGGCAAGCCGGGAGTGATCGCCTCGAACTACGATACGGAACTCTTCGGGCACTGGTGGTTCGAAGGAGTGGACTGGCTCAAAGGCGTGTTGCGTGGACTGGCGGCCAGCCCGGTCGTGGACCTGACCACCGCGAGTGGGATCGTCGAGAACTACCCGCCTGAGAAGGTCATGGACGTTCCTGAGGGAAGCTGGGGGGCCAACGGCACGCACTTCACCTGGATGAACGTCGATACCGAGTGGATGTGGCCGATCATCCATGGTGCTGAGTCGCGGATGGAGGAGCTGGTCGCCCGCTTCCCCAATGCGGAAAGTGATCTCCGCGAGGTGCTGAATCAGGCTGCGCGTGAACTCCTCCTGCTCGAGAGCAGTGACTGGCCGTTCCTCGTCACCACCGGCCAGGCGCGGGAGTACGCGACCGAGCGATTCACGGAGCATACCGAGCGTTTCGATCGCCTCGTCGGGGTCGCCGTCGGGAGCGGGACGATCAGCGTTGAGGACCGGAGCTACCTGGACGCGCTGGAGGAGCGGGACAACCCGTTCCCGACGGTGGACTACCGGGTCTTCGCCGCCCGCCAGGGCTCGGCCCGTCTGGCGGATCTGACGGCCGTGACGCGAGCGTAACGGCCAGGGCGTCAACAGCGTCACCAGACGATCCGCACCGCGTCGGTGCGGATCGTCTGGTGATGGCGAAGGGTTGTGGGCTTGCCCTGACCGGCGCCCGGTGGCGCCATCCTCCTGGGGGCGATAACCGGGGCTACGGGTTCGACTTTCCCGACGCGGTAGACAGCGCGACGATGCGCCACCGTTTTCTTGGGGGCCGTGGCCGCCTGGGGTGGTCCCCACCATAAATGGATCGGGGTCAATGACGATAACCACATCGAGCCGTGGTTCCTTTGCATTTCTATTGCGGCCTCCATCTGGTCGCGATAACACTCCAGACGTAGCCGAATGATTCTTCCCCAGCGTTGAGCTGGGTTCATTCCGGCGGCTGAGGAACATCGTTCCTGAGCCCGATCCATTCATGGTCGGGTCTCCCACAGCCGTGACATGACACACGGCGAACGCCGTTATCGCCCCTGGCGGTGGCCGGGCTCGCGAGCTTCGCCGCTGCGACGTGGAAACGGGAGGTCTTACGCGACGGTCATCGTGGGCAATGCCAACGGCCAGATCGCTCTGATGCTACGTGGCCAGGGTCATGAGCGGGACATCCAGCCAGGTTGGGCGGTTATTTGCCTCGTAGGCGAGTTCATAAAGGGCCTTGTCGAGCTCCCAGGCGAGCAGGGCGGTGGTAAAGGCCTCGTCGCCCGTTGGGACAAGTGTGTGCGGTGAGAGGGCGACTCCGGCCCGATAGGCGTTGATCAGGGCGAGACGGCTGGCAGCTTCCCACTGAGCCAGCCAGTGATCGACGATCCGCTCATCGAGTTCACCGTCGTACCCCTTCACGGCTGCCGCCCGGGCGTAGCGGAGGGAGCGGAGTATTCCAGCGACATCCTTGAGCGCTGAGCTGCGGTCCCTGCGTTCCTCAATGGGACGGGAAGGCTCGCCCTCGAAGTCGAGAATGATGATGTCGCCGGTCAGGTCGCGCAGGATCTGGCCAAGATGATAGTCGCCGTGCACGCGAATTCTGACCGTGCCCTCCAGTGACCGGTACCCGCCGACCCTCTCCGCCAGTCGGGTCGGGCTCAGGTCGACAGCGACGACCATCTGCTGCTGTAAGGGGGATAGTCGGGGCAGGGCGTTATCGAGCATCGCGCGCTGCTGCTCGATCGACGCGATCGTTGCCCGCTCCCAGTCCGCCACATCGTTGGGGGTCACGGTCAGCGGAACGAACGCTTCGTCGGAGTCGGACGAGGCCAACGCGACGTGGAGTTCTGCGGTTCGCTCGCCCAATAGAGCAGCCTGCCTGGTATCGAGGAGTTCGGCTGGGAGATCCGCCGTCGGAAACGAGCTTGCCCGGCTAATCACGTCGGCCAGCTCGCTCAGGGTGGCGGTCCAGGCATCGCCGGCGTTCGGCATGAAGATCTGGAGCACCGCGACAGATGTCTCACCGCTGTCGTCGAGATACGTCACGCCGCCGACCAGGGCCGGGGCGGCCCGGAACTCAGTCTGCTCGGTCAGGAAGCGACCAATCTCGAGGTCGGGGTTGATGCCCACCTGGAGCCGGCGGAAGAGTTTGCCGATGACCGCGTCTCCGTAGATTACCGACGAGTTGCTCTGCTCGCTCCGGATCAAACGGCTGTCGCTTGACCGGGCTGCGGCAAGGTAGTCGCCGAGGATGTCGGTCGGTTCGAACCGGAAGACGCCCCGGACGGCGTCAATCGCCCTGCCCTCCGCCAGCGCATCGAGAAACCAGCTCCGGAAGCGCTCCTCCTCGGGACCGTCGACGATCGTCATGGGCAGGTCGCCGGGCAGCACCGCGATTGCCTGACTGGTCGTGGCCAGCGTGCGGGTCAGCATGATCGGGAGGAAATACTGATCGACTCCGCCATCGTCGTAGAGCAGCCGCGACAGCGCCAGAGCGGCAATGTCGTCGCCCAAGGGATCAAGGGCCATGTCGTCGATGACGACTTCGGAGATCGTGCGGGATTTGGAACCGAACCAGCGCCGTTCGGGGATCCAGTCAGGAGCCGCCGCAGCGAGCGCCAGCATGATGTCGGCTACCGGGATTGGCGTGCCGCCGCTCGCTGCCGCGACGGTCTCGTCCGCCTCGCCGTCTAGCGAACGGAGGGAGTCGTCTACCAAAGGTCACCTCTCGGGAGTGCCAGACGAATCGGCGTCGATTGCACAGTTCGGACGGGGAGCTTCAGCGATCAGGACTCCATCGGCGGCGCTTCCAGCCGGAACCAGTAGAAGGCGTGAGGGCCGAGGGTGATAAAGTAGGGGAGCTCCCCGACCGAGGGGAACCGGGTCTCGCCGATCATTTCGACCGGAATGTACCCCTTGTAGGCAGAGAGATCGAGCTCGCAGGCCTGGACGAATCGGGACAGATTGACGACGCAGAGGATCGTTTCGTCGCCGTACTTCCGAATGTAGGGCATGACGCGGAGGTTGTCCGGATGAAGGAACTCAAGTGACCCGCGACCGAATGCCTGGTAGCGCTTCCGGACCGAGATCAGCCGCTTCATCCAGTTCAGCAGAGAGGTTGGTGTCCGGCTGAGTGCCTCGACGTTGACACCCTGATAGCCGTAGACGGGGTCCATGATCACCGGCGAGTAGAGTCGGGCCCAGTCGGCGCGGGAGAACCCGGCGTTGCGGTCGCCGTTCCACTGCATCGGAGTCCGGACGCCGTTGCGGTCACCCAGGTAGATGTTGTCGCCCATCGCGATCTCGTCGCCATAGTAGATCACCGGTGTTCCCGGCATCGACAGCAGCAGCGAGTTCATCATCTCGATCTGGCGACGGCCATTCTCGAGCAGTGGGGCCAGCCGTCGACGGATGCCAACGTTGATCTTCATCCGCGGGTCTTTGGCGTACTCGTAGTACATGTAGTCGCGGTCAGCGTCGGTCACCATCTCGAGAGTGAGTTCGTCGTGGTTGCGCAGGAAGATCGCCCACTGGGTACCGTCCGGGATCTCCGGCGTCTGCGACATGACCTCGACGATCGGCGTTCGGGTCTCGCGTCGCATCGCCATGAACATGCGTGGCATCAGCGGGAAGTGGAACGCCATGTGGAACTCGGGCGCTTCGGGAGTGCCGAAGTAGGCGACGACGTCGCTCGGCCACTGGTTGGCCTCGGCGAGCAGGATCTTGCCGGGGTACTCGACGTCGACCATTGCCCGGAGGTCGCGAAGGAACTCGTGAGTCTCCTCGAGGTTCTCACCGTTGGTGCCGTCGCGCTCATAGAGGTATGGGACCGCGTCGCAGCGAAACCCGTCCAGCCCGAGATCAAGCCAGAACCGGGTAATGTTGAACATCTCGTCCCAGACTTCGGGGTTGTCGAAATTGAGGTCGGGCTGGTGGCTGAAGAAGCGGTGCCAGTAGTGCTGGCCGGCGACCGGGTCGTAGGCCCAGTTGGAGTTCTCAGTGTCGGTGAAGATGATCCGGACCTCGCTGTAACGAGTCGGGTCGTCGCTCCAGACGTACCAGTCACGCTTGGGAGAGTCGGGACTCTTCCGGGACTCCTGGAACCACGGGTGCTGATCCGAGGTGTGGTTCATGATGAGGTCGGCGATCACCCGAAGACCGCGGGCGTGGGCGGCCTCGATGAACTCCTGGAAATCGGCGATCGTTCCGAAGTCGCTGTGGATCGCGTAGAAGTCGGAGATGTCATATCCATCGTCCATATACGGCGACGGGAACATGGGCATGATCCAGATGCAGTCGATGCCGAGGTCCTTGATGTAGTCGAGCTTTTCCGTCAGGCCGCGAAAATCGCCCATGCCGTCGGCGTTGCTATCCATGAACGACTTGACCGGGATCTGGTAGAAGACCGCGTCCTTGAACCACTCCGTATCGGCAGTCAGCATGCGTCCACTCTCGTTGGGTAGGGACCGGGGCGGGTGTCTGGCCCACCCTCACCGGTCGCTGATCGGTTGCCTGACCGGGATTGTACGGGGTGCTGGTACCTCGCGCAGAAGTCCGTTGGGCGGTTGGATCACGTCGTGGCGCCCGGTGGTTCAGGAGACGCCGTAACGATTGATCAGGAAGATCTGGCCGGGAACCTGCTTAGGGTCGAGCCGGACGTATTGACGGGTGCCGCGCCACTCGTGGGACTCGCCGGAGATCAGTTCGACGGCCTGGTAGGTCTCGTCGTCGGCGATCCCGAACTGCTCGATCGGTAGGTAGACCCAGGAGTCGTGGACGTTGAACGGATCAAGGTTGACCGCCATGAAGATGTTGTCCGAGCCATCCGGCATCGACTTGCCATAGGCGAGGATCTGGGGATTCTCGGCCTGGAAGAAGCGCAGATTGTCGTACTCCTGCATCGACGGGTGTTCGGCCCGAATCTGGTTGACCCGGCTGATCAGCGGGACGATGTTGCCCGGCCGATCCCAGTCCCAGACCTTGTACTCGTATTTCTCCGAATTCAGGTACTCCTCGCGGCCGGTGACGGGCGTGTTCTCGCAGAGTTCGAATCCGCTGTAGATGCCGTAGACGGAGGAGAGCGTGGCGGCGAGCAGGAAGCGGCTCTGGAAGGCCGCCCGGCCGCCCTGCTGGAGGATGTACGGCAGGATGTCGTGCGTGTTCGTGAAGAAGTTGGGCCGCATGTACTCCTTCGGCTCCTCCTGGGTTAGCTCCGTCAGGTATTCAGTCAACTCGACCTTGGTGTTGCGCCAGGTGAAGTAGGTGTACGACTGCGTGAAGCCAGCCTTGGCCAGCGACTTCATCACCTTGGGCCGGGTGAACGCCTCCGACAGGAAGATGACCTCCGGGTTGGTCCGCTGGACCTCGTTGATCAGCCACTCCCAGAAGACTGTGGGCTTGGTGTGGGGATTGTCGACCCGGAACGACTTCACCCCGTGTCCGACCCAGAACCGGATCACCCGGAGCTGCTCATCCCAGAGGGCGCGCCAGTCCGACGATTCCCAGTTCAGTGGGTGGACGTCCTGGTACTTCTTCGGCGGGTTCTCAGCGTAGCGGATCGAGCCGTCCGGGCGGACGAAGAACCAGTCTGGGTGATCCCTGATCCACGGGTGATCGGGTGACGCGTTGATCGCGTAGTCGAGGGCGATCTCGATCCCGTGCGCATCGGCCTGACGGACGAGCTCGTCGAAGTCGTCGAGTGTCCCAAGTTGCGGGTCGATGGCATCATGGCCGCCGGCATCGGAGCCGATCGCGTAGGGCACGCCGGGGTCGTCCGGTCCGCCGCCGAGCGTGTTGTTCCTGCCTTTCTTGTTGGTGGAACCGATCGGGTGGATCGGGGTGAAGTAGAGAACGTCGAATCCCATCGCCTCCAGCCGGGGCAACTGGTCGATCACGTCATGGAACGTCGCGCTCTGCCCTTCGACCGTCCCGGCGGACCGCGGGAACATCGAGTACCACGACGCGAACCGGGCACGAACCCGGTCGACGACGACCGTCAGCTCCCGATCGAACGTCTGGGCCATGGCCCGCGACCGATGCCGTTCCATCAGCGCGTGGACCTCTTCGGTCATTAGGATACGGGCAGCAGTAGGGGGATCGGCCGCAGCTCGTGCCTCAGCGACCGCGGCCTCGAGCTGGTCCTGATCCGCTCCGCCGGCTCGCCCGGCTGCTTCAAGGATCAGCAAAATGCCCTCCTGGACCTCGAGGTGAACCTCGACATCGGCGGCGACTTTCTTCTCTACCTCGTCCTGCCAGGTCGCGTAGTGATCCGGGAAGGCCTGGACGGTGTAGATGTACCGCGTGTTGCTGGTCAGAGGGAACGAGCCTGCCCAGCGGTCATTGTCGACGTAGGTCATCTCGACCTCGTGCCAGAGGTCCTCGTCCCAGGTGCGGAAGCGTACGACCGCGGCCAGTGCGTCGTGGCTGTCCTTGAAGATGTCGGCTGAGACTTCGAGCGTATCGCCGACCTCCCGCTTGACGGGATAGCGGCCGCTGTCGATCTGGGGTCGGACGTCCTCGATCACGATGCTGCTGGGGATCGTCTGAGCGGTGATCGCTGATTGCGTGTCCGTCATCGTGGGGACTCCTTCTTGGGCACGGCGATCTCGAGGGGTTGTCTGGGTTGTCGCCCGTGGTCGGACTCTGAAGTGCCGGGCACCGGGATCGAAGTTCAGGGGAACAGTCAATTCGTGCATCGCGCCTGCTCACCACCTGGTCGTGGAATCGACGCAATGCGGGTGCCGACGGCGTACTTTGGCATATCCGGGATGCTACGATGACTGGCATCGCAAGAGAACCGTAGACCCATCTGGATACGGGCGCGGACGGACGCACCAGGGGAGAAGACATGCTGGCGGTACAGGGTCGGTTGCGGTTATTTGGCGCGCTCGTGCTGCTGATTGCAACCATTCCAGTCTGCGCGATGGTGTCCGGTCCGCGTTTGGCGCAGGTCGCGGCGCAGTTGTCGGACAGTCTCCGGGTGTCCTACCCGGTGGATGGTAGCCAGATCATCGGCGACACGGTGCCGGTCGTCTGGGGCGCCGACGAGGGTGATCAGGTCGCCCTGATCCTCGATGACGCCGCTGACCCGGAGAGCGGCGACGCACTCGAGGCGGGCGACGGTATCGTACTCGCGTCCGAGAGCCCGGCCCTGCTCCCTGGAGTTGAGTCCGGCGACCACACGGTCAGCGTGGTCGTGGTCGACGGCGACGGCGTGCCGGTTGGTGGCGGTGAAGCGGTGACGGTGGACATCACTGTCATCGCCGCGCAGACCGCCGCGATCTACCCAGGGGTCTGTAGCGGTATCGGGCCGGAGGCCAGCTACGACCTCGACGATGTCACGCTCGGGCTCGGCGGTGTCGACCCCGGTCTGGTCTTCCCCGCTGCCGAGGCCGTCCAGACTCGGTCGGCCGGTGTGCCGTTCACGGTCGTCGGCGCAATCAGTGACACGACGATCGACGTCACCCTCACCGAGCTTCTGGAACGGGCGCAAGTGATCTCGCTGTCCGGCTCCGGGATCGACGGGCTGGGTGATGACGAGTCGGCGGCTTGCGGGGAAGTTGGCGGCGTCGTAGCCGGCGGGATCCTCAACGTCGGACTCCGACAGCAGCCCAATTCGCCGCTGTTCGGGCTCGCCTCGCTGATCGACCTTGGCGACAGCACCCGAATCGTGGTCGAGAGCGCCCTCACCGACGAGGCGGCGCCAGAGGACACGGAGGTCATGGACGAGGGGGAGGCGCCAACCGAGTTGCCGGTGACCTTACAGCAGGGAACATGCAAGAGCCTGAACCCGGATGTCTCGACCGACCTCGACACGACGACGGAGCTTGAGGGTGAGACCGAAGGTGTCGGCGTGTCGTTCGCGACCCGCGTCCTCGTTAGCCAGACGACCATCGACCAGCCGGTCACGGACCTGCTGGCTCGCGCCGCCTCGATTGCCGTCGAGGCGGCCGGTTTGGAAGGGATCGAGGATGGCGATCTGGTCGCCTGCGGCGAGGTGGGTGGTCCGCTCCTGTCTGGCGTCATTCGGATCGCGCTGACGGAGCGCGATGGCTCTGGCGTTCAGGGCATGGCGACCCTGTTCGCCCAGGGCGAATCCACCACCATCCTGATCGAGCTGTTCCGGGTCGGTGGCTCCAACGCCAAGGGTGATCCTTCGCCGTCCGCGTCTGCGTCCGCCTCTGCTTCTGCGTCCGCTTCGGCCGCGCCGGACAAGGCAAGTGACCTCGACGACGATGGCGTTGCTGACGACGTCGACAACTGCCTCACCGAGCCGAACGAAGATCAGGCAGACGAAAACGGCGACGGCATCGGTGATGACTGTACAGAGATCGTCGTTCCGGCGTCCGACGTGGACGAGGACAGCATCCCGGACACGATCGACAACTGCACTTTCGTTACCAACCCCAGCCAGACCGACTTAGACGGCAACGGCGTTGGCGACGCGTGCGACGAAGTCATCTTCGATCCAACTGCCGTCCCGCCCACTGCTGTCCCACCGACCGCCGTGCCGCCCACAGCTGTGCCACCGACTGCCGTGCCGCCCACCGCTGTGCCACCGACCGTTGAGCCACCCACCGCTGTGCCACCGACCGTTGAGCCACCCACCGCTGTGTCACCGACCAGTGAGCCACCCACAGCCGTCCCAGCGACCAGTGAGCCACCCACAGCCGTCCCAGCGACCGTTGTGCCCCAGATCATGGATCCCACTTCTTCCCCAAACCCGTAGGCTACTCTGCGCTGCCAGTAGCGTTTCGGTTCGATAAGGTCAGAACGACGCGACGCGACGCGACAACGGCCGGGCAATCGCCTGGCCGTTGCTGTGTCTGATCACTCGGAGGGTTTGCACCGAGCAGGTACACTTCATGCTTGCCTTGCCGCCCGGTCCGTCCACTGGGCTGGTCTGGCTGCCCGGTCGCCACATCTGGCGCCATTCATGCGGTACGTCCACAGGCAGGGACGGCGAAGTATTGTCGGACCGCAGATTCCAACTCTGCGTCCGTCGAGGGGACTCAGGTCCCGCTGACGCTCCGCCGGAGATATTGACCTGATCGCAAACAACGGGAGAAGTCTCATGCAGCACTACGACGTGACGTACCTCAGTGGTGGCGAGGAGTTCACCCAGCGGGTCGAAGCCGTGGATGCCGCATCGGCCGCCGCGAGAGTCCAGACCGAGCATCGCCGTGAAGAAGGCATGTTCGAATTGCTCTCGGTCTCGCTCATCGAGCAGGAAGACCACGAGTCGGCTGGTCAGTCGGTTCCTCAGAACTAGCGCCGCCCTCGGACCGACCCAATCATCCCCAGCCGGAGAGACGATCGAGTGACAACTGCTGTGATCCCCGCCAGCCGCCGCGCCCGCGTCTGGCCGGGTCGCCCCTACCCTCTCGGGGCGACCTGGAACGGGCAGGGGACCAACTTCGCCCTGTTCTCCGAGAACGCAACCGCGGTCGATCTCTGCCTCTACCCGTCACTCGATGCGGTGGAAGCCACGGATGTCATCCGGCTTCATGAGCAGACGGCCCACGTCTGGCATTGCTTTCTGCCGGGTGTCCGACCTGGCCAGCTCTATGGCTACCGGGTCCACGGCCGCTACGACCCGGAGAACGGCCAGCGGTTCAACCCGAACAAGCTGCTGTTGGATCCGTACGCCAAAGCGATCGCCGGGTCGGTAGACTGGAGTTCCCCCGTCGCCGGCTACCGCCCGAACGACCCATCTGGAGACTTGAGCTTCGACGACCGGGACGACGCGGCCGGCGTCCCCAAGTCCGTGATCTCGGACCCTTTCTTCGACTGGGCCAATGATCGTAAGCCGGAGATCCCCTGGCACAACTCGGTCATCTACGAACTTCATGTCAAGGGGTTCACCCAACAGCACCCGATGATCCCTGAGGATATCCGCGGAACCTACGCCGGTCTGGCCCATCCGGTCGCGATCGACCACCTCAAACGGTTGGGTGTGACGGCGGTTGAGCTCCTGCCCGTCCACGCCTTCATCGACGACGGGTTCCTCACTGACCTGGGGTTGAAGAACTACTGGGGCTATAACTCGATCGGCTACTTCGCGCCCGACGCCCGCTACAGCAGCACCGGCGAGCAGGGCGAGCAGGTCAACGAATTCAAGGCAATGGTCAAGGCGATGCACACGGCTGGCATCGAGGTCATTCTCGATGTCGTCTACAACCACACGGCTGAAGGCAACCATCGCGGGCCGACCCTTAGCTTCCGGGGGATCGACAACACGGTCTACTACCGGCTGATGGAAAACGACGAGCGGCATTACCAGGACTTCACCGGGACAGGCAACACGCTCAACGTCCGCCACCCGCAGGTTCTCCAGTTAATCATGGACTCGCTGCGGTACTGGGTCCAGGAGATGCACGTCGACGGCTTCCGCTTCGACCTCGCTTCGGCGTTGGCCCGCGAGCTGTTCGACGTCGACCGACTCTCCGCCTTCTTCGACATCATTCATCAGGACCCGATCCTCTCCCAGGTAAAGTTGATCGCCGAGCCCTGGGATGTCGGAGAGGGCGGCTACCAGGTCGGCAACTTCCCGATCCTCTGGACCGAATGGAACGGCAAGTACCGCGATAGCATCCGGTCCTTCTGGCGTGGCGATGAGGGCATGATCGCCGACCTCGGCTACCGTCTGACTGGCTCCTCCGATCTCTATCAGAGCGACGGCCGACGACCCTACGCCAGTATCAACTTCCTCGTCGCCCATGACGGTTTCACGCTCAATGACCTCGTCAGCTACAACGACAAGCACAACGAGGCGAATGGCGAGAACAGCCGGGATGGGGCCGACGACAACCTGTCCAACAACTACGGGGTCGAGGGACCCACCGACGATCCGGCTATCGTCGAGCTTCGTGAGCGCCAGAAGCGGAACATGCTGGCGACCCTCCTCCTGTCCCAGGGGGTGCCGATGATCTGCGGCGGTGACGAGATGGGTCGGACGCAGCTCGGGAACAACAACGCCTACGGGCAGGACAGCGAGATCAGCTGGTTCGACTGGAAACTCGATGAGCACCAGCGATCACTGCTGGATTTCACCCGAAAGCTCGTCCAGCTCCGGCGCGAAGAGCCGGTCCTGCGGCGGCGGAAGTTCTTCCAGGGCCGCCAGATCCGTGGCTCCGAAGTCAAGGACCTGACCTGGTTCAGGGCAGACGGGCTTGAGATGACCGACGCGGACTGGTCGTCCCGCGCCAAGTCCCTTGGGCTCCGGCTGGCTGGCGACGCGATCGATGAGCACGACGAGATGGGCTCCCGGATCGTCGGGGACACGCTGCTCATCCTGATCAACAACGCGGATCACGTCGTAGACTTCACCCTCCCTCGATTCGGCCCCCATACGGAGGCGGTCTGGGAGACGATGTTCGACACCTCGCGACCAACCGAGACGAGGACCCACCAGCACGAAGGGAACACGCCGATCCTGCTGGCGGATCACAGCATCGTCCTGCTCCGGGTTCGCCAACTCCTTGACCCGGAGGACCAGTTGCCGACGCTTGACAGTCCGATTCCGGACGCGCCGATTCGCGCGTAGGGACGAGTCGAGGGAGCGCGGCGAGGTGGATTCCCGTCCACTTCGTCTGCTGACATTCCTACCACGGTCCCGGGTATTATTTGGCACAAGAACGGGCACTCACCCTGTGTGAGCGACCGTTCTTGTGCTTCCAACCAGATTCATGTTTTCTTGGGCAAAAGGCTGTGTAGCTGGTCTTGCCTGATACCGGAGTACACCTCTCTCTGGCTCCGCTCTACAGGTCGGAGTCGGAGACGGGTTCCCGGCGCTTGCCAGTGACATCGATCACACCGAGCAGTTGCCGGAGCCGCTCGGCCTGGATCGGAGACAGATCGCCAAGCAGAGCGGCAAGGCGACGCTGGTAGACGTCGCTCAGGTCGTTGACAAGGTGCAGTCCGGCTGGAGTCAGGCGCGCCAGGACCATCCGGCGGTCGTCCGGGTGCGCGTTGCGTTCAGCCCAGCCGTGCCGGGACAGGATATCCACGTACAGCGTCGCGGTTCGGCGAGCGACCGAGAGCCGACGGGCCAGCTCGGACGGAGCGATCCCGGACGGTTGGTTGTTGGCCAGCTCCAGCAGTGCGCCGAACGCGCCGGCGGTCAGGTCGAGCTCGGCAAGGGCGTCGGTCGCGGCGCGGTCCAGTGCTCCAGCCGTCCGAAGCAGCTGCATGAATGCACCGAAACGGGTTGCGTCTTCGGTCTCCGCCGCTGCGTGAAGGGTCGGGTCGACGAGCAGCCATTTCGGATGCACGCCATTCGCGGAAGCTCCTCGATTGCAGTCATTCACTACGGCGGAGCGGGGCGCCAGCACTGGCGGACGGTACGAATGCGACAGCATCTGGTTAGTCATCGAGCCTTCCCTTCCGGTGTCCGCCCGACTTGCCGCTCAGTCGTCATGGCCGCACTGGTTGCGGATCATCGACCGGGTTCGAATCGGGCTCCACGCTACCTTCGCTGGTACGTGTGTTGAGTTCCTGCAGGAAGTCTACTGATCGACTAATGCTCCGTCAGTAGGGGACGTTCTGTGAATGCGTGCCAGATCTGTGGGAGATTTCCCTACATGTTGACGTGATTTCGGCTAGACGCCCCGCGACGAGAGGAACGAGCGCTCAGGTATCGGCGGAGAGCAACCCGGCTCGCAGGGCGTACCGGACGAGTTCCGCACGGTTCGTCAGTCCAAGCTTTTGCATGGCCCGGTGCCGGTAGGTCTCGACGGTCTTTGGGGAAAGCGAGAGGAAATCCCCTGCCTGCTGGGCAGTGTGGCCTTCAGCCGTCAGTTTAACGACCTCGCGCTCCCGGTCCGACAGCAACTCACCCAGGTCGAGCTCATCGCCCGCGTTGACTCGGCCGAGGTAGCCACGGAGGAGGGTTTTTGTCGAGGAGGGGTCGAGGAAGACTTCGCCTCGGGCGACAGTCCGGATGGCATCGAGCAAATCAGTATGGGCCGAAGCTTTCCGTACATATCCCAGCCCACCCGCTTCCAGAACCGGCAGCAGATACCGCTCCTCGGCGTGGACGGTCAGGACCAGGACCCGAGTGGTCACATTGAGCTCATTGATCTGCCGGATCGTCTCCATGCCGCCGCCCGGCATCGAGAGGTCCGCCACAGTGACGGTGGGGACCAGCTCGCGGGTTAGCTTCACGGCGGTCGGTCCGTCGGCTGCCTCGGCGATCACTTTCATGTCCTGCTGGGTTTCCAGGAGTGCACGGAGACCGGCACGGACGATTCCGTGGTCGTCGGCAAGCAGGATCCGGATGATGGGTGTCTCGACGGGTTCGGTGGACATCTTGGAACGGACCTCCGCGATCGGGCAATGGTCATCTGCCTAGTATGACGCCGGATCGCGCTTGTCGCGGTCCTGTTCGGGTGTCGGTGCCACTCTGGTCTGGCGCGAGTCGGGCAGGACGGAGAAGATCGACCGGTTCGGGTTGCGTGGCCAGACGACGTCGTCAAGGCGCGCACTGGCCGGAGTCGCGCCTAGCAGGGGGATTAGGGCGAAGACTTCGGTCCCGTGGGTGCCGCGCCGCCAGATGCGGAAAGAGCCGCCCGCCAACGCCACGCGCTCTTCCATCCCGAACAGGCCGAGACCGAGGCCCTGGTCGTCCGGCCGGCGTGGAATCAGCGGGTCGATGCCCTTGCCGTCGTCGCGGATCGAGATTGTGATTTCGGAGTCGGTCCGGTCGAACTGCACCCAGGCGTGACAAGCACCAGCGTGCTTGGCGATATTCGTCAGTGCCTCCTGCGCCACCCGATAGACGACCAATTCGACTTCCGTAGGCACCCGGCTCCGGGAGCCGCGGTGCTCGAAGCCAACCGGAATCCCGAGCTGATCGCTGAATCGCTGGCAGAGTTCGGCCAGGGCGTCGAACAGGCCGAGGTCGTCCAGGGCCGGCGGACGGAGTTCGAGGGCGAGGCGACGGACACTCTCGAGCGACTGGACCGTCATGCGCTCAAGTTCCTCGGTCAGCCTCAGCGTCGCTCCGGAGGCGGACGCTCGGACGGTTGTGATCGTCAGTAGCTGAGCGAAGAGGAGCTGGGCCGTGTCGTCGTGAAGCTCCCGGGCCAGCCGCTTGCGCTCCTCCTCCTGGGCATGGATCACCTGCGAGGCGAGCGACTGGATCTCGCGCCGGTCACGAGCGACCTCATCGAGTGTCGCATTGAAGGTCTCGGACAGGTGCCGGATCTGCGGGTCCGTGAAGGTGGTCGGCTCCGTCCGGGCCGTCATGTCTCCGAGCCGGACCGCCGTGGCGGTGCGCTGGAGAACCTCGATCGGCCGGAAGGCAGCCCGCAGGACGAAGTAGTTGACGATCACGCTGACCGGGAAACCGATCACGACGAACCCGAGAATCAGTGATGGCAGGGTGATGGCATCTTGATCGCGGGTGAATCTCCAGGTGACCGTCGTTCCGACGAAGGCCCCGGTTATCACGATGGTCGCGTTTGCGATCAGGACCTTGTAAAGGATCGGGAGGGTGTAGATCCAGGCCAGTGCCGGCCACGCATTCATCCAGACGACGAGGCGGCCGAGCCAGCGCGGGGATGGCCGGCTTCCCGGTTCGGGGTGACGTTCAGGCGCTGCCGGTTGCAGACCCGGCTGGTCGGAGATAGACATAATGATGAGAACCTCGACCTTTCGGTGCTGGATTATGAGTCGTCTCCGACGTTTGAATACGCGTCCACGTCCTTAAGAGTCGTCGATCCTCCCCGTGGCGGTACACTATCGGTTTGGTTCAGGCTGGACATCAAGCCGTCCATCAGGAGGATCACGGAGCATGGCATCAACATTCTCGTTTGACATCGTCTCGAAGTATGACCGGCAGGAACTGAAGAATGCCGTCGATCAGACGCGTCGGGAAATCGAGACCCGCTACGACCTCAAGGGGACGAAGACGGAACTCGACCTGAATGACGACGACATCTCAATCAACACCGAGAGCGAGATGTCCCTGACGGCGATTCGGGACATCCTGGAGACCAAGCTGATCCGGCGGGACCTGTCGCTGAAGATCCTGGACTATCAGGACGAGGAGACGGCATCCGGGGGCCGGGTGCGGATCACGATCAAGCTGAAGCAAGGAATTCCTGACGACATCGCCAAGACGCTCTCGAAGCAGATCCGCGAGCAGAACAAGAAGGTGACGCCGCAGATCCAGGGGGACACGCTCCGGGTTCAGGCCAAGAGCAAGGACGATTTGCAGGACGTCATCCAACTATTGAAGGGCGAGGACGTGTCAGTCGCCCTCCAGTTCGTCAACTTCCGGTAGCGGCTCGCGATTGATCGTCTGGCCAGACTCGCTGGAAGATCGACCATTGATCGGTCTCGGCACCGATCTCCCGCTCGAGGGCCGCGACGAGGAAGGCCATGCCAGCAGCCATGTCCGCTGCAAGGTCATCAGTGCGCGGCACTTTGAACGGGGGCTGAACCCGGATCTCGTGGCGTTCCCCGTTGCGGCGGGCGAACGTCGGGAGCAGCATTGCGCCGGTATCTCGCGCGATCCGAACTGGACCCGGCGGAAGCGTCGTCTCGGCCCCGAAGAACGTGACCGGATTGCCATTGAAGAAGAAGTCACGATCGCACACGATCCCGACGACTTCGCCACGGCGCAGCGAGCGATAGATGCTGCGCACACCGGACGGGGACGGCTCGACGATTCGGCTACCCTTGTTGCTCCGCAGGAACGAAACGGCATCGAAGAGGACTCGATAGGTCGTCCGGCCCGAGAGAATCGTCAGAGGGTAGCCCATGACGGCCATTGACTGACCGATCATGTCGAAGGACCCAAGATGGGCGGTCACTACGATCGTCCCGCCAGGTTCGCGGTCCAGCCCATCGAGGTGCCGGATGAACTCCGGGTCCAGATCCATGAGCGCCAGAACCTCCGTCGGACTGCGCCGGTACATGATCAGCAGGTCCAGGATATTGAGGATTCCGTTGCGGGCGATACTGCGCGACGTCTGCTCGATCCGGTCCTTCGGAGTGTCTGACCCAAGCACATGGAGCAGGTTGTCTCGCACATTCTCCCGGAAGCCTGCGTTGAATCGGAACACGACCCAGCCGATCACGATCGCGAGACGGACCCCGACCGGATTCGGCAGGATCGAGGCGAACGAGGACAGCAGCCGTGCGACGGTAATGCTGAGGCGATAGCGGATCGGGTCGCGCTTCTCGCGACGGAACTCGAGTTGGGTCCGAAGCCTGCTCGCCCGCCGCTGGATCGTCTGAACTCGCCGTTGCGCCTCGGTGTGCACTTCAGACGCCGTCAGGTGGACACGCTCGGCCTGGCGATGGGCCTTCTGGCGCAGATGGTCTCCCGGAGCCTCTGAACCGTCGCTCCCTGATCCCATACTGCTTGGGGCGCTCGGAGACAGATTGACAGAGGTCGGTTGAGAGGCAATGGCCGGATTGGTCGTCGCAGGTGGCGTAATCTGGTCTCTCAAGGAGTCTCTTCCGCTTCGATACGTGGAGCTTCTCGGTGATCTGCTCCGGTCGGATGCAATTGCTCTGCCGGTTCTCCTGTTCGGGACCTGCTGGACATGACGATCAGATCCCAGGCGTCGACGATGACTGGGACGCCACGAACGATAGTCAGCGAGACAGCCAGCCAGACGGCTCCCCAGCCCAACCAGGTAAAGGGGTCACTGTCGTAGAGGGAACCGAGCCACGTCCCCGATGCGTCCGGTCGTTCCGAGCCGACATACCCCGTCAGGAAGATGAACCCGACCGCTTTGGCATAACCGAACAGCGCGCGCATGAATCGTCCAGCCGTCAGCCACGTCGTGAGTGGTGAGCGCATCATGTTGTTGCTGCCGAAGGCCGTCATTCCCTCCGCGTATGACATCGAGCGGAGCCCGTCGACAATGATGCCCCGCGACATCACCAGCAGGGGCACCCAGAGTGGGACGGCGTCGAGGGCGGCGAACAGGACCCAGAGAACGTTCTCCACGATCCGGTCGCCGGCGATGTCGAGGACGGCGCCAAAGGGCGAGGTACTCTTTCGTCGGCGGGCGACCCAACCATCCAACCCATCGCTCGCGAAGATCAGGGCGATGAGGATCATCGAGATGCCGATGACGGTGACGTCGCCGAAATAGATCATCGCGACGACCACGAACATGACGATCAGCCGGCCGACGGTGATGAGATTGGCCATGGTCGACGACAAGCCCTTGCGTACGATCTCGCGAGGCGAGCGCGACAAACCGCTGGCCGGTCTGAATCATGACCGGTCCGGCCCCCACTAACGGAGCAGTGTAATCGCTGCCACCCAAATCAGAGCCTGAACGAGGACGCCCATCCCAACGACGAAACGAGCCGCGAACTGATCGCGCCGGGCGACGAGCAGCGCTGTGCCGATTGACATCAGACCGAGCATGGTCGCGACGAACGGGACCTGCCAGATCGCGCTTGACTCGGCAGTCGCTCCGGACGAGCCATCCGCGCGCAGTCGAAGCGTGAGCAGCGCGTCGACCCCCTCGATCAGATATCGGGTCAGACCCCACATCACCGCGGCAGAGACGGCGACGAGCAGGACCAAGCCCGAAGCCATCGGGTCCTCGAACAAGGCGATCCCACTTCGGCGAGGCGAGTGACTACGTGACGATGGGCGGAAGCTGCGTCGCCGTCCGGCTTGCAACGCCTCGGGACCACCATCGAGTGAATCTGCGTCCTCGTCGCTGAGTCCCGGATGAGCTGACCCACCGGACGATGCGGACGGTAGGTCCCGATTCAGGTCCCGTGCTCGCCCTGCTGGTGGGCTGGGCCAGGACCCGGTTGAGGCGGTACGTCCACCCGTGCTTTCTCCAACACGTGCTGGCCAGCCTGTCGCGTAGTCTTCGGCTCGCCGGACGGAGCCCCCCAGCGGCTGTGGGGAGACTGGCTCTCGTCGCCGCGCTGGATCGCTACCGCCGGTCGGCAGGCCCATCCCGTCGGGCGCTCCCTCGGGCATGACCGCCGGGGGGAGGTCAGCCGTCGGCGCTGCGTATCGTCTCGTGCCTCGGCGCCGCTGAGTCGGTTCGGCGGTCCATGACGGCTGGGTGGACGGAGGACGGAGTCGCCCCCTTGGTCCAGTGACCGGATCCCGTCTCGTCCGCAACGGCGACCGGCTCCCACCTGACGCGTCATCCGTCGGAGGGGCGGCGTCACCATGCTGGCCCGGTTGGGGACTGTCTGTTCGCCAGTTGCGGGGCTGGTCCGACATGGGTCTCCGTCCGTCTGAGCCGTCCTTGCATCGGACGGGGCAGTGCTGCGATGGGCCGCAGGATAGCATGACGCCCGATCGGACTCGACCGGGCGTCACGATCGCGTCCCCATATCAAGTCAGGGCGCCGGGCTGGCCATGATTGGCGTCGTCCCGGTTCCCTCAGTAGTAGGGGTTCCGGCCTCCGGGGGGCCAGACTCGGGTGTCCCAGCGATCGGCGTTCCGACGGGAGCGGCGACGCCCGTCGGAGCGTTGACAGGAGGCTGGAACTGGTTGGCAACCGGGGTCGGGGTTGGATCGGCCTCGCCGGTAATGTCGGCCTCACCAGATCGGGCAGCCAGCCACTCATCGGTCACAACCCCTCGCGCCGCAGTCAGCTGGGCGTCGGTGAAGGCACGGTCCGGTGCTGTCTCGGCGACCCGGACGATCTCCCAGCCGAACGCGGTCTGGAAGGGCGCGCTGGTTTGCCCGGCGGCCAGACCAGACGTTGCCGACCAGAACGTCTCATCGACGTCATACTGCGAGTACCAGCCGAGGTCGCCGCCGGTCGCCGCCGTGACGGTATCAATCGACTGGCTCCGCGCGATCTCCTCGAAGTTCGCGCCACCGTTGAGCTGGGCGGCGATCTGGTCAGCGAGTTCCTGGGTCGCGACGAGGATGTGCGAGCCATGGATCTGGGGGGCTGACTGCCCAAGCTCCGCCTCGAGAATGGCGGACACCCGCTGCTGAGCCAGGGCCGGGATCGCGACCCATTCGCGGTACTGGTCCTCGTTGATGTGGGCGGCTTCGAACGCCCGGTCACGGTACAGTTGGTACCCGGACTCGGCGGTCGCCCGGGCCTGAACCGCGTCTGGCGTCGGCGAGACCGCTGGAGTGGCGACGGCGTCCTCCGGGACTCCGGCAATTGGAGACGCCGCGGGGTCACCAACTATCGGCGTGGCAGCGTCTCCGGCTTCGACCGGGGTGTCGGCGGGTGTCGCGCCAATCAGCGTCGGTGTGCCGTTGTCCACCACGCCAGGCGTGCCAGCCGGGACGTTGACCTCGGGCGTTCCGCCCGGAGCGACAGGCACTGTCGGCTCAACTCCACTGACGACGGCAGTCTGCGTTGCCCAGGATGCGCGCTCCGGGACGAGCGTAGGCTCCACGGTCGGCGTCAGGAGCGGTGCGTCTTCGGGCGCGAACCGGTTCAGAATGAAGGAATCGACATCCTCATCGGTGACGGTGACGCCAAGCGTGTTGGCGTACTGGACATAGAGCTGGTCGTCGATCATCTGCTGGATGTACTGATCATTGACCTCGGTCGAGCTCCAGAGACCGTTGAGCTCGGACTGGGCGTTCGCGGCCGCATTCTGATACTGGGCCGCCTGGTCGCCACCGACGACGCCGGCCAGGTAGGAGTACTGATCGACCTGGTCGACGAGCGTAACGCCGCGCGCGCGCCAGTAATCCTCGCGAGAGATGTCCGTGCCGTTCACGCTGGCCAGAACCTGTCGCGGACGGACAACATCGGTCCAGACGAACGTTCCGATCAGGATGATCGCTACCAGGCCAACCACTGCGCCGATTCCAATGTAGAGCTGCTTCTGCCGCTTCGCCTCCCGCTGGGCACGCGAGATCCGGTGCCGGCGATCGGGAGCGTTGCGCGCACGGGGAAGCCGGGCCTGCCGCACACTGGATTGGGAGGGCCGCTGTGGCCGTCTTTCTGACACGGTCTTTCCCTCGCGACGCGTCTGCGTCCTGTCTCGCCGGACATCCGGCGTCCGGTCGGTGATGATCGTTCACTCATACGACAACGCACCGCCTGGGTCCGGCTGGGCGGCCACAAGCGGTGCGTTGTTGGTCCGGTCCTAGGCGACTCACCGCCGGCGGTGTGCCAGCTGCCGCCCTGTCACATCCATGCCGAACCGGACCGGTCAGCTAAAAGGGGACGTCGTCCATGTTGTCGTAGTCGGCGCTGCCCTGCTGTTTGTTGCCGCCAGCATTGCCACCGCCAGCGCTGCCTCCACCAGCATTCCCGCCCGTGTCGCCACCACGGCTGCCACCGCTGAAGCCGCCACCCTCATTGTCGCCTCGGTTGCCGAGGAGCTGGAACTCCGATGCGGTGACATCAAGCGACGTTCGCGTCTGACCATCTTGGCCCGTGAACTCCCGCTGCTCAATGCGGCCTTCGACGTAGATCTGACGCCCCTTGGTAAGCACACCGCTCTGGGTGAATTTGTCCAGGGCCTCGGCCTGTCGGCCCCAAGCAGTCACTCGAAACCAGGTCGTCGTCTCCTGCTGCTGCCCTTCTCGGTCGTTGTAACGACGACTGGTCGCCACTGAGAACTGGACGTTCATGGCACCCGAAGGGGTATACCGGGTCTCTGGGTCACGGCCGAGATTGCCAATGATCGTTACCTTGTTGTAGCTCATCTGGCGCTCCGTACGGGTTAGGCGCGGGTCGAGTCGGTATCGTCAGCCGGTACTGTCTCACGCTCGCTCGGCTCGTCCGACGCGGCGGCTTCGGTCTCAGTGACCAGAGTCTCGTCGGCTGGGGTCTCGTCGGCTGGCGAGGCAGGATCAGCCGGCGCCGTCTCGGCGACCGGGGTCTCGGATGCTGGCGCGACCTCGCCAACCTCAGAGGCAACATTGGTTGCGGGGGTGGTCTCGACGTCAGCAGCCGTTGCTTCAGTCGGTGCCGTCACCGCGGTCTCGTCGGCCGTCGTCGCTTCTGTCGTTTCCGCAACCGCCGGAACGTCAGGAGCTGGCTGAGCGGCCTGGCGCGGTCGGTCGTCGCGGTTTCCGGCCTGCTGCGGGCGGGCTGCCTCGGCGGCGGCACGGGCGGCCTCCTGGGCCTCTCGGGCAGCGTCGGCGGCAGCGCGAGCGGCTTCGGCGTTGCGGACCAGGTCGCCGGCAGCGATCTCGGAGCGCACAGTGGGCGCTGCCTCAACGACTTCACCTTCGGTCGTCTCCGGGGTCTCGGCCGGTGCTTCCTTCGTGTCGTTCAGCGTCAGGAGGAAGCGCAGGACCCGCTCGTCGAGCTTGAGATCGCGCTCGACCTCGAAGACCTGGCTTGGCACGAGGTCGAAGTGGACCACGCTGTAGAACCCGTCCCGTACGTCACGTCCGTTGTGGCGGATCGGGTAGGCGAACCGTCGACGTCCCCAGGGGGCGTCCTGAAAGACCTGATAGACAGCTCCGCCAGCGGTGCGGACGTAGCCGGTGATGACCTCGAGCTGCTCGGTGACGGAATCGTCGGCAACCTCGGGGGAGAAAATCGTCATGAGCTCGTAGGGGCGTGCAGTCGGTGCGTATTCGCGCAACGGATGCTCCTTTCCATGGAGACGCCTCACGCGGAGACACCGGGGTTGCGCTCCCAGGCTCGAGCAAAGCGGAAAGGTAAGGCACCGGATGGGCGCCAACGGATAGACGGCGGACGCACGGCAACGGACGACCAGTGTGATCAGGGCCGTCCGTGCATTTGTGCTGACGGGCGAGTATAGCACGGCGAGATTTCGCGACTGGTCAACGGATTGATCGATTCCGTCACTCAGCCGGCGAGACTCAATCCGAGCACGGTGGCGGCTCTTCGGAGTGTGTTCTGCGCTGCCCGGACGTCATCCTCCTCGGGCGCTTCGAGGATGCTCAAGGCCATCTCCTGGAGCGCCCGGATCGCCTCCGGGGTGTTCAGGTCGTCGTCCATGGCGTTGTAGAACTCATCGGCCAGGGTGTTGATGTCAAGCGGTTCGTCAGGGCCTTCCGGTGGGAAGTCGGCTGCCTCCCGGAGATCATACGCGGTCCGGCTCCAGGCCTCGACCTCATCGTCGATGTATTCCCAGTCCGACCGATAGTGATGCGACATCATGTAGAGCCGCAGGGCGTCGGCGCTGTATGTGTCGAGGACTTCCCGAACGAGCACGAGGTTGCCGAGCGACTTGCTCATCTTCGTGCCCTGGTAGGCGACCATCCCGACGTGCATCCAGTAGCGGACGAACGGGGAGACAACCGTTGCCCGCTCGGACTGGGCAATCTCCGCCTCGTGATGCGGGAAGATCAGGTCTTTGCCGCCACCGTGGATGTCGACGGTGTCGCCGAGATACCTGGTCGACATCGCGCTGCACTCGATGTGCCAGCCCGGCCGGCCCTGTCCCCACGGCGAGTCCCAGGCCGGTTCACCGTCCTTCGTCGCCTGCCAAAGCACGAAGTCGAGCGGATCGCGCTTGTTCGGATCGTTCGGATGATTGCCGCGCTCGTTCGCGACCGCCAGCATCTCACCGCGGGGGATCTTGCTCAGGACACCGAAGTCCGGATCTGATGCCACGTCGAAATAGACGCTGCCATTCGACTCGTAGGCGTTGCCACTCGCGACGAGGCGACCGGTTAGATCGACGACTTCGGCAATATGATCGGTCGCCCGGACGTAGTGATCGAAGGGGAGAGCGTTCATGTCAGACATGTCGCGCAGGTAACGGTCCGTCTCCCTATCCGCCAGTTCCCGCCAGTTCACCCCGATCTCGCCGGCTTTGCGAAGGATATCGTCGTCGATATCCGTCACGTTCTGAACATAGGTGACCGTGAGACCAGAGTCACGCAGGTACCGTGTGAGGATATCGAACGTCAGGAAGGTGAATGCGTGGCCGACATGTGTCGTGTCGTAGGGAGTGATTCCACAGACATAGATTCCAACCGATCCGCCCCGGTCCGTGAAGGTTTCCACCTGCCCCGAGAGCGTGTTGTACAGCTGCATTCCCGTCGTACTCCAGACATTGATAAGGTTGTCGATCTGCTCAGGTCGTTGGGGTCCGTGCTGGAAGGTTCGACCCGGTTGAGCGGGGACATATTGCCTCTGGGGGCAGTATATCCGAGCGTTCCGACGAGGGTCCCGCGACTGTCCTGGCAGGAACAGATCTACGGAACAGGAGGCAATGGCTGCTCTTCGTCCCCATTTCGGTCGGCTATATTGTGAACCCAGGTCTCGGGCGATGGATGTAACCCGGCTGCCGCAGAAGGAGTACGCGAAGTCCTATGGACCGTTCGGATACCTCACCCAGGTTCGATGGCTCGGAACACCCGACTCGGAAGTCGTTAGGGCCACGACCGGCCATTTCTCCAAGGTGGCTTGCTTTCCCGCTTCTGCTCCTGCTCCTGCTGGCCATCAGTCCGGCGATCACGGTGTCAGCTCAGCATGACGACGATGCTCCGCCCGCCACGCCAGGCGATATGGGGATCTGTGCCACGGGTCGCCTTCACATCGGAGACATCCCGAAGCTCGAGGCGCCATGGCGAATCACGGTGGAGGCTGACCGCTCGCTCGCCGTCGAGTGGCGGCCGGACGCGGTTCTGATCGCGACCGACGTAAGTTGCGGGTTCCTCGCCAACGAGCCGAGGGTTCGGACAACGTTCTACTCCGCCGACGCCAAGGGCATCTGGGACCCGGAGACGGCGTCCGTGCGGCCGCTGGATCCGGGGGATCCGGAACCCAAGGAGCTGCCGTCCAGCAACGTGTCGTTCGACATCGTCCATGGGGCGATGGCCTCGCTTGGGATCGAGGACGATGAACAGGTGGGTGCCAGTGGGATCACGATCCGTCTCAACACTGCGGACCCCCAGTTCGGTCCAGCGTCGATCCCGGCCGAGACGATCGTTCTGCATCTGACCGTTGGAACCGGAGGAGCGACACGCGATGTCTACGTCGATGCGGTCACCGGTAATACGTTCACCTTCGAAGAGGGGACACGCAATGACGACGTCACTGAGCGCGCATATTGAGGCGATCGCGGCTCGGGCGATCGCGATTCTGGCCTCGACCCCATCTGGGCTGTTCACGGACATCGATGGAACGATCAGCCACATGGCACCGCGCCCGGACGACGCCTACGTCGAGCCAGCCGCCCGCGACGCACTAATCGTCATTCAGCGCCACCTCGCCATGACGGGAATCGTCACGGGCAGAGCCCTGGATGTCGCGCAGGGGCTCGTTCAGGTGCCTGCACTCTCGTTCGTCGGTAATCATGGGCTGGAATGGGAGATCAACGGATTGCATGAGGACAATCCGGCGGCGCTGGCCGCGCAGGATGGCCTGCGTGAGGCGCTCGACGAGATCGGTGCGGCAGCGAAGCGGCTGGAACTCGATGAGGGTCTGATCCTGGAGGACAAGCGGCTCAGCGCAACTGTCCATTATCGGCAGTCGCCTCGTCCGGAGCGATTCCTGGAGGAGATGCTGCCGGTCCTCGTGCGCGCGGCCGGGTCGCAGGACCTGCAACTCGTCCCCGGCCGGATGATCATGGAGCTCCGGCCGAATACCGGAATATCGAAGGGCACGGCGCTCAGGGACATCATCCAGCAGAACGGGCTGCGGGGCGTCGTCTTCTCCGGCGACGATATCTCGGATGTCGAGGGGTTCGAGATCCTTGCCGGGTTGCGTGAAACGGGCGAGGTCGCTGCGCTGATCATCGGTGTCGTGGGGCCAGACACGCCTGTTCAGGTCCGCGAGGCCAGCGATGTGCAGGTTGCCGACCCCGTCGAGATGTCGGCAGTCCTGACTGCGATCGCTCATCAACTCTCGTCCCGGGCCTGACCCGTGTCCAAGCCGGATGCGTCTGGAGGAATCACCCATGATTCGAACTTCCGTTCAACGGCTGGTTCGACCGACACCGGTCCAGATCGCCCTCGTCGTGCTGCTGCTGCTGGGTACTGGTGTCGTTTCCGTCCGGGCGGCGCAGGACGCGACGCCAGCACCGGGCGCCGGGGCAACCGTGCCGGCCGCTCCACCGTGGCGAGCCGAACTAGTCCCACGCAACAGGCCTTTGGCAATCACGGTCGGGACGACGGTGGTACTTGTCGAGGTCGCGAACAATGATCAGGAGCGGTCGCTGGGACTTGGACAGCGTGCCGGCCTCCTGCCCGACACCGGGATGCTGTTCGTCTTCGACGGTCCGCCAGAAGTCCGCAACTTCTGGATGGGTGGGATGCGCTTCTGTCTGGATATCATCTGGCTACAGGACGGCGTCATCTCCGGGGCCGCGCAGAACACGTGTCCGGGACCGCCGGGCGAGGGCCAGGATCTGATCCCTCGGCATCAGTCGCCGGGGGCGGCCGAGTACGTCCTGGAGATGCCCGCCGGCTTCCTCGCCCAGAATGGCTACGGTGTCGATACCCCGGTCGTCTTCGACCAGGACCCGTATAGCATCCCGACGCCGGAGCCGGCCGCCGCCTGACGCTGTAGGCAGCAAGAGTTGGGTTGGGGTAGGGGGACTCCCGCTGCGCCCAGGCGGTGTCAAGCACTTCGTTCACCCCGTTTTTGAGATCCTTGACATCGTTCCAACGCGCCGCTAGTATTCATCGCCGTGCCTGGTCCTGATTGGGTGCGGAACAGAGACGCCGATCGGAAGTAGTAGGCTGCGATTCCCAGCGAGTTGCCGGACGGTGCGAGGCAACGTGAGCGGCCGAACTCGTCCAGGAGTCCTGTCACGGTGATGAAATCCGGTGACAGCGGGTAACCTCCGATAGCAGGTTCTTGAGTGGACTGATGCGGACGCCCCATGGGGCTCTAGCTCATCCGGGAGAGCGCCACACTGGCAGTGTGGAGGTACGGGGTTCGAGTCCCCGGAGCTCCACCCAGAAGGCGTCCGGCATTGGTCAACAAGGGTGGTACCGCGGGAGCAAAGCGCTTCTCGTCCCTGGTCTGGGGCGAGGGGCGCTTTCTCGTTTTCGCTGATGTCGATGTCGACGTGGATTCATGGAAGCGGAGCAGGGTAAATGGTCGAGCGAGCAGTGGAAACGTCAGCGGTCGATTCCCACGACAGCCGACGGCTTCAGGACGCCTACGACGCGTCCGCGATTGAGGCGAAGTGGCGGCGGCAGTGGGAGATCGACAATCTGTACCGGGTCGACGACGACGACCCGCGCCCGAAGTGGTACAGCCTGACGATGTACCCATACCCCTCGGGCATCCTTCACGTTGGCCACTGGTGGGCCTACACGGTGCCCGACGCCTACGCCCGGCGCCAGCGGATGCGAGGCTACAACGTCCTGTTCCCCATGGGGTTCGACGCCTTCGGGCTACCGGCCGAAAACGCCGCGATCCGGAACAACACGCATCCGGCGGCCTGGACCTTCGACAACATCGAAGCGATGCGCGAGCAGTATCGCGCGATGGGTCCGATGATCGACTGGTCGCGGCAGGTCGTCACCTGCGTACCGGAATTCTATCGGTGGAACCAGTGGTTGTTCCTTCGAATGCTGGAGCGCGGGATCGCCTATCGGGCACCCGGCTCGGTCTGGTGGTGCCCGAACGACCAGACGGTTCTGGCGAACGAGCAGGTGATCGATGGCAACATCTGCGAGCGCTGTGGGCATGAGGTCTACAAGCGAGATCTCGAGCAGTGGTACTTCCGGATCACCAAGTACGCTGACGAGTTGCTGGATGGGCTGGACACCGTTGACTGGCCTGAGCGCGTCAAGACCATGCAGCGCAACTGGATTGGCAAGTCTCGTGGCGCCCGGCTGTCGTTCCGGTTAGGCACCGGCGAAGAACTGGAGGTCTTCACGACCAGACCGGACACGGTTTGGGGCGCGACCTTCATGGTCATGGCCCCGGAGCACCCGCTGGTCGCGCAGATCACGACGCCCGAGCAGCGGGCCGCGGTCGATGCCTACGTCGATCAGGCCCGGCGGCAATCCGAGATCGAGCGGATGTCGAGCGATGTCAGCAACCCGAAGAGTGGTGTCTGGACGGGTGCCTACGCGACCAACCCCGTCAACGATGAGCGGATCCCACTCTGGATCGCCGACTACGTCCTGATGGGCTACGGGACCGGCGCGATCATGGCGGTTCCGGCCCACGATGAACGTGACTTCCAGTTCGCCCGATCCCATGGCCTCTCGATCATCCCGGTCATCCAGCCTGATGGGGTGAACCCGCTCAATGGCGGCACCATGAGCGAGGCCTACGTCGGTCCAGGTCGAATGATCAATTCCGGTCAGTTCGACGGGACACCAGTCCCCGAGAGCATCGAAACAATCGTCGAGTGGCTAGCCTCCCAGAACCGCGGCGAGCGGGAGATCAACTTCCGACTCCGTGACTGGCTGATCTCCAGGCAGCGGTATTGGGGCACGCCGATCCCGGTCGTCTATTGCGATGCTTGCGGGATGGTGCCGGTCCCCGACGACCAACTCCCGGTTGAGCTGCCCCTGGATGCGGAGTTCACACCGACCGGCCAGAGCCCGCTGGTTCATCACGAGGCGTTCCTGCACACCAGCTGTCCCACCTGTGGCGGCCCGGCCCGGCGTGAGACCGACACGATGGATACCTTCATGGATTCATCGTGGTACTGGTTCCGGTACGCCAGCCCACAGTTCGAGGAGGGGATGTTTGATACTGCAGCCGCCAAACTCTGGACGCCGGTCGACCTCTACACCGGTGGGATCGAACACGCGATTCTGCACCTGCTCTACGCCCGGTTCGTGACGAAGGTGCTCCGCGATTTCGGTCTGATCGACCACGACGAGCCCTTCAAGCGGCTCCGGAACCAGGGCATGATCCTGTCGGTTGAGGGCACGAAGATGTCCAAAAGCCGCGGGACGCAGGTCAGCCCGGACGCAATCGTGACGCAGTGGGGCGCGGATACGCTGCGGCTCCACCTGATGTACCTCGGCCCCTGGGAGTTGGGCGGACCCTGGAACGATCAGGGGCCGATCGGAATGAACCGTTTCGTCCGGCGCGCCTTTCAGGTCGTCTCGGAATCGGTCGGTCGGCCCATCGATGGCGACGATTCGACCGCCGAGGCGAAGGCAATCCGTCGACTGACCCACCTCACGATCCGGAAGGTGACCGAGGACATCGAGCAGTTCGCCTTCAACACCATGGTGGCCGCGTTGATCGAGTTCACCAATGCGCTTATGGCCCAGCGTGAGACCGCTGTGGTCTCGACGCCGGCGTGGCGGGATGCCGTCGATACGCTGGTGCTGTTGATGGCGCCGAGCACGCCGTTCGTAGCGGAGGAGCTTTGGCAGCGGCTCGGCCACCCGTACTCCGTCCACCATCAGGACTGGCCGGTCTTCGATGCGGCGCTCCTGACCGTTGCGGAAGTCGAGCTCGTCGTCCAGGTCAACGGCAAGGTTCGCGAGCGGCTAACGGTCCCGGTGGGACTGAACGAGACCGAGGCGCTGGCTCAGGTCCGTGGGCTGCCCAAGGTTCGGGAGCAGCTTGGAGACCGCGAGCCGGTCAAGGTCATCTATGTGCCCGATCGCCTGATCAACATCGTCGTTCGCGGTTAACTCCTGGTTCAGACACATCTCGACGATACCCCTCCGCCAGTAGTTCTGGGGGAGGGGTATCATTGTGAAGACGATTATGAAGGGGGCGTGGCATGGCACAGCAGCAGATTGACACCGAGCGCACCTACACCGCTGATGAGTTCATGGAGCTTGCTTCGTCCGACAAACTCATCGAACTGATCGAAGGGAAGTTGACCACTTTTTGCGCTGCTGCGTGGGGCTCGTCGGAACTGGCTACAGCGCGGCTCACAGGAGTTGGCGGTGACGACTCCCCCTCTCCATCCGGTCCGGGCAGAGTCGCCCGCAGGCGACGGAGCCGGAGCGAGATGGGGAGGGGGCCGGGGGGTGGGGCTGGCCGCTCGCTACCGACAAGCTTAGTGAGAACCGCTGTAGTCGAATTTCGGCCTACTTGCAGTTCTATGCTGGAACAAGGGGCCTCGGACGGGTCTTCGTGACGGACGGCAGTTTCAGAATCGAGCAGACCCCGGACTCGGTGGTTCAGCCAGACGTCGCTTTCGTTCGAGCCGATCGATTTCAGGACCAGGATCGCAATACTTTTTATCGAGGCACTCCGGATCTCGCGGTCGAGGTTCGTTCTCCGTCCGATCGACTTGCCGACATGCAACGCAAGATGGAACGCTATCTTCGAGCCGGGACAGAACTGACCTGGCTCGTCGACCCGCTCAAGCGACAGATCCACGTCCAATCCCCACAAGACCAGACGGCCCGACTGCTGGTTGAAGGAGATGTCCTTACTGGGGCGCCGGTGTTGCCCGGCTTCTCCCTCCCGGTTGATCACATTTTCGATCCAAACGCCCTGATCCGGCCCGACCTGGTGCTGTAAGTTGAGTCCGTCCGTTACGGAACCAAACGAGAGGGGCAACGCCAATGCGGCGTTGCCCCTCTCGCGTGTCGCCACCGGACTGGACGTTTACTCGGCGGGGACGAGCTCGCGGACCGGCTCTGGTTGCCCAACGACCGACTCGCTCGGGATGACCTGCGAGTGCGACGGCTCCCAGCGGAGGTTGAGGCGGCGGTTGGCGCCGGCCTCGTCGAACCGCTTGAACTCGGTCGTGTGCGGCGCGGTCCGGACGAGCTCCGGCGTCTCCTCCGATTCCCGCGCGATCTGCTTCATCGCGACGACGAAGGAATCGAGCGTCTCCTTCGACTCGGTCTCGGTCGGCTCCATCATCAGACACTCGGGCACGACCAGGGGGAAGTATGTTGTCGGCGGATGGATGCCGAAGTCGAGCAGGCGCTTCGCAATGTCGACGGCCTTGACCCCGTTCGCCTTCTGGCGGCTGGCCGAGGCGACGAACTCATGCATGCAGCTGCGATCGTACGGGACGACATAGTCGTCGGAGAGTTGGCTCTTGAGGTAGTTGGCCGCCAGCACGGCGTCCTCGCTGACCAACCTCAGTCCGGCACCACCATGCATCCGGATATACGTGTAGGCGCGGACGTGCATCCCGAAGTTACCGTGGAAGGAGTGCAGCCGGCCGATGCTCTTCGACGGCATGAACCATTCGTACCGAGGGCCGTCCGTCTCGTCGATGATGTGGATTCGGGGACCGGGCAGGTATTCCTCGAGTCCGGCGCGAACGCCGACCGGCCCGGAACCCGGCCCACCGCCGCCATGCGGCGTCGAGAAAGTCTTGTGCAGGTTGAAGTGCATGACGTCGATCCCGAGGTCGCCGGGGCGGGCGATGCCGAGGATCGCGTTGAAGTTAGCCCCGTCGTTGTACACCAGCCCGCCCGCCTCATGGACCAGCCCGATGACCTCATCGATTCCCTCGTCCCAGAGGCCAAGGGTGTTCGGGTTCGTAATCATCAGCCCGGCGATGTGTGGGCCGAGCATCGGGCGCAGCGCCTCGATGTCGACGTTTCCGCGGCGATTGGAGGGCACGGTCTCGACCCGGAAGCCGGCCATCACGGCCGTGGCCGGGTTGGTTCCGTGGGCGCTGTCCGGCACCAGGATCGTGTTCCGGGCCGTGTCGCCGCGCTCAGCATGGTAGTTCCGGATGATCAGAACGCCGGTCAGCTCGCCGTGGGCACCGGCCGCGGGCTGGAGGGTAACCGCGTGGAAACCGGAGATCTCCGCCAGCATGTCCTGCAGCTCGCTCATGAGTTCGAGCGCGCCCTGAACCGTGGCCTCCGGCTGGTACGGGTGAATCCCCGCGAAGCCTGGGTATCGGGCAACCGCCTCATTCACCTTCGGGTTGTACTTCATCGTGCAGGAACCGAGCGGATAGAAGTTGATGTCGATGGCGTGGTTCTTCTGGCTCAGCCGCGTGAAGTGTCGGATCACATCGATCTCGCTGACTTCGGGCCAGTCGAGAGACTCACGGGCCATCCCTGCTGGGAGCGGCGTCTCGGGAACATCTGGTTCGGGCATCCGGATCGCTCGGCGGCCCGGACTTGCGAGATCGAAGATCAACGGCTCGACCGCCATGAGGGAACTCCTGCACCGCCGGGAGGGCGATGAATCGGGCGCCGGGGTTGGCACCTGTGGTGAAGGCATCACTGTGCCGATGGTAGCACCGGGCGGGATCGTCGGCCAATCCCGACCGTGATCCCGTGACCGGATCGATTTCTGGCCGTTAGCGCGGATCTGCTAGTCGGCAGCAACAGGCTCCAGCCGGGTCGAGGCAGCCAGGTGGTGGACATGGCGCTGAGCGCGCAACAGCAATGGGATGACGAGAAGGGCCAGAGCGGTTCCAACGACGAGGGGTACACGCGGCCCGAACTCGTATATCTGCCCGGAGACGATCGGCGCAATGGAAAATGCGGTTCCGCCGGTGAGCTCGATCAGGGCGAACCCCCGCGATCGATCGGCTGGCCTGGCCGCGACGCCCATCGCCGAGGAGAACAGGGTCCAGGCCGAGAAGACGCACCCGCGCAGCACGAAGCCGATCACCAGCAGGGGCAGAAAGTCCGTCAGGGCGAAGATGATCAGCCCGGTCGACACGGCGACGACCGCGACCGCCGCTCCGGTGAACGGGTTGAGCTGGAGCCAGCGCACCCGAGAGACGGCGATCCCGAAGGCGATCGTCCCGATAGCCTGGATAGCGCCGAGTTGGGCGATCCGTTCGGCCGGGATACCGCGCACTTCTTCGAGAAAGAGCGGGAGCAGCGAGACGCCGAGGCCGAGCGAAAACAGCGTGACCGCGTGCAGCACCACGATTCGCCGAATGTTTGGGTCGGCCAGGGCCTGTCGATAGCTCGACTGCGGAACCTGCTCACTGGCGGTTGCGACGATGCTCGATTTCCGGACGGCAGGGGCAAGGTGGCGGAGGGAGGCGAAGCAGAAGACTGAGGCCAGGGTAAACATCGCGGTCAGGAAGATCGCCCCTCGCAAACCGAACGACCCAATCGCCAGGCTGGAGATCAGGGGGCCGAGCCCCAGGGCGACACCCGGCCCAACGACGAAGACCAGTGCGAAGATCCGGGTCGTATCCCCCTTGCTCTGGCCCGCTACGTGGGCCTGGATCTGCGGGAAGGCGACATCGCCGATCCCCATCGCCACGACCAACGGGAGGAGCATTCGCCAGTCAGTCGCGAAGACCGCGCCGAAGAACCCGGCGAACGCAATCAGCCGGGCGCCAACCAGGACGACACGGGAGCCGAGCCGGTCGGCGAGCACAGCGGATGGCGGCATCACGAAGAGGCGGATCAGCCCGCTTGCCCCGACCATAAGTCCTACTATCGGGACCGAGGCGCCGAGACTGCCAATGTAGATCGGCCAGATATTCCAGTACGAGCCGAACGCGGCCTCGACGAAGAACATCGCCCAGAAGGCCAGCCCGAGTTCCCGCCCAAGCCCGAAGTGCCAGGCTGGCAGCCGCAACCGCTTCACGTTGATACCCTCATGAGCCAGATGTGTCAGACGACGAACAGTCCATTCAACGGTCACAGTGCCTTGCCGGACCGGTCGGACGGCTTCAGACTGTCTCGACGAAAGCGGATCGTATTGTCGCGCAGTCGGCTCAAAAGCGTCTCGTTGATTCGACATCTGGACGGTCATCATTTGATCGAGTTACGAGAAGGGTCGTCGAGATGGTCGAGAGCGTCAGAGGGGTTTCCGGAGAAGGCGGCGCTCGGGTACTGGTCGATTCCCTCCGGGAAGCCTATGCCTACGTGGATGCCTATCCGCATTCCTCCGGGCCATGGACGATCCTCGCCGAGATACGGTCCAACCGGGACGGTGGGGCGACCCTGACGCTCGACCTTTCGGCGCCCGACGGTGACTCGACAAGTGTGATCTTCAAGACTGGACATTTCGGCGCGACTGGAGGCATCCGACGGTTCGGCGTGGAGCCGACACTGGCGCTGGACGAGCTGATGTCTGGCGTGAGTGCGTTCGTGGCCGAGAACCCGCCCTTTCACCCTGGCAGTCTGCCGCGGTTTCCGGTGCCGAGTCGCCGCTACCCCGGTCGTGTCGAGGTCCCGGTCGCGATCCTGGCGATGGGTGACGATGGGCGATCGGGTCTGTTCGCGCCGGCGCGAGTCGTGGTCGTCTCCCTGTCCGATGGCAGACCATACGGAATCGGGGATTTTCCAGGATTCGACCCGGACAATTGGCCGCCGGAGCGGCTCGGCAATTGGCCACCAGCCGCGACCATGACTCTCCCTCGGGGGCAACTGGCAGCCACCGTGGCCCGGTTCAATGGGGTGTGGTTGCGGGTACTGACGGCCGCGGCCACCGCAACAACATATCCCAGTCTTCACCAAGAACGACGAGAAGCTGTAACCATGCTGTCGGTTCTCGACGCTCCAGAGATGGCGGCAGTTTATCGGACAATACATGAGGAGTTCTGGGACGGGCTACAGGAGGAGGATGGCAGTGAATGACGTATCGCCCTATGAATGACGTGGTTTAAGTTACAGAACCTGGATGGGCATGACGCATGGTCTTCTACAAGGAGGGCACGTACGAGGTCAGTCGTTCGCGGCGTGAGTATCGCCATATGGGGCGATGACCACTGTGGCGGCCGGACGACCACAAGGGTCGCCCCAACGATTCGACCACCGCGAGACGGTGGAGACCGGTTGTTGGACGATGACCACAGCTATACTCGGGTGAGTTGACACGAACCGTATCAAGAGACATAATAGATCGCGAACAAGATGGAGGTCGGTGAGATGGGACCACGTCACGGAGAGCCGCTCTTCGTCATCAGTGTTGCCGCTCGGCTGGTCGAGATGCATCCCCAGACGTTACGGAAGTACGAACGCGAGGGGCTGGTCGCGCCGTCACGCACGACTGGCAACCTGCGGCTCTATTCGGATCGGGACATCGAGCGCCTTCGCCAGGTCAAGTACCTGGTCGAGGAGCGCGGTCTCAACTTGGCTGGGGTGCAACTGGCGCTGGAACTGACCCGACGCCTCCGGGAGCGCCGAACCCGGATAGAACAGATGTTGGCGTCGGCTGATAGTAGGCCGGACGATGAGTCGCTACCGGCAGATCTCGTCGATTCCATTGCCGAGACGTGGAACGACCTCAACCTCGTGCTCGCCCATTTTGGTCATATCGATCAAAACCCCGTATCACCCCGATAGCAAGCATCACCCGGTCACATGAAGTGTCTTGTCGACAGTCCCCGATCTTCTGAGACAGCGGTCAGACAACGGCCATGATGCCGTCATTCCGATGTAACGTTTTTCACCGATCCTGCTCCCAGATGACTCCTCGTCCAGCCTGATCTCACTACCCCGCTCATGAAAGGACTCCCATCATGTCGACCAGTGCAACCCCGAAGTTTACCGAGATGGCGCAGGACGCCATCGTCACGGGCCAGCGGGAGACCGAATCTCGCAAACTCTCCACCTTCGAGACCGAGGCGCTGCTGTTCGGGCTGCTGAGTCAATCGGATGGCGTCGTCCCTCAGTTGATCCTCAAGCTCGGCAAGGACCCCGCTGTCCTTCGGCAGGAGGTCGTCACCGAGCTTGATCGATCTCCGACGCTCCAGTACAGCGCCGATGCGGTCGTGGGCGCCGGTCTGCGCCGTACTCTGGCCGCGGCCGAAGCCGAGGCGCGCCGGCTGGGGGACGAGTTCGTCAGCACCGAGCACCTCTTGCTTGGCATGATGTCCGTCGAGAGCAGCGGCGCGGCGCGGCTCCTGAGTCGGTTCGGGCTGGACAACGGCAACGTTCAGACGGCATTGCGCGAGATTCGTGGCAGCCAGCGGGTCACCGACGCCAACCCCGAGTCCAAGTACCAGTCGCTCGAGAAGTACGGCAACGATCTGACTCAGTACGCGCGCGACGGCAAGCTCGATCCGGTGATCGGCCGGGACGAGGAGATCCGCCGGGTCATCCAGGTGCTGTCCCGCCGTACCAAGAACAACCCGGTCCTGATCGGTGAGCCTGGGGTTGGCAAGACCGCCATCGCCGAGGGGCTCGCCCAGCGGATCGTTCGCGGCGATGTCCCCGAGGACCTGAAGGACAAGCGGATCGTGGCACTCGACCTCGGGTCGCTCGTCGCCGGCGCCAAGTTCCGCGGCGAGTTCGAGGAGCGACTCAAGGCCGTCCTCAAGGAGGTCAAGGACGCTAACGGGCGGATCATCCTCTTCATCGACGAGCTTCACACCGTCGTTGGAGCGGGTGCGGCTGAGGGGTCACTGGACGCCAGCAACATGCTCAAGCCGATGCTGGCTAGAGGTGAGCTCCACACCATCGGAGCGACCACCCTCGATGAGTACCGGAAGCACATCGAGAAGGACGCTGCGCTGGAGAGACGATTCCAGCCGGTGCTGGTCGGCGAACCGACCGTCGAGGACACGATCTCGATCCTGCGCGGTCTGCGGGAGCGGTACGAGGTTCACCACAAGGTGCGGATTCTCGACTCCGCGCTCGTGGCTGCGGCGGTCCTGTCCAATCGCTACATCGCCGATCGGTTCCTGCCCGACAAGGCGATCGACCTGGTCGACGAGGCGGCTTCGAAGCTCCGGATGGAGATCACCTCGATGCCGGTCGAACTGGACGAGGCCGAGCGGCGGATCATGCAGCTCGAGATCGAGCGGGAAGCCCTCCGTCGGGAAAAGGATCTCGCGTCGATCGATCGCCTCACCCTTCTTGAGCGGGACCTCGCGACGTTCAAGGAGCAGCGCGACGGCCTCCGAAGCAAGTGGGATCAGGAGCGTCAGGCGATCTCCTCGATCTCCGAGCTTCGGGACCAGATGGACAAGACCAGGACCGAGATCGAGCGGGCCCAGCGGGCCTACGATTACAACCGGGCCGCCGAACTCCAGTATGGGACGCTGGTCGATCTCGGGGCCCGACTTGCCGAGCAGGAGCGCCACCTCGCGACCATCCAGGCCGCCGGCCAACTCCTGAAGGAGGAGGTCGATTCCGAGGACATCGCGGATGTCGTCGGTCGCTGGACGGGGATCCCCGTCGCTCGCCTCATGGAGGGGGAGATGGACAAGCTCCTCCAGATGGAGGATCGGCTGCACGAACGCGTGGTCGGTCAGAACGAGGCAGTCGAGGCGGTCGCGAATGCCATTCGCCGGGCACGGGCGGGACTCAACGATCCGAACCGGCCGCTGGGGTCGTTCCTGTTCCTTGGCCCGACGGGTGTCGGCAAGACCGAGCTCGCCCGATCCCTGGCCGAGTTCCTGTTCGACAGCGATCAGGCCATGATCCGGATTGACATGTCGGAGTACATGGAGAAGCACACCGTCAGTCGGCTCGTCGGTGCCCCACCAGGCTACGTGGGGTATGACGAGGGCGGACAGCTCAGCGAAGCCGTCCGCCGCCGGCCCTACAGCGTCGTGCTGTTCGACGAGGTCGAGAAGGCTCACCCCGACGTCTTCAACGTCCTGCTTCAGGTGCTGGACGACGGCCGCCTGACCGATGGCCAGGGTCGGACGATCGATTTCAAGAACACCGTCATCATCATGACCAGCAACCTCGGCTCCGCGTATCTGACGATGGGCGGTGATGCCTCCGCCGCTCGGGACCAGGTGATGGAGCTGCTCCGGAATACCTTCCGGCCGGAGTTCCTCAACCGGATCGACGAGACGATCATCTTCTCGGCGCTCGATCGGGAACAACTCGCCGAGATCGTCGGGGTTCAGCTGGAGATCGTCGGACGTCGACTCGGCGATCGCTCGATCGTGCTTTCGGTAACTCCCGCCGCTCGCGAGTGGCTGGCGTTGCGGGGCTACGACCCGGTCTATGGTGCCAGGCCGCTCAAGCGATTGATCCAGAAGGAAGTGCTGGACCCGCTGGCGATGCGGCTGCTCAGCGGCAAGCTGCATGAGGGTGAGCAGGTGTTGATCGACCTCGACGCCGACGGCAACCTCGCCTTTCACGCCAGCATGACCGAAGCACCGCTCGTGGCCTGATGCCCGACGCCCAAGGAAGCATCTGCGTCCAAGACACCGGCCCGGACTCGGAAAGAGTCCGGGCCGCCGCTCGCTGTGTGGCCGAACCGGAGCATTGAAGACCTTTTCCGAAGCAGGCTCCATCCTGTCCTCCACCGTTCCTCCACCGTGGGACAGGAGTCGCGTGATGTCGGAACCACCCGGTCGTCCGAACCACCCCAGCTCCAACCGCCGTACGGCCGGCGCCCGTGACGACGTCGTTGGCTGACACAGGTTAGGGCGTCGCTGGCAACATTCTCGTGACAGTTGCCATATATGGTGGCAAAGTCGTTCGGCGGCTCAGCCGATGCTGCCGCCCAGACGCCTGACCACGTCCGTCACCTACGCAACGCGGCGCCGTGCGGCGATCGCGGGAATCGAGTGAAGAGGGAACGCCGAGTGGACACGTCCGTTTCGAGTCCGGCTCTGAGGAGCTCATTCGTCTTTCGCAGCATCGCCGTCGCTGCGCTGCTACTAACCCTCGTCAGCACGACGGTCTATGCGCAGGGGACCCGCTTCGCCAGCCAGGACGCGACGCCGGTCGTTGGTAGTGCTTCACTCGCGACGGCTGCCGCCGTCCCCGCCGATGCGACCGCGTACGTCGCCATCAACGTCGATCCGGAATCCGAGCAGTTCCAGACCAGTGCCGATCTGTCTGCCACCGCTGGCTTCATCGACCTGTTCGACCTCGTAGCGAACTTCGACGAGTCGGACTCGAGCGAGATCAACGGCGTTCTCGAAGGGGTTGGGGCGACCGAGGTTGGCGTTGGAATCCCGGCCGTCTCGACCGGGACCCTCGAATCCCTCTCCGAGACGACGACCGATGCCCTGCCGGAGACGATGGATCAGGACCTTCGCATCGTGCTCGCGACCAATGATCCCGAGGCGGCGTTCGAGTATCTGACCACCGATTTCCCGGACCTTGCCGCCGGCCCTGATCCGACGACTGAGATGTCCGAATACGCAGGGGTCCCCATCGTTTCGATTACCGATTCGGCAGATCCGCCGACCACGCTGAACTTCGCGCTCATCGGTGATCTCAACATCATCGCGCTGTCAACCGAAGGCATCGAGTCCTCGATCGATACCGCCCGGGGGACGACTGAGTCGATCGCTTCGACGGAGAAGCTCCAGGACGTCACCGCTCAGCTCGACGGTGACTCGATGCTGTTCGCGTTCTCCGATAACTCGACCATGCTCGACGATCCGGCCTACACCGAGCTCGTCACCGAGATGGGGATCGATCCAGCTCTGCTGGCTCAGTTCAACGTCTATGGCGGCGTGCAGGTCACCGCCGACGCCGATGCGCCCGGCTTCCGGTTCAACACCGTCTCATTCCCCAACACGGACGGTGGCGCGACTCCGGCCGCGACCCCGTCGTACTCCGCTGACCTGACCGATCGGGTCCCGGACGACACGATGATCTACCTCGGTGGGAATGAGCTGGGTCAGCTCCTCGGGCCGATCGTCTCGATTGCGCTCGCCTCGAGTGCAGTGACCGACCTCGTTGATGAGATGATGACCGGGCCGGTTGTGAGCACGGGACCAGCGGTCGCCGGAGCAACCCCGGAATCTGAGACCGGGGTCGAAGCTGATGCCAATGGATCGAGCGACGCCACGCCCTCATCTGGACAGGACATCGCTGAGCTAACCGACCTCGTAACCGGCTTCCTGACACTCTTTACGGGCGAGTATGTCGTCGCGATCCAGGCTCCGCAGATCACGGCGTTGAGCGATCCGAATGCCCTCTACGTGCTGTTCGCAAGCGGTATCGAGGGCGGGGCCATGGTCGACGGCCTGCTCGACCTCGCAACCGAATCGTTCGCCACGCCTGACAGCGATGTGACAGTGACCACAGAGGTGATCGACGGCAATACGATCTATACCGCGACGACTGGTTCTGAGCCAGGTGCGCTCGCCATCAGCTATGTGGTGGTTGACGGCCAGTTGCTGGTTGGACTTGGCGATTCCGTCCAGTCCTACCTCGCTGGGCCAGACTCGTCCCTCGCTGACAACCCGCAGTTCCAGCAGACGTTCGAGGCCCTCGGGCTGTCCCCGGAGGACGGCGCGGTGGTCTACCTCGACTTCTTGACGCTCCTGCCGCTGGTTCAGACGGGCGCCGATCTGCTTGGCGGCACCGGCTCGGTGACCGACAACGACCCGGACTGCGCGGAGTACGACAGCCAGTCGGACGCTCAGAATGCGTACGACGACGAGCCGTTCGATAACTCCAGCCTCGATCTCGACTTCGACGGAGAGGCCTGCGAGGACTTCTTCTCGCCGGCGGGAACGCCTGAGCCGCTGCTCTCCGATGTGGACTTCTCCAACGTCATCTCCTACGGACAGGTGACGTATCAGGGCGATGGCTTCACCGCCTCCGAAGGCCTCGTCCTCCTCGCGCCGGCTGGCTGACCCCTACTGGTCTCGCTCAGTACCGCGGCACGGACATCATGACGAGACGCCCGGTCGGGAACGACCGGGCGTCTCGTTGCCGGGTTGAGGAGTGATCCACATCAACATTGCTGACACCATGAGGGATCGTTGGCGCGGGTAGTAATAGGAGCGCCAAGGCGCCAGAGCGGACCTTTCCCTCGGCCCCTCTCCGGGCACCAATGAGCCAAAGCCGCTTCAGCGTGTAAGCGATCTGGTGAGCCGGAGACGCGATCAAACCGTTCAATCGGGGTTCGGCACGTCACATGGAATCCGCCGAAGTCGCATCTGGATGGATGAATATCCCTGTTCGATAAGGAAACTATGACCTTCGCAACCTTGACAGGCCCCGGTCAACTTGGCTATTCTTTACGTATTAGCACTCTCATCATGAGAGTGCTAACGAAGGGCCTTTAGACGTGACCGACGATAATCCGGGTGGTGCCGCGAGTGAGCCGCGGCACCATGACCCACTTCAACCAGGGATGACCGATTGGCCCAGGGCGCTCTCACCGGGGACGATTGGTTCGGCGGGCGCCAGACGGGCGCTCGTTCCCGGCCTGACACCGATGATGACGGTTCGGCGGCGGCGAGAGCAGCTCTCGCCCGAGACGTCATGGGTCGAGCCCGGAGCGTTCAGCAACGCGGCGATCACGGGTCGCCAGCGCGGCATCCTGAAGCTGATCGTGCAGGAGTACGTCCAGAGCGGCCGACCGGTCGGTTCCAAGGCGCTGACCGAGAAGTACGTGCTGGGCTACTCGTCGGCGACCATCCGGAGCGAGATGGCGGAGCTGGAGACCAATGGTTTCCTTCAGTCCCTGCACACCTCCGGCGGTCGGGTGCCAACGGACCTCGGATATCGGTATTTCGTCCATATGCTCATGGACGCGCCGGAACTGCCGTCTGGGGATCAGATCATGATCCGGCACCAGTTCCGGCAGGTCGAGGCGCAGCTGGAACAGTGGGTCGAGCTGGCGGCGATTGTTCTCGCCGAGAGCGCGCGGTCGGTGTCGGTCGTGACAGCCCCACGACCCGCTATCGCACGGCTTCGGCACCTGGAACTGATCTCGCTCCAGCCCGGACTGGCGCTCCTGATCCTCGTCACGCAGGACAGCATGGTCCGCCAGGTCATGCTTCGCCTACCGGAGGATGCTGCTCAGTCGGCGCTCAGCCGGCTGGCGGACGAGCTGGTCGAGGAACTCCGCGGGCTGACGGGGCCGGACATCGATGGGCGGATCGCGGACGGAACGGGTTCGAAGCGGTTCATGCTGGAGCGGGTCGCGGCCACCCTCAATGGCCTCGATGCCGTCGAGCAGGTCGAGATCCGACACTCCGGTTTGGAGAACATTCTGACCCAGCCCGAGTTCGCAGGGGTTGAGTCACAGGCGCTGCTGGAGATCCTCCGGGGAGGCGGCTTCCTGAGCGCCATGTTGCCTCAACTCGAGAGCGGCTCCGGGGTGCAGGTCTTCATCGGCGACGAGAATCCAACGACTGAGTTGAGGCGGTTTGGCGTCGTTCTGGCGACGTACGGGGTTGGTGGCGAAGTGTCCGGTCTGTTGGGAGTCCTCGGACCGACCCGGATGGCCTATGGCCGTTCGATCTCCTCGGTCCGGTACATGGCCCATCTGATGAGCGGACTCATGTCGGACCTTTACGGCGGTCAGGTCGGTGATCAGCGCAGTGAGACGCAACGATGAGGGACGGTGACGTGAGCGAAACAAGGCAGACTCTTCCGGATGATATCGAGCCTACGCTCGAAGATCTGGCGGAAGAAGAGGCGATGATGAACGGCGATGTTGTGGACGCCAGTGAGGCGGTCGATCTGGACGCGGTGATCGCGGAACGCGATTCGTATATGGACCAGTTCGCCCGGGCCCGGGCCGACTACCAGAATCTCCGGCGGCGGGTTGAGCAGGACCAGATCTCGGCTCGGCAGCAGGCCGCCCGGGACATCCTGATGCAGCTGTTGCCGGTGGTCGATGACTTCGACCGGGCGATGGCCAACGCGCCAGATGGCGCGGAGCAGCAGACCTGGGTATCCGGCACCCGCATGGTCGGCAAGAAATTGCTGAGCGTGCTGGAGCGGTACGGGGTTCGCCGGTACGAGTCGGTCGGTGCGCCGTTCGACCCGAAGCACCACGAGGCGGTCGCCACGGATGGGGACGGCAGTCATGTCGTCGAGGCCTACCAGGAGGGCTACTCCCTCGGAGATCAGGTCCTGCGACCGGCGATGGTGCGGACCGGTGACAAGCCGGCGACCACCAGTGATGAGCCCGTCGCATAACCGCCACAGGGGCGTCATATCGTTCCGGCAGATTCGGCCGGGACGACGATACTGAAGCCAGTCAGATAGCAACCAGACATCAGGCTTGAGAGGATTTTCAATGGCACGTACGATCGGAATCGACCTCGGCACCACGAACTCCGTCATGGCTACAATCGAGGGTGGTGAGCCCGTCGTAATCCCGAACGATGAGGGCGAGCGGATTACCCCGTCGGTCGTCGCGATCACCACTGGTGGCGAGGAGCTCGTCGGGCGATTCGCCCGGCGGCAGGCCGTCACGAACCCGGAGAACACCGTCTTCTCCGCCAAACGCTTCATGGGTCGCAAGTACGACGACCCAAGCGTCCAGCGCGACGCCAAGCTGGTCCCCTACAAGCTGCAGAAGGCGCCGAACGGCGACGTGCAAATCCGGATGGGCGATCGGTGGCTGAGCCCTCAGGAGATTTCGGCGAAGATCCTGGTCAAACTCAAGCGAGATGCCGAGAAGTTCCTGGGCGATACCGTTGACAAGGCCGTGATTACGGTCCCGGCGTACTTCGACAACGCGCAACGCGACGCGACCAAGGATGCTGGGCGAATCGCCGGACTGGAAGTCCTGAGGATCATCAACGAGCCGACTGCGTCCGCTCTTTCCTACGGTCTCGACAGGAAGGGCGACGAGAAGATCGCTGTCTACGACCTCGGTGGTGGCACCTATGACATCTCAGTCCTGGACCTCTCCGACGGGGTATTCCAGGTCATGGCGACCAACGGCGACACCCATCTCGGCGGCGACGACTTCGATCAGATCCTCATCGATTTCCTGGCCGACGAGTTCAAGAAGTCCGATGGTATCGATCTACGCAGTGACCGGATGGCCCTCCAACGGCTCAAGGAAGCTGGCGAGAAGGCCAAGATCGAGCTCTCCAGCACGATGCAGACGGACATCAACCTGCCGTTCATTACAGCAGATGCGTCCGGCCCCAAGCACCTCAACGTCTCGCTGTCGCGGTCGAAGCTGGAGCAGCTGGTCAACCCGCTGGTCGAGCGGACCGTCGCGCCGATGGAGAACGCGCTTCGTGATGCCGGGCTGAAGAAGTCGCAGATCGACGAGGCGCTGCTGGTCGGTGGCCAGACGCGAATGCCGGCGGTCCAGCGGCAGGTGGCGCAGTACTTTGGCAAGGAGCCGAACCGTGGTGTCAACCCGGACGAGGTCGTCGCGATTGGCGCCGCGATCCAGGCCGGTGTCCTCGGCGGTGAGGTGAAGGACATCCTGCTCCTCGACGTCACTCCGCTGACCCTGTCGATCGAGACGCTCGGTGGCGTCGCCACGCCGCTGATCGAGCGCAACACGACGATCCCGACCCGCAAGAGCCAGATCTTCACGACGGCGGCCGACAACCAGCCGCAGGTCGAAGTTCATGTCCTCCAGGGCGAGCGGCCAATGGCGGGCGATAACAAGTCGCTGGGTCGGTTCATCCTCGATGGGATCCTGCCCGCCCCGCGCAATGTTCCGAAGGTCGAGGTCACCTTCGACATCGATGCCAACGGGCTCGTCAACGTCTCGGCCAAGGATCTGGCGACGAACAAGGAGCAGAAGATCACCATTACGGGGTCGTCTGGTCTGAGCGAGACCGAGGTCCAGCGGATGGTCCAGGAGGCCGAGAGCAACGCGGAGGCCGACCGCCAGCGGCGCGAGGGCATCGAACTCCGCAACCAGGCCGAGAGCATGGTCTTCCAGGCCGAGAAGACGCTGTCCGACTATGGCGATCGAATCCCGAGCGAGATCAAGGCCGAGGTCGACGAGAAGGTCGCCACGGTCAAGGAGATCCTCGAGAAGGACCGCGAGAACATCGAGCGGCTTCGCCCGGCGTACGATGAGCTTGTCCAGTCCCTGACCAAGGTTGGTTCCTCGATGTACGAGGCGGCTGGCGCATCCGAGGATGGCAGTGCCGACTTTGGCGGCTCACCGGACGGCGCGCCCGGCGACACGGCCGACGAGAGCACTGTTGAGGGCGAGTTCCGCGAGGTCAACACCTCCGAGACCCGCAGCTAGATTCCTCAGCTCAACGGCTCGCGTACAGGGCGGCACGGATGATCCGTGCCGCCCTGCCGCGCTTTTCGCTTGGAGTGATAGGCCCAATCCTTCAGAGAGTAGCGAGGTGAAGGAGGGCTGGATGATCCGCGAAGCCATCGAGTCAGATGTCCAGGCGATCGCCCACGTCGTGTCGTGGCGGGAGACCTATCCCGGAATCATGCCGGCGGCGATCCTCGACGGCCTGCGACAGGAGCAGCGTGCCGAGCAGTGGCGCCGGTGGTTCCTCCCCGGTCACCCGATTCGGGGAGCGCTCACGGTCTGTGAGGACGACGAAGAGGTTGTTGGCTTTGCCGCCGCCGTCATTCCGCCGGACGGCGCGGAGGCAGAACTCCGGACTCTCTATCTCCTGCGGCGGGCTCAGGGTCCTGGGTTCGGGTGAGACCTGATGACCGACATCGCACGGCGAATGCAGGGCCAGGGGGCAACGTCGCTCATGCTTTGGATGGCGGTCGGCAACCCAACGGCCGGGTTCTATGCCCACATGGGCGGGAGCGTCGTGCGGACCGAAGCGAAGCCGTTTGGCCGACACGCGGTTGAGGAGGCTCAGTACCGCTGGGCTGATATCAATAGCCCGGCCGACGGCTCCTGTGCGGCTTGAGTCGACGCAGGATGAGCCAAAGCACCCTTGAGGTGGCACCGGATCCGGTTGAACATGGTTCGGCAGATGTTGCGCGACATGGCTGCCTCGCTTGCGTTCTATCGCTGCCTCGGTCTGGCGATTCCACCTGAGGTGGATGACATAGGCGCTTGGTCCTACTCAGGAAGCCGTGTGAAGTCATCCTGTTCTGGGATGCCGTCTTTGCGGATGCCTGTGATCCCGACCGGGAACTGCCTTTGGGAGGCTACCGGGACTTGCTGGAGTTCTTCCGCGGGAGCGTGGAAGCCGTCGATAGCACGAGCCTCGAACTTACTGTCGCCGGATATCACGGCCGCAGCCCCGGTCAGGTCAAGGGGATCGGACCATACGCGGCGCTCGTGGAGGACCGGGACCGTAACGTAATCCTGCTCACCGCCGAGCCGGTCGCCGGGTGATCCGGGTCGGTCGCGACTTCTGCCGTGACGGCCGCCGACGACTACCTCGTTGCGCCGCTTGGCTTGAGCAATCGTGTGCGTCGGGTCGGGGTGGCGCCGGGGCGGATCTGGTAGTTAAACTTGGTCCGCATCGCCTCGAAGAAGCCCTGGGTCTCGAACACGATGAGCCTGAACATGTTGCGACCCATCTGAACGTGCACGACGTCGCTTTGCTGGAGCGGTGTCGTTGGGCGGCCGTCGATGATGAGCTGGGCCCCGTGCTGGTTGGTCAGTAGCAGCTCGATTTCAGTCTGCTCGGCAACGACCATCGGTGTCCGCATCGGGGAGTGGCAGGAGATCGGCACGATCGTGAAGCCGCGGACACCGCCGGTGAGGATTGGCCCTCCAGCCGCCATGCAGTAGGCCGTGCTGCCGTGGGCCGTCGAGATGATCATGCCGTCGCCCGGGTAGGTGTTGACGTATTGGCCGTCGACGTAGACCTCGATCTCGACCATCCGGTTGCCGCTGCGGATCACGACGTCGTTGATGGCCCACCCTTCGTCCGTCACCTTGTCTTCCCGGACGAGCGAGGCCGCGAGGGTTGAGCCATCCTGCACCTGGAAGTCGCCGGCGATGAACGATTCCATCGCTGCCCGCCAGTCGCGTTGCTCGACGGACGCGAGGAAGCCAACCTTGCCGAAGTTAATCCCCAGGATCGGGACGTTCGGGTAGCGGTTCGCGCAGCGCATCATCAGCCCGTCACCCCCGAGGACGATGATCGCGTCCAACAGGCCGAACTGGCCGAGATTCAGGGTATCCTCGTCGAGGACCTCGAAATCATGCTCCCGAAGAAACGACTGAATATCGCCCGCGAGGTCGGCGGCGTTGTGTTTGCTCTCAGCGACGACGAATCCCACCGTCTTTGTTGACTGCATCCTATGTTCTCCGGGTATCGTCACTGTCGGTCCAGGTCGGAGTGAGATAGGTCGTCCGATCCTCTTCGACCTGGAACTGGTAGAGCGCGGCCGGCCGATGGCTGCCGTCCCGTCGCTGCCCGTCGGTCTGGGCGAGGATCCCGGTTGCCATCATTCGGCGCCGGAAGTTGCGCTTGTCCAGCGGCTGGCCGAGGATCGTCTCATAGACGCTCTGGAGCTCACGCAGGGTGAAGGTGCTCGGCAGGAGATAGCGGCCGATGTTCGTGTAGCCGAGTTTGGCCCGAAGCCGGACGACGGCGTAGTCGATCACGCTGCGATCGATCCGGGAGACCGTCGGGAGCTTTGAGACATCGGCCCAGACGCCGGAAACATCTGGCGAGCCACCCGGGCCAGACGAAAGGAGCGCCATGTAACCAATAACGACCTTCCACGACCCTCTGGTCGACTGGTCAACACTCATCGAGTAGAGCTGTTCGAGGTATTGCTCGGAGAGGCCGGTTGCACGGCGGGCGATGCCGCGCGCCGTGCCGTCGAGATCGCGGCGGAGTTCGGGGCGTCCACGCGGCAGGCCGATGGCATGAGCGCTGGCTTCGCAAGGCTCACGGCCGGTCAGCGCGACCAGCAGCCGGTCCTGTTCCCGGGTCAGCAGGACCACCCGCAGGTCGACCTCCGGCCCAGGGACCAGGTCCGGGGTCGGCTGATTCCCATACCCCGGAGACCGCTCGTCCTGGGGTCGTCTGACCATCCGGACCTCCATTACACGGCAAGCGTCGCGTCCGAACAGTGTACCCCTCGAACCAGAGGGTCGTAGAATCGATCCGTTGCGACGTAGTGCGGTGGTGTTCGCATGGTTTCGCAGGGGATATTTGCCCGATCACTCAAAGTCGAACCGGACGATTCATCAGGGGAGCAGACATGGCAAGAATCGATGTCGTTCGCGGAATCGAGGAGAGCGGTGTCGTCGCCGTTGTCCGGCTTGAGGACCTGTCCGACGCGGTCAACGTCGCACGCTCGCTGGCCAGGGGTGGCGTGCGTGGTATCGAGTTCACCTTCACGAACCCAAAGGCCGCACAGGCCATCACAGCGGCTCGGGAGGCTATGGGTGACGACGCGCTCATTGGTGCGGGTAGCGTGCTGGATCCCGAGACCGCCCGGATCGCGATCCTGGCTGGGGCGCAGTTCGTCGTCACCCCGATTACCCGGATCGAGACGATTCAACTCTGCAACCGGTACGGGATCCCGATCATGAGTGGCGCGTTCACGCCGACCGAGATCCTGACGGCCTGGGAGGCCGGAGCGGCGATGGTGAAGGTCTTCCCGGCGACGGCACTCGGGCCCAGCTACCTCAAGGACGTTCGCGGCCCGCTACCGCAAGTGAAGCTGATCCCGACCGGCGGCGTCTCGATCGACAACGCCGGTGAGTTCATCCGTGCCGGTGCATCGGCGATCGCGCTCGGATCAGCCCTGATCGATCCGAAGCTCGTCGCCGCCAGTGCCTGGGACGAGCTGACCGCCCGGGCCCAAGCAGTCCATGACGCCGTGGCCGCTGCCCGAGGCTGAGCATCCCCGAGGCCGCAACAAAGCGCCTGGACGTAGTGTCATGGGCTTACCCCGACCGGCGCCCGCAGGCGCTGTCGCCCCCAGAGCGGAAACGGTGCTCCCGACACGGGAGATCATTATCGAAGACGCGTATTGGCCACGCGTGGCGCCTACGGCGCGGACAAGGCAAGCCATGTCCCTACGACGAAGCGCGCATCGTCCTCGTAGGGCAGTCAGGCCCGGATGTCCTCAGGTCTGATCGCCTGTCGGATACTGTCCGAAGTCCGCGCCGCGACGGCCGTCCAGTCCCCAGCCAGGAGCCATTCGCCCCGGGCGATCAGCTCCTCGGTGTCACTGGGCTTGGTAGAGACGTAGCGAACAATGCCTTTCGCGTCGATGTACATGTGCGTGGGGAAGTTCCGGACATCCCAGGTCTCCCCAAAAATCGTCAGGTCCGGGATGTTGTAAACGGCGAAGGTCCCGCCGTTCGCGAGGGCGAAGTCGTTGGACGTGTCCCACGACTCCTTGGCGCTGATTGCCAGAAGCACAACACCCTGAGGTGTGAGAACCTGGTTGGCGGCCTCGATCGCCGGAAACTCTGCCTGACAGGGCGGGCACCAGCTACCCCAGAAGTTGATCCAGACCGGTTGGCCCTTGAACTGGCTCAGGAAGACGGTCTGGCCGTTGGGTCCAATCATTCCCAGCGTTGGGGCGGTCTCGCCAGCTTTGGGCAGGTACTGACGGGAGACGCCGCCGCTGCCGATCTCGGCGAATCCGCTCCGGCCACCGATCAGCCAGGCACCGCCGACGATTGCCAGCGCGAGAGCAATGCTGATCACGATCTGGAGGCGGGACAGTGAACTCTTACTCCGACTCGAAGATAGTTCGGACAGCCGGACATCGTCCCGGTTGACCGGCAGGCCGGGGGGTGACGGTTTCGCGGACGTCATGGGTGAACCTGCGTCCTGATCCGGGCGGCTAGACACCACCGTATGCGTGGAGTCCGCCGAAGACATAGTTCCCAAAGTAGGTGAACATCACCGCTGCGAACCCAGCCAGCAGGATCAACGCGCTGCCACGTCCCCGCAGGCCGCGCAAGGATCGTGTGTGAAGGTAGACGGCGTAGATCAGCCAGAGGAACAGGGCGGCGGTCTCCTTCGGGTCCCACTGCCAGTAGGCGCCCCAGGCATTGTTTGCCCAGATGGCGCCGAGGATCAGCGTCATCGTCATCAGCGGGAAGCCAATCGAGACCGCCCGGTAGCCGAGATCGTCGAGCAGGTCGGCGCTTGGCAGCCAGCTGATCCGGCGGCGTTCGGCAATCAGGAAGAGGACGGCTGACCCGAAGGCGACCGAGAACGCCGCGTAGGCGGCGATCGCCGAGCCAACATGGAACCACAGGAGCGGGCCACTCTGCAGAGCGGGAATGACCGGGTTGACTTCCCGCATCCAGGCCGGCAGCGACCAGACGTAGAGCGCCATTAGCAGCGTGACCGGCAGGATGACGGCGCCGACCTGCTTGACGCGATAGAAGCGCTCGAGCAGCAGGTAGATCAGCGGCAGCACGAACACGAAGATCATGCTGAAGTCGTACATGTTCGTCGGGCCGTGCTGCGTCGCGGAGAAGCGGAGTGCGACCGCGAGCCCCTGGAAGACGACGACGAACCAGCCCAGGAGTGTCGCGAACCGGCCAATGCCGATTGGGGACGGACCGGTCGAGAAATCGGTCACCGAGGTGGCCATCGACGCGGTCATGCTCGAACCGGTCGTCGTGGCGAGCTGGCGCCGGCTGACCCGGACGAAGCCAATTCCATAGGCCAGGTAACAGACCGCCGCCGCCACGAGCGCGATCGTCGTCGCCGTGAAGCAATAGAAGGACAGCTTGACGAGTGCATCCATGCGCGCTGGTCCTCATGTCTGGTGCGCGGTGGGCCTAGGTGGGCTCGGTACGGAACGGAAACAGTGTCCAAAGTATAGGACTCGCAGCGAGGATGATGTCGAAGGGCCATGATGCGCTGCCGGAGGCGCTTTGCCATCAGGACTATTAACCTGCTGGCAGCGCCGACTCCCGGTCCGGCTCGTCGCTGAGTTGGACGGAAGCGCCGTGGCGCTGGCGCAGGTCCTCGACGAGATCGACGAAGTCGCGTTTGCCGCTCCAGTCCCGCCGGGCGAGCGGGGCGAGCGTCGCGGTTGCCTGGCCGTCGCCATCGGGAGCGACGATCGCGCGGAGCCGACGGACCGGGAAGTAGAAGATCGCGATCAACCCGGCGATGCCGATGATGCCCGCGACTCCGAAGATCCAGAGACCGGGATAGTAGGCGACCTGCAGGACGGAGTAGACCCCGTACCGCTCGAACTGGACCGTCAGGTCGCCGAGTACGCCTGGATTCAACGGGTCGATCGTCGTGGTCGGTGGGCCCGTTCCAGGAATCATGTCGTCGCTGCGCGCCTGAACGTAGAGTTGCTCGGCGGTCAACCCAAGCGTATCGAGATCGGGTCGGTTGGCCTGATCCCGGTCGGAGGCGATCAGGTTCAGGGTCACATTGGTGCCGGGCACCGGGAGTCGGCCGGCCGGCGCATCGGGGTTGCTGCTCGACTCATATTCGCCAAGCGTGACCGGACCGTGGAACAACTCGTTTCCGGCACGATCAGTCACACGCAGGCTGACGTTGTAACCGAATCCAGATTGATAAACCGAGATGCCGCCTTCGCTGACCGGCTGGTTCGGTTCGACCAGGCCGCTCCTGACCTCGTCGCCGTCCCGCAGCAGGGAGACGTCGCTCTGGTACAACGCGGCGGTCCCGTCCTGGTAATAGTCCTCGTTGAAGCTGTTCAGCCGGACACTCAGGTCGGTCCCCCGGCCGATCGCGACAGTCTCGCCTTCGGGGACGATGAACTGGACGTCCCGAAAGCCGAACTGCGTCACCACGATCCCACCAACCACCACCATCACCAGGGCGATATGGAATGGGAACGTACCGAGCTTGCCCCACCGGTTCCGGTCGGCGTAGAGGTGGATGTCATCTCCAACCCTGGCGGTGAGGACCCGGTAGCGGCGTCGACGCAGCGAAGACCGGAGTTCAGCGACCAGTCCGTCCGTCGTCGTCGCCAGCGTGACCGCGGCGTGCGGAGCAGTGCCGCTGAGGAAGCCCCGCGTCGTCGTGACGGTCGGCCTGACGATGGTCTTCCACATCCCCGGGATTCGGTTGAGCATCCCACCGATGATGATCGCGATGGCGATCAGCGCCAGGGTCGCGGTGTAGAGCCACGAGCCGAACGTGTCCCAGTCGTACCAGGCGTCGACCAGGTCCCGGAAGATGGGTGCGCGGCTTGCCAGACTCTCCGGCACGCCACTTCCACGCAGGGTGCCGATCAGGGTCAGCGTGGCGAGGAACGCAATTTCCCAGATTGCGGCTCGAACCGAAGAGAAGAATCGCCAGATCAGCCCGACGGTGCCCTCGAAGATCCCGACCTGTGGCCGGGCGTCCGCCATCTGTTTACCACGGGCGACGACTGGCGGCGGATTGCTGAGGCGCTTGGTTGGCTGCGACGGAATCTCGGCCATGGATGGTTGCCTCAGAGCAGGGAGAACGGCATAACGTGTCGGCTGCCGTGCTAGACCGATGGTTCCCAGGGCAACCAGGGAGCGATCCGGACGAGTTCGACGAAGAGTTGCTCGTAGATGCCCAGCAGCATGATCGCACCGACACCTATCAGGACTGCCCCGCTCACCAGCATGACCGTGCCCATCCGCCGATTGATCGCCCGAATCACGCTCCGTGATGAGCCGAGTGTGGCAGCGACGAGCAGGAACGGGATCCCAAGGCCGAGGCTATAGGTGACGAGGAGCAGCACGGCCCGGCCGATATCGCCCGTCGAGGCGGCCATCGTGAGGATGATTCCCAGGATCGGGCCGACGCAGGGCGACCAGCCCGCCCCGAAAGCCAGCCCGATCACGAACGACGATGGCACACCGACCCCGCCGCCGCCTATGTCAAGACGGCGGGTCCGGTCGAGGAACGGAATCCGGATCAGCCCGATCTGCCTGAGACCAATAAGGACCAGGAGCGCCCCACCAAGCCGGACCAGCCAGACGCGGTACTGGGCGACCGCCTCGCCCGTTGATACCAGCGCTCCCCCGGCTCCGAGTGCGACCCCGAGCAGCACGAAGACCACGGAGAAACCGCCGACGTAGGCCGCAGCGTTGGCGATGATCGGTCCCCTGCGGATTAGTCGGCTGTTCGTCATCGAGCCATCGACTATTGCTGGGTCGGTGAGCGAGATGCCCGCGATCCGGGCGAGGAAGACCGGCACCAGCGGCAGGACGCAGGGTGAAGTAAACGAGAAGATTCCGGCGACCAGCGCGGCGAGGAATGAGACATCGTCAACCATGACGAAACCGTAGTTCGTCCAATAGGTGGCGTCAATCAGTCGCGCCCGTTCAGCGTTGCAGCCATTCCCGGACGTCCGTCATGCAGGGCCATCATCCATGGTCTTACATTCAGGTCCGGCGACGGAAATATCCCCGTCAGGTCTTGACCTGCGATAATGTAGACATAAGTATCAACCATGGCGGGAAGCGTAGCGGCGGAGAAGAACGGCAGTGACAGACGATGAGCGGACCATCTCAGCCCCCAGCGAGAGCCTCGCCGCCCGGTTGAGGCCGAAGCTGAACGAGCGCCTCTACCGGACCGAAGCGATCGTGCTGGCGCGGATGAACCTCGGCGAGGCCGACCGCATCTTCACCCTGTTCACGCCCCACTACGGCAAGCTGCGGGTGATCGCAAAGGGGGTTCGGAAGTCCCGGAGCCGCCTCGGGCCGCATCTCGAAATCTTCACCCGCTGCCAGCTCAACCTGACCAGGGGGCGCGACCTTGACGTGGTTACTTCCGCAGAGACGGTAGATCCCTACCCGCCCCTCCGGGACGATCTCGATATCCTGGGCCACGCGAGTCATCTGGTCGAACTGGTCGCGCGCCTCACCGAGGATCGAGAGGAGCAGGAGCGGGTCTATGACCTGCTGCGCGGCTCGCTCCGGCTCCTGGCCGACGGGGTGGACCCGTTCGCCGTTACGCGCCACTTCGAGTTCATGCTTTTGGTCGCCCTCGGCTACCGTCCGGAACTCTATCGGTGCCTGGAATCAGGGGTCCCGCTGGAGGCGACAACCAATGTCTTCAGCGTCAATCGGGGTGGAATCCTCTCGATGGCCTGCCGCGGCGCCGATCCGCGCGCCGTACCCGTCTCTCTGAACACGCAGAAGTATCTGCGTGAACTCGACCGGAACGGGCTTGGCAACATCGTCCGCCTGCGCGTCCCGGAGGACACGCGACGCGAACTCGAGAGCATTCTCGGCGGCTGTCTCCGACATCTCACTGAGCGCGACCTGAACAGCCTGGACGTCTGGCGACAGATGCAACGGTCACTCGCGGTGCGGACCATCCATCAGGATCGCGGGGACTCACCCCGTTAGTCGTTCCGCCGGCCCGAGCAGTTTACCGACCGCGATTCGTGGGCCCCCGACCGTCTTCGGGATCGAACCCATCGAGGAGATCCCGCGCCAGCGTCTCCTCCTTCGCGCTCAACCGGCCGTGCAGGATGGCATTCCGGATCAAATCCGGGCGGACAGCGACTGTCCGGCGCAGCGACTGATCCCGGCGCCACGCAGCGATCCGGGCATGATGGCCACTGAGCAGAATCTCGGGAACCGGCAGATCACGGAAGACCGCTGGCCGCGTGTAGTGCGGGTACTCGACCAGCCCATCGTCGAACGATTCCTGTTCGATGCTCTCATGGTCGATCACGCCCTCGACCAGACGCGAGACTGCGTCAATCACGATCATCGCCGGCAACTCGCCCCCGGTGAGGACGTAGTCGCCAACACTGACCGGCTCCGCCACGAGGATCTCGACGACCCGCTCGTCAATGCCCTCGTAGTGTCCACAGAGCAGCACGACCTGGCCGGCATCGGACAGCGCTCGCGCCATTGCCTGATCGAACGGGCGCCCGCCCGCCGCCATGAGGAGCACCCTGCGAACGCCCTGGACCGGCAGGGACTCGACCGCCGTAACGAGGGGATCGGGTCGCATGACCATGCCCGCTCCGCCGCCGTAGGGCGTGTCGTCGACCGTCCGGTGACGATCGGTCGTCCACTCCCGGATGTCATGCAGGTGGAGTTCGATCCGGGCATCGTCCTGGGCCCGCCGGATGATGCTCTCGCTCATAGGCCCGGCGAACATGCCAGGGAACAGCGTCAGAACGTCGAATCTGAGCGGTTGACGTGATGGAAACCCGACCGTCGATTCCGGGTCGATCGTCTCGTCAGACATCGGTGATTCGCTCTCGCGTCGCCACAGTGGTAGCCAGTTCAAGAAGGGCCGGGCCGGCCCCGATCAGGTCCGGCAGCGTCAGTTCGGCTGGCGTGCCGTCCGGTCGCGGTCGATTTCCTTGAACCCAGACCGTGGTCATACCGGCGGCACGGGCACCCTCGACGTCGAACCGGAACGAGTCTCCTACGTGGACGATCCGCTCGGGTGCGGTGTCAAGACGTTGGGCCGACGCGACGTAGACTCCAGGATGGGACTTGTAGAAACCCGCGTCAGCCGATGTCAGCACGTCGGAGAATTCACCGAGGATGCCAAAGCGATCCAGCGTCCAGAGCAGGAACGGTGTGTAGATCGCGCTTGACGTCACGCCCAGCCGGACGTTCTGCCCAACCAGGAACCGGACGGTCTCGACGACGCCCGGCATGGGGACGACGTCGTCGTCGAACGTCTCCGCCATCAACTCATCGACACCCCGCCGAATTTCCGCCAATGGGATGTTGACATCGAGATCGGGCAGGATCGTCCCGAGACTGGCCACCGCGTCAATCTCGATTCCGGTTCGGCTCACCTCCGCTCTAAGGGCGGCGTAGGCGGTGCTTCCAGCCCCGAGCTGCTCGGCCGACGGATCCGATCCATCCCCGCGAGCCGCATTCCAGAGCAGGAACGCGGGCACGAGGCCTTTGACTTCCAGAGCGAACCATCGGTCGCAGCGGGCGATGGTGTTGTGAAAGTCGAACGTCATGGTGATCTGTCGGATTCCAGCCGGGTCCGTCACGCGCGTCCGCCTCCTGCCTGCCGTCTGCCTGCCGTCTGCCTGCCGTCAAGCTTTCGACCAGAAGGGAACGTAGCAGACCAGCGCGGCGGTGGACAAGGTGTCGTGAGAGTCAGTCAGGAGGCGACCTGGCGACCGGTCGATCTCTGACTGGCCGTAACCCACTCGGTGGCGATGATCCGGGAGAAGAGGTCGACGACGACGGGATCGAACTGCCGGCCACGTTCAGCGAAGAGTTCGGCCAGTGCCTCGTTGTGTCCGAGGGCACGCCGGTAGACCCGGTCGTGGGTCATCGCATCATAGGTATCGGCGACGGCGATCATCCGCGCCCCGAGGGGAATGACCGCTCCGACGAGCCCATCGGGATAGCCGGCTCCGTCCCAGCGCTCGTGGTGGTGGCGGACGATCGGTGCCGCCGCCTCAAGTCCGTCCATGCGCCGGACGATCTCTTCACCGATCGACGAGTGTCGTTGCATGACCTCTCGCTCGGCGGTCGTTAGAGCGCCGGGTTTGAGCAGCGCCTCGTCCGGCGTGGCGATCTTGCCGATGTCGTGGATCAGGGAGGCCGTCAGGATGGCCTCACGATCGCTGGGCGTCAGACCGGGGACGCCGTCGAGCATCCGGGAGACGAGGGCGAAGACGCGGCTCGAATGCGCCGAAGTGTCCGGGTGGCGATGATCCAGGGCCGTCACCAGGCCTTCGACGGCCCGCGCTGCGTTGGCGCGACCGTGGCTCACGAGCCGCGCAAGGAGGGCAAGACACACCAGCATGACGAGAAATGCCGCGGTCGCGAAGGCGACGTGACGCTCCGACAGTCTGGCCTCGAAGCTGACGGCGACGATTGTAAGTGGCGTGACGACCAGCGCCATCTCGGGAATGGAGAGGAGTCGCTCCCGATACGGTGCACCGGGGACGTGCTGAATGATGAGGACGACCGCCACGGCTAGCGCCGCGTGGACTGGGATCGTTGCTCCGAGTGGCCAGTCCCCCGTCTCGCCCCGACTCTGATCAACGGCCCAGAACCCGGCGGCAATGACCATGCTCGCCGCGACATCGGTCAGCAGGCGGTGACCGACGGACCAATGACGGGCGGTCAGGAAGAGGAGTGGCGCTGTTCCGGCCACCATGACCAGGCCTGCCAGAGCCGGGCCAGTCGTCGCCGCGAACGCAATCGCGGCGACGTACAAGCCGATCGAGGTCGCCCGCCCGATCCTGTTCGTGGTATCGAGGAACTCCGTCACGAGCAGGAGCGACGAGATCAGGGCGACGATCGGTACGACCACGGCGAGGTCCGCTGTCGGCAAGGCAATCGCGGCGACGATCCCGGCGACCAGCACCAGGCCGATCAGGCCAGTCACCTGGCTCACGCTCAACGACGTAGACTTCTGATTGGGCCATCCACCAGAGATCGCCGGTCCGGTATGACTCATCTATGGCCTAGCCGCGAGGTTCGAGGTGCCCATCGACCCAATAGTACTAGTACATACATCCTTTTAGATAGTACTTATGGGCTGTTCGTTCAGTTGAAACGGCAGGCGGAAACCATCCAGGTGGCGCATGATCCAGTCGCTCGAATAGTTGCAGATCCTATAGGGTGCGACCCGAATGATCAGAACGTCTTCGACGGTTCTTGAGTTCGGCGAGACGGCCTGAGGCCGAGTGTGAGCGCTGACAGTCTATCATTCGCTTGGGATCAGTGATCATCAGCGGAGCCACAGCGCCCGTGCAGCGCCTCGTTCTGGACTGACCGCCCGACGATCTGGAGATGTCATGGACTTCACGGTCGACGTGGCGGTCGCAAAGACTCACAAGTATGCGAGCCGCGACAGTGGCGATACGGCTGAGGTCGTCGAGCGTCCGGCCGGGGGTCTCAGTCTCTTGCTCGTGGATGGCCAGGGCAGCGGTCGGAGCGCCCGGGTGATCAGTCAGATGCTCATGGCGCGGGCCGTCGGCCTGATCAAGGATGGGGTCCGCGATGGTGTGGTCGCCCGGGCAGTCAACGACGTCCTCCTCGGCTACCGCCATGGTCAGGTCTCGGCTACCCTCGGCATGGTCTCCGTCGATCTGGCCGCGGGTGAAGTAGTCGTCACGCATCAAGGCGGGACGCTTGGCGTGGTCCGACGATCGGCCGGGATAGCCCTGCTGCGGAGTGAGAGCCCGCCACTTGGGCGATACCGGATGAGCCGTCCGAAGATCTGGACGTGGCCGATCGAGCCGGACCTACTCATCATGATCACCTCGGATGGCATCAGCACGTCCGGGCAGCGACTCGGGCGGTCGCCATTCGACCTGTGCCAACACCTTGCAGCGGTTCCGGAGGACTATTCTGCCCGTCAGATCGCGGATGAACTCCTGGCGGAAGCGGTAAGTCGCGATGGCGGCAAACCGGCCGATGATTGCACCGTCGGTGTCGTTCGGATTGGGCCGCCGCCCGAGGGCGTTGGGATTCGAACGATGACCGTGTCCGTGCCCGTCGGGTAGTTCAGGCATAAGGGTAGAACGGAGGCATCCTTGTCAGACCCGGATCACGAACCAACCGCACGTCACGCCGCTCTGAACAGTCTGGCCGGGGACGAGCGAGCCGGTTACGAAATCGTTGTCGTCGGGCCGTGTGCCTCCGGCAAGTCGACGCTCGCCGTCGGCCTGATTGGGCTTGGGTACCGGGCCAGGGTCGTCGGGCAGGAGCACAGCGAGATCGAGCGGCTGTGGCAGCGCCACGATCCCGCAGTAGTGATCGGACTTCAAGCCAGTCTGGAGACGGTCCGGAATCGGCGGGGTCACGGGTGGTCCGCGTCCGTGTACGCACGACAGCAGCGACGTCTCGCACCGGCCATGGCGGCGGCGGCGGTAGTCATCGATACCGGGGAAGTGACCGCAATGGCGACGCTGGCCGTTGCCGCCGCGGCGATCCGGGAAGCCGGCATCCGTGCCTCGCCCGGCGATGGCAGCGGCACATGACCGAGGGGTACTCGTCAGTTGGGCAGGAACCGGGAACCCGGATGTTCGATCGGGGTTCCCGCTGCCCCGGCCTGCGTGAGCAACCGGTGCTCGCGTCGAATGATCGACCGAAGACGCTCCAGCCTTGCCGAGGTCGTCAGGGCTTCGAGTAACTCCTGCTGCTCCCAGGTGTTGAGCCAGAGCGTGCGACTGAGCAGATACCCAAGATCGGTTGGGTTCTCCGGCAGGCTCAGCTCCGGAACGGGCACATTCCCTGCGCTCGCCGCCGCCGCGACCAGCCGGAGCATCGCCGTCCGTGTTCGGTCAGCGAGCGCGACCAGGCTCTCATCGCTGGCGTCATCCTCTGGGTCGTCAAGCCAGTCGACGCTCGCCACCAGATACGGTCCCGACCGGTCCGCGGCGATCACCCGGAATCGCCGGCCACCCCGGACCGCGATGTCGGCTCGGCCGTCGTCATGCTCCCGCATCCCGAGCAGCGACGCTGCGGTCCCCACCTCGAAGATCTCCGGCTGATCACCGACTTCCCGGCCGGTCCTGGTCAGCACGACGCCAAAGATTGGGTCCGACATGGCCTGGTCCCTAAGCAACTGGCGGTAACGCAACTCGAAGATATGGAGGGGGAGCGCCATACCGGGAAAGAGTGGCGCCGACAGCGGAAAAAGCGGAAGGCTGCTCTGCTGCTCATCACCTGGCTCCTCGTCGGAAGTGAAGCCCTGATCGTTCTGCCGCGGGTTCATCTCGGTATCCTCTCGGGCTTTGCTCTGGACTTCGTGGAATCGTGGAACAGGACAACGTGCCAACAACATCATGTTCGCGCTGGACGTGTTGACGAATGCGCGGAATGGATCGAATGACCTGATGCGCTACCAACCTGAGCGGTATGCTTGGCGGCGGCATGGGCCGGAGTGTCTGGTTGAGGTGATCGCAGAACCATGGTTATCAACGAGTTAGCGCGACAGACCGGAACATCGCATGACGATCAGCGCATCCGGGCGTTGACCGCTGAGGATGTCTCCCGGCTTCCGCTCACCTGGTATCACCGGCACGATCGCGGAGAGATCCGTCGGCTGATTCGGAACTTTCCCGGGCGGTCACTGTGGCAGCCCGATACCGGTGAGTTCGCATTGATCGGGCCGTGGCGACACCGGACTGATATCGTCCAGGTGGCAGAGCTGAGCGCACAGTCCTCGTCGGTCGCACTTATCGAGTCCGCCGCCGCCGCCGCCGGTCACCTTGGGGCCGCGTTGATGGTCATTCTGGAGAGTGATGAGCGCCGCCGACCGTCGTTCTACCGCTCGATCGACTTCGAGCATCTCGAAGACGTTATCACGATGGAACTCGATATCTTCCCGGATGACGCGACAGCCATGACTGATCTCACGTTCGTCCGCGTCGAGCCGGACTCGCCCGAGTACGCCGAGATCCGTCGCATCGACGACATCGCGTTCCCGTGGCTCTGGCGAAACGGGCCGATCGAGTTTGCGTCCTACATCCGGATGCCGGATGTCCGGATCTATCTCGGCCTGCTGGACGGTCGACCCGTCTCGTATCACGGCGTGACGCTCTATGGAGGCTGGGGGCACCTCGACCGGATCGCGGTGCTGCCGGAGACGCAGGGCCAGGGCGTCGGGTTCCAGACCCTTCGCCACGCGACGGCGGTGATGGCCCTTGCCGGAGCAGCGACCGTTGGACTGAGCACGCAAGAGCATAATGACCGGTCGCGCCAGCTCTACGAGCGGTTCGGCTTCGTCCGCCAGGCGACCAACGACTATCGCATCTATGGACGGCCGCTCGGGGATGAGACGCTCGCGAGACTGCTCAAGCTGCCACCTGATCATTCATTCGCCGTCACAGACAGGAACACCGCGACATGACGAGCACCTTTGGGCGGCTGTTCCGAATCACGACCTGGGGCGAGAGCCATGGTCCGGCGCTGGGTGTCGTGATCGAGGGCTGTCCGGCCGGGCTGGCCGTCAGCGAGACGGACATTCAGCGGGATCTCGACCGGCGGCGCGTCGGTCAGAGCAAGGTGACGTCTCCCCGGAACGAGAGCGATCGGGTCCAGATCCTCTCGGGAGTCTTCGAAGGCGTCGCGACAGGTGCACCAATCTGCCTGATCACGTTCAACAAGGATCAGGATTCCTCGAAGTACGACAACCTCCGCTCAGTCTTCCGGCCCGGCCACGCGGACTTCACGTACTGGGCCAAGTACGGTCACCGCGACCACCGTGGCGGTGGTCGGTCATCGGCCCGGGAAACATGGGGGCGTGTGGCGGCCGGTGCGATCGCCCAGAGGATCCTGGCGTCGGGCGGTTGCTCGGTCCTCGCCTATACCCGCGAGATCGGTGGGATCGCGATGGAGACGTTCGACGCCGAGGAGATCGAGCGCAACCTCGTGCGCTGCCCGGATCCGGTGGCGGCCGAGAAGATGACGAACGCAATCCTGGCGGTCAAGGAGGAGAAGGACAGTCTCGGCGGCGTCGTCGAGATCGTCGCGACGGGGGTTCCGGTTGGCCTCGGTGAGCCGACGTTCGACAAGCTGGACGCCTTGATAGGCCAGGCGATGCTGAGCATCCCCGCCACGAAAGGCGTCGAGTTCGGTGGCGGGTTCGAGGCAGCCCGATCCCGTGGTTCGATCAACAATGACACGTTTGAGCTCGTCGACGGTCGGGTTCGCACGACGACCAACTCGGCGGGCGGCTCGCTCGGCGGAATATCGACTGGCGAGGACATCGTCGTCCGGGTTGCCATCAAGCCAACTTCATCGATCGAGCGTGTCCAGGCGACGGTCGATACGGATGGCAACGAGACCAGCATCGTGATCGAGGGTCGCCACGACCCCTCCGTCGTTCCTCGGGCAGTCCCGGTCTGCGGGGCGATGCTGGCGATCACGCTGGCCGACTTGCTCCTCGTCAATCGGGCGGCCCGTCTGACAGGGAGTTACGAAGGGTTCCCGTAGCTACGGCGTGATGCATGTGAAGCGCCTGCGTGGCGGAGGAGACCTCACCCCCAACCCCTCTCCGGCTCACCTGCTCGCTCACCCGCTGAAGCGGCTTCGGCTCCGCAGGTGCCCGGAGAGGGGAGTAGACCGTCCAATTGGGTTCGGTCACTTGACTCGGAAACCACTGGAACGGCTCAGTGTCACGAGAGCAGATGACCGGGCTCTGGCTTGAACTGGCGCACCGTCATCTGTTCTCGTTAGGCGACGGTTCTGTCAGTCGGCTAGCGCCGGTTCCGCGATTTCCAGCCAGCTGGCCGTCTTCAGCAGGTCGGCGTCAAGCTCTGGATAGAGCGGGAAGGCGCGGGTCAGGGCAAGGACGCGGCTTCGCGCTTCGGCGATGACGTCGTCAGAGATGTCGATCTTCGCCTTGCTGGCTTTGCCGGACGACGTCGTCGCCGGTCGCGTGTTGCGAAGAACCAGCCCGATGATCGCGGCGATCTCGCGCATCTCGGTCGTGCCCATGCCGAGCGTCGTCACGGCTGGCGTCCCAAGCCGGAGTCCGCTGGTATACCAGGGACCGTTCGGGTCGAACGGCAGGCTGTTCCGGTTCAACGTGACGCCGGCCAGCCGGAGGGCCGACTCCGCCTGACGGCCATTGAGGCCGAACGACTTCTCCACGTCGATCAGGAGGAGATGATTCTCGGACGTGCCGGTGACGACTGACAGCCCCTCATCGACGCAGCCCGCCGCCAGCGCCGCCGCGTTCTCGACGATCTCCTGAGCGTAGGACGCGAACTCCGGGCGGCTGGCCTCACGGAAGGCGACGGCCTTGGCGGCCATCACCTGGGGAAGTGGTCCGCCCAGGATCGCCGGGCAGCCCTTGTCCACCCAATTGGCGAACTCCTGCTTGCAGAGGACGATGCCGCCCCGAGGCCCCCGAAGAGTCTTGTGCGTCGTTGACGTGACGATGTGGGCGTGGGCGACGGGGTCGAAGTCGCCCGCGAAGACCTTGCCGGCGACCAGCCCCGCGAAGTGAGCCATGTCGACCATGAAGACCGCTCCAATTTCATCGGCGATCTCCCGCATCCGCCGGAAGTTGATCCGGCGGGGATAGGCGCTGTAACCGGCCAGCAGGATCAGCGGCCGGACGTCCAGTGCCTGCGCCCGGACCTGCTCCAGGTCGAGAAGGCCGGTCTCCCGGTCGACCGTATAGGAGTAGGTCTCGAACATCCTGGCCGAGATATTGTGCCGGTAGCCATGCGTGAGGTGACCGCCCGAGTAGTAGTTCAGAGCCAGTAGCCGCTGACCGTTGAGCTCAGCCCGGATCGTTTCCCACTGTTCCGGGGTGGCCTTCGATGGGTCTTCGAGGCCGATGCGCTCAAGAGCCGGTGCCTGGACCCGGGCCGAAAGGACTGCCGAGAAGGCGACGAGGTTGGCATCTGCGCCGGAGTGCGGCTGGACGTAGGCGTGGTCGGCGTTGAAGAGCTCCTTCGCCAGCCGAACCGCTTCGGCCTCGATCAGGTCGACGTTGTCGCAGCCAGCGTAGAAGCGATGGCCTGGGTAGCCCTCGGCGTACTTGTCGCTGAACAGGTTGCCCTGAGCGAGCTGCGTGGCGAGGGAGCTGTAGTTTTCGCTGGCGATCAGCTTGAGGCTGGCCCGCTGATCCTCCAGTTCCCGCACGATCGCGGTCGCGGCGATCGGCGAGGCGGCCGCGACGGTGTCAAGCGAAGCGTAGTAGGCCGTGGCGGCCGTGTTGATCGAGCCGGGCTGGACCGAACTGAGGTAGCGGCCGAGCAGGCCGGGAGCCGTGTCCATGGTACTGATCCTCCGGAGCGGGGATGCGCGGTTTCTGTCTCCATGATGCTACACCGCGATGCCCGGTCGCTGCATCGTGGTTCGGGCGACTCCGACAGACGTGAATCGGCCTTTTCGTCAACCGATAACCCGCGTCTGAAACCGCTCGGATGGCGTTCGTTGGGCGGTCACGATCAGTCGCTCGCTGCTGTCGGTGACGGGATCGAGGTCGTAGGAACCGTAGACCTCGAAGTCGACCCATCCCGCGAACTCCAGCATCAGCAGAAGTTCGGACCGGTGGAGGTAGCGGAGCGTGAAGCCGGTGTTCTCACGGCGCAGGGTGCCGTCAGGGCCGACGATGTCGTACCAGATCGTCGTGGCGATCGTCTGCTCGGATGACGATACCCGGCGATCACTGAACTTCATGACCCTGTTGCCGGTCGGCAGAGCCCACTGCCCGTCCAAGGCAGTCCCAGTCAGCGCCTGAAGGTGCTCGGGCGTCGGGTTGAGGATGTCGACGATCAGTTGACCGCGTGGGTCGCAGGCCAGCCGGGCGGCGGTCAGGACCTGCCGCTGCTCCTCGCTCGTTTCGGCATGGAGGAGGCTGTTCAGCCCGACGATGACCAGACCGAACGGAGCGCCAGTCGCCGTTGACGCCGCGGTCATGTCCGCCTCGACGAGGTGGTATTTTGGGACCGGCTCAAGGCGGGACAGTGCCAGCCGTGCCCGGTCCAGCATCGGGCCCGACCGGTCCAGGCCTGTGACGCGGTGCCCATCAGCCGCGAGTGGGGCCAGGATACGACCACTGCCGCAGGCGAGTTCGAGGACGGGGTCGCCGGTGGCGTAGGCGAACTGCCGATACATCTCGACATCGTCGTCGAACCCGACGTGTTCGAGGTCGTAGAGCTCAGCGATCGTAGCGTACGGGTCCGGGCGAACCTCGCCAAGCGGCCGCTCATCCAAGAGGCGATCCATGCATGTGTCCCATTCGACTGATCAGACGTGATCCGCGGCTCAGGCGGGCCGGTTGTCGTCGCTTCGGGCCTGCTCGATCGCCTCGTCCAGCCGGGAGACGGCGTCCTGCATGGCGTCCTCGATGATCTCGAAACCCTCTCGGACCGCCGTCTCGAACTCGGTCAGCCGCTTGTAGGCGAACATTTCGATCTCTCCGACGTTACGGCGGCGCTCCTCATCGGACCGACGGAGCAACTCCTCGCTTCTCTGCCGCGCCTCATTCAGGATGCCTTCCTCGGATGCCCAGTATTCCCCCCGCTGCTTGGCGGTCGCAAGAATCTTTGCCGCCTCGGACTGGGCGTCGCCGAGGATCCGCTCGCGGTCGCGCACGACCCGCTGTGCCTGACGGATCTCGGATGGCACCGTCTCCATCAGTAGTTCGACGAGATCGAGGAACCGACCCTCGTCGACGAGGATGTTATGCGAGAACGGCACGCGGCGGCTCTCGCTCACCAGGCGTTTCAGCTCATCGATGAGTTCGACGATATCGGCCTGCGCGCCTTCGTACGGCGGGTCGGAAGTGGTCATGCGGGTCCTGATGTCCTCTTGCGGGAAGGTCCAGCCTGCGGTCGTCCGGGCGGGCAGTCCGGATGTCAGATAGCCGGGTCGGGGGCCGTCTCTTGCCGTAACCAATCGAATCGAGCCAGCGCCCGAAGGACGTTGGGCGGAACCAGACCGGAGACGTCGCCGCCCAGACTGGCGACCTCCCGGATCAGACTGGAACTCACGAATGCCTGCGGAGCATTGGTCATCAGGCAGACGACTTCGATTTCTGCCGCGAGGTGATGATTCATGTGAGCGAGTTTGAACTCATACTCGAAATCAGTCACGGCCCGCAGCCCCCGCACGATCACACCTGCCCCCCGCGATCGGGCATACTCGGTCGACAGACCAGTGTACCCCTCGACCCGCGCCCGGGACAGGAGCTCCGGTTGCCGCCTCGCGGCGTCCGACAACGCTTCCGCCACGAGAGCGATCCGCTCGTCGGCGTCGAACATCCGGCCGGGCTTGCTCGCATCCCGGTAGACCGCGACGATGACCTCATCGAACAGGCGTGACGCTCGCCGCACGATGTCGAGGTGGCCGAGCGTCATCGGGTCGAAGGTGCCGGGGTAGATGGCGATTGCCATCTGCATCACTCCTGCGTCAGCGGCTCGTCGTCGAATCCGGTGTCCGGGTCAGTGGTCGGGTCATCAGCCAGCGGCCACTCATAGACCGTGAAGCAACTGTCGCCATGACACCGGCTGCGGACCAGCTCCAGCTGACCGGCGGTGGCCGGCGGTGTCAGCCGCGGCCAGTGCCCCAGAACGACCAGTGTGCCGGATTGTATCAGCGCCGATTCGCCGATCGTTCGAAGGATGTCGACGATGTCGTCGTCGGCGTAGGGCGGGTCCATGAAGATGAGGTCGAAGGGCGTAGCGTTCAGCGCTGATCGGGCAAGGTAGGCGGTGACCGGAGTCTGATGGACAGTGCTGGCGGCGACATAGTCCGTGTGAGCGAGGTTCGCCCGAATCACCGCGACCGCCGCACCCGCCTGCTCGACGAACTCGGCGTGGCTGGCGCCGCGAGACAACGCCTCGATTCCGAGCCCGCCGGTGCCGGCGTAGAGATCGAGGACACGCTCCGTCTCCGACCCGAGTGCGGCCAGCATCGAGAAGACGGCGCTCTTGATTTTGTCGGTCATTGGCCGCGTGGCCTTGCTCGGCGGCCCCTTGAGCCGGAGTCCGCCCCGCTCACCTGCAATGACGCGCATCCAGCCCTCCCAGGGACATCACTGAGTCCACAACTCAGTCAGTGTAGTCCGGTCTCGGCTACTGAAGGTCAGGTTCGCCGTACCGTGCAGCCCGTGTTGGGTTGAAGCTCGTCGGGGACTGGTCGTCATGGTCCATCAGATGCGACCATTCATCATATGAGCAACCACCCTGACTCCCACCCGACTGAACCCAATGGAACGGAGCGTGAGCCACGAGCGACATCGTCGAGCTGGCTGGCTGAGCGCGGCGCCCCAATCGACGCTGATGTGGCACGCCTGCAGCGGGGCGATCTGATCCTGCTCGTTGGCACGACGACCCGCGTCCTCGACGATTGCCGGATCGCGAACGGCGCCGTGATCACCGCGCCATCGCAGTTACCGTCCTACCCAGTCGAAGCTCCCGACGGGATGGTCTGCCGTCCCGGAGAGTCGCTGCCGCTCGTCATTGCCGCCGCAGACGGGCTGGGTCGCAATGAGCGCAACTCCGTGCTGGCCTGGCTGACCAATCGAGCTGCCGGGTTCAACGAGGATGGGTATCTCCGGCGCTCGTACGCGATCCACGGGCGCGTCACCGACCGTCGCCCGGACCGGATGGGGACGGCGATGCTGCTCGGGGCGATCTGCGCCCATCCGGAGCGGGCGAAGCCCGACCCGACCCGGGCAATCGTCCGGCAGCTCGCCGCAGGGCTGGCGCTCGGGCGCGACCGGCGTCAGGCCTCGCCGTCGCCGCTGGTCGACCTGGCAGAGTCGGCTCTGTCGGCGATGGCGCTTCACAGCATGTCAGCCATCCTGCCAGCGGACGAGTGGGAGCGGGCCGCCGTCCGGGAGGACGAGCGACGGGACGGGCTGATGGCGCCGGTCCGGGAGCATATCCTGGCTGGAGCCCGTGTAGATTTGAGACTCTTTGAGAGGCCTGCAGATTCGCGTGAGTTCTCCAGCACTGGGCCGCGCCGGCTCTTTCCAGATGATGGTACTGAGCAGTCGGCGCTGGTGGCATTGAGCTGGGTATCGGGACTGGAGCCAGCCCTTCGAGCCGCGGTCCTCGACAAGTTGACGAAGGAACTGTTCCCGGACGACGCGGACCCTGAGGGCAAAGTCCTCGTCGCGGACCTGTTCTGGCTGGCGATTGCCCTGGAACAGGCCGGTCAGTCGGCACGCGCGGGTGATCTCTTCACGGCGGCACTCGACCTCGCTGACGCAAACGGGCATTTTCCGGAGTGGGTTCGCAGTGCAGGGGCAACCGATACGCCCGCGACGCCTTCGCTCCCCGCGCATCTCTGCTTCGTCCTGGCGGCCGGTATACTCGGGCGGCTGCGCGACCTTCCCCAAAGCGGATACACATCGGCCAGGCGCCGGAGCTGATTCCCACCGACCCATTCCGGGTGGGCACTAACGCGAAGGAGACGTCCGCCGGCCAGATGCGTCATACTTTGTTCACTTCGGCCCGCGGTGGCTCACACCGGCGGGCCGCTTCATGCGCTCGCGCCCTCCGCTCATGCTGGAACGGGCAGCGACGCGGCGCATTCGGCCTCGCTCATGTTCAGGGAGATAATCTGTGGCATTGCAGCTCGTGATCATCGGTCTGCCCAACTCCGGCAAGACCACCGTCTTCAACGCGCTGACGCGGGCCGATGCCCAGACCGGTAACTACGGCGCGTCCGGCGACGAGCCCAACCTGGCGACCGTCAAGGTACCTGACGCCCGGCTCGATCTGTTGACCGAGATGTTCAAGCCCCAGCGCAAGATGCCGGCGGACGTCCAGTACCTCGATGTTGCCGGTGTGGCCAAGGGCATGGCGGAGAAGGGAATGGGCGGCAAGCTGCTCGGCCACCTCTCCCAGGGCGACGCGCTGGTTCATGTCGTTCGGGCCTTCAATGATGAAAACGTCGCGCATCCGGAGCAGAGCGTCAACCCGCTCCGGGACATCGAGACGCTGAACCTCGAACTGATCTTCAGCGACCTCGCCGTGATCGAGAAGCGCCTCGACCGCCTGGTCGGGCAGATCCCGAAGACGAAGGGTCCCGAGCGCGAGCAGTACGAGCGCGAGCAGGTCATCCTCAAGCGGTTCCATGAGGCCCTTGAAGGCGAGACGCCGATCCGGGAGGTCATCAACGAGGTCGATCCGGACGATCTCCGGCTGATTCGCGGCTTCGGGTTTCTGACTCAGAAGCCGCTCCTCGTTCTACTCAATACCGGTGAGGACCAGCTCGGCGCGGTGTCCCGGAAGCTGGTCGCTGACGTGACCGAGCGCTTCGGTCGCCCAGGGCTGGCCGTCGAGGCGATCGCCGGGCAGATCGAGATGGAGATTGGCCGGCTCGACGCCGACGACGCGGCGGTGTTCATGGACGACCTTGGCATCACGGAGTCCGGCCTGAATCGCGTGATCGCCCGCTCGTTCGACCTGCTCGGACTGATCCCGTTCTTCACCGTGGGCCCCGACGAGTGCCGCGCCTGGACGATCCGGCGGGGAGAGACGGCTGTCGAAGCGGCGACTGCGATCCACTCCGACATCGCCCGCGGCTTCATCCGGGGCGAGGTCGTCGGGTACGACGACTTCATCGCCGCCGGATCGATGGCGGAGACGAAGCGACTGGGCACATTCCGTCGCGAGGGCAAGACGTACATCGTTCAGGATGGCGACATCATCAACTTCCTCTTCAACGTCTAGTCACCGCCACCACACCGCCTCCTGCCTCGAAGGGAGACCTCATGACCGATGCGACCGACGATGACGATTCGCTCGAGATCACGCTGCGGCCAGTGGCGGAGGTCGCGGCCCGGCTGATCGCCCTCGCGACGGTCGTTCGCCGGGCGGCCCTCGAGCTGGACCCGAGCGGCGACGCTGAGGGCGAACGATTCGACATCGCCGCCTGGCTGCGGGAAGAGCACGTCACGCCGCTGCTGACGGAGGACGAGCGCCGGCTGGTGGAGACACGGGTGGGTGGTCTGGACCGCGATGTTGCGGAGGATGCCAGCTGGCGAATCGAATCGGTCGCCGTGCTGGCGTGGGCGGCCGGACTGGCCGACGAGTTGCCGTCCTATGAGCTCCCATCGCCACCCGCCGACGTCCTGGCTCTGATCCCCGAGCCGTGGGACAAGGTCCAGCCGTTCCGGGCGGAGATCGAGCTCCGGAGCGAGGAAGAGGTTGCCGCCGCGCGGGAGCAGGCCGAGCTCTGGCAGTGGCGTGGGCAGATTCTGACGGCCGAGGACGGCGAGTCGATGGCCGCGACGCCGGAGATGCGCCAGGTCATTCGGGAAGTCGCCGCCGACTCAGCCCGGGCCGGCCTGTTCGAGCGCTCGATCAGCAACGACTTTCCGGTGGCGGGGCGGCCCTACCGGAATCTGGCCGAGGATGAACGGGCGCTGCTGACCGACCTTGCTTCGGAGCGCCTGCGCGCGCTGAACTGGCTCTGCGGCTTTGGTTCGTCCTGGGACGACGCCCCGACCGACATCGACTAGCTTCATCAGGTGACGTTCGCTGGTCTTTATCTGACGATTTCGCTGGTCAACATCTCACTGCCGAAGGCGGTATCGGCGCGTTCGATGAACCGCCGAATCAGCTCATCGTCCTTGATCCCATCGACCTCGACGCCGCTGCTTGTGTCGACCATCTGCGGTCCCACAATAGAAATTGCTTCGCTAACGTTCTCTGGGGTCAGCCCGCCGGCCAGGGCCAAGGCAAGTTGCAGCTCGGCTGAGACTGCGCCTACAACCTCCCAGTCCGCACGGACGCCCGTGCCTCCGTGGGCCTTCAGATCGTAGCCGTCGATCAGGATCGAAATTGGGGCGACGGCCACCTCTAAGTAGGGCCGCACTCGATCGGCCAGGTCGGACACACGCTCGCCAGGAAGCGGGCGGAATGCCTTGATCGTCGGGAACTCGAGTTCACTCAACAACTCCTGTGGCTCGTCCCCATGGAGTTGGACGAGATCCAGTCCGCCGGCCAGGGCCGCTCGATTGATCTCCGCCGCCGGTGAATCGACGAACACTCCGACGACGAGCACGGCCGGCGAAGCGGCGTGAACAGCGTTGGAGATCTGACGGGCCAGCTCGATGGTTACCTGACGTCGGGCGGGAGCGAAGATCATCCCGATCAGCTCAGCCCCCGCATCGGTCGCGACCAGCGCGTGCTCGACTGTCCGGATACCGCAAATCTTCACACTGCTGGGTCGGATCGACATGTCTCGTATCGCCCTTCCGGAAGGTTTAGATCCCATCTGGCTGACCCGTCCGAAGTGCCCGAATCCCGCCGGCTCGATCGTCGCTCAGGATCAGGCTCTCACCAACGAGAACCGCATTGACACCCACCACGGCGAGTCGATTGACATCGGCTCCGGTGAAGATGCCACTCTCACCGACGATCAGCGTCCCGGCCGGCACTATCGGGGCGAGCCGTTCCGTCGTCGCGAGATCGACCGTAAAGTCGCGCAGATCGCGATTGTTGATCCCGATGATGGTAGCCCCGATCTCTGCCGCTCGCGCCAGTTCCTCGGCGTCGTGGACTTCGACCAGCACGCTCAGACCGAGGTCAAGGGCCGTGGCGAGTAGCCGGGTCAGCGTCGGATCGTCAAGAGCGGCGACGATCAGCAGGATGACATCGGCGCCGTACGCCCGAGCTTCGACAATCTGATACTCGTCGATCATGAAGTCCTTGCGGAGGACCGGCCTGGGTGGTGCCGCGTCCCGGACGACCGACGCGACCAGCTCCAGGTCGGCCAGCGTTCCATGGAACGACGGTCCCTCGGTCAGGACGGAGATCGCCGCCGCGCCGCCCGCGACATAATTGGATGCGATCTCGGCGACATCGACCGTGACCGGGAAGATGCCGCGCGATGGCGAGCCGCGCTTGACCTCGGCGATAATGGACACGCCCGGTCCGCCGATCGCCGCCGCGAGAGATCGCGGGGCCGGCCGATCGCTGGCCCTGCGCTCCAGTTCAGCCAACGAGGTCATGGCTTTGCGGTCGGCGAGGTCGCGGCTGGTCCGTTCGAGGATCCGGTCGAGGACAGTGCCAGTTGCCTTCCAGGTCGGCGATGGAGTGGTTCGTATGGTCATGCGTGCGCCTCTGCGGTCCGCGACTGCAACTCCTGGCTGAGTTCGGCCAGCTGTGAAACTCGGGCCAGTGCGGAACCATCGTCGATGGCCTGACGGGCGAGCGCGATCCCGTCAGCGATCGACACAGTGCGGTCGGCCGCGTAAATCGCGGCCCCCGCGTTCATCAGGACGACATCGCGTCGCGGTCCCTTTGCCCCCGAGAGCACGTCTCGGGCGATCCCGACGTTGTCCCCAACGCCACCGCCAAGCAGGTCGCCCGGCTTACCGCGAGTTAGTCCGAAGTCTTCCGGCGTCACCCTATAGGTCCGAATCTCACCATCACGGGCGTCGTAGTCCGTCACGTCGGTTGCGCCCGCGATACCGATTTCGTCCAATCCCTCATCGGCGCGGACCAGGACTGCGTGCTGGCAACCAAGCGTTCGCAGCGCCTCCGCCAGCTTGACCGAGATGCCCTCCTGCCCGACGCCGATCAACTGATGGCGCGCGCCAGCCGGGTTGGTCAGTGGGCCAAGGATGTTGAAGATCGTCCGGATGCCGATCTCCCGACGGGTCGGACCGACGTAACGCATTGCTGGATGAAAGGCGGGAGCGTACATGAAACCGATCCCGATCCGGGCGATGCAGGTCGCGACCTGGTCGGGGGTCAGTTCGACCGCGACTCCAAGCCCTTCGAGCAGATCGGCGGAGCCGCACTGGCTGGTCATCGCCCGGTTGCCATGCTTCGCGATGCTCACCCCGGCGGCGGCGATCACGAAGGAGGCGGTCGTCGAGATGTTGAAGGAGCCGGACTTGTCGCCCCCGGTGCCGCAGGTGTCCACGACGTGGCTCAGGCCGTCGGGCAGCGTGACACGAATCGCGTGCTCCCGCATCGCCGTCGCGAAGCCAGCGATCTCCTCAACGGTCTCTCCACGGAGCCGCAGCGCCGTCACGAGGGCCGCGATCTGGCCGCCGCTGGCCTGACCGGCCATGATCTCGTCCATGACCGCGGTCGCCTGTGCGCGACTGAGGGTGTGGCCATCGACCACGTGAGAGATTGCCTCCCGGATATCGATGGTTTCGGTCGAAGGGTTGGCCGTTGCCAGAGAGGTCATCGTCCCGACCCCCGCGTTGAAGAGGAGGTACAGCGGTGCCTGTACGACGTGCCTGATCGTGACGTGACCAACGGCTCCCCGTTCTGAGCATGAGCGCCGCAGCGCGAAATGAGCCAGGGCGGGGTCAGGGACGCGGACTGCCCCGTCGCCCGGGCGGTTTCCCGGCAGGTCGCTCGACTGCGTGGCTCACAGGCGTTGGCGGTATCGGCTCCCCCTCTCCATCCGGTCCGCGCAAAGTCGCCCGCAGGCGACGGAGCCGGAGCGAGATGGGGAAGGGGGTCGGGGGGTGGGGCAGGTCGCTCGCCAACGACAAGACGCAGGAGAACCGTTCTAGTAGCCAAGTGGGACACGCTCCACCTCCGTTCCGGCCGTTACAAGGTCCCGATTGCTCCCGGCGAGGAAGTTGGCGAGCAGCGCCTTGCCGGGTTTGGTCATGATCGACTCGGGGTGGAACTGAACGCCCTCGATATCCAGCTCGACGTGGCGGAAACCCATCACGATGCCATCGGGCGTCTCCGCGGTGACTTCGAGGACGGACGGCAGCGTCGCTCGATCGACGACGAGCGAGTGATACCGGATCGCCTCGAACGGTGTTGGCAGATCCCGGAAGACGCCCTGGCCGCGGTGCTGGACCATCGAGGTCTTGCCGTGCATCAGGCTCGGCGCCTGGACGACATCGCCCCCGAACGCGGCGCCGATCGCCTGGTGGCCCAGGCAAACACCCAGGATTGGAACCCGGCCCGCCAATGCCACGATCAACGGCACCGAGATGCCAGCTTCCTTCGGCGTTTTTGGTCCAGGCGAGAGAACGATTTTCTCGATCTCGCCGCTTGCGACGCGAGCTTCGACGGCCTCGACCGTCGTCTGGTCGTTGCGGACGACCTCGACCTCAGCGCCGAGCTCCCGCAGGTACTGGTAGAGGTTGAACGTGAACGAGTCGTAATTGTCGAGCAGGAAGATCATTGGAGAGTCCTTTCGGATCGTAACGCGATGGTGGTGCGGTCCTTAGACGGCGCGGTCGGAGGCTTCCAGCGATTCGGCAAGTTCGATCGCCCGTTGAAGCGCCCGCATCTTGTGGTATGTCTCGGCGTACTCGGACTCGGGCACGGAGTCGGAGACGAGGCCGCCACCGGCCTGGAGCGAGGCGACGCCGTCGCGGAAGACAAGTGTCCGGAGCGTGATCGCCGTGTCCAGACCGCCGGCAAAATCGAAGTACCCAAGAGCGCCGGCGTAGGGTCCGCGTCGGTCCTTCTCGAGCTCGGCAATGATCTCCATCGCCCGGACCTTCGGTGCCCCGGAGACCGTCCCGGCCGGGAAGCAGGACCGGAGCGCATCCAGCCCTGTTCTGCCCTCGTCCAGCTCACCCTCGACGTGACTGACGAGGTGCATCACCTGCGAGTAGCGCTCGATTTCCATCAACTGCGGCACCCGGACCGTTCCGGGTCTGGCGATTCGGCCGACATCGTTGCGGCCGAGGTCGACCAGCATGATGTGCTCGGCCCGCTCCTTCTCGTCGGTCGCCAGCGAGACGGCGAGCGCCTCATCCTCCTCCGGTGTTGCCCCTCGCGGTCGGGTGCCGGCGATCGGATGGTTGGTGATCGTGTTGCCCTCGAGCCGAACGAGGAGTTCCGGGGAAGCGCCAACGACCTGGTGGTCCCCGAAGTTGACATAGAACAGATACGGCGCCGGGTTGATGCTGCGGAGGGCACGGTAGATCGTGAGTGGATGGACCGGGGTTGGGATGTCGACGCGCTGCGAGAGGACGACCTGGATGATGTCGCCAGCCGTGATGTACTCCTTGGCCCGCTCGACGATCGCCCGGTAGCGCTCCGGCGTGATGTTCGCCTGCATCCGGTCCGCGACCGGGGAGTCAACTGGAGCACTTCCCTGCGGCAGCGAGGGGGTCGGTGCGTCGAGCCGGGCGAGCGTGTCGTCCAGGCGGGCGGCGGCTTCGGCGTAGGCATCCTCGACGGACTGACCGTCGAGATGGATCTGGGCGATCGCGCGAACCGTCCGGTCGAGATTGTCGAAGACGACGAGGTCGTCGGTGAGCAGGTAGTTTCCGTCCGGCAGGTCGAGGCCCTTGCCGCTTGCCAGCCCAACCCTGGGCTCGAACGACCGGACCGCCTCATAGCTCAGATAGCCGACCAGACCGCCGCAGAATCTCAGACCGCCGGCGCGTGGTGTCGCCCGGTACTCGTCGATCAACTCCTGGATCGCCAGCAGGGGATCGGCGTAGGATCGCGTGGTCGTTGCACCGTCACGGGTGATCCTGAGGGTGCCCTGATCAAGCGTGATGCGAGCGGTCGGGCGGCCACCGATGAAGGAGTAGCGGGCAAGCCGGGTGCCACCTTCGATGCTCTCGAGGATGAATCCCTCGCCGTCACCGGCAAGCTTCAGGTAGGCCGAGACGGGAGTTTCCATATCGGCCATCCGCTCGACGGTGAGCGGGATCGTGCGAAGCGCTGGTCCGCCAGTCGTGACGAGTGATCGGACCTCGTCCAGCGTTGGCGCCAGAATGCCGAGACGTCGATGGCTCGGTCGCGGGGCGGGAGGGGTCAGGGTCGGGTCGATCGTCGAGGCAGGCATTGAGTCATCTCCAGGCGGGTCGGGAGTGCTGGCGCCTCCGAAAAACAAAACATCTCCATCCCTGAACCAGGGACGGAGATGTGCCAGCACATCCCGCGGTGCCACCCTGCTTGGAGCGTCTGTCTGCTCCCGCCTCGACACGCACGGACGACCACCCGACAGATAGGACGGGAGCCATCGATACGCCGCTCCCGGTAACGAGGGAGTTGTCGTTGCCGCCTACTGGGCGCTCTGGCTGAGCGGCCGTTGGGGGCAAGGCTCTCGGAGCCATTCAGCTCGCCAGTGGGTTCCGGGCTCTCACCGCCCCCGAATCGCTTATTTCCACGCCGCGATGCCTACTCGTTCCGATCAGTGCCACGTTGTTCCATTACCGGTGATCGTAGGTCCGCGTGGAACCGTCTGTCAAGCGGGCGATCGCGGCGATCTCGTGACCGGTTCGCCAGGGGTGCCTCGAACGCGGCATGATGGCCCGAGCAATTCCGGCTCATCGAGACACTGGAGTGAGGCAGCGGGTGACGACGTACTGGACGGTGATCGCGCTCGTCATCGGAGCGGCGCTGCTTGTGGTGCTGGCGTTCTGGCACCGTATGGCGCCGGACGGGTCGCGGCTGCCGCCAAGATGGGTGGCGCTGGGAACGTCCTTCACTGCGAAACCGGGCATGAGATCCTGGGTTGGCGCGATCGATGTTGGCCCGGACACCGAAGGCATCGATCTGACCATGGCCGGCGCGACGGTGTCCGACGTGGCCGCCGGTCAGTTGGGACCAGCGTTGGCAGCGCGACCGTCCATCGCGGTGATCTGGCTCGGGGCGAGCGACCTATTGTTTGGGACGCCGCTGACGACATTCCTCCGCGATCTGTCTTCCGTCATTGGACGTCTCCAGCAACAGGGCTGCCGGGTGCTGCTGCTCGGACTGCCTGAGATGATGAGCGAGCCGTCGGCTTCCGGTCGACGGCGCCGGAATCCGCTTGATCGAGCGATCACCGGTATGCGAGCCGGACTTCGGGAGACGGCGCGGTTGACCGGGGCAACACTTGTCGAGGACCCCGCGGCGGGCGGGCCCGGAAGCGTGACGAAGGCGCTTCAAGTCAGCGGACCGGTGGTCTGGCTGGACTCATCGGTGTTGGAAGCGGTCGGTCTTGCTGTATCGCCAGTGCTCGTTCAGGCATTGCGGGACGGGCAGACCGGAGAAGGTTCGATCGCGGACTGGGACGAACCCGCTGACCCGGTTCAGCGCCGTCGTCTCGGCTTGCCACCGGTACGCTGACTGGCGCCATCGAGATCTCGCCCTCTCGTATGATGCTTTCGGTTGCTAGGATGAGTGAGTTCGTTCGTTCCACGAACAGGTTTTACTCATCAGACGAAACGTCCAACACGGGAGCCCACCACATGGAAAGCCGCGCCTTCGATTTTCTTCGGAACCTGCTCGACGCTCCCGGGCCGTCCGGCTACGAACGGGCGCCGTCGCGAATCTGGCGAGCCGAAGCGGAGTCGTTCGCTGATGAGGTCACGCTCGACGTGATCGGCAACTCCTACGCCCGGCTCCGGCGAGAGGGCGCCCCGGTCGTCGTCGTCGAGGGGCATATCGACGAGATCGGATTCATCGTCACGTATATCGACGACGACGGTTTTCTCTGGTTCGAGCCGATCGGCGGCTGGGATGTCATGGTCGTGGTCGGTCAGCGGATCCGGATCGCCGGTCGCGACGGTGATGTCCTGGGCGTGATCGGCCGGAAGGCCGCCCACCTGCTCAAGCGGGATGGCAACAAGCCAATCGAGATCAAGGATCTGTGGATCGATATTGGTGCCAGCAACCGAACCCAGGCGAACGAGCGGGTAGAGGTCGGTGATGCCGCGGTGGTTGACGCTGGTTTCATCCAGCTGAGCGACGACCTCGTGGTCTCACGCAGCCTCGACAACCGGGTCGGCGCCTTCGTCGCCCTCGAGACCCTCCGACTCCTTACGGAGGACCGGCCAGCGGTCGAGGTCGTCGCACTGGCGGCGGTGCAGGAGGAGATCACGTTTGCTGGAGCGATGGTCGCAACGGTTCGGCTGGCACCGATGGTCGCGATCGCGCTCGACGTGACGCACGCGACCGATTATCCCGGGGCCAACAAGCGCTCCGACAGCGAGGTGAAGCTCGGCGGGGGGCCAGTCCTGACCCGCGGCGCGTCGATCAACCCGATCGTCTACGACGGCCTCCGGGCAGCCGCCAACCGGCTCGGTCTGGATAGCCCGACCCAGGCGGCGGCGCGCTCCAGCGGGACCGACGCCGACGTGATGATCCGCAGCGGTGCTGGCACCGCGACCGGGCTGGTCTCCCTGCCGAACCGGTACATGCACTCGCCGAACGAGATGGTCAGCCTCGCCGATCTGACGAACGCCGCCCGGCTAATCGCCGAATTCATCCGAACGATTTCCGCGGAGAGTGATTTCCGCCCGGTTTAGCCGGATCCCTGGATCATCAACTCGAATGATGTCAGTCGGTATCCAGCTCCTCTCGCTCGGCAAGGGCGGTTTCGGCCTTTTTGCCAACCTTCGAGACGGTGGCGGGTGGGCGAACCCAGTCTTCGGGGTCAGGCTGACAGCGGGGGCAGTAGTAGGTGCCACGGCCGCCGACGCGGGTCTTGACGATCGGTGTGCCGCAAACCGGGCACGGTTCGCCCTGGCTCGCGTGGACTTGGGGAAAGCCGTCGATCGGGTACGCCTTGTTGTGGATGATCTTCGCGCCACCCTGCTCGATGCCATGGTCGAGCGCCCACGGGATCGTCCGGACGAGCGCCTCGATCTGCTCCCGCGTCACCTCGTTGCTCGGCAGGGCGGGGTGAACACTCGCCGCGAAAAGTGCCTCGTCGACGTAGATGTTGCCGAGCCCGGCGATCACCCTCTGATCGAGCAGCGTCGCCTTGATCGGGATCGTCCGGCGGGCGAACCGAGCGGCGAGGGCATCAGCGTCAAGAGGTTCGGCACCGGTGCCTTCCGGGCCAAACCCAAAGCTCGCGACGACAGCGTCGATCTCCTCGCTTGGCATCAGCCGCAGCCAGCCGAACTGTCGGATATCGCTGTAGTAGGCGATGGTGCCGTCGTCGAAGTGAAGCGTCAGATGGGTCGTCTTGTGCGGGTACTCGCTCTGAGGCTTCGGGACCGGATGACCCGCGGAGACCCGGTCACCGGCGGGGGAGACGACCGCAAGCTGTCCCGACAGTTTGAAATGGATCAGGAGGCTGAGGTCGTCGCTGAAGTCGATCGTCAGCACCTTGGCCCGGCGGCGTGCCCCAAGAAGGGTGCGGCCGACCAGCGGTTCGAGCGTCGGGATTGGTGAATCCCGCAGCAGTTTTGGCAGCGTCAGGTCCAGATCGACCAGGGTTCGACCGACGAGGCTCTCGGAGACGATGCGTCGAACGGTCTCGACCTCGGGAAGTTCCGGCACCCATGCCTCCGCGGTTCATTCGTCCCATTGATCAGGCGTCGGCAATGTCGACGAAACCGGTCGAGCGCATCCAGCGGGCGGCTTCTTTCGACGCCCTTACCGCCTCATCCTCATCCCGGCAGGCCCGGATGACGCGCGCCATGAAGTCCCAGGCGGCGTTGCGGGCGCTCAGATGTCGCGCCTCGTAGATGTTCTGCCGGGGGCCAAGCAGCCGGCTCGCGACGGTGTACTGAATGTGCCACTTGTCGCCCGACCGCATCAGAACGATCTCGGATCGTCCCTGGCGCCAGACGTAGGCGTCCGGCTTGATCTGCTGTGCGGCCATGGGCAGTCCTTGGAGGTCGGCAGGATGAGCCGGGGCGGGAAGGCGAACGGGATCGAACATCGGGTCAGTCTAGCGCACGGCAAGATCGTCACCGCCGCAGACTATCGCTGCGGTTTGCCTTTCCGGGCGAAGGCTAGCGCCGTTGCGATCCGCTCGGTGATCGGTGGGTGGGACGACATCAGGTGGACCCGCCAGGATGGAGGGTCCGGGTCGATCAGGTTCCGGCGTCCGAGCCGGGCCATCGCGCGGGCGTAGACCTCACCATCTCCGGTCAGTTCCATCGCAAACTGGTCGGTCCGCCGCTCGATCGTGCGGGAGATGAGCGCCGAAGCGGGTGCTATCGCCAGCCCGACAGTGCCAGCAAGCAGCGTCAGGACATCGAGGGCCGCGACCTGCCGCGTGTTCTCGATACCAGTCCAGCGGGCCGTTTTGCTCAGGACCACCGGGCTGAGCCGGTTGGTCACGGCACCGATCGCGGCGATCGACACGGCGCCAATTGCGGAAAGCGTCCAGATGTCCCGGTTGACCTGGTGACCGAGCTCGTGGGCGATCACGCCGGCGATCTCTTCCGGTTCGAACGTCGAGATGAGAGTGTCACCGACGATGATCCGGCGGGTGCTCCCAAGGCCGGTAAACATGGCGTTGGCGCGCTCGGTCTGGCGGCTCATGTCCAACTGGTAGACCGCGGCCACGGTGACGCCGGCACGTTCCCCAAGCTGCTTGAGGCGTTCGACGAGATCTCGGTCGGCGAGGGGCGTGAACCGGTTGAACCGAGGCATGATCACCGTTGGGAAGAGCGTCCCGAGCAGCAGCGTCGCCGGGACGGCCGCTCCTGTGAGAAGCAGCCACCAGTCATCTGGCCGGCGCCGGATCAGCAGGTGCATTCCGGTGAACGCCGCCGTAGAGAAGCCGCTCCCGAGGGCGAACCCGAGCAGACGTTGGCGCAGCCAGTCTGTGTCCGGTTGCTGGCTAAGGCCAAACGTCCGCTCGATCCGGTGGCCCCCGAAGTAGGACGACGGCAGGTAGAGCAGGAAGTTGGCGGTCGTCACGGTCAGGCCATAGGCGGGGGCGACGAGCGCCTCGTTCGGCAGGCGAGACCGGAGCGCTCGCTCCAGGGCATCCGCGCCGCCCGAGCCAACGAACAGCGCGGTTCGGCCCAGACTGATGACCAGATTGAGACGACCGATGTGGCGCCGGACGCGGTGATACCGTCGAGCGCGCTCGCGCTCACGTTCGTTCGTCCAGAGGAGCGCATCGACCTCGGCCGGATCCACACCGGACAGTTCGACAGACGTTGCCGCGCTCGAGATCCGATCGACCATGCGAACCTCCTCAGGCCATATTCCCAGGTTCAGCCGTGACGTACCCCATCAACGATTACTCCTCGTCCGAGCTTGATCCATCGATGAATCGGACGAACCGGCCCTGATCATCCCGCTCGACTCGTCGCTGTCCCGTTACCGCCACTACCTGGAGCGGCCCATAAATGTGCGGAAAGACTGAGTCTGGATCCTCGAACCGGACCTCGGACGTGATCAGGCTCGGGTCAAGCGAAAGGGCGAGGAAGGGTCGGCTGTCCCCGGTGTAGAACATGTTCGCGACCGCCAGCATCCGTCCGTCTGCAATGGTGCAATGGATGAAGCCATCGGTCCCGTATGCCTCTGGCAGGTAGGTCTCGTTGGTTCGCTGCTGCTCCCAGACGGGGGTAGGAACGAGATGAATCCAGGTGGTGCCATGATGAGTCATGTGGTGACTCCTCAGTCGTTGCAATTACAGACCGCTCATCCGAATAACTTCAAGGCCGCGCTGCTCCAGCTCGGTCACGTATCGGTTGATCCCGATCATGTCACTGGAGATGTGACCACTGACCACGACGCTCTTGCCAGCCTGATGGAGCGCGCGAAGCTGATCGGCGTCCGGTGGTGCGATATGGATGTAGACCACCGTCCCGACTCCGGCGTCCCACATCGCCCTGGCCGCAGCGAACCCACCGTTGGTGCCGGCTCCATGAAAGACGAAGACGCTGCCAGAGGGCGACGAATCATCACCGACCGCGATCTTGATATCGGTCCGGGCGTCCCGCAGTTCAGGGATCGTCGCCAGCCCATCGACGACGTCACGCACGAGTGGTTCCCGGTTCAGGTAAATCGTCGCCAGGTGGTCCTCGACGGCGGTTGTCATGATGCGGCGCCCGTACTCATCCAGGGGCAGGTGGACGTTCAGGAAGGGCATCTCGAGCAGTCGGGCGATCGACGGGACATGGTCGTAGTTCCGGGTCTGTGCGGTCAGTTCAGCGGCCCGGATCTTCGGCCGAATCGTCTCCTCGGCGACCTCGGCCGGGACGCCGGCGTTGATGAGGAATTCGATCTGGGTGGTCAGCACCCACGGGTAGTGGAGATGGGCGTTGCCGCCGGCTGGGTGGTGGGCGATGACGCCGTCCATCCCGAGCTGCCGAGCGAGGAGCAGCTCCGCGCCGGCGATGTCGATGCCCATCATCACGCGCTTGAGACCGGTCCCCTCGACGTAGATGTCGCTGTCGCCCGGCAACTCATCCATCCCGACCAAATCGAGGGCAACACGCGCGAGATCGGTCGTACTGAGTTCGCTCAACTGGAAGCTCCTGTCCGCCCCTGGGCGGGTGACTCGACAGCATGTAAGGCTGCCCATATAGTCAGATCCATGCAGACCTGTCCACTTTCGTGGTTCGACCGATGATAACTAACCTCAATGTCCTTGATCCTCGCGGTCCACTCGCGGCCACTGGGGGCTGCGCCGCAAAGATGGGGCCGGGAACGTTGTCGACTATGCTCACACTGAGCGGTTTGACCGATCCGAAGCCACCTTATCGCGTCACAACTTCCCCCCCGGCCGACGTTTTGATCGGTCTCCAGACCGGCGACGACGCGGCGGTCGTCAAACTGTCCGCCGAACTCGCCATTGTCCAGACGGTCGATTTCTTCACTCCGGTGGTGAACGACCCGGAGACGTTCGGAGCGATCGCCGCGGCCAATGCCATGAGCGACGTCTTCGCGATGGGCGGCGAGGTGATGACGGCCCTCACCATCCTTGCCGTACCTGAGGAGATGGAACCCGCGGTCTCGGCCGCCATCCTCAGGGGGGCGGCTGCAAAGGTCCGAGAGGCCGGCGGCGTGATCGTAGGCGGTCATACCATCCTTGATCCGCAGGTCAAGTTCGGTTTGGCGGTCACCGGCCGGGTGCATCCGAATCAGTTCTGGGCGCGCTCCACAGCCCGGCCCGGTGATGTCCTGTTCCTGACGAAGCCCCTGGGGACGGCCCTTGTGCGGACCGCGGATCGAGCGGGGACGGCCTCGTCGGACCACGTTGCGGCAGCGGTCGCCTCGATGCTGCGCCTCAACCGACGCGCCAGCCAGCTCGCGGGACGATTCCGTCCGGACGCCGTGACAGACGTGACCGGTTTTGGTTTGCTTGGGCATCTCGCAGAGATGGTCCACCGGAGCGGAGTCGGCGCTACGATCGATGCGAAGTCGGTGCCTGTCCTTGACGGCGCGCGCGATGCGGCTCGCAACGGACATCTCTGTGGCGGACTGGTCCGGAATCGCGACTACTGGCTCGGGGATGACGGATGCGAGCGTGTGGTGGTCGCCTTCGACAACACGGAGGGGGACGACGTGAATACATTCCTATGGGACCCGCAGACCTCCGGAGGGCTCCTGTTCGCGATTGATCAAGGACGTGCCAACGAGTTCGCGTCGGTATTCAGGGAGGCCCACGAGCCGCTGTGGCGGGTTGGACAGGTGAAGAACGAGTCCGGGATCTGGGTGACAGGATGACCGACGGCACGATAAGCGTGATCGATCCGGACGACCTCCCGGAGTTCGTCACCCATGACTACGGATTACCGAGAACTCGGGCTGGGTGGCGGGCGCTGCTTGAGGACCTCGATGTCCGCCCAAGCAAGGGCCTCGGCCAGAACTTCCTCTTCGAGCGCGGGGTAGTCGATCGAATCGCGCGACTCGCCGGAGTCTCGCGGGATGACCACATCCTGGAGATAGGCCCGGGCCTAGGCATCCTGACCGAGTCGCTGATGGGCCACGCCGGCGAGGTCACCGTCGTTGAGTACGACCACCGGCTGGCCAGGCACCTCCGGGCGACGTTCGGTCTTCATGAAGGGTTCCGGCTGATCGAAGCCGACGCCCTGAACATCTCGACGGCAGAACTCTTTCCGGATGATGGCCCGTTCAGCGTTGTCGCGAACCTGCCGTACAACATCGCGTCAGGCGTCATCCGACACCTGCTCGACCAGTCCCGCCGGCCAGAGCGTCTCGTGTTGATGGTCCAGCGTGAGGTCGCGGAGCGGATCGTGGCGTCGCCGGGCGACTTGACCGTTCTTGGCGTGGCGACCCAGTTCTACGCTGACGCCCGGATCCTGTTCGATGTCGCTCCGACCGTGTTCGTCCCACCACCGACCGTGACTTCCTCGGTTCTCCGGCTGGACGTCAAGCCTGAGTTGCCATTGCCCGAGGACGAAATCCCCGGATTCATGCGGATCGTCCGGGCAGGCTTTGGCCAGAAGCGCAAGCAGGTCGCCAACTCGATCGCGGCCCGGTTCGGGCTCCCGAAGGTCGAGGTCGAGGTGTGGCTGCGTGAGGCGGGGATCGACCCGGATCGCCGGGCCCAGACGCTGACGATCGACGAGTGGGTCGCGGTCCGACGGATCGCGCCGCCGTTGCCCGATCTCGACACGTCCCAGACGTGTCGCCGAGCTCGCGGTCATGCGGTAGCCGTGGAAGACTGATGTCGAACGAGCTTGTCAGCGTGTCGGCGATCGTTCCAGCCAAGCTCAACCTCGGCCTGGCAATCGTCGGTCGACGAGACGACGGGTTCCATGAACTCGTCACGATCATGCAGACGATCGCGCTCTGCGACCGTCTCTTGCTGACCCAGCGACCTCGTACCGCAACGGGGTTTCAGGTCGCGCTCGTGGATCTCTCATCTGGGGCAAGTGGTGTCTCCATCGACGACCCAAAACTGAATACGAACGACAACCTGGCAGTTCAAGCCGCCACCGCGACCCTCTACAGGCTGGGCGCCGCGGGAACCTTTCAGGTCGGTCTGGAAAAGGGCATTCCATCGGCAAGTGGAATGGGCGGTGCAAGCGCCGACGCCGCTGCGGCCATCCTCCTAACTGAGCGTCTCGTGGATCGCTCTCTCGCAGCCAATGACCGGCTCCAGGTCGCCGCCGATCTGGGGAGCGACGTTCCGTTCTTCCTGACCGGTGGGACCGCTCTCGTCACTGGCCGGGGAGAGCATGTCGAGGCGCTTCCTCCCGTCAGTCCGACCAGCTTTATCGTGGTGTTCCCCCAGCTCGACCAGGAGATTCCGCGCAAAACTGCCCGGCTATTTGGGGCGCTCTCGCTGGATGACTTCAGCGATGGCGAGCTGGTCAGGACGCAAGCAAGCCGTGTTGTGGCGGGGCGACCTATCAGCCCTGAGCTGCTCGGAAACGGTTTTGACCGAGCGCTGATGAGCCTCGCTCCTGAACTGGTCGACCTGCGTGAACAGATCACCGGCGTCACCGGACGACCTGTCGCGCTCTCCGGCGCTGGCCCGACTCATTACGTCCTGGAGCCGGACTCCGAACGCGCTGAGGCGATCGCCGCGACATTGCGGGACCGCCTTGGCGACCGGGCGAGCGTGTTCGTGTGCCGACCGTGGGACGGACCGCCGCTCATCCAGTCCGTCCCGACGCGACCTACTTGACGCCGGAGACGACCGCGCCCTGAATATAGGACCGCTGCGTGAAGAAGAAGATCAGGAGGACCGGAATCAGACTCAGGACCGTCTGGGCCATGATGCCCTGGTAGTCCGTGGTAAAACGTGAATTCAGCAGAGCGAGTCCTCGGGCCAGCGTGAACGCCTCGGTCCGATTTAGATAGATCAGTGGGCCGAGGTAATCGTTCCAGTTCCAGGTGAACGCGTAGATCGCCACGACCCCGAGGGCCGGACCTGCCTGAGGGAGGACGATCCGCCAGAAGATCTGGACCCAGCCGGCTCCGTCGATCCGGGCCGCGTCGTCATAGTCGAGCGGGATCGTCATCATGTACTGACGGATCAGGAAGATCGCGAACGCCCCGGCGTAGTTGCCCGCGAAGAAGGCTGGCAGCGTGAGCGGGATTGGTGTGTTGAAGAACGAGATCTGGGTGCCGAACAGATCGGTCAGGTTCTGGCCCAGCCGCGTCCAGCCGACATAGATCGGGATGATCGTGACCTGTTCAGGCAGCATCATCGTCGCGAGCACGACGATGAACAGCACGTTCCGGCCGGGGAAGCGCATCCGGGCGAACGCGAACCCCGCGAGCGTTGCCGAGAACAGCAGACCAACGATGTTGAGCAGCGTGATGACGACCGTGTTGAAGTAGAACCGATCGAACGGCAGGTCGCCGAACGGCCGGGTGTAGGCGTCGGTCGTGAACGGAGTCGGGATGAACGTCGGCGAAGAGTCGAAGAGTTGACCATCGGTCTTGAAGGATGTCACGAGCATCCAGATCAGCGGTGCTGCGAAGATCAGCGCGCCGACGACGACGATCGAATGCAGCAGGACTTTGCCGGTTCGGGCCCTCAGAACAGGGTCGAACCGGAACTGAGGATCGACGGCGTCAATCCGTTCGTACGGGCGATGATCGCGGGATCCGGAGATTATCGAGGCCCGCGTGACCGGGTTGACCGGGTTGACCGGGGTTGGCTGGGTCCTCATTTCCGCAGCGCTCCTTCGTAATGGACCCAGGTGTTGGAACTCCGTACCAGAATCAGGGTGAACAGCATGATGATCGCGAACAGGGCCCAGGCGATCGCTGACGCGTAGCCGAAGTTGAAGGTTCGGAATGCCTCGCGGTAGAGGTAATAGACCATGGTCAGCGTGGCATTGTTCGGGCCGCCCTCGGTGATGACCGAGACGGTCGTGAAGACCTGAAAGGCCGCGATGATGTTGATCACCACGTTGAAGAAGATCGTCGGGGTCAGTAGTGGCAGCGTCACCGTGAAGAACGCCCGTAGAGGCCCGGCTCCATCGACCCGGGCGGCCTCCTTGACGTCCGACGGGATGCTCTGCAGTCCGGCCAGGTAGAGCAGCATGTTGCTGCCGGTGCCCCAGAGCGCGATCAGGATCAGGCCGGGGAGCGCCCAGTCCGACGACGAGAACCAGCGCAGGGAGCCGACCCCGAAGACGGAGAGGAACTGGTTCATCAACCCGTTACTGCTCGGGTTCAGCACCCAGTTCCAGACCACCGCGACTGAGACCCCTGAAACGACGGCGGGCAGATAGTAGACCGTTCGCCAGACGCCACTGAGCACGAGTTGGTTGTTCAGCAGCATCGCGATGCCGAGAGCCAGCACTGTCCCGACCGGCACCACGATCGCCGTGTACGTGCCGGTGATACGCAGGGCTTTCCAGAACGTCGGGTTGTCGAGCAATGCTCGGTAGTTGTCGAGGCCGACGTACACATTCGTCGTCAGCAGATTGGTCTCGAAGAACGACAGCCGGAGCGAATAGACCATGGCGCCGATGGTCAGGACGAGAAAGCCGACCAGCCAGGGCGACAGGAACAGGTAGGCGATCAGCGCCTCCTTGCGGCGGCTCGTCAGCCAGGGAAGAGCTGGTTTGGTAATCGTCGATTCATCGATCGCCGGGTGGGCTGAACTGACCGCGTTGAGGGCGGGCAAAGAGGCCATGTGCATTCTCCTGACGGGAAACAGCGAGGGTCCCACTGTGACGCCAGTGAGACCCTCGGACCGATCGGGCAGAGTTAGCTGCTCTGCTGTTCGGCGGTGACGTCGGCGGCGATGCCGGCCAGGTAGCTGGGCTCCTCTTCACCCGTCAGCAGGACGGCGTCGAGACCGGCCGAGATGGTGATCTGGGCCTGGATGTCCCGGGAGAACAGCGCCCGGTTCCGCGGGTAGCCTAGGTCCATCGCCGTGCGAGCCATCTCGAGGTTGGCATCGGCCAGTTCCGGGTAGGCGGTCGTGCAGACCTCGATCCAGCTATCCAGGAGCGAGTACCGGCAAGGAAGATAGCCGGTGATCTTCGTGCTCTCGAGCTGGAACTGGGGTCCGGACAGGAACTTGACCAGTTCCCAGGCCGCTTCCTGGTTCGGCGTTCCCGCCCAGATTGCAAACCCATCGGCGGTGCCCAGGACGTGGCGACCGGCCGGCCCGGCCGGAACCGGAGCGAATCCCCATCGGAACGTGCTTCCGGTGGCGCGGACCTGCTCGGCGATCGCGAACGGGTAGAAGCCGTCCTCGACCATCGCGAGCCGTCCCTGCCCGAACGCGTTGGTCGTGTTTGCCACCCCACCGGTCCCGCCGCTGAAGAGCAAACCGAACTCGGCGTTGGTGCCGTCGACGAATGTGCGGTCGTAGATCCACTGGGTGGCCGCCATCGCCTGCTCGGAATCGAAGACCGCGACGGTATTGTCGGCCGGGTCGACCAGGGCCCCGCCAAAGGCCGTCAGCTTGTACGACCAGCGATCGAGGCCATATCCGGGGAAGAACATGCCCCAGCGCTGAACGTTCTCGCCCTCCCGGAGGGTCAGCAACTGAGCTACTTCGGCGTAGCGGGCGTGGTCCCAAGTGTCGTCCGGCGGCGTAATGCCGTTCTGCTCAAAGAGGTCCTTGTTGTACCAGATCGCCATCAGGTTCACGTACTTTGGGAGTCCGAAGCGCACTCCGCTCGGCAGAACGAAGTCCGCCCACTGCCACTCGAAGTAGTCGGAGATGGCCTCCGGGATGAAGTCGCGAGCGACCAGCGGCGAGATGTCGAGGACTTGCTCGACGTCGGCGTAGCGGGCAACGTCGTCACGCCAGGTGTCGAAGACATCCGGGGCGTTGCCGCCGATCATCGAAGTCACGAGCTGCTCGTCCCGGTTCTCGGGCTGCGGCTCGACGGTAACCTTGATATTGGGATACAGGGGCGCGAAGTACTGGTCGATGATCGCCTGGGTCTGCTGAATCTCCGAGGCAGCCGAACTCACCAGTTGATAGCGAAGCTCACCCGACGCGGCCGTGTTCATCGCTGGGGTTGCGACCGGGGCAAGGGTTGCGCCGGGAGTGGACTGGGCAGAGGCTTCCCCATGCTGTCGTGCCGCCAGGGCCAGGGCGGCACTCGCACCGGCCGCGCCCTTGAGCACCGTGCGCCGGTTGACTCCGTCATTTGTGACCCCGTCACTGGAGAGACCGTTAGGTGCATTGTTCATCGTGTTGCTCCCGTTGATGCCACGTTACCCATGGCTGAACCAGAACGGACCGCCCGAAGACGTGCCGAGATCTCTGAATCATCGTCCAATACCAGTTGGCTCGGGACGTCGCCGGTCGGGGCACAGGGCATCGCACGCCCATCCGGGTTCCCTGTCCAGACGCGCGTCCAGGTGGGGAATGGTTTCGATCGTTCGATGCTCGACGAGGTGTATTGTCCGAAGGTTGGGCCACTCGGTGCAGGTCCGCGGCGGCGCGAGGCACCGGTCCGCCAGGAGATCCGTTAGCAAGACGGCGACCATCAATGCGAACAGGTGTCTCACTTTGGGTTGGGCTCGTTCAAAGATGTAGAATTGATGGGCTTCGACGGAAACGCGACGACGCCCATCCCACACCCAGCGAGCCCGACGCCGGTGAGAGGCGGGCAGATGGGACGCGTCAGTCATCATTCCTGAGCGCCGCGTGAACAGGGCCCCTCCTGGGGAGTTCGGTAGCACTGGCCGGTCTGGTCGCCCGTTAGCGCGATGCAGGTCATTCGTCCCAGCTTCGATCGGGACGATGTGACGTTGCCTGAGTGGGTTTCCTGTTGGGAACCAACCGAGGTGGTACCGCGGGTTCACCCGTCCTCGATCCGTATCCGAGGACGGGTATCGTGTTTTCCCCGATCCTTCCCGGTCGACCACTTTGCCTGAACTGAACCGATGGAGTCCTGACCCGTGACGACGTTTCGAGAAGTAACCCAGCGTGTCGATTTCCCGAAGATGGAGCGCGACCTGCTCGCGTGGTGGGAGCGGGACGGCATCGTCGATCGTTACCTGACCCGCAACGACGGCGCCGGGGAGCGGTTCTCGTTCATCGACGGGCCGATCACGGCCAACAACCCGATGGGCGTCCACCACGCCTGGGGCCGGACTTACAAGGACCTGTTCCAGCGCTATAACGCCATGCTCGGCAAGGACCAGCGCTTCCAGAACGGGTTCGATTGCCAGGGACTGTGGGTCGAGGTCGAGGTCGAGAAGGAACTCGGGCTCAAGAGCAAGCGGGACATCGAATCCTACGGTGTCGCCGAGTTCGTCCAGCTCTGCAAGGAGCGGGTCCAGCGCTTCTCCAAGCGCCAGACCGACCAGTCGATCCGGCTGGGCTACTGGATGGACTGGGACAACTCCTATTTCACGTACTCCGACGAGAACAACTACACAATCTGGCATTTCCTCAAGATGTGCCATGAGAAGGGATGGGTCTACAAGGGTCACGACTGTATGCCATGGTGCCCTCGCTGCGGGACCGGGCTGTCCGAACACGAGATCGTGACCGAGGGCTACAAGGACCGGACGCACTTGTCGATGTTCGTCCGCCTGCCACTGCTGGATGAGGACGGCGCCGACCTGCTCGTCTGGACGACCACGCCCTGGACGATGCCGGCCAACGTCGCGGCGGCCGTCAACCCGGAACTCACTTACGCCCGAGTCGAGTACGCGGTCAAGGGCGAGCCTCGCGTCTCGTACGTCGCGAAGGATCTCGTCCGCCGGATCATCAGTGGACAGCACACGATCACGACCGAGTGGCCAGGCAGCGAGCTCGTCGGCTGGCGCTATAGTGGCCCATTCGATGAACTGCCGGCCGCCGAGGGTATCCAGCACAGGGTCATCAGCTGGGCTGACGTGACCGCGACCGAGGGGACCGGGATCGTCCACATCGCACCCGGTTGCGGCAAAGAGGACTTTGCGCTCTCCAAGGTCGAAGATCTGCCCGTGATCGCGCCGATCGACGAGTTCGGCGTCTACGTGCCGGGCTTCGACGACTTATCCGGCCGCTACGTCCACGAGGTCGGCACGGAGATCATGGAGCGGCTGACCGCGAAGGCTCTGCTTCACCGGGCGGAGAACTACTCCCACCGCTACCCGGTCTGCTGGCGCTGTGGGACGGACCTCGTCTTCCGCGTCGTCGACGAGTGGTTCATCAGTATGCAGGAGCTCCGGGAAACCATGATGGCGGTCACCCGCGACATCACCTGGATTCCGTCATTCGGCCGCGAGCGCGAGCTTGACTGGCTCGAGCACATGGACGACTGGATGATCTCGAAGAAGCGGTACTGGGGTTTGGCGCTGCCGATCTACGTCTGCGACGACTGTGCCGAGTTCGACGTTGTCGGCGGGAAGGACGAGCTTCACGAGCGGTCAGTCGCTGGCTGGGAGGCGTTCGATGGCCACAGCCCGCACCGCCCGTACGTCGATGAGGTAAAGATTGCCTGCAAGTCCTGCGGCGGTCAGGCTTCCCGCATCAGAGACGTCGGCAACCCGTGGCTCGACGCTGGGATCGTGCCGTTCTCGACCCTGCACTACCTGACCGATCGGGAGTACTGGAAGAAGTGGTTCCCGGCCGACCTCGTCAGCGAGAGCTTCCCCGGCCAGTTTCGGAACTGGTTCTACTCCCTGATCGCCCAGAGCTCCGCACTCACCGATGAGAAGCCCTTCCGCAACGTCTTCTCCTACGCCCTGATGAAGGATGAAAACGGCGAGGAGATGCACAAGAGCAAGGGCAATGCGATCTGGCTGGACGACGCGGCCGAGGAGATCGGCGTCGATACCATGCGGTGGATGTTCAGCACTGTGAACCCATCGGCGAACGTCAATTTCGGCCCGAACGTCACCGACGCGGTCCGGCGGCGCTTCATCCTGCCGCTCTGGAACTGCTACGGCTTCTTCGCCAACTACGCCAGGCTCGACGGTTGGGACCCGACCGCGCCGGGCAACGTCCCGCCGCTGGCCGAGCGGTCGCTGTTCGACCGCTGGATCATCTCGCGGCTCAACCAGGTAACCGGCATCGTTCGCGACCGACTTGATGCCTACGACCCGGACGGCGCGGCGAAGGAGATCGAGCGGTTCACGGTCGAGGAACTCTCCAACTGGTACATCCGGCGGAACCGGCGCCGGTTCTGGAAGCCGGACAGTGACGCCGACAAGCTCTCCGCCTACGGCACGCTTTACGAGGTGCTGACCACCCTCTCGAAGCTGCTCGCTCCGTTCATCCCGTTCGTGAGTGAAGAGATCTACGGCAACCTCGTCCGGGATACGAACCCGGCCGCGCCGCCGTCTGTCCACCTCTGCGACTACCCGTCCGTCGACCAGTCGGCCATCGATGAGCGCCTGAGCCTAAACATGGCGGCCGTGCTGGAAGTCGTCAATCTCGGTCATGCCGCCCGGCAGGAGGGTGGGGTCAAGGTCCGGCAGCCGTTGCCCGCGATCCTGGTCTACAGCCAGCGTCCGGAAACGACGGCCGCCCTGGAGCGCCTGAGTGATCTCGTCATGGACGAACTCAACGTCAAGGAGGTCCGGTCGCTGGTCGAGCAGGAACTTGGCGACGTTGTTACCTATAGCATCCGACCCAACCTGAAGCTGCTTGGTCCCCGGCTGGGCAAGCAGATCGGGGTGGTCCGGCAGGCGCTGGCGGCCCAGATTCCGACCGATGTTGCGGCAACGGTCAGCGGGGGCCAGACCATCACCCTGACACTACCAGACGGGCAGACGGTCGATCTCACACCAGAGGAGGTTCTGGTCGATCTCCTCAAGCGGCCGGGCTTTGCCGCCGCCCAGGGTGGGACGACAACCGTGGTGCTCGACACGAACCTGACTGTGGAGCTGATCGAGGAGGGGCTGGCCCGCGACTTCGTTCGAGGCATCCAGGACGCCCGTAAGGAGGCCGGTTATCGGGTCGAGGACCGGATCGAGCTGATCTACGAAGCGGACCCGGAGGTTGCCAACGCGATCGAGCGGCATCACCAGCCGATCGCAGCCGAAGTGCTGGCGACGTCGATCTCGGGCCAGCGGGTGACCGGTGCTTCCGATCAGGTTCGGCCGCAGGACGAGGGTGAGACTCACGGCTCGGTAGGGCATGGCTCCGTGCAGGAGGACGGGACCTGGATGGACCAGATCGGCGTCGGCGACCATCACGTCCGGATTGCGATGCGCCAGGCAGCCGTACCGGTGATCTGAGCCACCGGATTCCCGAAGGACGATGGCCCGGTGGTATCCTTTCGGCAGTAAGGAACGGGTCGACAGCCGTCGACCCGTTCCGCTGCTTCCCCAACAGGTCTCCTGTTCTACAAATGAAAGGGTCAGGCATGGTAGCCACTGAACCGCGCGAGATGCGTTCTGTCGGGCAGCGACTCAAGCGTATCGACGCCCCGAAGAAGTTGACCGGCGAGGAGCGCTTCACCGGCGACCTGCGAATGCCGGGAATGCTTCACGCCCGCCTGGTCGGCAGCCCGTACGCGCACGCTCGTATCAACGGGATCGACATCTCGGCGGCGCTCGCCGTCCCGGGCGTCGCGGCTGTTCTGCTTGCCGCCGACCTGCCGATCCAGTCGGGCGAGAACCCGCTGGCATCGACCGAGGCGATCTACAACGGGCAGCCGCTCGCGATCGTGCTGGCCGAGAGCGACGCGATTGCCGAGGACGCCGTCCTGCTGGTCGACATCGACGCCGAGCCGCTCGCGCCGGTAACCTCGATCGAGGAGGGGCTTCGCGAGGGAGGACCTCAGACCCGGTTCTCCGCCGCCCACGTCGATGAGGCCGAGGCAAGGCTGCACAACTCCGACGCCGGCCATGCTGAGGAGAAGGTTCTCCCGGCGAACGTGACCAATGAGGTCGACTTCAAGCGTGGCGACGTCGCCAAGGCGTTTGCCGAGGCGGACAAGGTCGTCGAGCTGACGTTCTACTCAGATCAGGTCCACCAGGGCTACATCGAGCCACAGGTCACCCTCGTCGCCCCGAGTCCACTGGGCAAGCTCGATGTCTACACCAGCACGCAGGGCATGTTCGTCGTCCAGAACAAGGTCGCCCAGACGCTCGGTCTTGACGCCAACGATGTCGAAGTCCATCAGATGCCGGTCGGCGGTGGCTTCGGCGGCAAGTTCGGGCTCAACGAGGCAATGGTCGCGCTGGCCGCAGTCGCGGTCAACCGGCCGGTTCTGCTCCAGCTCACCCGGATGGAGGACTTCCTCTCCGCCAACCCGGCCCCGGCCTGCGAGATCCGGGTCAAGCTCGGAGGCACGTCGGACGGCTTCATCACCGCGCTCCAGGCAGACCTGACCTTCCTGGCCGGAATCGCCCCCAGCTCTCCGCTCGGGATCGCCGCGATTCTCGTCGGGGGCTACTACCGGTTCCCGAACCTCGACATCACCGGTCGAGAGGTGATCAGTAACCGGCCCAAGTCTGGAGCGTACCGGGCGCCGGGTGCTCAGCAGGCGTCGCTGGCGATCGAGGGCGCAATCGATGAGCTCGCGCGGGCCCTCGGCAAGGACCAGATGGAGTTCCGGCTCCAGAACTGCGCCGTGGAAGGCGACGAGCGCCCGAATGGCGGCGCCTGGCCCCGCATCGGACTCAAGGAGACCCTCGAGGCGATCCGCGAGCACCCGATCTGGCAGGAGCGTGAGGCGATCCGTCAGCGTGGCCACGGGGTCGGCATCGGTGTGGGCGGCTGGCCGGGTGGTCTCGAGCCCGCAACAGCGGTCTGTCGCCTAGACGCCGATGGAAAGTTGACGATGATGCTCGGGTCGGTCGACCTGAACGGGTCCAACACGGGCATGTCCCAGATCGCCGCCGAGGCACTCGGGATCGATGCGGCGGACGTGAACATCAACGTCGGCACGTCGTCCAGTGCGCCGTGGTCCGGCAGCACCGGCGGTTCCAAGATCACCTACACCGTCGGTGCCGCCGTTCAGCGCGCCGCCGAGGATGCCCGACAGCAGATCCTGGAGATTGCCGCGAGCAAGCTTGAGGCATCGGCCGAGGACCTCGAAATAGCGGACGGCAACGTCCAGGTCAAGGGTGTCCCGTCGATGTCGATCTCGCTCAAGGACATCGCCGAGCAGAGCATGTCCGGTGACGGTGGCATCAACCCGGTCCTTGGTCGTGGCGCATCCGCGATCACGCAGGCCGCGCCGGGCTTCGCTGTCCACATGGCCGAGGTCTCGGTCGATGAGTTGACCGGTGAGACGACGATCCATCGCTACGTCGCCGCGCAGGATGTGGGAATGGCGATCAATCCGTCCCTGGTCGAGGATCAGATCTACGGCGGTGTCGGTCAGGGCATCGGCTGGGCACTCTACGAGGGCATGTCCTATGACGGTGATGGCCAGCTCATGACCGCCTCGCTGATGGATTATGCCATCCCGAAGGCTGAGATGATCCCGAACATCGAGATCATTCTGGTCGAGGTTCCGTCCGAGCATGGTCCGTACGGAGCCAAGGGGATCGGGGAGCCGCCCGCGGTCCCAGGCGCCGCAGTCATTACCAACGCGATCCGCGACGCTACCGGCATCCGGGTCACCCACATTCCGGTCAAGCCCGAGGTCATGGCTCGAGCTCTCGACGCCGCTGCCGCCGCGGACTAGATCCCGTTCGATCCGACTCTTGCCGAAGCGGCCGGGCAGTATCGACTGCCCGGCCGCTTCAGCGTTTGCTCCAGCAAACGTTTCTCGTGGCGCAAGCCTCGCGTCAACCCGGATACTTGTCTCGACCGCGCGTGACTGGGTGATGATTGCCGGAGGGGGATCGTGATGAACAACGATGCTGCTTGAACTCACCATCCGGGACTTCGCGATCATCAGCGAGACCCGGATCAGCCTCGAACCGGGATTCAACGTGCTGACCGGCGAGACCGGGGCCGGCAAATCAATCCTGATCGACGCCCTCGGCGCGGTCCTCGGCGAGCGAACGGGCAGCGACGTCGTCCGCTCGGGGGCCAGCACAGCCAGGGTGGAAGCGCTGTTCGACATTGCCGAGCTGCGCGACAGGGCGGATTTCCTCGCGACTCTGGATGAGCTCGGGATCGAGGTGGAGGACGATCAGCTCGTGCTCTCGCGGGACGTGACGGCGAGTGGGCGGACGATCGCCAGAATCAATGGCCGGACGACGACGGCTTCGGCCTTGTCGCGCCTCGGTGCGTTGCTGGTGGACATACACGGTCAGAGCGACCATCTCTCGCTGCTCCGGCCGGCCGAGCAGCTCGACATGCTGGATCGGTTCGCCGGGACGATCGCGATCCGCCGGGAGGTCGCCGAGCGGGTCGGCGCCCTCCGGGCCATCGAGCGGCGGATCGCCGACCTGACAAGCAACGCCCGGGACCGCGCCCAGCGAATCGATCTGCTCGAATTCCAGGTCAGCGAGATCGAGAGGGCCGCACTGATCGAAGGCGAGGAGGAGGATCTGGTCGCCGAACGGCGGGTGTTGTCGAATGCCGGCCGTCTGACCGAGGACGTTGCGCTCGTGCAAACGTTGGTCAGCGGTGGCGTCGATGACTTCGCCGGTGGGGAGACGGTCCCGGCCGCACTTGTCGGTCTGCGTCAGGCGATCGGCGCGATGGCTCATGTCGCTCAGATCGACCCCGCTGCCGTCGAACTGGATTCGCGACTCAACGAGGTGGTCGTCCTGCTTGAAGACCTCGCAACCGACCTTCGCGCCTATCAGGACGGGATCGACAGCGATCCAGGTCGACTGCTTGTGGTCGAGGAGCGGCTTGATCTCATCAAATCCCTCAAGCGGAAGTACGGCGCGACCATCGCCGAGATTCTCGAAACCTGGCAGCAGGCCGCCATCGAGTTGGAATCCCTGACCGGCGCTGGCGTCGATGTGGAGGCCCTGCAGCGGTTCGCCGGAGTGTCCCGTGTCGAGGTCGGACAGTTGCTGACCGAGCTGTCGAACCGGCGACGGCAGGCCGGTGACCAGCTCGCTGTCGAGATCGAGCGGGCGATGATGGATCTCAACATGGGCCGGGCTCGCTTCGCCGTTGGGGTCGAGCAGACCGGCTCGGCGTCCGGCGCACCCTTCGGCGTCGATGGTCGGCTCGTCGGGTATGACGTCACCGGTGCTGATCGGGTGGCTTTCCTGCTGGCGTCCAATGCGGGGGACACGCTCAAGCCCGTCGCCCGGGTCGCGTCGGGTGGTGAGACGGCGCGGCTCATGCTCGCGCTCAAGTCGATCCTGTCGACTGTCGACGAGACACCGACCCTGGTCTTCGACGAAGTCGACGTGGGCGTCGGGGGCCGGTCCGGTCAGGTCGTGGGGGAGAAGCTCTGGGGACTCGAGCGGAGCCACCAGGTCATCGTGATCACGCATCTGCCGCAGATCGCCGCATTTGGTGAGACGCACTTCCGGATCTCGAAAACTGACATTGGTGGTCGTGTCGTCAGCCGGGTCGAGGCGATCGCCGATGCCGACCGGCTCGACGAGCTGGCCGCGATGCTCGACGGTCAGCCAGTGACCGAGGCGTCACGTCTCAACGCCCGGTCGATGCTGGACCGGGTCAACGGCTGGAAGGCAAGCCACATCGGGCGGTCGCCGGTCGCCCGGTAGAGCGTTTCCCGCCGATTCAGAGGTCGCTACTTGGTATACTCCTGGCATGCTGGCCGTCATGATGACGGTCAACCGAGCGTCACGACGCGAACACGAGGACATCACCCATGGGTCAGCCGAACATGCGCGCCATCCAGCAGATGCAGAACCGACTGCAGAAGATCCAGGAAGAACTGGCCGAACTCGAGGTCCAGGGAACAGCTGGTGGTGGCGCAGTGGTCGCGACCGTGAGTGGGTCCAAGGAGTTTCGCGGGATCAAGATCGACCCGGCTGCCGTCGATCCGGAAGAAGTCGAGCTGCTGGAGGAAATGGTCGCCGCCGCCATCAACTCCGCCATGGACGAGGCTGGCCGCGTCGCCGAGGAGAAGATGTCTGTGCTGACCGGCGGCCTGAACATCCCTGGTCTGAGTTTCTAGCCGAGTCGTCAAGCTGCCAGAGTCGAGCCAGACCGCGGCGGCTCAGTGAGGAGTCGCCATGTGCGGGCGCTATATTCTCGGGCGGGTCGAGGATCTGTCAGAGCGATTCCTGCTCAGGGATCTCAACCTGGCCTTCAGCCCGACGTTCAACGCGGCACCAACCCAGTTGATGCCTGTTGTGCTGCCTGGTGATGACGGGAGATGGGAGGCCCAGCTGATGCGCTGGGGATTGCTTCCGAGGTGGAAGCCCCGGGATGGCGGTCGCGCCCCTGAACCAATCAACGCTCGCGCGGAGACGCTCAGTGAGCGCCCGATGTTCCGGCCATTGATTGCCCGTCGGCGATGCCTCGTTCCGGCGACCGGGTTCTATGAGTGGCCCCAGACCGAGCACGGCAAGCAGCCAGTCGTGCTGCGCCCGACGGATCAGGAACTGTTCGGATTCGCCGGTCTCTGGGATGAGACGACCGGACCCGATGGTGACCCCGTCCGGTCGTTCACGATCGTAACGGGTCCACCAAACGAGCTCGTCGCGCCGATCCATCAACGGATGGCCGTCATTCTCGAACCGGGCGTCGAGGCGGCCTGGCTCGACCCGGATCTGACCGACTGGCCGGAGGTGGAGCAGTTGCTGAGGCCGTATCCCGCCGATCGGATGGAGTGTTTCCCAGTGAGCAAGGCCGTCAACAACACGCGGAATGACGCCCCGTCCCTGATTGAGCGGATCGATGCAGACGTCTCGCCCGCGACCGAGACGCAGGCCTGACGTCTCAGTGAACGCGGTCTCAATCCCAAGGACCTGATCAGATGGAACAGAACAGGGACGCGCCGATCGCGCTCTTCCTTGGCGACGTCGTTCGGCTCCGCAAGCCGCATCCGTGCGGCGGGTTCGAGTGGTCCGTGGTTCGACTCGGGGCCGACATAGGGCTTACCTGCAATACCTGTGGCCGCCGGGTGCTCCTACCTCGACGGGAGGTTCAGCGTCGGACCCGTCTCTTCGTCAGCCGTGGACCGGGGTTCGAGGCTGCCCAGGAGCTGATAGCCGCCCATGATGCGGCCAACTTGCAGACCGATGGGACCACTGTCCTGACTCGCGATCAAACGACGGCTCAGTCGGAGACTGGGCAGAATGGCCGCTGAGCGGAGACGTCCTCGGCGCGGTCAGCGCCAGCGCAACCCAGCACGTGGTCCCCGGCAGTTGCCGAGTGGCGTCCCTGTACTCGGGCGTCCACGGGCTCTTCCGTCTGGCCAGATCCGCCGTGACACGAAGCAACCATCCGACTCTGGGTCCGGCAGCAATGGCGTCCATCGCGAATCGTTCAAGCCCGCCGGAGCGCTCCCGCCAGTCCAGAACGAGTCCATCCGTCAGGTCCTGCGCAATGGCCCGTTCCTGCGGCTGTGGGTGGCGCAGGCGATCTCTCAGACGGCCAACAACATGGTCAACTTCGCGCTCCTCCTTCGTGTCCGAGGGGTCGTGGACGACAATGATCTTACGCAGGCCAACACGGCGATCAGCCTGGTCATCCTCGCGTTCTCGCTGCCGGCCGTCCTGTTTGGCCCACTGGCGGGCGTCGTCGCCGATCGCTGGAACCGGCGGACGATCATGTCGATCGTCAATGTGATCCGGGCCATAACGGTCATCGGCATCCTCTTCATCCCGACGAGTGGCGTCGCCCAGACGATCCTGATCGCGCACTACATCGGCACGTTCTTCTTCGGCATGGCGGGTCAGTTCTTCGCCCCCGCCCAGGGCGCGACCATTCCGGCTCTCGTCACCAGACCGCAACTGATTAGTGCCAACGCCCTCTTCAACCTGACGGCTACCGGCGCACAGGTCCTTGGGTTCGCTGCGCTGGGACCGGTCCTCGTTCAGGTGTTCGGCGTCGATGAGGTGATCCTGTTCACGGTGCCGCTGTTCCTGATTTGTGCCGGGCTCGTCCTGACACTGCCGAAGAACGCGACCGCGAGCCGGGCTCTGGCTGTTCCAGATGAACGGATTCATTTCATGACCCGGCTTTGGGCCGAGATGCGGGAAGGGCTGGTCTATATCGCCCGAGACCGCATGCTGATCCGGGCCATCACCTATCTGACGCTCGCCGCGACGACGTTCCTGATGGTTGCCGCGCTCGGGCCCGACTTCATCAGCAGCGTCGTCGGCCTCCGGCCGGAGGACATTGGCTATGTGGTAGCGCCAGCCGGGATCGGTGTCGTGGTGGGGGTGCTGACCGTCTCTCGGATTAGCGGCCACCTGGAGCGCGATCGGCTGATCGACTGGGCACTGCTCGGTGCCGGGGTCACGATCCTGCTGGCAGCCCTGAGCGAGGAGATCATGTCCGGTCTCTTCGGCGACTATCCGGTCGCGTTCGAGGTCATCTTTGCCGGTGCCCTGCTCTTCGTGGCCGGCGTCTGCAACGCCTGGGTGATCGTCCCAGCTCAGACGCTCCTGCAGGAACGATCGGACGACCAGATGCGGGCTCGGGTCTACGCCACGTTCTTCACGATCTCGAACACGGTTGCTTTCATCCCGATCTTCTTCGCGGCCGCCTTCGCCGACCTGTTCGGCGTCGTCAAAGTCCTGTCGTTCGTGGCGACCGGGCTCATGGCGATCAGTGGTGCCTCGGTCCTGCGGCGGCATCGTGCCCGGAGGTAGGACTACCCGGGCCGCTCCCGTGGTCAGTCCTGACCGAGCAGGAGATCCAGCAGTGCCATCCGCACGAAGACGCCGTTCCGCGCCTGCCGGAAGTAGGCGGAACGTGGGTCATCGTCGACCTCGGTCGATATCTCATCGACGCGGGGGAGCGGATGCAGAACGGTCGCGGTTGGCTTCATCAGATCGTAGGAATCACGGTTGAGGATGTAGACGCCGCGAGATGCCTCGTATTCCTCCCGCGTGGCGAACCGTTCCCGCTGAATCCGGGTCTGGTACACCACATCGACGGTCGGCAGGACGGCGCTCAGGTCGGGCTCGCTCCGCTGGGCGACGCCGGCGGCCACCACGGCCCGCTGGACATCGCTCCCCATCGGGACAGCGGGCGGCGAGACGTAGATGATCTCCGTGTCCGTCGTCAGCGTCAGGAGACGGACGAGTGAGCGGGCCGTCCGACCGAAGCGCAGGTCCCCGACGAGGGCAACCTTGAGGCCATCGATCCGGCCCTGCTCCGACATGATCGTGTAGAGGTCAAGCAGCGCCTGTGTCGGATGCTCCCCCGGGCCGTCGCCGCCGTTCAGGATCGGCACCTCCGAGACAGCCGCCGCTCGAGCCGCCGCGCCCTGTTGAGGGTGGCGGATCACGATCGCGTCGGCGTAGCCTCCGATCATCCGGATCGTGTCCTCCACCGTCTCGCCCTTGATCGCCGAGGAGAACTCGCCGGCGTTCTCGGTGCTGATCACCTGACCGCCAAGGCGATGCATTGCGGACTCAAAGCTGAGCCGGGTCCTGGTCGACGGTTCATAGAACAGCGTCGCGAGGATGTTGCCCTTGAGACGGTCCGAGCCGCGTGGCTCCTGGCGCATTCGCCCGACCCGCTGAAAGAGCGACTCGATCCAGAGCCGGTCGAATTGAGCGACCTCGACGATGTGCCGAATCGTTTTGTCATCGAAGCTGGCGGCAGGGATCGTCACCGATCGGACCTTTCTGTCATGCTCGAATTTCCGGATCAGTATAGCGGTGCGCCGGGAGTGAACCGTGGAGGGTGAGGATGGCGGACTGGCAGCAGATCGACGGCCGGACGGCCGTGATTCGGGCGGCGGTCAACATCGGTGTCATCCGTCTGGACGAGCAGTCGTCGCTGCTGGTCGACACCGGGATCGATCGGGACAGTGGGCGTCGGGCCGTCCGGATGGTCGCGGAGGCGGGCTGGGGCGACATCGCCGGCATCCTGACGACTCACGCTCATGCCGATCATGTTGGTGGGAATGCCGAGGTCGTTCGACGGACCGAATGTTCAGTCTGGGCGTCTCCTGTCGAAGCCGCCCTCGCTCGCTGCCCGGAGCTTGGTCCAGCGATTCTGTACGGGGCCGCGGCTCCCGCGGTCATGCGAGGGAAGTTCCTGCTGCCATCGCCATCGTTCGTAGACCATGTCATTACGACCGACGCTGTCGTGATCGGAAACCTCTCGATTGGAGTCGTTCGGCTACCCGGTCACTCGCCGGACCAGATCGGCTACACCGTCGGGGATGTCTGCTTCACTGCAGACATCGTCTTCCCGCGCGAGACGATCGAGAAGTACCGCGTGCCGTTCATCTTCTCTGTTGGGGACCACCGGGATTCGCTCGAGCGGGCGCGAGCGCTCGATCACCGGTTCTTCGTCGGTGGGCATGGTCCCGTACTGGACCGGCAAGCGTTCCATTCGCTGATCGACCACAACGCGGCCGCGCTCGATCTGGTGGAGGCGGCGACGCTGACGGCCCTCGAATCCGTCTCTGCCGCCGATGAGATCGTGTCGGACGTGCTGCGACGGCTCGGAGCGGAGCCGCCCGACATCGCGTCCCTCGCGCTCCTCCGCACGACCATTCGGAGTGTGATCGCCGACCTCGCTGATCGTGGTGTCGTGATCAGCTCTGTTGAGGATGGACGTCTGACATGGAGCGCTGTCCACTGAGGACCAGTGATCAGCGCGCGTCCTGGTTCCCAACGCCACGATCGGGTGTGTTGCCCATTGCGCCGGCTCGCTGCCTCGGTGATGCTGCTCACGTCGAGCGTTGGCTCGTGGAGAGCCGGAGTCCGAATCAGGAGATGTGAGAAGTGACAGCAACAGTCGAAACGAGGCACGCGGACGTGATCGAGTGGCTGGAGGAGCGCCAGAGCCGCTTCGTCCAGATGGCCAACACGATCTGGGATCACCCCGAAGTGGCGCTGGCCGAGGTCCAGGCCTGCCGTCTCCAGAGCGAGGACCTCCGGGCCGACGGCTTTACCATCACCGCCACCATCGGTGACCTGCCCACCGCCTTCCTGGCCGAGTGGACCTCGGGTAGCGGTGGCCCGATCATCGGCTTCCTCGGCGAGTACGACGCGCTGCCGAGCCTGTCGCAGGAGCGCGCGCCGAATCAGCACCCGATCGTCCAGGACGGACCGGGGCACGGCTGCGGGCACAATCTGCTCGGGACGGCGGCACTGGCGGCGGCGAGCGTGGTGAAGGCGTGGCTGCAGGCGACGGGGACGGCCGGGACGGTGCGGTACTACGGCTGTCCGGCCGAGGAGACGTGCGAGGGCAAGGTGTTCATGGCGCGGGCGGGGGCGTTCGACGACCTCGACCTCGCCATCACCTGGCACCCCGGCTCGGTGAACACCGTCCGCGCTGGGTCGAGCAACGCCGTCAACAATATGAAGTTCCGGTTTCGGGGCCGGACGGCCCACGCCGCTTCGAACCCAGAGACGGGTCGCTCGGCTCTCGATGCGGTCGAGCTCATGAGCGTCGGCGTGAACTACCTGCGGGAGCACGTCATCGATGACGCCCGGATCCACTACGTGATCACGAACGGCGGTGGGGCGCCGAACGTGGTGCCGGACGACGCGGAGGTCTGGTACTTCATCCGGGCGCCGGAGCGGTA
>JAABUN010000445.1_pt1 | contig 108044 bp, 131 predicted proteins | sample 5559311 | NCBI WGS metagenome assembly JAABUN01 (sample SAMN10711877, study PRJNA513370) | rock metagenome | isolation source: Antarctica rocks | place: Antarctica: Victoria Land, Siegfried Peak sud | reverse complement strand
TTGGAGGGGATGGAGGGGGGGTTGGGGGTGGAGGGGGAGAAGGCTGAGATTGTTGATGGGGAGGTGGAAGTGAGTGGGGAGAAGGGGGAGAAGGGGGAGATGGAGGTGGTGGTGAGCGGAAAGGAGGATGAGGTTGCACAAGAGAGGAGGAAGAAGTGGATGAGGGAGCTGGGCGTCAATGCTGCCTGTGCGCCTATGACTCTTCATTATAGCCTGAAGAATGGGCCGTTGGGGGAGGGAAGTCTCGCGGCGTTGGGCATGGTTGTGGGGTGGTTGACTTTTGGGAAGGCTTGGAGGGAGAGTGCTTAGGGTGCTGAGAGTCGAGCTGTTGGGGTGGGATATGGAGATGATGACGATAACGATAAAGACGACGACGACGACGACGACGACGATGATGATGATGCCATGACGATTGGATTCTCCATAGAGGAACTTGGTTTGTTAGATTTCAAGCCACCTGCAGCTACGTACCACCGCCTTCCATTCATTCGAATCCCTTCTTTCAAGCAAGACCTAGCCTTGTGCAGCACTTGCTTGGCTAAAGTTCCTGGCTATCAGCCATCTGAACATCTTGTGCCTGGCAGTCTCAAATTCCAATCGTTCGGCAGGCTGTTTGGACTGATATCTGGACCTTAATCGAGCTTTGAGCACCTGGGTCGTTCCTTCCATTAGACAGACATGATAATATCCGCCGTATTCAGGTCCGCAGCTTCCTCTGTGATAACCACACCTCCAATGTCAGTCTCTTCGGCGTTATCGATATCGCCGCCAGCGAGCCCATCGATGCTGTCCCCCATGGGTAGTGGGACGCTTGAAGCATCGTCGAGTAGCTCATCATTCATCTCCTGCCACAGACCCATGTCAAACTCTGCCGCATCTTCATCGGAAGTGGTGCTCTCCCTCATCCTCCTCCTGCGGCCTGCCGAGCGTGTGCTGGATTGACGAGCGGCTAACATGCCTTTGAATGCACGCTTCATACTATCCCTGAAGCCCCTACTCTCAGGCTCAACAGTCACGTCTGCAACGTCGGATGATTGGACGGCAGCGTCAGAAGCAGGATGGTATGACCTTTCGTTGTTGGAGTCAATTGTACCACTCTCGTCAAGCTCGTACATGGCTCTGTTACCGAAGCCTCGCAACGGTGGCCTTCGTGGTTGACGCACAGGCTTACGCAAGCCAATATTGCGCATGACCAAGAGGCTTGCCATCGGTCGATTCTCATCTTTTAAGTCTGAAATCCCAACTGACACCGTCTTCTCGAAAGTTCCGTTGAAGCATTGCCACGTGCGGTCGCGGTAGGTGGGACGACAGAGCTGGCAGGCCCGGTATGTGCAGTGAGGGAACATCTGACGCCGTGGGAATTCGAATGATCTCTTGCGAGGGGAGCGATCCCCATTGGACGCCTCGCGGGCTTCGTGCGCCATTCGAAAGGTTGTATTAGGGCTTGCGTCTACAGATGGCGATGTGGCGCTTGGCTGAGGCGGCGAGAAGACCTCGTCCTGGCTTTGCTCGAACGCTTCGATGGCGGCGATGGCGATATCGAAGACTTTTTGCTTCTGGGCTCGAAGAATGGCAACCTGTTCATCGGTGTAGTGCCCTTCGGCAATGGCCTTCTCAATCCATGGACTGAGTTGAGTTGTCAGCATTGAGGACTCCTTTCCTGCATATTGAGGATTCTGATGAACATCGTCCAGTGGGCTGCCGTTGTCTTGGGTCTTCTCATTCTTCGCTTTGAATGCTTGGAGGGTGTCGGCCTCGTCGTCCTGTATACATGTATAAACCCAGCCCAGCTCAGAAGTACGATGGCACACATTGCATCTGAAGTCGCCATACAGCCTCTCCATCGTCAAATGCGTACATGCTGCCCGCCGAGTGGTGAGTGATGGCACTTTGGTTTGTGTTGGCTGGGGTTCAAGGCCTGGAGGATAACGAAGTGGTGGACTATGCTGCATGATGATGTCTCGAAATCTTCGAGCGCAAGGCTTGAGTCCGTTCCAAAGTGCTTCAATCAGCTGATCCAGATCTATGATCGAATTCGTTGCGCGATGTCTGGCTTGAGCCATCAAAGAATGAGGGGTATGATTGTGGAGTTGGTGTTGAGATTGATGTTGATGTTGATAAGTGAAGTAAGATGAGATGACACGTCAATTCCATCCTGAACTTGATGAGACCAAAATTGAAGTCACATACTGGTTTGACCATCTATGTGAATGGATACTATCTTTCATCAACGATTGAGGGAGTCTACAGTCACGTAGTGCCACACACAAGGCAAGAGGTCATGAAGCAGGGGTGGTCAGTGTGTGGGTCTCTAGAGGCGACGATGTTCGGCCATTCTTAAGTATGGAGGGTCTATGAAAAGACATATCATTACCGTAATATATCAATGCTGAGAGGATCCAATACTGTGGGTGTAAGAAGCCTTCGTGTAAGGGATGAGTAGCGCTACAGACCATGCGTGTGTCGTGGCAGGTGCTGTCATGATACTCTAGTATAGCAGTGGTCGGTAGCAGTAGCAGCTCCACACATGGCCCTGCTCGACTGGTAAAGAGCTTGAGGAGGAACAATGGATTGCTCAACTCCTGCATCACGGCTCTAGATTGGGCAGCTTCATCGTCGGTATCGAACCCGGATCGAATAGGACATTGACCTGCGTAAGTATGCACTCCATTTCGGAAAGGTTCAACCAACATGATGTCAGGTCGAAAGCTGGGAGAAGCAATGGGTTATATTAAGTATACAGACAGGTTAAGCACAGCGAAAGCAATTTAGCATAGAATATTCAAAACTCATGCGACTGCTTGGCACTGAACGTTCAGACTTCCCCCAACCATAATCTACAGAATTCACGATGTCTTGATGTATGAGCTCTATTAATTGAACCGGATAGAATGCCTTTGAACTATGTTAGGAAATCATACAGATAAACAAGCAGGATGGCAAAGAAGTTTCGGTATCCAGTGCCAAGTAATCCCAAGAGTTTTGAGTACGCTATTCTACATCAGCTAGCGCGAACATCTAAGTTGGCAGCCACGCAGCTTCACAGCGGAGACGCGAGGCGAATCTTGAATCATTCATTCACCTTCAACATAAGATGCATTCCTCGGAGCGTCTCGTAGTCGCTCAACAGTGTCATGCCCTACCGTGATAGATGACCTATAGCTATCAACCACGCTGGCTGCTTCCCTGATCCGGCTGGCTGTCGCGAAGTCGGGCTCTCCACAGTCGTCCCTACCCCTACACTTCTCACTCCCCGTCCGCACCTACCCTCAAAGACCTCCCCGTAGCCACACTTTCACGACATCAAACGCCCGTTCAAAGCCAGAAGCAATGCTTGGCAGAGCTATCCAAGACCACCATCCTGGTATTCCTGGGATCAAGAGCACTACCTTATCACAACATTATGCCAATGCTAAAGCCACTCCACTGAAGCCGGTCTCTGCTGCAGCTTTGAACACCACACCGCCCGTATGGTCCCAGACCAGCAATCCACTGAAGCGAACCGCGTCACAGGCAAACGGTGTTGACTCGGGCTACTACACTCAAGAGACAGCGACTGCGAAGAAGACAATGGTGGACTTGACGCAGCCATCCGCGAGAAGGATGGGAAAGCTACACGAAACCGTTCTTTTCGACGAGAACGACTTCGACGACGACGCTAACATCGACTTGGACGAGGATGGGGCCCCATCGGTGATTGAGAAGGCTCTCCCTATGCAATCTTCGAGTGCGCTTCTCTCCAATACTCTCGCGAGTAGTACACCGCTAGACTGGTCATCTTCACCACTGTCACATCATCACATGTCTCCCCCCCTTGTCCCAACGCCCAAAGCCTCGTCCAATTTTGTATCTGAGGAAGCACAGATATCACATATCACTAAGAGAAGGACTTTGCCATGGATTGAGGAAGCTAAGCACCGGGAACGCGATAGATTACGGGGAGCTAATCCTGAAATCGAGGATTTGACAGGTGGATCTTCGGCCCAACAGAAAACTCGAATTGAGAAGAATATGCAGAGAGGGAAGGGCGAAGGCAATCCCCTGTACGGGAAATCGGCAGGAGCAGATGCAATAGCTGCAGGACGATCGAGGAAGAGACACTCTGGAGAACGGGAGAGCGAGTTGGATGGGCAGGGTATGCCGGACTTCGTTCGGGAAAAGATCAAGAAGGCACGAGAAGAGAGGGCAGAGACCAAGACAGTACACACACCACTCCCAAAGTACAGAGAAAACTCCAAATACCCGTGGACCACCACTGCCAGTGCTTTCAAGCAGCAGCAGAAAGAATTGCGGCAGGTGCAACGGAAGGTCAAGAACCTTGACGGGGACGAAGTTGCGAAGTCGAGTCAAAAGAAGAAGAAGGAGGCAGTTGCCAAGGTCTTCTTGAGTGAGGAGCAGAGATCTGTTTTGGACTTGGTCTCTGAGAGGGGGAAAAGCGTGTTCTTTACAGGCTCTGCTGGTACTGGAAAGTCGGTACTGCTTCGCGAGATCATCAAAGTCGTTCGCGACAAACACAAGCACGAACCGGACCGAGTGGCTGTAACTGCGTCTACTGGTCTTGCTGCCTGCAACGTTGGCGGCGTCACGTTGCACAGCTTCGCTGGAATAGGACTAGGCAAGGAAGCCGTACCTGAACTTGTGAGGAAGATCAAGAGAAACCAGAAAGCAAAAAATCGATGGATGCGCACAAGGGTCTTGATCGTGGATGAAATCTCAATGGTAGATGGAGATCTATTTGATAAGCTCGAAAGCATAGCACGTTCAATACGAAACAACGGACGTCCGTTCGGAGGCATTCAACTGGTCATCACAGGAGATTTTTTTCAATTACCACCAGTGCCTGACTACGGCAAAGTTGCGAAGTTCTCCTTTGATGCGGCAACTTGGAACACGTCTATAGAGCATACCATTGGCTTAACCCAGGTTTTCCGTCAGAAGGATCCCGGTACGCTCCACCGCACATAATTGAAGGCAATGCTAATGATGCTAGTATTTGCGAACATGTTGAACGAAATGAGGCTGGGAAGGCTGACGCCGAAATCAATCGGTGCATTTCAAGCACTGAACAGGCCGCTGTCATTTGGTGATGATTTTGAGGCCACAGAACTGTAGGCTTTCTCACCGGGTTTTACTGCACGTGTGCTGACGCAAACAGATTCCCCACACGCAATGAGGTGGACAGCGCTAATAGTACCCGGATGAGGAATCTCGCTGGCAGGGAGTTCGAGTTCAAAGCAGAAGACGGAGGATCGATTCTGGACAAAGAGCAGCGGACCAAACTCCTGGCAAACTGCATGGCTCCGCCATCCATCTCTCTGAAGAAAGGAGCCCAGGTAATGTTGATCAAGAATATTGACGAAACTCTTGTCAACGGCTCCGTGGGCAAGGTGATTGCTTTCATGGATGAGAAGACGTTCGATATCTACCATGAAGACGAGGACGAATTTCAAGCCGTGGAGACAATGGATTTGGCTGACGAAGAAATGACCAAATCACGAATGAAGCTCAAGGCACTGATCAATAAGGACCTTGCTGGTGATACCAGCCACAAATGGCCTTTGGTCCGTTTTGCCATTGCAGATGGCAGCTCGAGGGACCTCCTATGTCAGAGAGAGTCTTGGAAGATTGAGCTTCCCAATGGCGAGGTTCAAGCTTCTCGGTCTCAGATACCACTGATCTTGGCCTGGGCACTATCAATACACAAAGCACAGGGACAAACCTTGGATCGTGTCAAGGTGGATCTAGGCAAAATATTCGAAAAGGGCCAGGCCTACGTGGCGTTGAGTCGTGCAACCTGCCAGGAGGGTTTGCAAATAACAAGGTTCGACCCGAAGAAGGTCATGGCCCATGATAGAGTTCGGACATTCTACGACAGTCTCTATTCAATTACCGAAGCATCGACTTCCAAAGGCGTCTATGACGGCGTTGAGCAGGACATACCCACCAAAGGCTACAGAAACAATTTTATCGATACAAGCTTCGCTGAAGACGATAATGATGCGATGCAGGCGATGTATGGACATTAAAGACGGATATGGAACATCGGCGTTAGCAATGCAGTTGTCGGGTTATATTGATATAGCGACCATCTTGGCATAAAGTCGCTAGACCGTGATGGAAGGAAACCTTTTGCTTTCAGTAGCAGTAGCGTACCCAGCTTATACCGAATTTTGAGTATAGCAAAGCGAGCATGCACACCGGTCATGGCTTTGTGATTAGTGAGCGCGGCCGCACAGCTGACGAGTCGAGCTTTAGCGACCAAGACAGTAAAATGGTTTGGAAGGATGGCAAGAAAGAAAAGACAAGGTCCGCATGAGCTAAAGCTGAAAGAAGATCCATTTCGCCGTATTGATGTCCCCTTTCAGTGATGGGAATTAGTCAGGTCATCGCCCGACGAACACCTTCAGTCCGAGCACTATACTCGACCAACAAAGTCAAAGCGAGCGCCCCACAACTAATACCTCCGCACCAATCAGTGATGACCTGGCTTCTCCAGCGTGCGCTGCTGATAGTTGGAGAGAGGGCAAGTCTTCATGCTTTGCTAATGGTAGCTATCGCCATTCACTCAGTGGATCAGTAGCCACTCCTTCGGCTTTGGTAGTTTCGTTACAGTCTTCAGGATTGCAGATTGGTACTTTCTCTCTGCCGATATCGGCAGCACCAACACCTATTGATACGGCCGATGGACAGGTTCACACGATTGGCCCTGACGGGGTTCGCTATTTGGTAGCTCAACCTCCACATCATCCATGCTGATAAACAATTTCCCGTTCTGGCACTGGGGTACCCCTCTCCGCTCTTCTCGACTGAATTACCTCCGTGGCACCTTCACAACCAACTTGGGGCAGACTTCATTGGTTGACCTTTGTTGACTTCGTAAGGGGCTGCGATGACTGCAGGTAAATGGTAGGACGAGTGAGTTCTACTAGCGCCTAAGAAGGGAAATTAAGTTGTACGATCGCGATTAGTATGTGGATGTCGGGGGCGACGGTAATGGCTATGGTAATTTTCTTTGATGTATACATGATGCAGAAACTTGTTGGTGAATATGGGGTTTAGACGATAGTGACCAGCTGGATCGCCCGGGCGTGGTGTATGTATTTTGAGTACTCGATACCAAATTAGAATAATTATAGTTTTAGCGGGTTTTTTAAAAATTACAAAGGGAGGTTGGCCGAGTGGTTATGGCGTGTGACTCAAGCATATGCTTCTGATAGAAACTATCATGAGCTTTCTCATAGGTTTATCCTGCGTGGGTCGTTTTGACTTTTTGGCTGTTAATCTAGCTGTCTGTGAGTGCATCTTGTGCCTATATGTTGTGGTAGCTCCCCACCTCCCTTCGAGGTACGGAGTCTTGGGAGTACAACATAGGTAGTTCTACGTAATGCGGGAGGGAAAGGCTTTAATGTCTTGGCATAGAATACCTACATTTGATTGCCAGGGCTAATAATCTTTTCTTTCTCTGCTAATTGTCTTTCACTCAATGGAAATAGGTCCGCCATCATGTCTGACAGCTTCATTGGTCTCTCTGTGCTCGCCACCCTCCAAGATCCACCGAATACCAAGGTACGAGGTCTCGTCACACATGTCGTTGCCGGTCAATTGACTCTCAGCAAAGGCATGCAGGACTCTGACGGCTGATAATTCGTTCATTGCTAATTGCTAAGAACAGTCACCTGGCTCTCCAATGGATCGCGGACTGCAAAATTACTCGTACCAGGATCAAATATACTGGAGATCGAAATCGAGCCGGACTTGATCCCTCCGCCTACACCACCAGTCGACGTTGGACCAGAGCCGAAGCGGCCATTTGTCGACCCGGCAATTGTCAGCTATGGCAAGAGAGGGGAAATGGGCGATGGACTCCCGGGTGATCCCCAGATTAGCCCACGGCCAGAGGAGCCAGATGCAGCGATTGGGGCAAAACCACCCCAAGCTCAGTCAGTGCTCTTGACGACCACCATGCCCGCGGAATCTATGTATAGGACGGCTTCGAACCCATCTGGAACAATTCACCCGATCACATCCCCTAAAGCCGTCAAAAATACTACAGCATTTGCGACGTTATCAGAGCCTTTCAATGACCTTTCACTTAATGGACCTGTATCCCAGGCATATGGTCCAGACCTTGACGATTATGATACTCACGTGACGACACAGAAGCAAGAGCCAACAGACGCAGTACCCACACCTGTGTCTAGAGCTACGAGGAAAAAGATCAAAAGGGAAGCGATGAGAGAAGAAATGATATCGACATCAACAACACCCCAGGAGGCCAAAGTCTCCTTGAGTCCACTCTCAGCTCAGCACCGTCGCAGCAATGACAACAAAAAGGGTTGGCGCCAAACGCCTCTCCTTGAAGAGCCCACATTGGCCAACATTCACCTCCCCCGTGCACATCAGACCTTGACTCCCCCAACCCCGGCGTTGGCGCTGGGAACACATAGTCAGACGAAGCCGAAACATGAATCTACAAACGGAAGACGGCAACGTATGCAAGAAGAGGAGGAACAGAATGGTTGGGCTACGGGCGAGGCTACAGATATTCAAGACTTGGGAGATTTCGACTTTGAAGAAAACCATAAGAAGTTCGACAAGCGGAAGGTGTTTGATCAGATCCGACGAGATGATACTACCGCTGATGAGGCAAGGTTGGTGAGCTTCAACCGGTTGCCGTCCATTAGACCCGGGACTGGAGGGGGAAAGAACCTCCACTACACGGAGAACGTGCTGAACTCGCCAGTCCAACAGCTCGTGGACCACAGCAGTGGAGACAGCGATGTGCAAATCAGTGAGGCACGTATCAGCAGCAGCCGCAGCATATCACGAGCGTCTGTTCGGCGTAGCGTTCCATCACGCAAGGGAAGCACCCTTGTCAATGCTTCAGGAGACCGAGTAGCAAGTCCAAAGCTCAGGCCTGAACCTACGATGTCATTCCGCAAATCATCTCAGAAACAACCAAAATATTCCCTGGTGATCACCTCTTCCAGGCGGCTATGTCCTTGCATTACGCCACTGCAGATGCTCGAGCTAGAGCAATTAGCCACTTCAGAATTAGAATTGACCGAAGATATGATGACCGAGAACGCGGCGCGAAGCATTGCAGAAAGTGCATATCATCTAACATCAGACCATGACCGCCAAAGTATCTCCGCCCCAATCGTCATCCTCGCAGGCAACAACAAGACTGGCTCCCGTGCTATAGCAGCAGCCCGGCATCTCCGCAACCACGGCACTCGTGTTGTCCTTTGCATACTCGGTCTGGAACGCGAGGATGACCTTCTGGATAGTGTCCGACGGCAATTAAGCATCTTTCGTCGTTGTGGGGCAAAAGCCATCAAACAAGATGCTCTCATGGGAACCCTACGGAAATTGCAATTGCCGACAAGTCTGATCATCGACGCCTTGCTTGGAGTACATCTATCTTTCGACGATCTCCGTACGGATGATCAAGATGCCTACTTCCAGCTCGTATGCTGGGCAAACGATTGCGTTGCCGATACTTTAGCGTTGGATGTGCCCTCAGGTATTGATGCTTCGACAGGTAAGTTCTAATCCCATGCCGGCATCTTCAAATCACCCATCTAAAGCTTCCTGACAGGTGCATCGACCTTTCAAGATTCCACACCCCTGGTCATAAATGCACAACACGTCGTCTCTCTCGGAGCTCCCAAAACCGGACTTCTGACCAGCTTATCTACCATGGACGAAGAGACTAGACCGAACCTTGCAGTGGCAGACATAGGCATAAGTCCTGTGGCCTGGAAGAAATTCGGCGCGAGAAGAAGGCTCGGGGTTGATTTCGGGGACGTATGGCTCGCGCCGTTGGAGGTCTCGGATGGAACACAGCCTTGATCAAGGAACGGTTTGTCGCTCAGTGTTGATATACTAGAAGAAGAGCGTGACTTGGCTGATATCAATCCGCATGCCCGAATTGGCTTCAGAGCTGGGATCGGTGCACGCATAGAATAAAAGCTTAGGAGCGTAGAAGCATGGCTAGCGACGTTGTACAACAAAATAAGTACAAGACTCACTAAAGGACACCCTTCTAAGATAGAATCATGCTTCCACTCTCGTCCGTATCAACGCCTCTCTCATGGAGGATTAATCTTAATCCAAGTGCTGAGAACTAAAATCAACTTAACAAACTCTCGACGCTTCACCAAGCAACCTTTCGCTATAAAACCAAGGTGTACTCTGTAGGTAGAAGGATCATGCCAATACACTCCACAATACATACCCCGATTCCTTAACGGAAGCAATCCTCTTCATACCTCTAAATCCCAACCTATATATATCCTCTCCTCTATCCTCCTCTCCTCTCCTCTCCTCCTCTCCATAAATTCAACCATCCTCACCCTTTTACATCCTATATCCTATATTCTATATCCTACATCCTGTATCCTAAATCTGAAATACTATATCCATCCCCCTATCCCAAACCACACGCTTCTATTCCAACAACTAGAATTAGATTAGGTAAGGTAGATCGAGTATCGATATCGGTTATGGTTATGGTTGTTATTACATGTTAAACTTCGGTGGGGTATTACAAGCGATGTGGATATTGATATTAATGTAAGGTATACGTTTCTCTTTCGCTGAATACTACCTATCTCTAGAATATAGCCTAAGAAGACCACTCGAGTATAAGTAATAGATAACCCTACTATCCACCCGAGTTCCCACCCTCTACTTGCAAGACAACCACCCGCTAGGAAGTGCGGACTCAACCGGCAATATTCATCCATCCATCGATTCATCTACCCAACCCCAACGCCAACAATACACAACCAAAGTACACAAGCGACCCATCAGCATCCAATCTCCAAACCCCCCATCTCCACACCCCTATCTCTATTCATCTCTACTCCCCAAACGAGAAACCTCTCATCTACAAACCCCAATCCCATCAGTAAGCGCTACCTATCTCAATCTCCAAACCTCCCCATCCAAAGCCAATTTCAGATTCAAGTTTAAGTTCCAATCGATCTGAGCTGAAGCTAGCGGTGCGGTGGTATATAGTCAAAATCCCGCTACAAATCTGAATTAATCGTATGTTTTGTCAAGGCTAAGCGTATACAGCGTTATGAAGAAAGGGGGGTGGGGGAGAGAGAAGAATAACGATGTCTTTCGGATAGGGGATGGCATGAGATGATGTCGATACTTGCTCTAAAGTCGCTGTCGTGGATGTAGGGTGAGGTGTTCTATCGTAGAGCGATGTTTGAAATTTTGACAGAGACGGATGCTTTGAAGAGTAAAGGCTCCCAAGTCGTGAATGGTAAGGGAGGTTTCAATGTGTTTGATGGGATTGGAGATTGGAAGTATGTTAAGTTGTATGGGAGTCGCAGAATGACGCTTTGATGGTTCGCTTGGGGTTGATGGTGGGGTGTGGAAGAGTGCGAGAGTGTGCGATAGGGTGCTGGTAGGGGGTTTGTGATTTGTGATAGGGAGGTGGGATGTGATAGGGAGGTTTGGGGGTCAAAGATGCTCGGGGAATAGGGATGGATTTGGTGGAGATGGGATTTTGATTCTGTGCGGAGATGGAAGGGTGTAGGGGATGTTTTGGGATGCGGTAGAATATACAATGCTGGGATCTCGCATCGTGAAATCAGCGCTCCATCGTTTTTCCTGTCCTTTCTTTCTTCTGCCAACGTCAATAACGGGATAACGAGTAATGCACTGTCATCACCTGAACTGTTTGGCTGAATTGGTAGGGCCGCAGTCGTAATATCTTCATTTATTAGCAAGTTGCTCAGCAATCGTCATCGACGTTATCATGGCGGACCGCTCCTCTAAGACTTTTCAACCCTTGCCACGCGCACACCTTTACGCACGACATTTGGTAGGTATAGAATAGCCAACCAAGCACCAGATTCAATGCCGCAACACCGGTTTTCCATCAACATCTCCGAGGACCGAATTCATGAACAATAGTAAGCTACTGTGTGGACATCTGCCTATATGTCGGCCACGCGGATTCCACGAGTCTTCTGTGGAACAGTGTGGAATCGAACCACATATTCCAATATTCCTAGAGCCAATCTCTCTCTTTATGATTTTCTGTTTGACACCCTTGTGCTCTTTGTTGCTTGTTGTGTGTATGATTGATGCCTTTGGATGGGTGGTTTGGTGTCAGTCCATAACGGACAGGAGGTAAGCGCACTAGAAGAATTTGGTTGTGTTTCGTTGATTGTTGTTTACTTGCATAAACATGCAGTTTCTTTATGTCCTCTTTGAGAGCATAAAGGACATTCAGTAAGACTTCCTACGCAAGTCATTATACCGCAGAGATGCAAACATGTGATGTGAACAATCGACGAGAAGCAAACGCTTCGAGCAAGTACTCCAGCTTTTGGCATCCTACCATAGGATCCATCTTCCCAGCACATAAAGCCAGTACTGCAATTTGTTTCTTGCTGTAGACCCATACCACCCTCTGATAGTAAATTTCCACAAGTGAGCTCTCGACGAAAGGTAGCTCCAAACGAAAGCGAAAGCCAACACCAAACCACCGAGACGTTGAAGACCAACCGAGCAAGCTTAGCGGAGTGATGAGTGGACAACAAAACAATGCCGGGGATGCATTCAGTAGGCAATTAGACGAAGTTCAACACGCAAAAGACGAATTGCAGCGCAATCGATCCACCGTGTCTGGACCACCAGGGCCTTCTCGTCGTCCTGGCGGCCAAGGTCCAGGACGGATCGTAAGCGCAGCGCAACATACTCACAATAACGTGCTTCAGCAGCCAACGATGAGCCAGGGTGGTTCATCAACACGTAACATCTGGAATGAGCAGCGCACCCCTACCTCCGGCAGCTCCTTCGTGAATAATAATAGGGGTCAGCAGCAACCAGTCGCGAGTGAGAGGAGTGTACCAAGACATAACGTTTGGGGCCAGCAGGCCCCAATTCCTACTGGCACGGCTCTCGTGAAATACAACGGTGGGAGTCAACAGCCAGCCACAAATCCAAGCGGTTTTCCAGGTCATAGCATTCGGAATCAACAGAGTTTAGACCCCTCCGGTCTGCCGTCTAACAGTGCTGAGGGTCATCAGCCAGGTGTGAATCCATTCAGCACGTCTCTCGTCAACAGCAGTAGCGGTTGGCAGCCAGCCACAAGCTCCAGCAGTCTATCAAGACATCACATCCGGGATCAACAGGGTGTGATTGCAACTGGCACATCCTTCCTCAACAGCAGTAGAAGTCAACAGCCTCGTACGTACAACCCTAGCGATCATACGCAACCTCTTGGGATACCGGACCGCGATACTCGGCCACCACCACTACCAGTGTCGACCGTGTTCCGACAGGCTTGCGATAACTGTATCCAGGAGAATATAGATTGTGACATGGGGAGACCGGAGTGCAACGTTTGCTTCAAGAAAGGTCTTGAGTGTCGCTACAACCCTTTGTAGAGGGGATATGTGAGGTGTAAACTAAGTGATCCATGATGAAGTATGCGAGTACATTATCACAGAGCGAAGCGGTTGGAGATGTAATTTTGAGGAGAAAAAGCATAAGGGGACACTCATCCTCTGTGCTGGTAATCGGCTAGACATTTTAGAAAACGTCTGATAGCTAGACACTTATATAATTAGTGACCTGTTGCAGTTAGAGAATCCCGAACTAATTTAGCGTCTTGCCCTTGAGTTTAATGAATATGCTCAAGTCACTGTCTCTAGTCATGTGAGAGATATACCCCTTCTCGCTAGTTGGAAAGTAGGGACTAAGTTAAAGAGGAAGGTTGACCCCTCGGCGTGAGCGCATTATAGGTCGATGGCGAGAATCTAGAGCCGCGAATCTGCCTTCAGGCTTAACAAGCAGGCTCCTGAAGTCGTTCAAGTTTCGCTGGTGCAACACGCCCTTGACGATTAATTCATTCAATCCTTGATCACCACGAAGCTTTGTCGCGAATCGTTTCACCTGCAGCGTGACCCTAGTCAGAATTGATGTGATTGGGGAAGCTGGTACTGATAACTCACATCTAGTTCTGATTCCTTTCCGTCGTCCAATTCCCAATCAATAAAATCCAAACAAAGGAGCTGTAGAGCGGGAAACGTCGTCTTAGAAGGATATGGCTCAAAGTGCCTGCGCCAGACCATCCAGAGTCTCTCACGATCAACAGGTTGTCCAGGTACTCGGAGATTAAGAGCATCCGCGAATCCGAAGGTCAACTTGACCTTGGATAGCATAGTAAGCCTGCCGTATTGACTAGGTTTCAAGCCAAAGCTGTGATCACGGGGTAATCCGCAGAAAGCGAAATCCTTAATTGCGTCTGGCGAATCAAAGCTAAAGTTGTTCTTCCAATAGAGCGTCGGAAGCGCTTCTCGGTAGATTTGGCGAGACGTACGGAGGATTGTTGCGTCCATGTCTTTAATCTGAGGACGATTTCCAACCATGACGGATCTCTCAGAACCAAGAAGTTTGTGCGCCCCAACAATGAATCCATTGTTCAGCATAAGGAGATCATATACCATGGCTCTGATCTCGGAAGGAATGATTAGAAAGTGGCAGCTGGGCGGAATCCGAGACACCGTAACCACGGTCTTGACAGGCTCAACCGCAGGTCCTATTTTGTACTGCGGAATTTCGAAAGTGGACCTACGTACTGCTGGCGTTCCGACCGATGGTCTCTCTTTTCCACACGTATCTCTCATGTTCTTCATGCGATCATTGAAAAGCCTTCGCATGTATTCCTCATGGCTACATGTATAAACTGGAGATCCAATGCGGAAGCTGAAGCAGAAATGTCGCCCAATGCCGAAAGTGAAGTGGACCATGTTTGCGATCTTAGCACTTGTTGGCTGGTTGTAGCTTGGTAAATGAATAAGGAATGATGGTCGAGAGGAATTGAACGAGGTGACCGCAGCCAGCTATGTCCTGATCTATGTTCAGCCCGTTGCTTCCTTATGGTGACTTCGCCCCCCTCCACGCGCCCTGCCAGGTCCTATGTCAGTACTTTCGAGCCATGAAGTACGATGCACCTGCAAGACCATCAGGTCTTCTCCAATCAAAGATTGTGAGGTATCCAGATCCTGCTGCCGTGCCGCAGCCATGCCTTGCACCTGCAGTATTGTCGTTAACAGTATTGCCATCAACAGCGATACGCCAACACACCCACTGATTGTGCCGCACCCGAGTGCCGTAAAACATGCAGGGTCTGGCGCGAAGGATCTCCGGCACACCCTCAACGCTCGGCTGTGAGCGCTTCGATCGGCGGGCGGTTTTAATGTATGTTGGTGGTGGTGCTTGGTTGCTTTACATCCTTGTAGTAGCGCTCATCCAAGATCTGACGGCGTGTTCAGACTAGGAACTAAGCCATGTGACATGTGGAAAGACGAAAGGACCCAAAATCTCATGCCGCACGTAGTTTATTGAGGCCGTATGGTGGTTTCAGTGAACGCTAGCAGGATACGGCGGCGAACGGCCATGTGGAGGGACTCCTAATGACTGCGTCGAGAATACATCCAAGCATATATAACCATGCATCGGCACGAGCGAATACGAAGTTCAGTAGCCACCGACAATGACAATGAGAGAGAGGCTATAACAAAAAGTAGTTGGCTCCTGACTGAATCTTTTGTCAGTCTGCTTGGGCTTGGCATAGATCTTGGCAAATGATGACTCAGCGATTCTCGGCGGAAAAGGAGAGATTTGTCTTGTCGTCTTCTAGATTCTCTAGCTATCGATGGGAGTTGCGAAGGAGCAGGAAGTATAAGGGTATTTGACTCCCTAATTTCTTGTATTTAACGCCAGTCTCTTCTTTCCTGGTCAATGGAAATCGTCGCAATGTGCCATTCTCCAAACCACGAGCACCATCTCCCCCCTACCTTACTTAACAATTTCCCCCAACAACCCCTCCGTGAAGGCCCACAAATCCCCAGAATCATGCTTATCAAACGCCGCCCCCGTCCAATACGTATTCCTCACCCCCTGCAGCGCGTTCAAATAACCATAGAAACCCGCCTCGATAGCTTGGGCCGAGACGCGGAGCTCGTAGGGCATGTGGCTGTTGTAGGCTACGAACTCTGGCTCGGAGGGGGAAGTGGAGGCGATGCCGTTTGCGGTTTTGAACTTGGCGATGTCGGCAATGATGGCGGCTTTTACGGCAGAGTCCGAGGGGAGGGCGGAGGAGGCGCCGTATTTTACGTCTTTGAGGCCGGTGAGGCCGGTTGGGGTTATGCCGTAGAGCGCTGGTACTGTTGGGAGCGGGGAAAAGGGGTTACGTTAGCTGTGTTCCTGCTTTGGTGGAGAGTATGAAAGAGGGAGGGTGGAGGAAAGTGGGAGTGCTTACATGTTGGAAGATTGTATACGGTGCCAGCACCAACGCCTACGACGTCTACGTTGTCAGGTATACCTGTATTGCGTAGGAGCGCTGTGTAGTAGGCTCCGTTCGACCACTGAGCGAAAAGATTGCGCTCGGTGGTGCTCAGGTCAAAGGCTGCGAGGTTTGATACCAAAGGTGGGATTGAGATGAGTAGTTTTTTGGCCAAAATGAGTTTCACACCCTGCGGGCTTTGGATCAGGACTTTCACGTTGCCGTCGCCGTTTCGATCTGTTGCTATCACTTTGCTGTTCAGAAAAACGTCCGCTAGGAAAGCCAAGGACTTAGCAATTCTTCTTCTTGAAGAGTGGTAGTCGTTGCGGTGAACATACCGCCTAATTCTGCACGCGCTTTCCGATACAGCTCACTGTTATCGTGCCGGGCAGTGGTTAAGAAGCCTGTCTGCGCTCCCGCCAAAACTGCCTGGCCAAAGTTTTTCAAGACGTACAATGTAGGGATGGAGAGTATGTCTCCAAAGCCTTGTGCATATTCGTTGATAGTGAATACGGCACCGTCAAGATTGTGTTTCTTTACAAAGTCTCCGAAAGGCATGAGTAACTCTGAAGGTGCAGGGTCGGGAAGGTGCCAGCCGGGAGTATTGAGGAAGGAATATTTGGCCAGTTGAGCGGCGTATGTGCCGAAGGCGGCCGTGGGATCTGTGGGAATATATTCGGTGACATTCTTGCCCGTGCGAAAATCGACATAGTATTCCTGTAAAGACGGGACAGTGGCGGTATTTGAAAGTGTAGTAAGTGGGATCTTGAATCTGCTAAAGTAGGACGTGACGATCGGAGAATTGTCATATTCGATTACGCCATAGTCAATAGTCGCGTTGGTGGGGGGGTCAGTGTAGGTGTTTGTGTGGCCGCCCAGGACGCTTTTTGCCTCGACCACCACTACACTCTTACCTCGATCGCGCAGACCGATGGCGGCGTATGTGCCTGACGAGCCTCCGCCAATCACGCAGACATCGCGTTTGATGATGGGAGAGGAGCTGTAGATGGATGCATCAATCGATGAAGAAGGGAGGGCTGTTGTGAGAGCAAGGAATAAGCTAGTGAGAAGGAGTTTACGTAGAGTCCCTTGAACAGCCATTTTCATGTACACTTTTTATATATTATTGTATAGAGAGAAAGGAGAGTAAGCGATTCGGTGCGTTAGAGCGGGATATTGAACGTCTCTCACTCTGGATTGTCTTTTGTGAACTCTCTCGATGAGAATGAAAATTTTCATGTGGCTTCACCCTCGGTCTTTTCCACATCTATTGTATTATACCACCTGACCTTTTCTTGCTAATCAGCCCCTTTGATTGGCACGGGATTGCTGCAGTGAGCGGCCTCGCGCAACGCTAGTAGAAGATGACTGTATCACAAGCTGGATATGGATCGGTGATGAGGCCCTTCAAAAACGGGGACACCGAGCTGTATTATTGGTGAATGATGGATAGGCCCGTTGTAGTAGAATGGGCCGAAGTAGATTACGACACTCCAGTGACTCTATCCTATTGTGCTTGTCGAAGCTGATGTAAGGTCAGCTTGCGCCTTGACTTAGGGTATTCGGGTCGGGCCATGTCCAAGATAGATGCAACCTCCATGATCGGGCCCCCCATTCTTGGGAGGAGCTTTAGCCATTGGGGTCCCCCGATTAACGCCTTGTTATGTTCAGTTGCGACCGAGTACGAGATCGCAAGAAGACCCTCGGGCCGAGTTGCCTGTTGGGTGTGCTCGATATTGCGATTGTTTAATCCGTCGCCACGCCATGGTTGCAATCCAATTTTCATGATCAAGGTAATAGTACTGTTCGCTAACCGTAGTGCACGGATCGCCTAGACGAGAGTGCAGGAGTGAATTGCATCTCAAAGACGCCAAGGCTCCCATACAGCTTGAAAACGGCGTTCGGTGAGCCTTGAAGGGTACGTTTATCATTAACGGCAACCAGAAAATCTTGCTCTTCTACCCACAAAGCTATCATGGTCGATATTCAGAGCATGCCCAATGATTAACTGTTTTTTTTCCCTTCTAATCGGGCTCGAAGGAAGGTGAAAAGGCGGAGATTGAAATTGAGGGGTTATTTCAACGTGGAAGGGGTCGCGTGAAGGACAAAGAGGTCTTAGAGGCGAACTATACAAGAAGAAAACATGGCTTGCCAGGCCAAGTAACACAGAAAAAACACAAAAAATGAACCCAAGGTGTTTCAACGAATGCTTAGATGCCGCTGTACAAGACGCAGGGACGCCATACCATGCGCCCATGCATATATGACCGCAGTCATTTCAATCCACTCTCTTATACTCCAGATCTACTGCCCAAGGCAGAGTCATAGTAGATATTCTTTTTCGTTCGCTGCCACTCAACCGTACCCTTCGCGTCCACAATGTCCCTTAATTTGCTTCCCAACTTGACAATCCCACACCGTACCATGCGCGGATCAATTGATATCGTCTTCTTAACGAGCTCCTGGGCGGTTGGAGACGCGTCGAAGCGCATGATGAAATGGTGGCCGCTGTCATGGCGGGCTTGATTCTTCTTGACGGGCTTGGTAAGAAGGAAGGGGCCCCAATTGGTTATGCCACGGACTACGCCACCTTGTGCGAGGACAAGGGCACCAGCTGTGCGGGCAATCCTGGACCGAAGGGTGTCAGTCTATGTTGAGGCCGCGTGTCTGCAGTAGTGACAAAGAGTAAGGGAGGTTAGATGATGAGGAGGCAGGAAGTACTCTTTGACTTCCTTCGTATTATGCGGTCTGCCCACGCGGACCTGAACGTGGTCAGCATCACGTTCTGAAGATCCTAGCAGAGCACTTACCACTGCTATCATCTCATACAGCATAGCGCTGTCGGTCCAGGTCCATCATTGATGAAAAGAAATGAAAGTACCCTCGCATCTAGAGGACTTTCCTCCGCCACACTTGCCTTGCCGGGCTGCTAGTGTGGTGCTTCAAGCTCCCCGCTTACATTGATTTTCGCAACGGCTTGCACCAACACAACGGCAGCCGTTACAGCCGTTACGAAGATGAGAGTACCTGCGAGGCTGCCCATCAATACCTCTGTATTCCGGTCATGCCAGCGCGCCAGGTTGGCCGCTCAATTGCAATCGCGGCTGCCAAGAAATTCACCGAGCTCCAGCACGAGGACTTTCCTGACTTCTTCAGCTTGTACGTGGGATTGCTGAGATAGATCGCGCTGCTACGGTGACTGATCATATGGGGGCAGTCCAAGAGAAAAAATACACCAAAGATCATGAATGGATTGAGCTCAGCGAGGACGGCAAAACTGGTAACACACCGCCCTTCCCCCTTCCCTCCGATGAGCCAATTGAGCCTCGACACTGACACCTCCATCCTCTGCGACAGGCACAATCGGCGTCTCAGTCTACGCAGCCAAAAACCTCGGCGACGTCGTCTTCGTCGATCTCCCCACCCCCGACCTCGAAGTAAGCGCCGGCGACTCCATCGGCGCAGTGGAGTCCGTGAAATCGGCCTCCGACATCATGACGCCCGTGACGGGGAAGATCATAGAAGCGAATGAAGTCCTGCAAGAGAAGCCGGGCACTATCAATAAAGGACCGGAGAGCGAGGGATGGATTGCGAGGATAGAGATTAAGGATGGAGAGGAGCTTAGGGAGTTGATGAGTGATGTTGAGTATGGGCAGTTCACGGCGGAGTGAGGGGGTGTGTAGGGGGGACTTCAACACCGTATTTAGATGTACAGGTCTGGGTTTCAACATGGGATCTTTTGGCGCAGGGTTATTGGTAAGTTTTCAGATGCCACTGGATGACGAGGGAGTGTAGAAACCTTGACGGTGGGCCCTCCCTGATTTTGGCTTCAATCCAGCTGAGTATTCCTCGACCATTACCCCCTTTGATCTTCTCGCTTTCGTTCAAAAAGAGGCCCATATTCTGTGAAAAACGAGCAACCCAGCTGTCCTTGTGTCCAATCTACCATCAATCCACCAACTTGAACTCACAACTTCTCCGCCTTGGCAGGAAGCAGGTTCCTATCGATTGCCCAAATACACATGTGTGAAAACCAAAAAACCAGCCAACGACGATACGTCTCCCCAATAAATATTCAGTGGTTATGAAGAAGTATGATGCATCGGAGTTGTCGTAAAGCATGTTGTAATATGCATTCGAGAAGAATGTTCTACCTCGGAAAAGATGAGAGACCTGATAGTATGACATGAGCCTCTTCCAGTATCTCGTTGCCCCATATTTGCTCCACCCATTCTTGCTCCTTGAAAGCCAGTCAGCTGTTGACGGAGAGAAACCGAACGAAGTCGCCTCGCTTGATTTATTCCTCTTTACATAGCTGTTAATATCTCTGCCACATGACCCAGTCAACAAATCGAAGGACATGCAGACATTATCAAATAATTCCCACCCTAGCAAAGTTTAGCTGTCACCACCTCCGCCATTCATCCAGCTGATAAGCAATATTCGATATTTTACCCTCGATAGTCTCTTCAAGACCATTATCCTTCTTCTCAGTCACCATTCCCTTCTCAAATGTCCTCCAATCGATCCCATTTCGCCACATCAGCTGTATTACGGCATCGATCTCAGCAACGTAACCATATCAATTCGGACGATGGAGCTGCCGAAGACACACCTTTCACAGACCCCGGTATCGAACGGAGCCGTCGGGGATGGGACCGAAGTCACGCAGCTGAGGCCGGAACAAAGGGCAGCAACAGCTCCACCGCTTGCAAGATATGGGTGGCGTCGATGGTGAACCGCGGCAAAGACACCTTCTGCGCCTATGACGCGGTCACAGTAAGGTGTCAGACATCCTGCTCGTAGTGCAGAAAGGCGCGTGCATTTCCATCGACGGCAGCTTGTGCGCGGCTGGATCTGGCGAAGGCGATGTGATTGCTTATGTCTTTGAAGAGGAGAGTTGAATGAGCAGGCAGAATTTGGTAATCTCATACGCGGCGTCTGGTGAGGATAATTTCTTCGATTTGGGAGAAGATTAACTCCAACAGTGGTAGGGGACGATTTGTTCGATAAGGCCATCAAGGGATAGAAGGTGGGATGGAAATTGCGGGGCGTCAGTGTTGAGGTGGTGAAGGGGTATGATGAAGGCCAAGTGGATCGAAGCGAGGCGACGAGTGAGGATAGCTTCACTCAAAAATCAAAAAAAAATTAAAAAAAAATTGCAAAAGAATGATCAGTTCAAGACCGGATACCGAGTAATGAACTGACTCTTTAAGGACATCAGTCCCACACTGGTGGTTACGGATAGTGAGGTCAATCGAATGAGCAATAATCCGCTTGTGCGCTTCCAGTGTGGAAGCTGACGACCCGGGTCGAACTGGATCATGGCTTTGTGGCAAGCGGGATTTGACCTGATGGCATTGCTGCCTAACGCCGTCCCCTATACGCCACTCGACCATGTCGTCTTGATTCTGGAAGAAACGGCGATATCTCAATATATCAGGGAATGGGATGGGATTTGCTATGACACCCACTTCACTCTTGATACGTCTTCCACCTATTTGTATCTCGATGACTGCGCATCTCGAGTTCAGTGGTTGGTGTTGGTCTTGAGTACTCGGCATAAGTGCACAGGAGTGGCCCTTGTGTTGATAACGGATCGACGCTAATGATGCCTAGCCAAAATTGTTCGGCATCAGCTTTTCAAAATTCATTCCATTACATTCCATCACGTCCATGCACTGGAAATCTCCGTGGCAACTAGTTCTTCTCACCTAGCGAAACCAACGCGACGAGGCATAAGGACCAGGCCATGACTACCAGCGCATCTCGCGAACTCAGTCCCAGTTACGGATGTTGGTGCTACCGCCCGGTCGTAGTACGGTGGTCCAAACAACAGCGTTTATCAGAAAAGAGCCACGGTGGAGATGGTAACTCCTAAGAGAATCTTATCAAACTTCTTCCCCAAAATCGAAAATAATAAGCGCTACAGTCACAAGGGCTGTTGCGAACCTTGGTATGATGGAGCATATGGCACAACACTACGATTTCTGTCTGCCAACCCTCGCTCGGGCTGTCCAGAACGATGTGAAATCTCAGTAGATCAGGACTAACTTTGACTTGTACGATAGGTTGACAGGCTCACCTTATACTCCCATCGCGGGTTGATTCTCCATGTAGGACTTTCGGTGACCGATCTTGGATTCGGCGTAAAAGCTAGCCCGCGAGAGTATGAGAGGATACTATGCAAAGCTGGAGCAGGTCCAAATCCCGTGATTTAGGTCTTCCCTTCCAGATATCGCATGCTCATCACTCTGTGATTTTACAGTGTCTTGAGTGCTGATGACAGCCAGTCGATTCAACAGAGACTTTACTCGCCCTGCTCCCGACTGGCGCAGATCCTGCTCAGACTTCACTAGGCATGGGAAATGATTACCTGGTCATTACCAAGAAACATTTGCTAAGCAGGACCCTGTGTGACTTTCAGGGTAAAGAGGGTGGCGGTCCTGTGTGGTGCACGACAGAAGTCCGGCATGCTCTGTGCCGTAAGCTGAGTTTGATGTAGCACTATGCTTTATGGAAAGCTGGCGGTACGCCACGTCCGACATCACGACAGTTTCGATTGCAGAGGCTTGGAGCTTGTTGCCCCTCTTTGAGGTATCCTTCCATATGAAGGTCAGCAACAGTCCACGCAGCTGGTACTTGAGCCATCGGCTCTATGAACCCGACACCCCATCGGTATAACTTTCCACGGGCTACAACGGACAAGGAACGATTGAACTCGCGCCTTGTATGGGCAACCTTCTCTCTCTTGATATCTTGTCTGTTGACTGCAAAGAAATGTGTATGGAGATTGACGTCTTTGGACGGCACCAAAGGCTCCGTATCAGGTTCTGCAGCAGGGTTCCCTCTTAACATTCATCTTGCAGAATGGACAGGTCATCGAGCAGTGGTCTTCTTGGACGAGTATGACGAGACCGCAACCGATGTTCGCAACTCCATGCTCCCACTCTTCGAATCTAAGGACTACAAAGACCAGCGTTCGCAAGCAAGTTGATGGTTGAAATCGAGATCATCACCGATTTTTGGACAGGCAACCTCAAGAGCCGCAACATGGAACAGCGGGAGAAGTTACCATTGAAGACACTTAAGGCCTATCTTCCCGGCAAGATAAGAGCGTCAGCGACAGGTTGCATATCCAAGACCGCCTTTCCCCTTTCACGAAGACGAGCAAGCCGTCTTGACCTATGAGTTCATGCGCGAGCTATGCAATACAGTGTGTACACTCATCGATAGAGGCATCCAGAGGTTCCCAGGCCACTCAATCATCAGCTATATTCATGAGGTGGAGTCGCTACATGCCTCGGAAAGAACGGCTACAGCATTGATCTTGGTGCACGCTCGCCGCAGAGTGCCGCCGTGCGACTTGTTCAAAGAGGATTGGCAGCTACACCTTAGGGAGAGGCTAGAAAGTTTAGCGGTACCACAAATGAGATGCCATTGACCAATCACGTTATCCGTGTGGTATCTGTCGGGGGCGACCTTGACGAATCGCAGGTCGAATGCAATATGACGACACGTATCGAAGAGCGTCCGGTGGAAATCGAGGTGGTTTTGCTTCCGATACTTGTCTCGCCAACTTCCAGCGCACCGAGGGAATTATCATGGTTCTTACCTTTTAGCTATTCTCAGTTTGCTATGTAATCCCGCGAAGCTCGACACCATATTGGATCCTCATCTACGGTATCCATTTGCATTGACTGACGCAGAATGCACCTCTCAGACAGCGATATGATCATTGATGAACGCATAAGTTGTACCTCTCTCCGAAAACCTACTCCGAAACCATCCATGTCCTTGGTTTTATAGTAGCCGCGTTCCGCAGATTTGTTCGGAACCGTCCGAAGTATTGACTATTGAACAGCCACACACCGAGAACGAGAACCTCAATCAAGCAAGAAGAAGCTAGTGTCCAGGTCTTGTTGAGTCGCCGCACGGTCAAGGAGTCTAAAATCCGTTGGCTATTGCGTGTCGAATGTTATCCGAACAGTGCCGGAGGATCTAAGTGGGCCAATGCTCAAATTAGCTAGGTAGATGAAGATCGTACTGTGTGCATAAGATTCGAGCTTACTACGTGTGATGTTCTTAATCAATACGCCCATCTTTTCTAACCCCTCGGAAAGTATGTTGTATAACGCAGGTTGCCAAAGAAAGCCAATAGTGCATGAACCGAAGGAGCGACCTTACCAAGAATCTGGACAAGGATTGTCTTCGAGCATCTGTATAGCGTAGCGCTCTACACCATGCTCATGACTTTGTGTCGCGTATAAGCGCTGTGTAGGATAGAGACACAGCATTCTCAAAAATCATGTAGCCTCCTGCAAGAGCATCACAAAATAACGCCAAGGCTAAGGTACACTAGACTGAAGATAAGCTAGTGCGTACAACGACCTCTGTTCTATTTCGGACTTGATAGAGGTCAGCAACCGGTTGAATCAGGCTTTCTGATCATCTCAGTTCTACTTCGTCCCACTGTCCCTCACTTGACTTTCTGCGTAGCGAGCCGACTTCGTGTAGTTCACTACAGCCTCACACAAGATCTACCCTCTCTAATGCAGCTTCAGTACTTCAATGCCCCGTGGGGCGATCTTATGGTTGTATGTGTGACATGATAAGCCTTCAATCTGGGTCGTATGACAAGCTCGTAATTTCAGCAAGAGCATGTGACAATGGCGAAGTCAACCAACACAGAGCGACCTTCAGCTCCGGCACAGAGCCAGGACAGCCCTTCCGATAATAATGCCATAAGAGAGGAAAAGGCTCATGATGCATCAGCCGCGAAGGAAGCCTCGATGTTCTCGAGAGCTTGGGCGAGATCTGGTATCAATGCTGGAATGCTCATGATGATGGTCAAAGGTGCTCTGCCCCCAACGATCTCGCTTGCCATATACCAAAGTACGCCGGTGGCGAAGGTATACTCCACGCTTGGATATCTGGTTGCTATCATGTCAGTTCTGAGCTTTGCAATTCTTCCCAGAAGCAAGTATTTACAAACCATGCTTCTAAACATCATTGGAGTATGTATTGGGTCAGCAGTCGCGCTGCTCCAAATATATTGTAGCGTACAAGCAAGAATTCACACAGCCCCGGCGTCCTCGCCATCATCTAATGGGCCTAGTCCTGGAGCTGCGATTTCTGGATACAATTCCTCGGCTGCAACCGTCTGTGCAGTCTGGCTTTTCTTCAATATATACCTCGCCAATACGATCCGGGCATCGAGGCCGCAGTTACAATTTCCCGTCATCATGTACTCCATCTTTGCAGATGTAAGTTCGGTCTACGCACCGTCATTTCCGACCATGGCTGCCGGTATCGCCTTCGCCGAAGGATTACTGGAGGCATTCTTGACGGGCTTTGCTATTGCGACTGCAGTGTCGCTGTTCATTTTCCCTATGACAGTACGGATGGCATTTTTCACACAGTCCGGTAGCTTCATCCATCTGGTGCAAGGCACTCTGAAGGCTCAAATTGCCTATGTGCAAAGCTTGGAGAAGGCCGACATGTTCGCAACGCCAAAAGAGACGACGGACTTCGACAACGAGGGAGAAGTACGCGGTGACAAGAATTGCAAAGCGGCATGCAGCATTGAGCATCTCGAGAGTCTCAATTTGAAAGTCGCCATTGCGGGGCTCGGAGCACTTCACGGGAAAATGCATCCCGATATTGCCTTCGCGAAGCGAGAAATGGCTTGGGGCAAACTGGACGCATCTGACGTTTCCGAATTGTACAAGCTGATGCAAAATATCGTGCTGCCATTGACTGGAATGAGTAGTGTGGTGGATATCTTTCAGCGGATCGCCGCGAAATGGGGCTGGGCGGACGCAGATGATCCTACCGCCATTCTCCAATCTTCGAAGGAGCAGACTGGCAAGGAGATCAGAAGCCTGTGGAACGAGATTGTGAAGTCTCTGCATTATCCCTTCGAGGCCATGACAGAAGCAATGGATGCTGGCCTCCAACATTCTCTGTACACCCTTGAGCTTGCGAAACCTCCCAAAAAGCAAAAGCAGAAAGGCGAGGGCAAAGAAAAGGAGTCTCAAAAAGATATCGAAGCCGAGGCCGGAATAACAAAGCCAGGAGACACCGGTTACGCTAAGCACCTAGAAAACAAGATAGAAGCCTTTCACGAGCAGCGCAAATCGACTCTTGCCGCTTTTTGTCGGCATGTAGGAATCACATTGGATGCAAATTCTTACGAGAGCAACAAAGAAGTCACCACGAAGATTCACATTGACCATGGAATACTTGATAATGAGACTCGCCGGAGGAATAAGCGGCAGCTTTATCTTGTCCTCTATGTCAGTGCAATCTGTGTTTCTATTGATGTATCTGCAAGCCGTTGGCGCTTCACAGGGAGACAGCCCTAGGACAAGACCATGCTAATGGTGCTTAGATGGAGTTCCTGCTATGGTCAACTGGTAGAGCCGTCCTAGAACTTGTGAAATTCGCGGATCGCAAGGTTGAAGACGGCACAATGAAGAAGAGCAGACTCATTTTCCCGAAGAACCGGCGCCTCAAGAAGTGGTTTTTCAATCTTTTGAAAAGCGAAGATGGAGGTACAGAGCACACTCCAGATGTCGCGGAGAGTGGTGGATCTGGAATCTACTCTGGACAGTCCTTTGAGGCTGCTAAAGATCCCGAGCACCTCCCTCCAACTAATGCCTGGCAACGACTTGGTAACCGATTAAGAGGCGTGGGTGGTGTCCTAGGGAGTATTGAGTCGGCTTTTGGATTTCGGGTTGCCTGCGCTACCTTAAGCATTGGCATAGTCGCGTATTTGGCAGATACTCGTACATTTTTCTTGGAGCAAAGACTGGTTTGGGCAATGATAATGGTATCAATTGGGATGACTATCACAGCAGGGTCTGGCGTCTTTGGGTTTGTTGGCAGGATCGCCGGCACTTGTGAGTGGGCACGTCCTAAGTTTGGTGAAATCTGCTCACAACCTTTAGTCATTGCCATGTGCACTAGCCTGATAATATGGTACATTGTCAATGGTCATACCGCTGGCATAATTGTCTTTATCTTTATCTTCGTCTTCATTGAATTCTACTTCATCATGGCATACCCTCGATTTATTGTGATAGCCCTTCTATCAATTGTCACACAAGGTAGATATCACAAACTCCAGTGTATTTAAGGGCGACTGATATCTGAGTAGTTATGATCATCGGATACGAACTTGAGGTGAAGAAAGTTGGAGTCAAAGTAAGTGAAATCGCATTATCAAAGGTTCTTGACCTAAAGCTAGATATCTACAGGTGGCAACAAGCAACGGGCAGCCTTGTTACCAGATTGAACTGCTCGCACCTTATCGACTTGCCTGTGTGTCTGGAGGCATGCTTACTGCCTTCATATGGACATTCTTCCCATACCCTCTGACAGCTCGATCCCAACTTCGGAGAGACCTTGGCGCTTCACTTTACCTTCTGGCAAACTTTTACTCTATCGTACATACTACTGTTGGTCTTCGCGTCCAGGGACGAGAAGGCGACCTATCGAAAAAGGAAAGCCCAGGCCGAAAGCTGGCGAAGGCACGATCTGAGGTCTACGTCAAACAACTGGGCCTTTTAGCAGGTTTGCGGCAGCACTCAGCATTTACTGCATGGGAGCCGTCTGTTGGTGGCAAGTTCCCAAGACAGCTATATGACAAAATCATTCAAGGAACGAACAAGTAAGGATGTAGTCCCCGTCCCCAATCTTTTCTACAAACAATATGTTGATCGATGATGCTAGCATTTTGGACTACCTCGCCCTGATATCTTACGCCTCGAAAAGCCTCGCTGATGAAAACTCCACATCAGATCGCTCCACTTGGTTTAAGGATCTGTCCCGTCTCATGGGCTCTCTTAGTGCTACATCCCAGGAGGTCACTTCTACTCTTGCACTTCTCTCGAATTCCGTGATGAACGGAAATCCGCTTCCGCCCTATATGATGGCTCCAAAACCGTACCAGCTCAGTGAAAAGCTTGAAAAACTCGACGGAGATATCTTAAGCTTCAGTCATATTGCTGAACCAGGGTATAGCGCGTTCTCTGTCATGCAGATCGCGAGCAGTCTGGTCGATGACGAACTGGGGAAACTGATTGAGTAAGTGAGAGCCTTTAGATGATATATGGTTTATGCTGATTTGGTATCACTAGGAACGTGAAAGCTCTGGTGGGCGAAGTTGACTTCTCTTTTCATATCATCTCTACCGCCGACTCAACCGAGCAGACGCTGCTCGACAAGGGAAAGACGGATTAGAGATGCGGGGACCCTTTGGGTTCGGGGCCGTGTCAGTTGACGATGAGGTGAGATTCGTACTTCAACTCAGCATCCCTGGTCTTCACTACCAGTATTCCAAATGCGAATCATTCTCTTTTGATTTTCTGGGACATATCGCAGCCATGTAACTCCCTCTTCTTTCCTAATCACAATATCAACCAGCCAGTCTCCTTCTACCCCTATCTACACTGTCATTCGATATATCTGTCTTGACTTCAACACTTCTGAACTCATGCCAATGTATCTGCGCACATACGTGGTACCCAACACCAAGATACACGAGGCGGATCTGGATATGCTACGATGATCAATAGGAAGAGTGATATATCCCTGTTGTACGGAACACACTTCATGACAACCTGTATCCCGAAGCAGCTGATATCGCCCGTTTAGTATACCTTTCAACGTTTTACAGTAGACGTCACAGGCGAGGACGTGTCTCACCGCGTGCAGATTCGCCACTACCACCACGCTCCAACCCTGCTGTCGTCACAGTCAACATTAATAGCATCATCACCGCCGTCAACTAGATCTCGGCAAAAGCGCGTCTTTTCCTGTGCGATAAATAAATGTCCCGATGATCCCCAGATAGGCCCAGCAGACTTCATCTGGTATTCATTCTGTCTACACGGCCACTATCAAAGCCCCGCCGGTACTACAAGTGCACAAGCTTGGTATGCGGAGTGTGGCAGGAGAAACAATCCCGGGTACAACGTGCACGGAACGTGCAAGTCCAACGAGATCTGCGTCAATGGACCATCCCGCCTGGCTATGGGATCAGAGTACCGCGCCTGAAGTCCGCCCGCTGTCTCAGTCACCACTACTACGTGTCGCTGGTGCCGAAAGGCAAAGAGGGAGCCACACCGTCGGAGGTGTAGTTCGGCTTCTAAGCCGAGCCGGGCCAACGATACGGGTCCGAGGCTACGCCGACCACTGAAGATTCGAGCCACGTTGTCGAGCCTTGAGATCCAGCCCCTGAAGGCCGACGGGCCACCTACCGCTGGCGATCAGAAGTGCGCAGTGACTGCGCACAGATCGACATCAATCATGTTCCTGACGAGACCTTAAAGACTATAGTGCATGTCGGACTAAAAGGCGTGGTGGAAGTCGTGCGGCTGTATCTGACATCTATGCTCGTTTCTGGCGGATCGTAATCGTCCAGTCTTTCAAATCATAGTTTGACGTTGTAGGTTGTCTAAAGCCAAACGGAGCTCAGCGTTGATGATCAGGTGTTGCACATCCGCCGCCATACCTCATAACCCATGATATCCACAAACAATCCCATACATACACCAATCTCAAATTCCACACAAACATACAAAATATATTCCCAAAAAAACACTTGCCCTTTATCAGTGAAGCAACTGTAATACAGGAAGTCCATATCATCATCATCATCAATAGAACAGCCGACTCGGTTAGCGACTCATCACATCCACCCTGCTATGTTGTACATATCTCAAAAGCACCAGCCGATGAACCATAAAGCACATACTTCCACCGCATCTAAATACTAATGACGGATTGTGATCAAAGCCTTCATCCTCATCCTCATCCTCAAAAACGTAATCATCCCCCTCATCCTGTGAAGAAATAGGCGTAAAATAAATCATCACAACACCCTTCCGAAAATCCAATCCAGCCACACAAACAGCCACATCCAAACAATTCCCCTCCAAGCTAGCAACAATCTCCAGTCTCTAGAACTTAAGCAGTCTTTATGCTCCGGCGCAATTTGCCATCGTGGTTGAGATGCGATACACTGATCGACCCCTGAGCCTATACCGCTTCGAGCAGTCAATAGTCTCAATAAACATCCTCAAATTGCGCCGCAATATACAGAATAGCTGCACCATCAGCATTCGTCTTCGTGAACTCTACTCTCCACCGCGTTCCAACACTCCACAAAAGATTTCGTACATATTCTGCATCACAGCCATACATATGAACGGGTCCATCTCCCGCCCCATAAGCTCCATTGGCAATATTCATATCAGCGCCATGATCCAGCACATACCTACAGCGCACATGCAACATATCTATCAAAGCTCGCATTAGCAAACGTAGTTTCGCCATAACGGTCTCTAGCAACAATATCAACGCCGGCTTCTGCCAACCGGCGAAGGAGACTCCGAGAGCCAGAACCCCTGCACAGCGAACGGAATGGAGAGGGGGTGCGAGAGAAGCTACAGCGAGCGCTGACATTGACGGATGAGTTGACGAGTGGGTCGATGCGTGCGATATTTCTGGCATGGTGTAGAGGCGACAAGTACAAGCCTTGACCGTCAGGGAGGCTAGGATCGGCACCATACATACTTGAGAAGTTTTGGAAGGAACCGCTGTCCAGTAAACACAGCTTCGACCATTGGCGTCAACGGCGTTGAGGTCCTTGATTGAGAACTCGAGTTCTGACGCGAGCGTTTCTTGGGATAAGATAGAGTGGAGTATCGTGAAGACGCGATTTTTCTAGAAATCGGTGTCGCTAAAGACATCAGCCATCCTAGAAGCCTCACTATCTGTGAATCCCCGCGCCAGAGACTCCTCCCAACCAATCGCTGCTAGCCTGCTTTTGACAAAAAATGGTTTGTCTCGATCGAAGCATGTTGGTCTACCAGATATTTGCAGAGGTCCGAGTGCTCATGATCGGTAGCATGATGTAGAAGTGATATCCGCCAAGAGGGCTCACATCCCATGGCGAAGTGATGCGAGAAGAGTGGAGTAGAGCTTTTCAATACCAGCAACATCTCCGACTAACACCAAGCCCCAATGTTCAGATGTCCAACCCACAACTCAAGGCAGCTTGGAATCGAAATTAGGTCCTCGGATAAAGGTGTACAACAACAAGGTTGAGAGATAACCATTTCAAATCCATGAAGAAAAATTGAAAAGTCACAGCCAACAACGGGCACAGATCTGCGTCGACATAAATACTGATCGCAGTCCGCGGTAGAATGACCCAAAGTAGCCAGCTACAGGCCAGCGAGAAAGAGCCAATAATACCCGAACCTTTCATCCCCACCGCTTCCTTCATATGACAAGCGCAGCTATACCACCCTGTCCCCCAATACCAGACCTCTATATAAAGACCTATACCACTTATCTAATCCCCAAGGAAATATATAGCCTCCTATTTTCAGCAAAGCATCTTCGACCGCTCCAGCTAGCTTGGTCGACTCTGACAGAGCAACGCATTGTACAAGTGTGTATTACCGCCTTAAGAGGAAAGCTTTAATGGTGATGTAATCAAGAAGTGTTGCTCACGGGCTAAGAGGTTCATAAGGGATGCTAGAATTGTGAACTCGTATTCTTGCCTTGCTCAACAGCGACTCTTTCGATCGCAGTCTCGATATGTCCAAGGATGAAGCTTTAGGAAGACGGATGGAATGTAAGTATTAGTATAGATAGAGGGGCAAGAGGTCGAGTATGCCAATGCTCGTACTGAGGCTTGCTGCGAGCTTCAATCAAAGTACTCTCACTTGTTCTCTCAGCACATCAGCTTTCCGCCCCCGATACCACCCCCAACAACCTCGATCAATTCCGGAAGACTCGCTCCAAACGGCCTAGATTTCGCCAAAAGCCTCCAATCCGCCTAACGTCATCAACGTACGTGAAATTCACCCTTCCCGGCCCTCAGGCACCTTAATAGACATTAAACCCCCATCGCCATAAACTGGAAACCTCTTCGCCATTCGACATTTATTGATCCAAAAGTTCACTAGAATCTGCAACTTCATTCTACTGCGTAGCAACGACACAACTCGATCTGATCTCCTTGTGAGCCTGTCGAATAACTCGAAGCCTTTCCGCGCATTTATATAACTGCCTGTTGTTGAAGGGCGGCAACCACCGTAATTGCTGAAGCTGTGATCGACAGTGTATCTATTGATGTCCGTTGAAAGTAAGAAATATACCCCCTCGCCACTCGTTCAGTGAATATATGCCCATCCGACATATCAGCCTAGTCAATGGTTGCGGCGGTGTGAGAATGATCGGTGTGCCTCGTTTAGGTCCACTGGGTATGCGGTTAAGTCTCACTACAGACGCCCATAATGGCTGCGAGGTGCCTGGGTAAATACCATAATCAACCAGCTATATCAACCCCGTCCCGAAGTCCATACAACAACCCAACTTCCACGCGCAGCTTACGTCAAAACACACGCACATTCGATTCCTCAAGCGTCGATTAAGCCGGTGCTGACCAATTGCAGCCTCCACCTCGCGGATCACAGCTTATCTTTCGCCGCCTTTTTTCAACCCTACTTTACGTACATGTGCCCACCCCTCTCACTCTTCTCGGCCATCGAGCTCGGCAGATCTTTTGCTCTGTGACAGTAGCAGATCAGCCGCTGTTGGTTGATATGGATTTTGGACGTGCGGTCAGAACGTGTTGTATACTCCCATCCGACCTGAGATCATAGAGTCATTGCCATAACGCTTTTCTGGAACGAATAATTTTGAAGTTCTGTCATAGTTAGTCGTGAATAATGACTTGCTGAGATTCTGCTGGCGGGAAGGTAGCAAGGGGAGACTATGCGTTGTCGAGTCCGTTACGTCTTATTGGTAAGATAAACAAAGGATTTGGCCAAAAGCTTCAGCCTCGATCCACATCTTGCATCTCATTCGTTGAAATCTGTAGCTGACACGATCACAACACAGTTGAGGCCATAGGGAGAGGAATGATAGAGATGTTTCTAGTCCTTTAACCTGTATACTCGCTTAACGGAGTATAACTTACATCCTGCCCAATTACTGATCAATTTTAGTGACCTCGCGCAATATCCGTAAGGCTTAACCACGGATCAAACATCGCTCGAGAGTACCTTCATCGAGTCCGAGCACCATTTATGTGGTGCCGTACTCACTCTCATTACTTTCCCGCCTCCCTAAAAGCGGCCTCGTATCATCAATAGCTTCCTCTTCCGCACGAACATCTGGACTAGGGCTAGGCACCCACCCTCTCATCCACCCACTTACCCGTCGCCATCTACTTCTCCCTTCTCGATCATCGACCAAAACCATACTGTTCTTCAGAGGTTCTCCGTACATCAGAAATTGGAAACCTATCGTTGCATCCATCACCAGCACCCCTGCAGCTCCAATGAAGAACGGAGCCGCTAGCGCGACCCAATTCGTCCTCTCGCTACCCTCAGAATCGACCCAGCCATGATGACCGAATGGCGGGTAAGATTCCCAGGCCTGTGGATTCGCGAGGAGAGAAGTGCTGTAAAAGAAGTTTCCGCAAAAGGCAGCAAGGAAAAGAGTAGGCGACAATCCGGAGGTGGAGCGGCGAACAGCGTTCTTGTAGATCTGAGGAAGGCGGGAGCCGAGGTAGAGAAGGGCCGATGTCCAGGAGAGGATGCGGCCTGCAACTTCGGAGGACGAGACAGGCGGAGACGACTTTGTGGCTTGTGCATGTAGTGGTGAAGCCTTGGTTAGCACGACACAGAGCAAAGATACAGTTAAGAGGGCTTTTGGCGACCCGATAAGCAAAGGAGATTGTCTGACACTGGTGATAGACCGCTTGGACAACGGAGTGCCATCCTCTTTCGAGGATGATGGGCTGGACGTTTGCATCCCCTGCACATCCGGAACATTGGCAGGTATATTCGACACCTCGACGGCGTCACCCAGATTCCCAGCTTTCGTATTTTCAACGATACTGCTGCCGTTGGGGGGCGAAATGCCGACGAGGATATCCCCGGATCCATCATCATCTCCATAATCGTTGCGCTTGTGTATTACGAGCCTCGTGTTCCTCCATGGCTTCACATGCGTGTACCAGAAGTATTGATAGCACAGCACAATATCCACGGTGACATAATACGATGCCACAACGACCTGCCATGTCGCTTGTTTCGTCAATAGTGCGCCCAGCAAGTTCGTCAGGTCTCCAAACAGCCACTCGGCCAGAAAGTATATAGACAGGCCTGATGCCGACTGCAGCTGGTAGTTCTTGCATATCTGCGGTACCTGTGCAAACAGCCATGATACGATGCTGAGACCGCCGAGCAGTGTGGAAAGGAAGGCGAATGAGGTAGGTATGCAGGAGTCGAATGCGGAGGATAGTCGTATCAGAGGTACGCTTGTCGGCGTGCAATGGTCGGGTAGCTTGTAGGCAGCCATGAGTTTGGCTGCCACGAAGATCATGCGAGCCGTTGATATGCTTTACAGAGGGAGGAGCTCATAGAGCTAGCCACCCATGATTATGAGCCCCTTTCCTTGCAAGTGTAGGGTTGCGATCAAGCTGTGACTTCGGGATGGGAGGTCTAAGGTCTTTCGAGATTAGTGACTTTGATGCCGAATTGGCCGCAGTTGGAAGTCCTTCTGACTGGTTACCGCAGACAGGATGGCAGACTATGTGTGTTAGTAGTATAGCTCTCAGGTGAACTAACGTGCAACGACAGAATTCGCCAGAAAGGGCTGGTGTATGAGCGAAAGAGAGGCGCTTCAAAGCGAACAAGAACAGATGTGAATAAGTAACAGATACTTATTACCATGCAATGATGCCGCAAGGTAAACAGTCGTTGTACCAGAACAGAGTAGAAACGAGAGAAAGATGGGCATTGTAGAAGGAAGGTGGCTGTCCACGGGGACTTCCTTCCCAGCTGTCCATGTTGGTCAGCCGCGGTAGGAGCCTGATGGAGGGAACGGGGACCCCAGATATGGCTTCAGATCTGGTAAATAGCGTGGATCTCGACGACATAGTTAAGGTTACTGACGCGCATAGCTAGCCAATGCGATATCTGATAGGTAGTCTACTTGGTGTAGATGGCGCTGCATGACGGGTCAACGTGGGAGGAACAGTTGTCGTTTGTGGTGGAGAGTGTGGAGGGGAAGGAGACAAGGAGATAAGGTTGATAAGAGCATCTCCGAGCCCGCCCCGGGGGACTAGTCCTGTCCTGCTCTAGCGTTGATGACTTTCGCTTATTTCTTGAGTGCCGACAGGGACGCTGTGTGGCTGTGTTGATCACACAGAGGGACGATTTGGGCAGCAGATGAATGCGCCTTCATGGACTTTATTCTGGATGGTAAAATCCCCCCGTGATCTTATCGTGGACAACCAAAGATGCTTGGCATCAGAATCAACCAAAAGATACTGGATTGACCTAGGATGCTTCATGGAAGAACCAGAGCATTGGTATACCCTTCGGGTAATGTGATGCCACTTATGCATTGGCATGGAGCCATCCTCAACTTCAATGCCCTAATATCACGCCAATTTCAGAATGTGATGCTGATTCAACAGCGACAAGTCGGAGCCAATGAAAAAAAATCAAAGGAATAGAGAAGAACCACGAAACAATTGTCCATCGAATCAGGAACGCCGAAGATCTTAGTTCCTCTTTGGTTCGTCTCCATTCTGTGGATCACCTTACTAGTAGTCAGTATACTTAGCCACTATGGATCAGAATTGTATGCAATAATTCTACTCGTGACTTTCGGTGGTAGCTCGACTCGGAACCGAAGTGAGGTGAGTGAAGAATGGCCTTAGAATTGATTCCCTATACCATTTAAGTCTTCGCCATCTGCAAGTCTTCAGATATCTTCGACCTTACGGTACGAAGAGTCATACATATCTTAAGACCGTTTACTCAAAGTACTGAGTATCTCTACACAACATCTTTACTTGCCCAAAACTAGGATTGATAGACATTAGGCCCACACGGGACCCACAATCTATATATAATCCTTGTATTATTGGCTACCGGAACCCTGTTCGCTCAAAGTCCTTACTCCAGAGACTTCCGTACTCTGCATCCATGTTTATGTATATCAGCGACCAAAAGGCCTACGATCAGCGCGCTTAGATAAGTAGGCCGGCGCTTGATTAAAGTACTTACTGTTTTGCGCAATCGTTCCTGGCGATGGATCCTGCGCCGTTGCGGACAATGCAGAGGTCGTCCGAAACATTTCATAAGCGGTCAACATCATCTGAATGATACGAGCCTGGTTGTTCTCATCACCCGGGCAATGAAATCTACACCATCGCGGTCGAGCTAGCATGGGCATATCGTCAGCACTAAGATGCTTGGCATAGTAAGATCATAAAACCCCGACAGGAAACTCCACTGGATATCATCAACTTTCCATCATAAAAACAAGCATTTTACAACGAGAGAGAATCCCTTGTCTCAATATAAGAATGGGCCTGTCTTCATCACCAAAGTTTCCACATGACGACGACGATGACAGGACCATGTTACTTCCCAGTCGCGCAGCGCCTGGGATACGTGCTGCGTCCCCTGCACCGAGTGTGGAGTTGAATGATCTACAGCCCTTAGTGGAACACACGTCAGATCAGGTTACAGAAGATGGTGATCCACTTGGAGAAACGCAGAAGCTAGCTGAAGAATTCAGGGCAGCCTTATCTCAGCTGAAGAATGATCTTGAAGCCGAGAAAGAGCGGAAAAGGAAAGAAGACTTGGGAGCGGACGCTCGTGGCAGGAGACTGCGGTCTCGCTGGTTTCCGTAAGCGCCGATCGGTTTTGTTAGTGGCGTTTCTGACAGTAAGACTGCCAGATGGCTTGCGGTGGCTCTCATGACCAATCTGCTACTTTGGCTCACCATGATCTATCTGATCTTCAGAGTTCAAGAATACAGTATCCATAGAAGCCGCTACCTAGTCATAACATGGACCATCTTTATGATCCCCTTGCTGATTTTCTTGTTTCTCCTGTTGAGCCCATACCCACTAGAGTTACGTCGCAGAAGGATAGAGGTAGCTGCGAAAAAGCATAGTAAGTACATTGATTGGTGAAACGGGCTCTTAGCTGACGCTGAAACAAGCAACGAATTATTTATCTTCAGTTAATGTCGCCAACGCTTCCTGCTGCTTTACTCTCGTCATTATCTACCTTTACGCGAGCGCCCTTCCCCAGTACAACTCGCCAAAGTGGGAGGCTGGCGTTGACTTCGTGAAAGACCTCACTTTACCTGCGTTCTCGTTCGCCGTACCCTCTCTAACGTTCTCGCCAGTCGACATAGCTCAATTTGACGTCGACACCTTTGTCTGCAACGAACTGGTCCAGGGGACCGGCTACGAACGTTGCTCGGAAGCAGCATATTCAGGGACGCCAATCGAATTGAACATTGACGCCCGCCCAGGTTCCATGAGTATTGGCGCCGCTTATAATTTTAGCTCTTTGGCGTATATATACAACTCCACAATTCTTAACCCAAACACTACTACCCTGAACCTGGCAGAGGTGTTCCTCACAGCCACCGTGAATTGTAAAGACCTTGTCTCGCCTGGGAGTTCATCGCTGATCTACCTTCAGATAGCAATTACAACTTTGAGTTTGGCGAGATATTCTTGGAGGTAGCATTTTTTGACCCTCGGATTAACCTCACCGACGCGGTCGCCTGCGGTCTGGTGCAAATGGTGCAAATCCCGCACGCTGCAACAAATATCTTCTACATAACTGCCGAACGGATAACAGACACGTTAGGTATGATCGTCCCACCCGCGACCGAGAGGTGTACCGCACTGTACAAGGAGGCATTGTCTCAAGAGGCGTCGCCGTACATGTCCTTCGGATTCAGTCTCAGCTCGGAGTATGGAGGAGACTTCAGCGTCTGCAAGTCAAACGCCTGCGTGTCTACTGCTAAGTTCAGCTATGCATCTCACGTTGTCCACACGCTGGTTAGCAAGCATGGCATTGATCAGCTGACCATATGGCTCAACTGTTCTGCCATTGTCGGCGCTGTGCAATTCTTCGCCTGGTTCTTTGGGATCTTTAACTTGTAGTCTAGAGATTTGATCGAGTTGGGCTTTTTTTGGCATAATAGAACGATGCGTTGATATAGAGGTCGAACCGGAACAGCGTTATGTTTCCATGAAGAGTTGGAAACCTCAACTTCAGGATAGGTTCGATCTTACTGGCGCTGAAAATACGTATGGTAGACTGTTCCTGGGAGAACGATACAATGAGCTAGTGCTTGACAGACTTTGTAGAAATCAAAGCCGACTATTTGCTTCGTCGACATCATCCACAATATGGTCCATGTCTGTTTGCCAGAAGTGTACAATATAGTACAACATAGAGCGGTACTCAAGCAGAGGTATCAGAATCCGGTGTACGAATACGAATTCGAATTTCGGGATTGACAATTGCCCGCTCCGCCCCGCGCGATGGTGACGACACCATGCTAAGGTACTGTTTTCAGCTGCTGGAAGACCACACTTCATAAATATGTAGCCTCCCTCCCATTCTCTCCCACATTGACAAAATGACATCCAACAGCATGGGTCTCTCATACTCTACAGCCAAGTGGCTGGTAAGTCAATAGAGCTTCCCTTCTCCAAAGCCTATGCAGTGCTGACTTCTCTTCAAGGCCCCAGCATCCTTCATCTTCGACTTCGCACTACAGCAATATGGCATGCTCTCCACCCCCAACATGAAAGACATCAACGACCGCAACGTCTCCTTCTGGTCCCCGCAACCCTACTTCATCGGCGGCTTCTTCTTCCCCCAACAGCTCTTCCAGCTAGCATGGCTCTACCGCCTCTACAAGCTCGACCCCAAGAACCCCACCGAGCGCCCTGAGCTCGATCAGATTGCTGATTTCGTCCCATACTACACTATCGGCAACCTGTGCATCGGCACCTGGATGTTCTTCTGGAACGCCGAACAGCTCAAGGTCTCCAACATCTTCGTCATCATCAACAGTTTGACCCAGCTATACTATGTCTTCGCCAAGCTTCCGGCAATGGACATGCGCTCCACCTCCAATGTCCTCACGAACATCGTCTCCAGAACCTTCGCCGGCATCGGCGTCCTCGACCTCGTTCACAATGGCAGCGTCGCATACTTCAAAGATATGGCTCCATCCATGACCGTCAAGGTGGTGACAGCACTGGGTTTCGGTCTCGCCAGCGCGGCAGGGGACTGGATCTTTGGCGCGTGCATGGTGTATGATCTTGTGGCCTTGGCTGCCGGTCAGAGTGGTAGCTGGAGAAACATCTTGGGTGCGTATGCAGTAGGAGCTGCTGGCATTGTTGGGGCGAAGAATCTCGCCAGGTAGGTAAGTCGTTACTGAGTCAAATCGCTTGTACATGGGTACTGACCTACTGCACAGGCCACCATACAATACGGGGCAATCAGGATACAAGCAGACTGCTTCTGAGGAGATACAGGACCAGGTCTAGGCCTTCTTTTCTTCGCGTTATCTACGAGTAACGAGTTCAGAAGCACTGGGAATAACGACGTTCCGGAGTAAATCCTTTATAGCCACGAAATTCAAAGCCTTACTAAATCCCATACTTCCATGATATCGAACAACAAACCAATGCCTTCTACACTTTCAACCCTGCTTCTCGCATCATCCTCAGCATCAGATACTATCGAATCCACCAATCCACTTCACCTTTCTATATAAACTCCCTCCACACCATCCTATCGCGCCGGTAGCCCTCATCACCCAACCTCTATCTTCATCGATAAATTCTCCTCCAGGCACCCAACTACGCATAACCCCCACAACCATTACACAACCGTTACACAACCAACCACCAATCCACAACCCCAGCACATCACCCTAACACACCCTCACACCCCCTTCCCAACCCCAAACCCCCATACCCCCAAACCCCAAAATCCAATTTTCCCCATCCACACACCCTACCAAATAAAAAAAACAATCTCACCCACCCTCGCCCCATAATCCCACTATCAGAAAAACTCACTATATCCCCCACACTTCCCCTATACGCATTCCTGACCTTCTAGGTAGCTAACCCTTATATCACCCTTCATACCTCCACCTCTTCCCCTTTCCCCCCTTTCCCCCCTTTCCCCCCTATCACCCAACCCACAGCCCCTACACTCCCTTCCCTCCTTCGCCCAACCTCTATATACGTCTAACCACCTACAACCACCCACTTCCTCCCTCCTACCCCCCACAGCCCTAGTCCACAACACATAACACTCCTTACACCCCCTCCCAAACCACAACAACATCCCACCACAACATCCCACCACAACCCGACAAACGTAATCCTACCAGAAAAAGAACCCCCGATATCTACCCAAAGCATTGAAATCTCACATCTCCAAACTATTCACAGACTATCGATATCGATATTACTATCGACGACCATTTCCCATTTCCCGTTTTCCAGATCCGAGTATGCAGATCCAGATCCCGTTCCAGATCCAGGTGCGAGAAGATATCCGATGCCAAACCAAGCCAAATACCCAATTGCTTGAAAGAATGATCCAAAAGCTACACTTCCTCGAAAATAAAGAATTATTGACCCCTTACCTACGAAATGAGCTAATCCACGGCAAAAACAAAGACAGCATACACACCCCATCAACCCAATAACAACATGATCTAACACGGGCATTCGTCGGCTATAAAAGAACATCCGTAGAGATACATAAAACCATGACTGTCTTATCCAATAAAAACCCTGTCCCCTCCCGTTCATACCTTAGATAACAATACGGCAAGCGACGTAAAACCCCAATATCAATTTTGAGACTAATTTTAATACCCTGCCTCCTTGAAAACTCACTTAGTCATTTACTCACTGATTTACTCGCTCGCTCGCTCGCTCGGTCCTCTTTACTCCGCCGCCCCGCCAACATATTTCTCACTGCCTGAATTGCAACCACGTCAGCACCCCTTACAAACTATTGGGACAGGCGGGGGTGAGAGTGGGAATAGAGGGGGAGGGGGAGGGCAATGTGGTAGCGGAGTACTTTGCTTGGAGATGGAGGTAGAAGGGGATGTAGAGGTGAATATGGATATAGAAGGCTATACGATCACCAAGCGCTACTCTAGGCCATCGTGTTGGAGTCCGTAGTTTCCATAGATCGTAGCGAGGGTTACGATCCTCTCATACAATTTCGGATGTTACTCCTTGCCGGCGTCGAGGTGGTGCGATATGCTGGATGTGGGGGGTTTGATAGATGCTGTTGGAGTCGCTTTGACTGGGGAGATCTCTTGGGTGGATTTGAGGAGTGGGGTGCGAGTTGTTTTTGGTGTTGACTTCTTTTTGGATTTGGGGCCGTGCGTGGAGGGTGTAAGATGGGGTTTGGTGGATGGGAGGTAGCGAGGGGGGGTGATGGGGGTAGGGTTTGTATGGGATGGAGCCGTGGATGGATGGGTATTGGTAAGGCGGGGGGAGGGTGGGTATTGGTAAGGCGGGGGAAGGATGGCGATTTGAGTGTCTGGTTGGGATGGGTTTGATTTGTTGGGTGGGTGACGTTATGTTCAGTTTGCCGTAGATGGATATTGTTGCCTCGGGATGAGGGTTGTCGTGAGTGATCTTGGCAGTGATGGGAGCATGATCGATGTATTGTTAGACGATTTCTGCTTCAACGTTCTGGCATTGCATACAACACTGACGATGGCTGCGTTAACGTTTCTAGAGCTAGCAACGAGTCTGGAAGGTGGTTATAGTCAGAGGGGAGGGCATGAACTGTAGTTGACTGGTAATCAACTAGTCATGTTTTGATCGTGGCCACCAGAGTGTAATCAATGGCGAATGGCCACTTGTAAGAGCGTGAATGGTTGAGAGACTTGAAGTGGTAATGCTGAAAGTTCGCATTCTTGAAGAGGTCAGTGGAGCGGAAGCGGACAGGCAAGGTAGAACCGATCCTCCAACCAGGAGCAATCCTTTTCGACCGATTTGTAGCCGTGGAGGACCACCTTCGATGTTCTGGTCTTGCATGGCCACGAGTGTAATATTCAAAAGCCTTCCCTCGAATATTTGCACTGCCATTTGCTGTGGAATTACGCCCATGATTTTGCAGCAATTTAGCAAGCGGTGAGCACTTGATATGGTGGGATATATCATCAGGCTGGCTGAATGCTGAGATGTAACCTTCTCATCAATATAGGGCCACGAAAAGGGGATAATTACCGTATTCAGACCAATCTATATAGTCAAAAAGGTCGAAGTGGGATTGCTGTTTGAGTTTCAGCCTGTAGAAGGTGCAGAGTTACTGTTTGCGTTGGTGTTGAGTACTCAGTCGTGTGACATGTTGTGATGTTGGAGTGACGCTATAAATAGTCGACGACATTGTCTCTAAGATGCGTTTGACGATGGCAAAGGATGCGGTGAGGACATCAACTCAAGGTGGCTCTCCAAGAATAGCCCCTGATGGCATGAAGGACGTTCTCTCGCCTTTAGTATTGATTATACTTCTTACGTGGCGTACGCAAAGTCTGAGAATGATCAGTCCGATACCGTGGGGTGATAGTACTTATGAGAAGTGAGCCGAGTCAGCCAGCGTTCGAGTTAACGTCGTCATCACCACGTCAGGATCGAATCTGCAGGATCCCGCATTTCCTCTCGGTGGAGGTCGCCTTCTAGAGTATGCACTTCTCGATAACCGGTAGGAAAATATTCTTTCATTAGAGCACTTGTCTTTTTCCGATCGATTTCATCCACCTCGATGATACAGGAACTCGACAATTGGGGGGCAATGTATTGCAGGATAATCCTTACCCACTCCATCCATTCTTGCATGTCCTTCTCCAATGAGCATGGCCAGCGGTATCTATTTGCTTGCAGAGGCTGCAGTGCGACGATCGATAACTTCTTCAATCCAGCAAGAATGGGAGACCATAGCGCGGAGTCCAGCATGCGACTGTAACCATAACCGTCAGGTTGTAGCACTATCTGGACATTTCGTATTCTTTGTCTGTTGGCTTCAGAAAGGTATTTCAGGATGCAGTGTCCAGCTCCTCCTCCACTTCGGTCAAGTACTTTTTGAAAGACATTGTCACCATATAAGACATCCAAGGCCTCGCATCCGACCTGTTTCGAGACAAGTAGGAGACTCTTTCTTGCGTCGCTATTGCACGACTTGCGAAATCTCCAGTTACAAATGAATAGCTTATGGAGTTTGATAGAGTCCTTACGTACGAGGCACTGGCAATAGATGTTGCGTCGAAGTTCGAAAGGGAGGTCGAGGAAGCCAACAGGCCGTCTCGAAGAGGGACATATTTCGAGACGCCTCGATGACACACTATCCATGGAATATGAAGATTGTCGACCCCCTACGCCAATGCGCTGGAATTGGTGGAATGATGCAGCCTTTCTGCGGTTCAGAGCATATAAAAGCAATATCGTGGTTTCCAGAAGCTTTTACTCATGAGTGAGTCCGCTCGCTTAGTTGTAGTAGCATGAGGAGAAGCTACGTTACTGATGAGGGGTAGTTGGACTAGCGTTGGAAGGATGTATTTAGGGAGGGAAATACCCCTATTCTTCCTACTCTTCAGCAACCCCATAGTAGCAAGACAAAATCAGAAGACGACAAGACTATCCTACCTATTCTGCCACCAATCATGATCTGCTTTCTCTTAGCGAAAGGCCGAAATCTTCTTTTCCTAGCGGCCGAACGTTGGTGAAGAAGCCCTAGGCACAATGCAGCTCTTCGGAGATGGGGAATAGGCATATAGTGGCCCCCGATAGTCAACACGCTAGAGGGTGATAATGTTTGACATTCGGTTCAAGATTCGATTCCTCTTGCTTTTTGGGTGGCATTGCCACTTTGCCCTCACTTTAGCCTTTATAAACGATACTCACAACGAACAATATCACCACCATGAGCCCAAGGATCACCCCAAACAGACCAAACCCAAACTTCCTCGGCATTGTCAATCGACCTTGCACGAAGTCCCCTGCCAGGTCTCTTCTGACTAACGGTATTGCCAACAAGAACCCTACGCCGGCAAGCCAGTAGCCTACCGGTATCATGACTGCCAATGCGATTTTCGTCCCATCAAGATATGCTTGGCTTGCACTATCGTCATTCCTAAGAGCTAAGCCAATTATCTCGGGTCCCGATGCGTAGATGAGGACTTGAATAGCATCCCAGATTGAAAGTCCAAAAGTCTTGTAGTGGGGCGGGAGGAGCAGGACAATCAAGCTGTTGATTGCGCCAAGCCAGAGCTCAGCTGTCATGTATGCTGCGCTCATCGTACCATAGAGGACTCTCACCCCGCTGGTCTGGTTGCCACCAGAAATCTGACGAGAAAATAGCATTGGTAGCACGAAAATGGAGGAGATCATGCCACCAATGCCGACCAAATACAGCGGGAGCATCTTGGTTTTGTGCCAGTATGCGGATGTAAGCAAGCCGCCAAGGAGAACGGCCACAGAGCCCACAACACCAACGATGATACCATAGCGTGAAAGAAGTTCTGTCTTGGAAGGATATAGAGTCGACAGATAGGTCGGCATGTAATATCCGAAGACGTTTCCCGCGAGCTGGCGAAAAGATGCTGACAGGACTAGCAGCCAGAAGGAGCGCATTCGGAGGATGTAGCTGAACGTTGCGGCAGCATCATTTCGAGCTAGAGAAATCTTCGATTTCATTGACGTAGTGGGCACATGCTCGCCTAGATGGTTCGAATACCCAAGATTTACTAGGGAGGTTTGTCGAAGAGGCTCACGCACCAACAGACGAATGAAGAGCGCAACCACAATACCTACAATCCCAATGGCAACGAGGGCGGTGTTCCAAGGCGTTTTCGTCTTCGCAAAGGCAACAGCGATCTGACCAGAGACTGCTTCGCCGATGTAGACGCCAACATAGAGTATGCTGACGATGGTATCAGCGATATCATGTTGTAGGACCGAGTTAATCCTACCTTTCACCGAAGAATACATATTCCTTTCCCATCATGTCGCTGATTAGACTAACGCTCAAGGCTTCAACCGGAGCTTGTCCAATACCCATGCCTATCCGAGCAAGCAAGATCTGCCAGAAATTGTGGCTCAAGCCTTGAAAAATTGCACACAAGCTCCACCAAAGAGCAGAAATCGATAGAACCCATACTCGTGCGCTGGTGTAGTCTGCGATGTATGCAGTGGGCAGCGCAAGCAAAGCATAGACGATCCCAGTGGCATAGCCTGACAGAATACCATAAGAGGCCTGTGATAATTGGAGGGAAGTGATGACCTCGGCTTGAAAGTAGGAGAGGATGAACTTGTCATACTGCGCGAGGAAGTAGGTGAGGAAAAGAAGAAATAAAGATATGGCAATCCGCCATATGGGCAATTGAGGTCTAGTTGTAAGCTTTCCTGTATTAGATTGATCCTCTTCACTGTTCCCCCTCATGCCAATCTGCTTCTCTCGAATGTCTTTCTCCATTGCCGAATATCACAGTCCACTGAGGTCGTTAAGCAGATAATTCACTATTGTGCCGTAATACGACAGGTACGAAACTCTGTAACTTCTTATGATCATCCAGTGGGGGTTTTAGATCCTGATCTGCAGTCTGTGGGCAAAGTCAAATCGGTTCGACGCGGGGTATCATTACCACGCTATTTGGATAGTGTCGTTGCTCGTACGTACTATTCGTCGCACGACTGACTCAGAACCGGGTACTGTCGCTCTGGTATAAAGAAACGTCGATTCGGACCTGGGCCATTCTCAACTCAATGCAGCATAGAACCACAGAGTCCTTTGGACGACCCCGACGCTGACAAGCCCAGCCATGAACCAACACCAAATATCGATATACTCCGGAAATATTAGCATAACTGTGAAGAGTACACCGCTTTCGGTGCCCTCAATGAGTGCATGCCGCATCATCACGCTTGTGAGCTGGACACTGTTCCGGTCTTCTTTTCCATGTCTCTTCTCCGCGATCGCAGCAAGGTAGAAGAGAACGAAGTTGTTGACATGGAATGTGGCTTCGAGGATGGCTACTGCTTTCCAGACCATCGAGCTACCATCTTGCCCGGCTGCAATGGAGATGGGCAACAGGGAATACACGATGAAGTCGCCCAATAAGTCTAGGAAACCACCAAGGTCAGACGCAGTCTTTCGGTACCGTGCCAGGGCACCATCCAAACAGTCAAGAGCCCGGTTAATGAGCCAAAGCGCGACAGAAACAGAGACAAGAGAGTGGCTTGCAGCATGGCATGAGACCAATCCAGCAACAAATGCGGATACGGTGACTTGAAGAGGCGTGATGGAAGCGGGCACATAGCGGCAGCATGGGTTAAAGAGCTGGTCCTTGAGGCCACGAAGGTAGATGTCGAACATGTTGTCGATGAACTGAATTCGGTTTCGGAAATCTGTTCATGTTCTTGATCTTTCAGTACGCACTAGAATAGCTCAAAGTATAATACACGATAGTAGAATACTCCAAATCATGACGTGGTGATGGATTCCCTTGGCAGAACTTTGTTGCTAGTAATTCTTGGAGTGATAGAGGAGATGGCGACGACATATATGCTCCTGGAGCGGCAATGGTGTCGTGCAGGAACCCTCAGGGTCAGTATGCTGTTCTGCTGCCACGCCTTTTTCTAATGCTAGTCTTGGGAAGCGCCATCCTCGTTCCCAGCTTCTATCAACCTTCCCTCGATAGAGTATACGCTTACCTGTACGGCTCCTCACTATACCGAGCATCCACGTTCGAAACATTCTGGACGGTGATCTGCTATGCTGTCACCGAGGTTGGCTACATATTGCGGTTTGTTCACAACCCACACCTGCGACTGGCGGTTCAGAAAGACGCGGACACAACGAAGCCCATACCGAAGCTCACACGGCCAAAGCATCGCATCGTTGAGGGCCTCACACACATGATGCCCCTGCTGCTGATGGATCTCACGATGATTAAGAAGTTCGGGGGTGTCCCTGTCCGTGATATGGCACTGTCTGGAAACTACAATCCCAACACGGTCTCGATGAGAGGCAACTTCTTAGCACCATCGCTACATAGATTCACACTCGACTCTCCACTCCAGACTACAAGGGCCTTGCCTCCCTTACCGCCCACAAGCCGACAATTGATCGTTCAGCTCGCAGCCAGCATCATCATCTACGATACCCTGTTCTTCTTCTTCCACTTGGCCCTGCACAAGCTGCCCTTCCTCAACAGGATCCATTCGACGCACCACAAGCATGGCGAGATCAACCCTCAGATCACCAATCAACTGGACATAGTCGAAAGGCTGGGTCTGGTACTATTGGCGAACTTCTCGTTGAATATTATCGGTTCCCATGTCCTCACCAGAACGCTCTTCGTGCCTATGTTTGTTTGGCTTCTCGTGGATATACATTCGGGGATGGATCACGAGTGGGGATATGACAAGCTCCTACCGCGAGGCTGGGCAGCTGGTAGCAAGAGGCATAGCCAGCATCATCAGTGCGGGACGATGTACTATGAGCCGTTTTTCAATTGGTGGGATGATGCATTGCTGTGGGTTTCGCAGCGATACTCGTCCATGGAACGATGAATACATACAATTGCTCAGGCCAAGCGAGCGAAGCACTAGGTATGCTGCGATGGATATGACGCCTTGTACTCTTCGACCAAACTCTTAAGGTCCGCTGACTTGCACGGGGCGAAAAGGTTCTTCAACCACCCTTTCTGCCGATGACTGTTCAATCCCAATTGCGCCAAGAGCATATCTGTGTAATCTATGACGTCAAAGTAAAACCAGCTTCCCAGTTGGCCTTTGTTGAGATATCTTCTTCGACACCAAGCTACAGTTTCGTTAATCTCCCGTTCGACATTCAACTTATCAAGGTGCAAATTGCCGTCAAGATATGCAACAGCCCACAGCGCCTGGACCTCCGCAGCGCGAAAATTATTGCCAACTACCATCTTCCCAAGGAAAATAACACTGTGGGAATTGTGAGTCAAGTCAGGCACCATCGCTCTGTAGAGACGGAAGGGCGTGTGAGAGGGCCTCGCTCCTTTGTATGTTGGGGGCTTATCAAGCAATGGAAATTGATCCAGAACCACTTGATCTTCCGCATCACTTCGACTTTGGGTCGCATGGTCCTGATCTTTCTTCTCATCCAGTGTGGCTATACCTACACGTCGGTCCAGCTTCACCGGAAGACCGAGTTCCTCGGCCAGCGGTGGGGCATAGAGGGGCGAGATAGGGGCCCAGCCTGTGCAGAAGACAAGGATGTCAACCGGTACGGTTTGTGATTTTCCTCCCACTCTCTGACTAGCAGCAAGCGTGATAGAGTCCGTGGAGATGTGGTCAATGTCTTGGCGGTAGACGTTGACTTTGGCTGCAATAGTCGAGTAAAAGTCCGGTCGCTGGTTGACTCCAGAGCTATCATTCTGCCAAAAGATTCTGCGCATCACAATCAGTCGTGATCCTCTTTCAAGCTGAATCAAACTCACGGTGTGTCCGGTTCGAGATTATCGAATCCCTTCTCCCTCCCCTCTACCCTCCGGTAATCCACCTTTCTCCTCTGATCTTTGTCAATTCCCTCCCACATGCTTCTGACGAGCCATCGGCCGACCCTAGTCCTGTGCAAGAATACCGACAAATAGGACTCCTCCTTGAACGGATTAGGCAGGAAAGCAGCCACAAAGCGAGTATAAAAGCCCTCGTTCGAATTCGCATACGGCCACTTACCCTCCGCAGCCAGCAACGCAGCGGGTCCAGCGCCATTCTCTCTGATAATCCACGATACGCTCTTGCCCGCCTTAACAACAGAATAGGCAACATCTGCAGCAGACTTTCCGCCACCGAGAACGACTAAATTTTGCCCTTTGACAGTCCTCAAATCACCCAGCCGCCCAAAATCTTTATGATGCACCATCTTCCCCCGAAATTCCTCTTCACCCCTCAGCTGCGGAATATTCGGCAACGAAGTCATACCCGTAGCATCAACCAGCTTCGACGCCTCTATCTCGCGTCCACCACGACAAGAAATTCGCCACCTGTCACCAGACGTCCTTTCAATCTTACGTACCTGAACATTGAGTTCTATACGATCACGCAGCGTCCGACCATTGTAGATATGATTGTTGACGTAGGCTTCGAGATAGGCCGTGACGTATCGTGCTGGGAAGAAACCATAGTATTGGTCTTCCAGCGGCGGTGGTGGGAGCATGGGGCGGTCTGAAAACTCGGCCATTCCGATGGGGGTTTGAGTCCAGAATGCGTCGTAGATTCTCTCTGGGGAAGGCTGTAGTGTTAGCGAATCTAAATCTAATTGCAAATCATCCTTCCCGACTCTAAACATCCTTAGAAACAAAGTCATCATATTCATCCCACACTTTGTATTATATACCACAAGATACCCATCCAAACCCTCAACCTCCCCCCTCCCCCCCCCCTCAAGATATAAGAAAACCACCCTTCCCCCCAAAAAATGAAACCACCAATCTTAGACTAACCTTTACTCCACACCCCCCCAACACCACCTCCAGCCTCCAAAACACCCACTTTAGCCTGTGGATGGACATCGAGATAGGAGCGGGCGGCTTGAATGCCATAGAGACCTGTGTTGGATCCGTGGTTGCTTAGTAGTTTAGAAGTGGAGGGAGAGGAGGGAGGGAGAGCGGGATGAGGGATGAAGTGATGGAGTGATGGAACGATGGAGCGATAGAGTTGTAGTCTGATAGATTTTCAGGGTGAGAGAGTGTTAGGGAGATGGGTGATAGTGATGGGGTGATAGAATAATAGATTAGTAAATTCATAGAATTGTAGAGTCGTAGATTTATAGAGTGTAGGAAAAGGTACCGACCTGCTCCTATGATTATGATATCGAAATTATCGAGATTGTTTTGACGAGGGGAGGGTGGCGGGTCTTGGAGGGGCATTGTGGGAGAAGAGGTAGAGGGTGGAGGATAGAAGAGGGGAGGAAGCTAAAGGGTGGGGGGAAGAGTTTGAGAGTGGAGGGATTGAGGGAGTAATGGGGTGGGATTTGGTGGGGGGGAGGGGGTCAAGGCAGGGCGGAGAGGGAAGATGAGGGAAGTTGGGGAGGGAAGGGTGGAGGTGCGGGGCGGATGGAGGTGAGATGCGGAAGGAGGGGACGAGAGGTGTATGGGGTTTACAGAGAGAGAATATATATATATTCTTGCAGAAGCAGGGGGACAGGGAGGTAGTCTGGCAGCGTGTGGTAGTCCAGTCGTATTGTCGTAGATTATCACGATCATGTGGTATCAAAGCCACAAATTAAGGGGTATTATAAACAATTGACTACCGATAAGATAAGGAGTATTCCATCATCATCAATCATTCCCTCCTTACAAATCCCTTCTCCTCTCGTCTAATCAAAACAAAACCTCTCTCATCTCCCCTATACAAAGCAACTCCATCCGCCCCTCCCCTCAAAACCCCCACAAACCCCCAAAAATGCCACAACACCTCTACATCCTCTACAACGCCTCCGCCTCCATAATGGGCAAAATGAACTATACCTACCGCAAACTCACTGCGCCCAAAGATAAGCCTGCGTGCGTCCTCCCCATCCCTTTCCCTCTATCACTCATTTACAAACATCAGAAGATGCATGCTAAATACAAGGGTCGTTTGAAGGTGTGCGGCATGCGACATCACGCACGGTGGATTACATCTCGATGAGACGGGGGCGTGGAAGGAGGTCAAGGCGGAATTGGGGAGGGAGGGGGTGGTGGTTGAGCAGATGCATAGGGATGAGGTGGGGGGGGAGGTGAGTTTTGCTGGTTCCTTTGGGATTTGATGATTTAGGTCTTTGGATTTGCGATGGGGATGAAGGGAGGGGGAAACGAGGGTTTGCTGATGGTGATATAGGTTAAGGAATTTGTCCTCAAGGAGCGGTTGGAATATCCGATGGTGTTGGTGAAGGATGGGAAGGGGGTGTTGAGGTGTGTGATGAGTAGTGAGGAGTTGGCTTCCTTTGGGGGAAGTCCGGAGAGGTTCGTTGGGAGGTTGAGGGAGAAAGCGGTGTTTTCGTCAGAGTCCTCTTCTTCGTTGTAGGTTTGTATGAGTTTATGATATTGATGGTTCAGAGTCCAGATTGTGCACCAGCTTGACCATGACAGCTTGCAGGGGTCGCTGCGTTGGGAGTTGCTTCATGTCGCGCGCCCATTCTTCCGGTTTTACGTTCCGTTGCCAGCCCAGCCAACCTTGGACTCCTTTGGGTATATCACTCGGGCTACCTTGTAGTTTCATTCTCCTTACCGGTTTTATGTTCTCTGATTGCAAGCCAAGGCATGTGGCTGCGACGGTCGTGACGATTTTCCTGACCAGATCCTCTCCGAGGCATGATTTGGGACCCGCGCCATAAGCGAAACCATGTCCGACACCATCAACGTTTCCATTTGGGTTGTAGTATCTCCCTGGCCGAAACAAGTCCGCAGCCTCGCCAAAAGTTGCAGGATCTCGACCTGCGCCTACAAAATAGAGCCACACATCCCAACGTTTTGGAAGGATCGTGTCGTGAATATCTTTCTGTCTGGACGAAAGAACTATATCCTGTGTAGTGCGTCGCATGATTCCAACAACAGGTGGAGACAAGCGCTCCGTTTCGAGGATCGTGCTTTGCAGCAGCTCAAACTGATCAGCCGTATTCGTGAGGGTGAGGATCCTCGATGCATGCGTATCGCCGTCACCACGGCCTGCTTCAAGATAGATGAAAAGGTTCAGAAGCACTGCGGTTAAAAGCGATGCCAACGATTTGACAGCCAAGGAAGACGTGAAAAGCAGCAGATGGCTAGCTACATCTTCCACCTCCGTGCTGCTCTTCGTGGCGAACGGACATGCCATGGCTCGATTCTCAACTCGTCCCCGGAGCAATACGTGCAGTTTCTTTCGAGCAGCTTTTCCCTTTGCACGCGGCGAGCGCCATAACTTAGCGTTGATACTGACGGGAAAGAGTGAGAACTGCCCTCTCAGGAGATCCTCTTGCAACGCTTCGATCTCCGCGGCATCCTCCTCTGATGCAGCTGTGAATATGCCAAGGATCAGTCTCCACGATAGCTCCTTCATCGACTCGTAAAGATCAATTGTAGAACCGGATATGAAGCCTCTGAAGTATTCAACTACGGCTTTCTGAACCATAGACCCTACCTCTGCATGTAGAGCTGTCATCCTTGACTTCCAGCCGTCTTTCATTGGTTGATGAGCCGGAGGGTCCGCAAGCAGCAAATTCGGAGGCGGAAAGAACGGCTCCATCAGCTCTTCATAAGCCTTCCCAGCGCTGACTTTCGAAGCTATGTCTTCATCACATAGAATCTGCCGGACATGGTCGTAGGACGAGATGACAGCTACATTGCGGTTTAGAACTCTAGCACGGATTGGGGTTCTTGAATCTGCCAAGGTGGGATTGGAGGCCTGAAACGCAAGGACGCGAGAGGTGATGAAGGATTCTGGCGATGAATGAAAAGAGAAGGTCTCAGATAAGCCAGAGAGGGTACTAGGGTTGCCATGAGGGAGGATTGGAAGACGTGGCAGAGAGCTCATATCTGAGGAATTTGCGGGAGACTCGATTGGAATCCTGGCATCAATTCACATGTCACTATATGCATAGAGGCGACATATTGCATGGAATAAGAATCCAATGGAGGGAAGATCAGCCAATATATCTGGATTATATATTGCAGTGGCATGAAGCTTTAAAAGGGAAAAGTTATGAACGCCAAGACATTAATATGTTGACCCGCTCTCTCCTCTACTAAACAACAAGATCCATTACAGACTCAATCCAGATCTACGCAACATATCCCCTCAAAAACAATCAGAATCATTGGCAGACCTGTGAGTCTTAGCCTCCTCCAAAGCGCCACAATCTCTTTCCGTTCTTCTTGCCAACTACGACATTAGTATACATTTCATCTTTACAATGAGGGTGGGTGATAAGGTATCGATATGTGTAAGCAGGTAGGCAATGCTGAACGAGTTCTTAGATACTGGCGACAGGATATAGTTCGTGCATAGATCCCAAACACCAATATAAACAATGTCATCTCAATCTGATACCCAATGAGATCCACCCTCCTGCCCGCCACTAGCCTCCACAAGCCCTCCTCAAGACTGCTCCTCCCTCCCATCCTGCCAGCTCGTACAATTGACACACCTCTGCGCCTATTGCCCCCAAACATGAATCAGCAAACCCTCGCCACACACCAACTGCAATAGAAGAATAAAAGGACAGATTCACCTTAGGACTAATCCTCTTCTTGCAAAACTTGCACTTGACGCTCTCCTTGATGATGGCATCGTTGCTCGCCCACGTATACACGTTCGCGATGATATACAAGCCCAAGCCTACACCGATGAAGTTGAAGAGCTGGTTGATGAATGCGCTGTGATGGATTAGCCACGTCCACATACCCCTTCCCCCCTATCATCCCCTCAGAAATTGATTCTCTCCTTTTAAGGCCCCTACAAGCAGCACCAGCACGCCACAACCATCAAAAACCCACCCGAACCAACAAATCAAACAAAAAGAGAAAAAGACAACATACCCATACGCCATAACCACCGCGCCATCATCCAACGCCTGCCTCAACGTATTATACCCCCTATGCTTCCCCTCCCCATATCCCCTCCCAGGACTAAGCACAGCGAACCACTCGTCGAAATTCCGCTTGATGAACGGCAACAGACTCAGTATCGGCAGCAGGATCTCGGAAACAAACGACGTGACGACCGCCGTGAATGCTTTGGCAAGACTGTGGTACCCATGTCAGCGTATGGAATTCCATCTCAGACATATATATATATAGATATTGGTGCATGGATGACGAGAAACGAGAAGAGCAGAAAGAAAGTGAAACGCTTGTTGAATGGATGGAGGGTGCAACAACACAAAAGGCTTGCGTGTGATGTGATGTGCACACATCAACCCCATAAAACCTCCCAAAACCTTTACTATACCAATCTCAAAATCCCATCCATACTATACAAATCCACCAACCCCTCCTTCTCTTCCCTACCTCCCTCCAACCCCCTTTCCCTCACCCATCAACCCATCTCCCCTCTCCTTCTATCTTCCCAAAACAACAAATCGAAAAATAGAAAAAGAGAAAAAACCACAAATTCACTCCCCAAATAGAAATCCCCCCTTTCTCTGCCCCAATGAAAAACACATCCTCCTCCCCACTCTCTTTTCCCTTCCCCCTCTTTCCAAAAACGGAATGTCCCCTTAAACCCCCAAAACAAAGTACCCAAAACCCCCAAAATCCCCAAAAGAAAAAACTCACATCAACCCCACAGCAACCTCCAAAACATTATCCTGCAGCGCGAAATCCCGAAACCCGTTCCAGAACCTCGCCGCTCGTGTTTTGACCTGCTGCCCCTCGTTGAGGAGATGCTGGGTTGTGGTGTCGAGTTGTGGCATTTTGAGGGTTTGGTTTTGTGTGGATGGGATGTGGGGGGGATAGAACAGGAGGGGCGATGGGGGATAAGGGAGGGTTGAGGGGGATGGGGGATGAGGGGGGATAGAATAGGATAGAATAGGAGAGGATTGAGGGAATGTGTTGGGAAAAGTTGGCAATGACGTCTATTTAGGAGGCGGTGCTCGAGTGCTGCCTAGCAGGTAGGCTCGGGAGGATCCCCAGGATCGGGTGCGCGACGTTTGTTTCATGTTCGCGCTGGCGCTGGCGTTGGCGCTTAGGATTCGGTATGGGATGTACTGAGCGTGGGAGACGGGAGTAAATTCTTTAAAGGAGGTGATGGAGTGTTCAGAACTATTCTATAGTGTTGCATTTGATGCGTAGAATTGGGGAGAAATTGGATGTTGTATGGAATAGGGAAGAAACATCGTAAATCCCATGCATGATCCATAGATTTTCATCAGACTACCAGATCGCTATGCTTCAAATAGTACCTTATCTATGATAGATAGAGTGAACAAAAGGGAACATCTTCCGCTCTTGACCAAACCACAAGGTAGATGCCCAAATTCGTCAAATGCACCATCGGCAAACGCCATATCCTTCCTTCGTTATCAGAAGTCTACATGCCCGTGTCCCATTCCCCCTACCTCATAAATCCGAATCGAAGCGTATAGCATGCTGAGAACGCAGATCTTCAAGGCCCTCATATCACTCCGCCGGGCAACTGTATGCTGCTTTGATGGCCCCTCCCGTTACCCAACCCCCCAGTCGGATCATACTGGACATTCGCGCCTGATCCGGTCCCATCGCTGGGTCCGCTGTGCCCTTCCATAGGCGCCGCATGCCGCCTGAGCATGAACATCGGCTTTCTCCCCTCCTTATCCAACTGCTTGAACAGTATCAATGGTTTTTCTCTCAAGCCAAGACAACGCTCTTGGTCACCGTAGACGATATAGAGCGCGTATTGCCTCCAATCGGCGTCGATGTTGTATTTCTTCAGCGCAGCCGGGAGAACCTTTTCACAGGGGTCCTCCATACTGACACGGAAGGACTTGAAGATCTCCACGCCGGGACCAGCTCCTGCCGTGGGTGCTTCCTCAGGTTGTTGCTGTTGGGCTTGTTGTAGTCGTTGATATTGATCGCGCGTAGGTCCCCGAGTCCGGGCTGTGCTCGGCGTAGGGGCAGCATTGGGTGGGCGGTCACGCTCGGAGGTGAATGTAGACGTGGAGGAGTAGCCTGTAGGTTCTTCGGAGTACATGTTTCGCGCCGTGCTCGGTGTTTGCTGGTCTCCCCGGTATGTTCGTTGATACAGAGTAGATTGGTTGGCGTAAGTGTTCGGCGATGTGGGTGAAGGAATGTTTGCTTGATTTGGAGATGTAGAAGGTTGGGATCCACCGCTTACGGTAGCGGTGAGGTGGTTCGAAGCGGCGACGGCAGCTGCTGAGGGATCGAGATTCGTATCAGCCATGGATCTTCCTTCGGGGATGGACTGGGTAATGTGGGTCGGGGAACTGCTCTTCGGCGCTGAGCCGAGGAACAGCCGTTTGGTGGAGAACTTGCGGGATAAGGTACTGCCCAGCTTTTCTGGTGGCAGCTGTGACACCATTGGCGACATCCCATCCTCAAGGTGGTTGGGGCTGTTGCTGCTGGGGTGGTATGGTAGAGGTTGTGATTCTTTGGCCATTCTGAACACGGGCAAAAGCTCGTCTCGCAGCTTTCGATATTCTTCAGAGATCTTTCGTAGCTCAGCTTCAGCAGCTTGTATGCGATGATCTCGGAGCTCGATCGATTTGATGATGCGCGATATGTCATCTTTGGTAGCTGTCTGGTCTTGAATCTCTGCATCGGCAGCTGAAACGATCAGTAAGGCAAAAGGTGGTAGAAAAGGAAGTAGAATTGGGCCTCACATGGTGCAATCCAATGATCCGAGTCTATCGGTATCTCTTGCTTGATCTTGACGTCGTAAACGCCCTTGAGGATCGTCAGCCGATGGCCGATACTGATAATGGCCATCTCTTTCAGCTCCTCATGTCGCAGTGCTATTAGTGCTTCCCCAACTATTTCGTTTTCTACATATATGAGAACTTGTCAGCTTGATCCTCCTTGGAATACGTGTGGTCGAATGTGTCCTTACCCAAGAACTTGTCACAGTACTGCGGTAGTCCAAGGCTGGAAATGTAGTCTGCACATTGCCCTGTCGTCCATCCAACAATGGTATTGCCCGGGGATAGCTTCCCTAGGTCTATATTATGACCGAAGGTGGTGGGCGTAGGTTCAGTGGAGGGAGGATCGGAATCAGTGGTTGAGGTATCGTCGTCGGCGAGGATAGGAGAGGTCATGACACTTCTTTCGTATTCATCATCGGCGTCCGAATCATGGTAGACCATCGTGAATGTCCTCAATCAGAGAGCCCTAGGTCATGGTAGACCTCAGATTGCACCTTAGATCTCATCCACTGTCAGGGGTGAATCGCAATCGAGGTCGTTTGTAGTTTCACAAGCTTCGTGTGATAGGTTGTTGGAGGCGCGCCAGTATATTCACTGTCATAAGTGTTGTATGCTTGTAGGAATGCAGGCTTTGTTGAGAATGCAAGGGAGCTGAATGGGCGCCTAGGATGTGGTTTGGCTGAGATGTGGAAATAAGATGAGGGCGGCAAGCTACTCAGAAGTGGATGTCTCAGCCAGACCCAAGGACTCCTATTGATAAGATTGTTTGATAATCAGAGTAAGATATGCTATGTGAAAAGCAATGATGTCCAGTGTGAATAAGGAGACTAGATGTTGGAGTCTAGTCTCGGCGGCGAGCCAAGCCATCAGCCTCCCCCGAAAGCGTCGGCCCGCAACGTTACAGTGTTGCATTCGCGGCGCAAGGGTGTTCGAGATGTACGAGGGTTTCCTGAAGCATGCTCGATGATCAACAATCTTACAAGCAAGCGAACGCTATGGAAATGATTGCTTGTTATTCATATTGGATTTGTACAGCAGCGAAGCGAAGGGTCTATGGACAAATCCTTAGCACACCAGAAACCGTCCATGAGATTTCGCTGCTTCCCTCTACCACCCATTATCGATCACCATTTACAACACATAACAGTCGTGATTCCTTCGCTTAGACAAGAGAACATCCATCAACGCCTCGCTTCGAATGGTATTTCCACGTGATCAAAGCATCGTCGCCGTCATATGCATCGTGTAGCAAAACATCAAGGATCAACCCCAGTATGCAATTCGTGCCTCCTCTGTTCTTCCCGAGGAACTCTTTCAAGGCCTTTCAAGGGACTCGGCCATCCTCAGAACAGCAGTGTTAGCCCAGCCGACCCCGCCATCAAGCTGAGCACCCAGGCTTCTATCCTCGCGTTATGGCTGGCGGTAGAGGAACCAACGTCTAATGGGGAGCCTCCGGTACTTCCAACCCCACTAGATACGGTCTTGCTATCGTTCAACGCCGACGTAGCGGAAGTCGCTGTGTTACGGCTGTCGGTCGTGGAAGGTGACGGCTGGAATGAGGGCGACTGCGGTAGCACTGTGGTATTTACGACAGCAATTTGAGTTGTCGTGGCTTCGGCGCTCGCCGTGGTCGCAGTGCTGTGTGTTGACAACAAAGGTTGGCTAGGCGCAGCACTGAGGATTGGTAAAGTGTCAGACGTATAGCTTGGTTTGGTAACCGTCGAAGGTGATGGGTATGAGTTGGATGTGGATGCGTCAGCTTGTTCAACAACAGCCGTCGACGCATAGTTGGTTCCTCCACTCCCATCCAATACGTTCCGGCAAAGTGTGCTTGTCCCCTCGTTTTTGAAGAATGATCCTATCAAAGTATTCGGGTATGCACTTGTGCCCCCGCATTCCGAGTTCAAGACTTGCGTCAAAGCTTCGAGAAACGCTATACATGTTGTCGAGCAGGAGCCGCTCTCGAAATCTGACGGTGTGCACCCTGAGAGTGGTGTATTATAGGCACTGACGCACGCTTGGGAGAAGCCATTGATAGGCTGAAACTGGTTGAGAGTGATGGCGCTGATGGCACGTATATGGGAAGCGAAGAGTAGGCACACGGAGGAGAAAGCCGAGAGTGAGGCATGCATCTTCGCTGGAGGTGATGTTAAGAGGAGGGAGGTAAAGTGGTGATACGCCGAGTAAGGTTTCCCCACAATGGCGGGCGCGATCAACCCAAAGTTTCACGGCCTGAAACGTCGCGACTCGGCGCAGCAGAGTAGCTCGACGATCGCCTATAGTCGACCAGGTGAGCCGAATGGTATGGGTGCGGTCTGGATTGATGCGATTGATGCGCCTGCGAATTGTGCGAGCGAGGGGATCCGAGCCCAGATTTGCACAAATCGAGTGATATGAAACGTAGTGTTTGTGTTGCAAAGGAACGTAGAGGTCGTTGAGACGGTGTCAAGCAGAAAGCTGGGATGGAAAGAAGATCTGATTCTGATTGTGGGAGGTACGCCTGTTGTATGGACTGAAGATTCGGTCGAGGTTGTCTATTCAAACCCTGAAGATCACGATGAGTCGACTGGCGACTCTGCACATGGTGCAATATTAACACAGACCTCAGAGAAGTGTTGTCCACCGATGTGAGCGAGGTTGAAGAGTTTCGAAACGACCCTAAAACTTAGCGGCGCTGTCCATTCTATTCTGGGTCTAATGCCCCGAGGCAGGAACACCACCTAAGGTACATAATACATACAGCAAGACCCAATCCATTTCGGTATCCAATAAATTGCGCTGTCCTCTGCAGTACATTTCTTCCATGTGCGATGACGAACGTATGGCTATTCGTGTCAGTGGACTAGGTCCGTTCCAATGGCCCTGCCGACAGTGGTTGCGAAAGAATGAAATCAATACTTCCACGCGTTTGATTCTTACGAATGGATCAGGTGTTTCTTTCGCTTCAGTATTGTCCACATCTCTTCATCGTCTAGAGTTCCTTAGGGACCATAGGGGCCAGCGCACTCTCATGATAGTCGCATCGTCCTCATACTCGTCCTGCATGTCCTCAGGCTCCACAATGAAGCCACTCGGCTCTAGCGTTCTTGATCGTGTCTGTATGATACGGTGACGAAGTGACTTTGTGCATAATAGTATCGCCGCAAGCTGCAGTCAAGGCCGTGAGATAACAGAAACCTTGATCGACATACAGAGTGATGTCCCTGACCTACGTTTGAGGATCATGCATCTCTTGGGCTGGCATCAACATCCTTGACTGCATGCATTTGGCCAGTATGGATGTACAGACTTGGCCGCAAGATGTTACTCTGTAAAACGAGGTTCGCAATCCCCCAAAAAGAGAAGTCGGTTTCCACGGCGTGCTTCAATAGACGAACAAGTTCAGCGCTATGGCTTGATGTGTGTAATCGACAGCTTTTGGTCTTGCCTATGTCTGTTGTGACAGAAGGAAAGACGACAAGTGGCCACTCGATAGTACATTCGCTACAAGCCATATGGCACATATAGATATCAAATCCACAGACAGAACATTTCCGATCATGCTTTTTAGCGAGAAGTATTAGACATCAACAGAATATGTAGACATTTTCGAATCGCCACGAAAAGTCTTGATGATATTACACACAAATGTTTTGGATTATGCAGGTCAGAATCACTGTTTGGGTCTACCCAGCATAAGGGCAAAAGCGGAGGTGCATATCAACTCAGACCGCATTCCTAGATCTATTCCTTTCTCCAAACCGCACATGCCAATTCGAAGCATGAAAACACGCGCAGCAAGCATCTACACGCAATTCACGACAGACAGCGCGTATAGAGAATACTAGCATTTCGAGGATTCAATAATGTCGGTTTCAAACTGAGGCGTCCTGCTCCGCCTCCTCGGAAGTATGAACTTCAGCCACGGCGGCTGATGAACTCCGCCACCGCCCGTAAGCCGCGGGGAACTCAATAAATACAACGTCGAGTCCTTCTCTAGAAATCATCCTCCAACTACACATCACACATACCCTTGCAATCAAATTATCATAATACAGACTCCAGCCACTCATCATGTCGGGCCCGTACAACCAATATCCACCAAACTACGCTCAAGGCTATCAGCAGCAAGGCCCGCCTCAAGGATATGGGCAGCAAGGGTACCCGCCACCAGCACCTCAATATGGCGAAGCGCCTGAAGGCTATGGTCCACCGCAGCGAACAAATTCATACGGCCCGCCCCAGCAAGGAGGCTTCCAGCATGGTCAGCAAGGCAGCCAATATGGACAATACGATGCTAGTAATCCCCAGGGACAGTCAGCATACTAGTAAGTTGAGCTTCGTCCCGCCTCAAAAGCTAAGGCTAAGATTCTTCCTAGCGGTTCCTCCGCATCGCCAGACCCTCGAGGCGGCTATGGTGCCCCTGCAGAGCAGTATGGTCAGGGTCAACAATACGGCCAACAACACCAAGGCTATGGCCAAGACCAGAATTATCCTGCCCAACATCAGGGAGGCTATGTAGACGCCACTGGCCAGATGCCAGCTCACGACCCCAACGCACCTTATGACCCCAATGCTCCAGAAGGCGAGCGAGGCATCATGGGTGCCATTGGAGGCGGCTTGGCTGGCCGTTATGCGGGGAAGCAGATGGGTGGTCATACGCTCTTGGGTATGCTAGGTGGTGCCATTGCAGGAAGTAAGCTAGAGGATGCTGCTAAGGATCGATATGGCAAGCATGGAAGCGGAGGCAAACATCACAGCAATCACGGAAGCCAGGGTGGTAGCAGCTGGGGTGGGAGCAACTATGGTGGCGGCCCACCAAGGTACTAGAGTGCATCTTGATGAGCTGAGATAACGATGGGAGGTTCTTTCGGTTTTTCGGCATGCAAATTTACGATTATTGCCATGATGATGGGTGTGGAATAGCATTTGGATGATTATTACAGGTGATAGATGTTGCGGTCTGTACAGCTTACTAGGGACGTTTACGAACAAGAAACTCGCAATACAAAGTTGACGGAGTGAATAGCTACCTTATATGATGGGCGTCTGGATTGAGACTAGCGTCGGCTCGAGCGCAGTAGCAACTTCCATTCTTTGGATCTGAATTCCACCTTGGAGCTCATGCAACACCACCGCTAACAGGAAGCAACAAAGTCCCATCATGATACACGGTGTCGCTCTTTGACAATGGAGTAGGTTTCATGCCCCGACCGGACGAAGACACAGCCTACGTGATCTCAGAAGTTGAAGTATTCCAATACCTTACATTTCACGGCCGTGGAGGATAGTTGCCCATATCGCTATAGTATACGCCGTCTCTTCCTCAACATCTCATTTTACTTTGTGCTTGCAGGATTATAATCCTTTCTCCCAGGTTTGCGTTCATGCCACTGTCCTTCCGTTGCTATCGCATAGCCTCTCAAGATGGAGGTAATCGCTCGCAACCTCCATGAAGAGGCAACAGAGAAACAAGTCCAGGCGTTCTTTCGAGAGACACTGGGACGATTAGGAATTCATACCTTCCACTGTCACAAGCCTAAAGGTCGCCTTGCGATACTAACAATTCAAGATATATTAAAAGCCCGTCAATTCCTCTACTTGCACGGGCAGACACTGCCAGGTGCCGCAGGCTTTAGGACAGTGAAGCAGAAGCTCTACCGTCTGGGACGGCCGGTGAACTGCAGTGTGAGCAACAAGCAGCCTGATCCATTCCTCCTGTTGAGCTTGAAAAAGGAGGAGAGCAACAAGTATGCCGCCAACTCGAGGAAAGCGAAGATTGTTCCAGGGAGATTGGACGCAATTCCATCTAGACTCGCCGACAATCCGCGTGCTTTCGACATCAACTCAATCAAGTGCGGGCGATGGACCTACGTCGGTGCTGACCTTGCATTCGCCACGTACTTCCAGGAAGGGCGACATGGGCGCATTGTTTTCGGGCAGCGAGCCTTACTTATCAACCTCAATCCGCAGTCAACGACCTCGGTAGCTCACCAGATTGAGATCCCATATAGCAGTATACAGTCCTTCACGATTGGCCCAAAATCTAATCCTACCATCACATTTTCCTTGTCTGTAGCGCCAAAGTTCTTCGAAAAGCTTGACCACCTAGGCAACCTGCCACCTGGTAACACACTTGTGCAAATGCTTCAATCTATGAAGATCAACCCACTAAACCAGATGGTTAATCGCAAGAGGATATCAGCAATCAGCCCATCTCATGGGGTGGTAGTGGCAAGTTGCCTTTGTTACCGCTTGATGCTGTCCAACGCGAACGACGTTTCTGGGATCCAGAATCTCAGTCGTAATCCGATGATACCAGCCATCATCTCGTGGCAAACATCGACTATCACCAGAACGCCTTTCCTGGACCAAATGAACGCTTTGACATCCGCGCTCACAGAAAAAAGGTATGGGAGCTTACCCTTTGAGTTGAAATTCCAAATGCAGAAGTTGGCTCAAAACGGGTATCTTGGTCCGCGCAAAGTCATCAGTTTATTAGGTGTGGTATCTCGACACATCGAGCACGTTGCGGTGGCCACGGTCGTTCAGTCTATCCGCAACCTGATGGTCCATCTTCCATTTCCTGGGCCGGAAACCGAAGCATCAGACCTCAGTATCGAGAAACTGAACGAACTTCTACTCCAGTCTCAAAGCTCCATCATGCAGGAAGAATCATATTCTGTAGCACTCGCAGATCAATACGACCACATTGCTTCCGTGTACAAGGCCACCGTGACCCCAGCTGGGACGTATTTCTATGGTCCAGAGCCTGAAATCAAGAACAGAGTGCTCCGTAAATATTCAGCTTTTCCGAACTACTTCCTCTCGGTATCATTCCTCGATGAAGACGGAGAGACTCTCCGATTCGACCGCCAAACTTCTACGGACGGCATCTATCAGGGCCGCTACAAGCGGATACTCCAGATGGGTATCAATATCATCAACCGCCAATATGAGGTATGGCCAACCATCGATACTGGAAATGAGAAAGTACAAGGACTAATGATATCCAGTTCTTGGGCTTCTCTCATTCTTCACTCCGTTCACAGACGTGTTGGTTTATGGCTCCTTTTGTGTTAAATGGATCTCTGGTCTTCGCTCAGAACGTTATCCAGGCTTTGGGGGATTTCAGCTTGATCCGATCGCCGGCCAAATGCGCGGCTCGGATCGGTCAAGCGTTCTCGCAGACGTTCAGCTCCGTCAGTATCCCAGAACAGGCTTTCAGTCGTATGCCGGACGTTGAGCGAAACAACCGAACATTTAGTGACGGAGTTGGGACCTGCTCATCGGATGTTCTCCAGCAAATATGGAAGAAATACACGCAAGCTCGAGGCATGAAACCAACAGTGCTGCAGATCCGCTTCCAAGGTGAGTCTTGAAAAGCATATTTGCTTTTCACGCATCGACGATGTCCAAGACAGAGGTACTGATAGCCAGCAGGCGCGAAAGGCGTGATATCCCTTGACACTAGGCTTGAAGGCGCCGCTCTCCGGTTACGTCCTTCAATGATCAAATTTGGAGGGACTGATGTTGCGGACATTGAGATATGTGGCTCCGCGCTCAAGCCTCTGCCTATGTACTTGAATAGACAATTGATCAAGATTCTCGAGGATCTTCACGTTCCAGACCAAGCCTTCCTGGCTTTGCAAGCAGACGCCGTGGAGACACTCAGGATGAATACGCAGTCTGCTATCAATGCAGCAAGCTTCCTGGAGCGGAATTTTGTTGGCAAAGCAGCGCGACTACCTTGGCTGGTCCGAAAGTTATGGGCAATGGGTTTCTCCTTCGCCGATGATGACTTTTTGCGCGATACCCTGGAATTAGCCGTTCTTATTCAGCTTCGTGAGCTCAAGCATAGATCTCGTATCCGTGTTGAGAAAGGTGTGACATTATACGGTACGTCCACTATCTGTGCTTGTGCTTACTCGCTAAATGGTCCTAGGTATCATGGACGAGACCGCCCACCTACAGGAGGGCACAATCTACTGTTCTTTTCAGACGGAAAGAGGGGCTCAGATTGAGATTATCACAGGAAACGTGGTAATCACAAGGTCTCCTGCACTGCATCCTGGTGATGTGCAGTGCGTTACAGCCGTGGATGTACCCATTAACAGCCCGTTGCGAGCTCTCCACAACATGATAGTCTTTAGCAGCCAGGGCCAACGAGACTTACCATCGCAACTTAGTGGAGGAGATCTAGACGGCGATTTGTACAACATAATATACGACAACTCGCTTTATCCAAAACGGCTTTCTCACCCAGCGGACTACCCCACACCAACTGCTGTCGACATAGGCCGCCCAGTGGAAAGATCAGATATGACGGACTTCTTCATCAATTTCATGGAGAATGATAAGGTGGCCCAGATCGCCACACTTCACCAGATACTGGCGGATCAGAGTGAATTAGGAACATTCGACCCCGTTTGCATTAATCTCGCGGAATTGCATTCAACAGCCGTTGACTTCTCCAAGACAGGAATCCCAGTGCGTATTCAGGCTACAGATTAGAGGACCTTTTAGCGTTCCATGCTGAAATTTACAGGTCATGTTCAATAAATTGCCGAAATTTCCGAAGATCCGTCCAGACTTCCAAGCACACGGTCCTCGTGCCCTGATCGAGAAAACAATCAACCTGAAAGAAGAAGATCAAGTAGAAGATCCCACGAACGAGGAGGATACAGAACTCGATGAGGTGGCAAGCTATGAGCCGCCCAGATACCGTTACTATGAGAGCCCCAAAATTCTTGGGAAACTTTACCGTCAGATCGACGAACAAAGATTCTTCGAGCAACTGCAGATGCAGTCCAAGATCCCCGGTCTGCAAGGCAAAAGCATAAGCAGCCTTACGGATGCTGTGTGGGTATACGTCCGCGATAGAACAGCTTTGATCCAATGGCATCATTATATCGACTTTGCAAAAGACATCAAGGACAAGTAAGTCGTGGAATTCGTGATCGGATGAGATAATGTGCATTATTGACCCATTCCAGTTACGAAGAGAACCTTGTGGACACAATGCTCTCTTACTCCACACATCCTCACCACTTCGTCTCGGAGATAGAAGTCTTCAGCGGCAATTTACTCGGCAAGAACGGCGCCCAGAGCAAGCGCCAACGTGAATTCTCCAAGACCATGAAAGAGAAACATGAGCGCGATACAGAATACACTGTGCACTCCATTACCCGCGGCGACGATGGTAAAAGTGGCGAGGAGGCGTTGGAGCGGTCCATTGCGTGTCTGTATGTGGCGTGCAATAACACGAGGGTCAGAAAGAAAGTAGGAGCTTTGGTGAGCTTTACGTGGATCGCGGCCGCGGTTTGTCTGAAGGAGGTGGAGAAGCTGACAGGATCGAATTTCTTGCGGTGATTTATACGCATGTTTCATGCTGCATACTATTTGTCTACGATGATTGATGTCAGTATGGTATCTATGAGAGACGAAATTATGACGGGAGAATTTGTGGATGAGACCTTGACCTACTGAATAGCTGTGCAATAGTTGCTTCAAAAGATTACTGGGCAAGATCAGTAGGTCTTTGCCACAAATGCCGTCCCAATCTTGGTCGTCGAGAAGCGATAGTTTGACACGTCGTAGATCGCTGGAAGCATGAATATTCTACGGCTCCTTTTGCAGTCTCTTGCCTCACAACCAACGCGAAGTGTCCCTATCAGTGGCAGCGCTGCTGCGTCTTTCCCGGTCCGCAAAAAGATCATCACCTTCCCAATTCCATCAAACACAGCACAACCCTACCCACCCCTCCACAACCCCCTCACCAACTTCCCAACCCCAACCCCCCACCACCCCAAATTCACCCCCACCAACGCCCCCGTCCCAACCTGACACGGCACCCTCAGTCCCCACCAATACGTCTCCCAAGCCCCCATCCCGTGCCACGCCCCATAATCCCTCAACACCAACCCCACCAGCCCGATCCTCGCCACAAAAAAAGCGATCGCGAACGACACGTCTGTGGCGAGGATGGCGCGTTTCCGGCTTGGCGCAAAGGTGCGCAGGTACCAGCGTAGGTTTAGGAGGGGGGTGGAGGCGTTCATGAGGAGGAATTGGATTATTATGTGGATTCCGGACTCGCGGTTTTGGGTTATACGGTGGTGGAGGAGGAGGAGGGCGGGGGCGAGGGTTAGGTGGTGGGTTAGGAGGGGGATGTTGAGTTGTTTTGTGTAGCTGGGGTTGGGGTTGGGGTTGGGTTTTGGCGTGTGGGGATGCTGGTGGTGGTGGGTGTGGGCATAGGTGTGTTGGATGTGGGCTTTTAGCAGGAGGGCGAGGGTGTCTTGGAGGAGGTAACCGGCTTCTAGGCCGGCGATTGCGTTGGCGAAGGGGGAGCGGGCGGTTATGGTTGGGTTGTTGGTGTCGTTTGGGTAGGGTGTTTGGGTCTGAGGGAGGTGAGGTTTTGGAAGGGTTTGAGGGGGTGGTTTAGAGGGGTAGGTGTGGTTGTGCTTGAAGTTATGGAGGTAGATTAGGGAGAGCGTTGTGATGAGGACGGAGTGGAGGGTTGAGATTGCTTTTAGAGCTGTTGTGTAGGTTCGGGGGGTGGGGTCGGGGCCGGTTAGGAGGCGGAGGAGGAGCGGGTAGGTTAGGAGGGAGGTTGTGAGGGGGAGGTGGGTGGGGAATGGCATTTGTTGTTGCCATGGGGTGGGGGGAGTGGAGGGAAGATGGGAGGATGGTTATCGATATGGGAGGTTTGGGGATAGGACTGTCCTATTCTTATGATGATCTGAGATCCTTGGCTCGACGTCTTCTCCTCTAATCGGGGCCCCCCTAGTCGCAAGCTCCTATACGCAGTACTCCACACGGAAGCCCATCTTCTCGAGCTGGCGCTCAACGATATCCTCGCCAAATGCTGGCAGGGAGCGTGGTTACGGAAGACTGATTTTGATCATGGAGGATGAGTGAGACAATCGTCATGAGGATGAAATCTCAGACATGTCAGTGGAATGCAGACGAGATCACCTAAAAAAACATTACTCAAAATTCTCGTGATGCTGCCTCACGATTCGTTTTCATTTCGCAATTATCTTTCCCTTGCGTTTATTCGAAGCACTCCGATAAGCCTTTGCAATAAGTAGTCATGAAGTATGACTTTCTCATCCTTGTCTTAGAACTTTCGTTTCCTATCGTGGTCCTTACTCAGAGTACTGTCACCGTGCGCATAAACACAGGTACCTGTGCTGCGCCTTATATTACAGACAGCCCCAGTTTCAATGGCAGTGGGAGAGGTGGCTCTGGATATGGAGGAGTTTCTTCTGGATCACAAGGTTTGACAGTACTTACTTCGGCATCGAATGCCATAAATGCCACATCTTCTAGCCTGTCTTCGTCTTCCGCCAACCCAATCCTCTCGACATCTACCCAGAGCAGCATTACGACCAATACTACGTCCAGTGTTGTGACTCCAGGCTCCATAGCCGCTACGAGCTCTCCGTAAGTTCCTTGAACTGTTCCTGTGGTGCGGCGAGATCTAACGAAGGACTAGAGCATCACCCTCAGCTTCCGTCAATCTCTCAGGCTTCCTACTCAGATACGCAGAACACACCTCAGTAATCACGCAGCACATCCATCGCCGACAACAATCAACCATCTTCTCAGGCTACGTCTTAGCCAGCGGCCAAACAACAGTCGTCTGCGCAAACTCAATGGTATACTCATTGTCCGACAGCGGTACCCTGAGCGGTGGGGGCGGAACCGTCTTTTCCACGTCTCCAGGAACTGTCTATCAGCGTTTCAACGCGTCGAGCAATATCCAAAGCATCTACGCGACCTGGCAGGTCTCGAATCAGACGTCCATGTGGAGTAATCACCCCTACAAGACGCTGGTGTGGAATAACAACCTTTTCTCCAACAACACTGCCGCTTTCTGCGTCATTCACGGCGTCTTGAGGGTTTATTTCTTATTCCCGCCTTTGCCGGATTGTATGCCTGTCAACCTTGCAATATTGCCATGTATGGTCACTAACCCTGTCCACAACTTTACAATACTAACAGGTTCCAGTGTCAGCATGCAAAAACCGGCATATTCTGCCGATTCCATCCGCCACTGCGGTACCGTTCATGAGAGGGTCGAGCAACGACCCAATTATCTCCCCACCCGATCTCACTTAAGGAACACCACAGAAATATCACCTCGACTAATCTTAGATATGTGGATAAATAATCGATACTTAATGGAACCCTGCAACGTCACATACTCTCCGTTTCGTCACAGCCCAAGAAAACATCCGCTTCGTCAATTGAGGAAAATTCCCATTCGCAGTGAAGCAAGTTCTACCCTGATTTGACTCCGACGATTGCACATCATACTACACCACTACCACCATCACTCGTGCAACCGTCAATAACCCGCTGCCTCCCCCTCCCCTACTCATACTCATACTTTAAACAACCAGCCCAAATTCCAAACCATCAGTCACGAATGCCATCCCTATCCAGCACATCCAATAAGCCCCCTTTCTGATACATCGCCACACCCAACACATGCCCACTACCATACCCCTATCCTATCGTATCCTATCACCTCCACTTCATTTTATCCTCTTAAACCACACGTACATCCCTACCACCTCAACCCTACCCTACCACCCTCCCCACTCCCAATCCCAATCCCAAAATCCCAAACCCAACCCTACACCAAAACATCCAATCAAGAAGTTCTGAAGTCTAGATAAGAGAGAGCTGCCATAGGCATAAAGCCCACATAGGTTGTATGCTGCGACTGGATTGGATTGGATTGGATTGAAAATTGGTGGATACTGGTGTAATGAATTGGATTGGGAAATAGGGATGGAGGGATTTAGAATAGGGAGTGGGGAATAGGGAGTGGGGATTATGGTGAAGGGTGAAGGGTAGATGGGGGATGGGGGATAGGGAAATAGGAGGGTAGAGGGTAGAGGGTAGAGGGGATTTGGGATTTGGAATAGGGAGTGGGGACTAGGGAGGGGATTAGAGAGGGTAGAGGGGATTAGGGATTAGGGATTAGGGATTAAGGATTAAGGATTAGGGTGGTATCAGGGTAGAAGGGTAGAGGGTAGGTAGGAGATAGCAGATACTAGTAATTTCCTAAATAGAAGGGTTGAAATATATTCTACTCAACCCACGATATTTTGCCAATGTCTATTTTGATGGGGTGTAGCATAATATCTACAATGCAGGACTGCGCGCTATGGTATGATTCAGTCTACCCACCGGGAAATGATGGAAATGTCCTGACAACTTCACAATTTAGGAACACAGAACCTAAAATAGCACGGGTTCATCCCGTCATTTCCCCTAACCCGCTAAAAAAGAGCTGGGTATTACAATCAGAAGTACACAGCACAATCTCAGCCCACGTTCGCTCCTCACACCCCCCAACGCCAGACGCCTCGCCAGTGCAAATACCCATCAAGAGGATACACAACTCCCAAAGGACCACACTCACGACCCTAGAACAAACTCCACCCCTTCTCCCTCTCTTTCCTCGCACTCCCCCTCTGCACCACCCTCTCCTTCTCCCTCCTCACCTCCCTCGTCTCAATCTCCCTCAGCCCCTCCATCTTCCCCAACACCAGTTCCAACATCTCCTTCCGCCTCACAACATCCAAATGCCTCGCCACCCTCCCATCCTCCCTCGCGAACTTTTCGACATCCTCTTTGCTCAAACCCCTGCCCAACCGGCTATCCAGCTCCCGCGGGAAATTGTAGTAGAATTCGGACAGGAGTTCGACGTTCAGGAACAGGACGGCTGTGGAGGTGAGTTTGTCGGCGACGACGTCGAGGAAGATTTCCGGACAGGCGTATTTGGAGGCGTGGTGCGGGGAGAGCGAGGGCGGTTGGGAGCATTGGCGGGATTTGAGGGCGAGGAGGCGCATTTGCAAGATCGAAGCTCGGTCTCGGAGGAAGACTGCTTCCCGTCCTGTATGCAGATCTTGTCAGCATGTTTACTGGGAGGAAAAAGAGGTTGGAATGTTACCTTTTGCCAACAAAGCAGCACTGAATCCGCCTCCACCACCGACACCATCACCTTCGAGTACTACCTCCCCCTGCCTCACACGGTCAATGAAGCCCATGACGTCGTTCAACTTTCGCTTGCCTCCCACGGCACTTTCGGTGTTCTTCTGTGCCGCTTCACATGCATTGAGCTCCTTCCTGAGTACCGCCGACACGTTCTGGCGCCCTTTGGCCCATTCAGCATCGTCGACTTCGATCTCGTATTTGTACGGTTTGATACAATTCTCGACTTGGTCGCTGGTGCTGTAGAAGCGTTCATTCAGAATTCCAGACGATGCATCCACGATAGCCTGGCGAGCGAAGGGGTGAGTAGCAAAGGTGGAAGCATTGATCAGGCGGTCGACTTCGGATTGAAGCGCGTTCGCCACAACGGTCGTCGCGAGACGTCCAATACCAAGTTTGGTGAGGGTGGAGGATGATGCCTCGAGCTTACGATGCCAATATAGCGATTCGGGATCGGCCCGGGGTAAACTGCTGAGCGGGTCTGGCTCGATGGGCGCAGGAGAGAGATCGGTGATGGGTTTGTTCCAGTATCGTTGTGCTAAGAGGTCTAGGACACGCTGATCCAGTTCCTCTTTGAGCAGTTCGCGAACTTGGGGTCGGCCAAAGGACTCTGCGAATTCTTTGAACGAATGCTTGAATGCGTCAAGACTCTCGGCAAGGTAAGACTCGGCGCTCAAAGGTCGATCGTTGTATTGAACTTTGAACTCATACGTAGCCTCCTCGAGCTCCTGACGTATCGCCTCGCTAGTACCTTGAAGGCTTGCCGCCATTGTCTGCTCGAGAACGTGCATGAGCTTCTTCCGCAAAGTTGTAGTGCCAACCGCTAGCTCTGAATCTGGCCCAAACTCTGATGGGTGGGCAGAGAAGAACGCACTCTCATTCTTTGTGATAGCAGTGGTAATGTTACCGCTTCCTCTCGAGAACAACCCTGCCGTGGTCAGTGGCACACGACTCACGACACCGACATACCCAAGGCGTAGAGGATACTTTCGATCACTGAGGATGCTAGCTCCCCTAGCGGGCTCAACGAGATCCATCTTCGTCACCACACCGATGGTCCTCTCACCCCTCGGATCCACTCTTCTACTCGCCCTCAGCGCCGTGGAATTTGCCAGGTCTACATCTGCAGCAGAAATAGCCAGTATAACATTCGGTGGCTGAATATACTTATCACACAGATCCGCAATCTTCTGCTTCAACTCGAGCGGCTGATCCAGTCCCGACACCTGGATGTATCCTGGCAAATCTATGAGAGAAAGATCTGGCACATTGGGCGAGTATATGGAAAGTTGAATTGGGTCATCGCTTACACAATCCTCCGCCGGCACCGCCAGATTCAGATCGGTCAATGTCTTCTGAATACTCGCAAAGTCCGTAATCTTGCCTAGTCCTAGCGCTGGGAATTCTCCATACTCGGCATGTGCGTCGGGCGTGTTGACGAGCGTAAGCTCAATTGGCCGTCTGGTAATCATGTTCGATCCCTTCGGCAGAAACTCATGTCCTACAATAGCTTCCAAGACCGAACTCTTTCCCGAGGACTGAGATCCTATCACCACAATCGACGGCAAGACAAGAGCGTTCGATTGCCCCACTACCTGCAAAATACTTCGTATTTCAATCATCTTCTTCGTTAGCATCATCATTTGATCATCTCTTGCACCTTCCTCAGCACTTCTCTCGTCCTCTTCCGGACTAAGAGTATATCCAAATGCAGCTCCAGTACCAGCAATAGCTGCAGCTCCAGCTTTGCTCTGGTTTGGCTCTGGTCCACCACCGCCTGGGCCACCGCCTGTCTTTTCGCCTTCACCAAACACTCCCTTCATCCAACCCGGCAATTCGATCCCCTCTTTTGTTCTCTCCCACCCGGTCTGGGTCTGCCCTAGAATGCCCTTCGCGCCGTCAAATATGCCTCCGGCTGTAGTACTAGCAAGGTCCCCTCCTTTTCGTAAAGCGTCCAAAGCGTAGTTCCCAGCCTGCGTAGCTTGATATTGCAAGTATGCTAGTCCTCCGATCAAGGCAGCGCCAAACATGGCCGGTATTCGCACGAGCTTGAGTGCTAGGCTTGGCAATACTCTGGCGAAGGAAGCATTTCGTACTACCGTGAGTTCGTGGACTGAGGAAGTACCAAACGGCCATGCCCGTCTCCTACCGTACCTTAGAGCTGTGGAGCTGTGAGTAGGGAATAGTCCGCCGGCTGTAGAAGCTGGACGATGGTGTAGGTAGCGACGAGCGACAGGGGAGCGAAGGGCAGGGCGCCCGGCGCGCGATACGACTCGCTGAGCGCTCATGGTGAGGTTCTATTACGGGACGAAATGTGTCCGCTGGTGGATGCGTAGGCCGATCATAACGTCGTTGAATTGCGAGATCAATGATATTGTTGGATATGGAGCCTCTCGAGCGCCAATAAACAGATCTTGCTCAGCCTTACATGTCTTGGCAATATCACCGATCAAGTTTTGCGTGGAAGACGGTTTATTCTACAGAATGATACCCGACGATATCGATAGCTAAGAGACAGCTCAGGTCCATCAAGAGGGCAGCTAAGTTCAAGACCTCGGTCGTGTAACAACAGAAGTAACTACGCGGTGATCTACAAATTCCCAATCTTGGAGACTGAGACAGATAACTTGGCTGCGCAAACGACAATGATGTTAGTTATTACGTGAGGTGCTTTTCGAGAGGTTACAACGCATACCATCTCCTGCTTCCCTATATAAGAGACATTCTGAAATCATGCATCTGCAGAAGACTACTAAGGTACATTGGGGTATCGTGAGCGAATCTTGGCCCAACAGTTGGCACAGCATACGAAGGAGATTCGTCACTCATCCAAAGCTGCAGTACGCTGAAGTATGTCTGCTACAATGAAATGGAAGGCTCTTTTATGATGACAATGACACCAATCACAAGACACACCCAGATCAACTGAAGTGAAGGGAAGAAATTGTGAAAGTAATTAAAGCGCGCCATCAAGACCACCACCATCAAGCCAGTAGAGCTAGTGAATATTATTCAAGACCATTGAAATGTAATATCGTACCGCCGTGCCAATGCGAGATGTGTTTGGCCCTCACTCGAAACAATCTCAGAACCGTCGTCTAAGTGAAGATGTTGATTTGTTGTGAACCGTGGATATACGAATGCGCTGGTCGTGTCGTTAGAACCTTTGATCTAAATCATCCTTGGTAGCCGCCGTAGCTGCTAGTTTGATTCTGGTATCCACCAGCGCTGAGTGGCGGACCACCATAACCACCTTGGACATGATCTGGGCGGCCGTATCCACCGGCGCTACCTGGCACCGCTCCAGCACTGTGAGACATTTGACCATACCCTTGCGGAGCCATGCCAGGACCTCCTTGCCCACCATAACTTTGATATCCGCGACCAGCAGGGCTTGGAGCCGCCATTGGTGACTGTTGATGAGGATACCCCGACATTGGACCAGCCGAATGAGGTCCAGCTTGGGGAGCCATACCCTGAGGTCCGCCATATTGAGGGAAGGCATAGGCGGGCGATGGTTGAGTGTATGATGGAGTCTGAGGCTGCTGCGGTGAGTATTGGTCAAATTGCCCGGTTGGAGGACGATCTTTGCCCCACTGTGTCACGTTCACTAAGCGAGACTCGACATAGTAGGAAGCTGATACCACTTACGCTGCATTTAAGAGGACGGCCGTTGACGTTGTAGCCACTCAATTGACATATCGCCATCGCGGCGTTCTCGTGAGTGTCCATCTTGACGAATGCAAACCCACGATCAGACTGAAATCGTGTCTCTGCGACGAATCCAAAGTTCTGGAAGAGTGGAATCAGATCATTCTGAGTGGTATAAGGAGTCAGATTGCCGACATAGCAGGTTGTTTGCCATTGGGGCGTTTGCGCGACGACCATCTCGTAGCTCTGCATACCGTGAGTGGGAAAGTGATGATGGCCGTATGGTGTGGTCGGTGTCATTCCCATAGATGACATTGCAGTCTGCTGAGAGATGGACGGCTGACCCTTCTGGTTGGCCCAATTGCAGCGGATCGCACGAGACCCAAGCCATTCTCCGTCCATGGAGCTCAGTGCTTTCTCCGCCTCTCCACGATCACGGAACGCAACGAAACCGTAGCCACGGGAACGGCCAGTTTTCATGTCCCACATGACACGGGCTTCAGAGACAGAGCCAAAGGCCGAAAAAGCTTGAAGCAGGACCTCATCGTTGACCTCATTGCTAAGATCACCAACGAAAATATGAAAGTGGTTAGAGGTATCTTCCTTGTTGTTATTGTTCGACTGATAGGCCCAGTTCACACGGATCTCCTTTTGAAGCTGTTAGTTCGATGTCTGGTGAGATTTGCGCGTAAGATATCACTGACCGCATTGTGGACGCGACGTCCATTAAGAGTCGCCATGGCTCTGTCCGCCGACGCTGGATCGTCGTATTCGATGAATCCGTAATTAAACCCCTTGCTCTAATCGTGGTAAGCTGATGAGCAAAAGAAATGTAAGGAGCGAATAGAGTGGGTGAAACGAGAAAGATGTGGTGGGGAGGAGGAATATAATGTGTTGTGGGCGCGATGCAAGCAAATGTGACAGCGAAAATCAACCCCGATACCGGCTATTAGCGCGTTTGGCTCAGCGAAGAGGGAATACCGCGTCACCAATAAACAGCTCCGTTCAAGGTATTAGAAAGTCTCCCTACTTACGGCTCCAACGTTCTTATCCGGAATGATCTTGACGTTCTGTACATGTCCCGTAGTCTCAAATATCTGTCGCAAAACATCTTCCGTTACTCTTGGATCTAGCCCTCCCACATAGAGCGCACGTTTGTTGGGCTCCGGTGCTGCTCGGCGGACGAAGCTGCCCGTGGCTGATGAGGGCGACATCATGCCGTTTGAATCACCCCCTGGGGAGGTAATGGCAGTTGGTATCGGGTTGTTGTTCTGTGGAATGACCATAGGAGGCAGAGGCGGAGGCGGCATGTGGGCGGGGTTGCCTTGACCATTGGTCGTTCCGATATCATACTGCTGCTGGCCGGGAGCTCCTGCAAAGATCGGTGGGGGAGGGAGGGGCATCGAGGACGGTGTCGACATATTGTCCAGATAGGGCATGTGGCAGAGCCGAAGAACGGAGAAGTCCTAACGTAGTGCTAGGACGGCAAAAGAAGCTGTAGCTAGAGAGTGAAGATTGCCCTAAAGACGGGCTTGGGGCTACCTCCGAACACGGTCGTACAAGTTCAGGATCGATAAGGGGCGGTGGGCGGCTATGTTGGATGAAACCTGTGTCGTCGCGTGTGCTTGATTGGGTACAGGTAAGGCTGGGTAAGCTATTTGCAAGGAGAAAGCTGATGGGCAAGGACCGCAGAGTATTCGATTAGCGCCTGGCGAAGGATCGACGAGGAAGCAACGGCACAAGCAGAACGAGACCCAAGGAGACGAAGAAAAGACGAAGGAAAGAGAGAGGAATGGAAAACCACTCAAGTCCCTGGCGCCGAAAGTCGATGGTGGATGTATTCGATGGAGATGGGAGAGAGAGGGAAGCAGAGGTGGTGGGATTTCTCCAAGAGCTCCCACAAAACTAGAACTAGCTTGGCACGTTGGCTGCCGCTCTAGTCTGGGTGAGGGAAAGCGTGCACCCTGTGGCCTGACTAGAAGTTCATTGATCTGAAGAAACTGTGGTGTATGTATGAAGGGTCTACTTAACATTGTCAAGCTTCACTGCCAATATCCTTCTCTTTTCTACAAATATGAATTCCCCATTGTTCCTGTCACTTTGGGGGGAACCTCGGAAGGAGACCATTCGGGAGTGCTAGTCGGAGAACGGTTTAGCCGCTTGGCGCTGCTGACTTCCACTGTTCGGCTGCAGCTTCACTCGACGACCGAGGGGGCTGGTTTCTACCGTATTCATATAAATAGTTCGGCTCTCTGGCAGAGTGGGACATGTTACTTCATTTCTATATAGACCGTCTCTATCTATGAGCATATCAAACACCTACCATACAATCTCCCTGCTTCTGATTCCCTTTGATCCTTGTTTGAGGCCGCTGAGTTCTCGCTCGAACCCAGAACAAGATGGCGGACATGCAAAGTCCCCAGCATCCTCTGGAGGTTCTACCTGCTATGCTCAATCTTGTTGTATGTTGAGACGAAGACCAGGATTTGAAAGGTTCAAAACTGACAAATTGCAGCTGTTGCAGGCTGCTAAGATACTGATGGATCCCGAATGTCATAATGCCAAGCAAACGGGACTCTCCAAGATGCGCATTACAAAGATCGTGACCGTCGCCAATCAGCGATTCCATGATGCTCTCGATGAGATTGAAGTCGACATTGTAAGCACTCGTTGATAGTCCTGCTCTCCTTCACGCCATACCTAGCCCGGTCCCCATGTTGCCATTTGCTCAGTCTGTTAAGTGGCCATAGCTGACACGCCCCTAGCTCCAAGCAAAGGCAATTATGGAGAGAGATCTGCGACTAATCCAACAGAGGCGTATTGAGAGGGACCATGCTAATGGCATTGCCATGGATGCTAGCCCACTCAATGGAGTCGGGGATATTGTCCAGCCAGAGACTGAGATCCACGCCAAGGAAACGCTTATAGACGACGCTGTCGATGGCACCGAGGCTCTCCAATTAATGACAGACATAGCCGTTGAGCAAACTCCAGTCCCAGGTGCAAATGCTGCCGCACCAGGAACAAGTCCCACCAATGAGCAGGCGCCCAGGAACGCCAATCAGGAAGAAGTCATCACTGAGCTACGCATGCCCCAGGACTCGGCAAACTCAATGGGTCTTGCGATAACGATGCCACCAGATGAAAGTACGCACTCACGAGAGGGAACGAATGGTGCCGAAAACAAGCTCACAGAGCCGGGAGCGGCGGCAGAGGCACCAGTCGACATGTCAGAAGCTGTGAATATTGACTTTGACTCCATGTTCAACGATACGGACATGGATGGCGCTGAGGATGCCTTGAACTTCGATTTCGGTGTCTCCACCGATCCTGCCATGGGTCAAAGCATCATGAACGACACTAGCTTCGAAAACAGCACCATGAGCAACGCAAACAATGCTGACTTGACCAACTTATCCCTCAACGCCAACGAAGATATCGAAGGTGTTCTTCCTGGACTGGAGAATTACCTCAATACGGACACAGACTTCTCCAACATAAGCATGTCCGCGGTAACCACACTAGCTGAAACGTCGCAAACCTCAGCCGTTCCTCCTGAGCGCGTTGCTACCACCACTAGGGGGGCCCCTGCTCAAGGTCCGAATAACACAGTGACGACGGAGACTTCCTTCGACAACTTCTTTGAGGATTTCGATATGGGTGGGACGGATGATTTAGGAGACGGTACCCTCGGTGATCTTGACGACTTCGATTGGAGCTGAGGGTAGGTGAGCCAGGGTACGGTGCACAAGCTAAAGCCCGCCGTTGTCTACCTTCTATGCCCGCCCACCGTCCTTCTCAATGCAATACTGTGGTAGGCAGGATTTCAAGGAGCCAAGGGGCGAACGATTGGGGTCCAGGAGATCAATCCCCAGCTCAGCAGAATATGAAACTGGAGCGGAGCCCAAAACCGTTCGAGCGAACAAGAATTCTTCCTCTCTTTTGAAATAGAGGTTACCATCAGACATTCCCAAGGATATTGATGGAAGCCCATCATGATCTGCCACTATTCAGCGAATGCTGTAAACAACAAACCCCTGACAAAGACTCAAGCGGCAACACCTACCACAACTGATCTAATAACATTCATACTCATTCAACACGACAAGCGAAGTCTTAGCGGAACCTCGGAGCCTAGATACTCCTCGCAACGTCGAGTCCACAACCATATCGACCACAAATATACCAAGATCCCCATCAGAACGTCAAAGCTTGCTACAACAGCAATCTCATCCATAACAAACATACAACATTTATCAGCACACCTTCTACCGCAATCCCTCAAGCACACTGCCAACGCCACACGCTACATCATACGTTCGCAACGCTTGTAGCAGTCCAGCAATTTCAAGCGTTCATTCCATACTTAGTCCAAAGAAATACCAGCTCTCAAACAACGCTCCGAACACCGCCATAATCTCAATCTTCACCTAAAAAGGCTAATTAGTGAGAATCCTCATCATATCAATCTATCGATATGAATCACAACTGAATCGAAAAGCCAAGTGGAGGAGGCAATGGGGGCGAGCTGTCCGTCACGATAATGAGAATCAAGGTTCAAATATCATATTTAAAAGAATCTACACAATCCAATAACTATGTGATGTAGTAAGGAAATCTCAAGATCTCGCTTCATTCCAATATGCTGTGCATGCCCAAAAAGCGTCTCCTTCGTAAGATATCTCTGAAATCCGTCACATCGCAAGAATCGCCGTTCCAATGATCCAAATATATATCCGAAGCTCCATCCATATCCCCAAACCAATCTCCTCCAAAAAAGCCCACACCACACACACCCTACTTCCTCCCCCCCTTCCTCCCCACCTCATCCCCCCACTGCACCCGTCCCAAACTCACAGCCGGCGACTCCGCAAACCGGATCCCCCTCCTCGCCTCCACAGGCCCAGGCCCCGGCTCCGGAACCGGCACACGACCTCCCCTCGGCCTCCTCTCCCCCCCATCATCCTCGCTATCGCTACTCTCTACACCCGCCACATCATCATCGCCCTCGCCAAGAGCGGCAAGCCGTCGCCGCCGTTCGGCCGCCGTTTCCCCCTGCGGTTCTTCCGCCTGCTTGGAACCCAGCACGGACATGGGATTCCGCGACAGGCGGCCGGGGCCGAGACCCGCCGTCGTCTGGGGCGGGACACGCTCGGTGCCGTCGTCGTCGGAGTCTTTGCGGGAGAGCGCGAGGCGGCGGCGGCGTTGGGCGGCTGTTTCTTCCCCGCCGGCGCGGTTTTGGATGCTTTCGGGGATGTTGTGGAAGGGGATATCCTGCTCGTTGGAGTCGACCAGGGTCAAGCCTTCGTTGCCACGGGGTCGATCTTCGGCGGCGCTGAACTTTCGCACTATCGGCATCTCTTTGTTCGCAGGCTCCTGCTCGTCTACCGATGCTAGCGTGGATCCATGGACCTTAGTAGGGCGGGATTGACGGGACTCCTGCACCGCATCTACGCGAACCTCGTGCTTGACGGAGTCGGGGACATCGCTTCCATCGACGGCCTGGATGCGTGCCTTAGGGTCCATTGATTGGATTTGCTTGATGAAATCTTGCTTGCTCATCCGACGCCCACCAGTGCCGACAGTGAACCGAATGCGGTCATCGTCAGGGTCGATAGCAGGCTGCTTTCGCTTCCTCTGTTGACTACTGCCTTCACCTGCTGGACCATGCTCGGGTGTATCATCCTTGTGACCGATATGAGCCCACGTACCCATACGCTTCAGGCCTTGGCGCATCGGTCCTGTGTCGAAATGGCCATGTCCATCCTGCACGCCGCCACCTACTCCACCTCGCTCCGCTTTGTCCTTGTTAAGCTCGTACTTCTTGATGACCTCTCCATCCTCGTTTTCTACGATGACGGTATTGCCAAACTGGTAGGCATGTGCAGGGACGCGTTTGTGTTCTGGTGCTTCGGGCTTCTCTTCGGCTGGGCCCCCATGGTGCTTCCGCTTCCACCCATCCCAGTGACCATACTTCTTCAGCAATCGCCGTGAAGTCTGCTCCGGATGCTCCAATGCCTGTCCTGCTTTGTGTTCCAATTCTTCGCCCTCCGTCTTCTCATGGGGATGAAATTTGCCCTTGGCATGTTCACCGCTTGTTTCTTTGCGGAGAGCCGTCACATCATCACGGATATGCTGATCCTTCTGAGCGTTCGACTCGCCTCTAACATGATGAGTGGCTAGGACTTCCCCTTCCTCGTCCTCAACAACTAGATCATTACCTTCTTCGTAGGCTTCTACTTCAGGCTCTTCGATATACTTAGAGCCACTCCCTTCTCTTGCGGCATCGCGCTTCTCTTGGGCGATCTCCATCTCCAGTTGATCCGGAGGCTCGTCTGACTCCTGGCTACCAGATGGACTCTCTTTCTCCTTGAGCGTGTCAGACGACTCTTCTGATGTGCTCATAGGGTACGAGCGTCTTTGCGGGGTGATTGCAGATTGCTCAATCCGTCCGCCAGGGCCCATCCCTGACTCCCATTTGGATTTCCTTCGTGTTGCTTTTGGCTTCTCGAGAGGCGTATCCTCTTCTTTCTGTCGACGCAAGAAGTTCCCTGGCATTCCGATTGGAGGCAGCGTATCTGGTGGATACTCGGGTAGCTTTTCGTTTGAAGAATTCTCACTAACAAGCTCCTCTTTGGATTTTGACATCGTCTTCGCAGTGGACTGAATCCTTGGAAGCCGATTCATCCAAGTGGGCTCGTTAGCTTGTGTGTACGACATCGTAAGCGTGAAGGTGTTGATGCGCTTGCCAAGAGTGAAGACCGCGATAGATGATCCATGGACTAATATCGAGGTAATTACCAGAAACGTTGTAAGCGGCCATATTACTTGGACGATGGCATAATTGTGGCTGTTGGGGTCGTTAGGTATCACTGCTAATGGGGTTGTAGTATCCGTTTCCAATTCTGCTCTCGTCAGGATGGCTGCAAAGATAGCACCTACGCCAATGGGGCCAAAGTGCCCAGCGAACAAAGCTTCTCTCCAGGTCTTGATATCTGGAATGAGAGGCTTGAGCATTAACATGATAGGTATACGTCGGAAGAAAATGACGAAGATGGCAATGACCACAAGTCTCCAAGGCGTCAAGCCAATTGATGGGTTGTTGTACTGATCCCAAGGGATGATAGAGCCCAAATAGACGAAGTAAGTCAAATTAAGCAGTAGATCGATAACGTTAGAGACGTGCGATTCCTCGGTTTTCTCCGTGAACCATCCGTCATTACTGAATCCCACTCCGGCAGCAAAGCCCACTAAAAGGTCGTCTGTTCCAAGCGTAGCTCCGGTTCCAGCACAGAAAAGAGCAAGCACAAAATAAAATACCAAGAAGCTCTCTCTATCAATCAATCCTCGTCTGTCAGCCCACTTGATCATATGACGTCCGATGTAGCCGATGAGCACTCCATACGTAGCCCCAAATATGCACTCATATAAGATCGTATGGGTGATCCAGTAGTAGGTGACTTGGCTTGCATCAAGGTTGTAATGAAGCAGATAGAAAGAAAGATAAATGAATGGAAATGCCATGCCATCGTTGCAACCAGATTCAGCAGAGAGTAGATCCCGGAGATGCTTCGGCACCCGTTTGGCGAATTTCCCTTTTCCAACAACTGATGAGGCCAAGACAGGATCGGTCGCCGTGACGCATGCTGCACACACCAGACTTTCTAGCCAGCTCAATGGCGTTACCATCCACCAGATGACCAGACTGGTGATGAGCCATCCAAATGTCATGACCGGCACCAGCAAGAACAACACTGATCTCCAATGCCGCTCCATGTATGCCTTCGGCAATTCGACACCGACGGCAAAGCATTGCACCACAAGTACAACCCTAGAGCATTCTAATGTGATCTGATCTGTGTTCCCCCATGATAAGGGGTTGAAAAGATCGGCGGCATGAGGGCCGAAGATGATGCCACAAATGGTGGCTACCGTGGCTTCGCCAATGTACATCTTCTCCTTGACGAACAATGACACTAGCATGAACAGGCTGGTGAAGCCTCCAATGATAAGGTAGGCCCAATGGGGCCTGTTCACGGAGAGTTGGTCCCACGTCATTGTGAGAACCGGATCCTAATGTGGGTATATTTGATTCCAATTCACTATCGATCTCTTAAGGTCGTTTCCCTCTCTTTCTCTCTTGTATTCTGTATGCTGATATACCCCAATCACTTGTTTCCTTAGGCAATGAAACGGGTAGCCGATGTCGCAGCATACGGTTTCTGGTTGCGCCCAGTCGCCGCTCCCACCTATTTACAAGGTTTTGTAGTTGATGTGCGAGATGTTCAAGATCCCTCGAGCAAATGTACAGAGATTTCAGCGTCGGTGCAATGCAGATAAACCCGCGAATGTGGTAGGGATGCTGAAAGGAGGATTCGGTGACTTCTCTGGTGACATCCAAACACACTGCAGTCTCTCTTTTCTCCGGTGTTGCATGGACAATGAGCCTGGCAGTGTATGCATTGGTGTTCTATCGAGCTCGCATTTAAGCGGATCAATTGTGAAATATACCTCGGTAGGCGCCGCGTACCACGAGACTGAAGGAATCGATTAAGAGGTTGAAAATCTTATACTATGTAAGTCTTAGCGCCAAGAGGCTAAGATAGCGTTCACCTTGGCGAAGGGGAGTGTGACCGGGATGCGGTCTGCGCTGGCGATCATACGATTTGCTGGCCAAGATCCCAAGGCAGTCCGTTCTTCTCCTATCGCCTCGAATTCACATGTCATACAGCACGTGTATCTAGCCCAGCCAGCAAAACACTGGGCAAACGTAAACTATGACGAATTTACACTTGCACTAATCTGGGCAGAGGAGCCTCAGTGATAGACATCGTAGTCAATACAAAGTCTATACAAATCAAAATAACAGAACAGTCAGACACGCTAACGCAGGCAGAAGCGCTTCAAGATACAATGGTAGAAGACAAATGTAGTTATACTCGCAAGCAGTGTAGGGGTATCCTCGTCAAAAATTCAATTCCTCATCGCTCAGGCGCTCCGCTGTAGATTCGCTGGTATATGTTGTACAACCGGCCAATTCGAATCCAGACTCCGTTCCAATCATTCCAAAAGTCGTGTTGCGTTCATCATTTCTATAGCCATGTAATAGATCCCTCAAAGCTTCCAGCTTTCGCGTAGTTCCTCCAGCATCTCCTGGCAGCCGTGCAGCCAGCGACTCCTGAGGACTTGACCAATCGTCCAGCGATCCTCGCTCTGCATATCCAAGCATCGGCTCACGAATTCAACAACCTCATCCTCGTAACCTGCGCATCCAGCTGCCTTCTCGAGGGCGTCCAGATCCCATTGGCCAGCAAGGATCAACATCTGTACTCGCGGTTGAAAGGCATGTTGAAAAGGTAGCTTGCCGACGAGGAGTGCATAAATCACCACGCCGTAGGCCCACATATCTGCCACTGAGCTCAGAAAGCCTGCTGGACTCATGATGAGCTCTGGGGAGGCATACTGGAGGCTCCCTGCGATTGATGTACTCGTCTCCGATGGACCAATGTTCCTAAGCGGCCGCCGATCCGCCGCATCCTTATATGGGTCAGGCGAACTGGGCCTGGTCCGACTTGTGACAAACTCCGCCAAGCCAAAGTCACAAAGGAGCAGATTTCCTCCATCCTTGGCGATGTCAGGGTCAGAGATGTCAATCAAGCAATTTTCGAGCTTGATGTCCCGATGTACCACCCGAACATCCTCGTGTAGGTAGCGAATAGCAGATGCCAATTGATAAGCATAACGCCGTCCAAGGTCCCGACTGAGCCCGTGTCGATTCGCCCGTACCAAGTCAAAGAGTGTTCCTCCTGTATTGAGCTTCGTGAAACAGAAGGTGGCGTACTTGGTGACATAGACCTCGATGAGTGGGAGGATGTTGCGGTGACCCAGGCAGCGCCAGAGACTGACTTCATGTTCAAAATCCGTTTGGAATTGCTCGTTCTCCAGCTCACTCTTGCCGGATACTTGTTTGCGGACAATCTTCACAGCGCGACATATACGCTCGTCGCCTTCCAGGGTGTATGCCTCTTTGACTGTACTGAAACCTCCAAAGCCGACCTGCTTGCCGATAACGTACTCTCCAACCTCTTGTCCTTCGCTATCGGGGTCCGAAAGAGCTTCCTGTTGTTCTCTCGCGAATCTCGAGAGGAAAGCGGTAGCAGGCGATTTTGATGATGATGTTGAACGTCGCGATCCTGAACGCACGCCTTGCCGGATGCCCGAATATCTTTCGAATGTGTAGCTTGCCGATCTTGAAGCAGAAGGTAACCGATGACTTTTAGGCCATGCACTCGAATTTTCGAGGGAGGTTGGGTACGGAAAGGAGGGGAAGGGAGAGCAGGCAGACAGAGGAGAGAGTAAGAGATCCATGCCTTCGGGCGGTGTCCGCGGTCCTGAAGCTGCAGTAGATACCGTAGAATTTGATGTCAGGGAGGCACCTTGCTCTAGGGCTGCGTGCTGGTTCTCGCGTGCGAGACTGTCAACAGTTGACTGCAGCAATGGCCACCGGAGACGCTCGCCTGGTGAATCAACGCTTACGCTCTGCGATGGCTCTTGGGATTCTTGGTCCAGAAGCTTGCCCGTGCCCTTGTCGTACTCCCTACAGGCTGACTCGCTATGAGATCTCGGCGGCGGTGATCTTACGGGATGAAGCGGTCTTTCCTGTGGGGTAGGGCGGCCTCTAGGTTTTGTGTTGATTGAAAGCTTTGGCAATGGTTCCTGCAAAGGTCGATGGTGGCCAGTATCCAGCGTAACCTGCGGGTGAAAGCTTATGGATGGTCTTCTTTTTCTCATGAACTCTTGCAAAGATGAGGATTCATGATATCTATACTCAGCCTCGTCACTTTTATCTGGAGGCCGCTCCATGCCGTCCGCAGCCGAAGACATTGGCACGTTGATTGGCTGTGTAACTGCATATCCCCTGTCTTGAGTGGGCGCAAGCCCTTGTAGGTCTGTGTCTGACGCTCTATGAAAGAGCTGAGATATCCCCAGAGCATTCCTAGGCCCGGTGTCCTCCGAACAGATATCCTGTGGCCGTTTGCTGACTCCATCTAAAACGTTATCGCGGCTGAGTGGTGTTTCGCCTTCGCTCGGCGGTGTATGTGTGGGGGATAAGTCATCAGAAGTGTTCTTCGGCGTCTCGAATCTATGCTGCAGACTATAGGCCATACCCCGTGGGGGATGCAGCTATCTTTACTCACCCCGCGCAACTTGCGCGAGGCTAGGTGATTATGCAGCTGCAGCGTTCTCGCGCTCCTGTCGCAATCCGTTTTTCTGGGGAAACCGTGGAAGCGGGGCAACACGGGGAAACGATTATGTATGAGAACGCCCGTCGCCGGCCAAGATGATGACTGCCTGCAACTGCTCCTGGAGTCTCCGAGAATTGCGATGAGTACAGCAGTGGATTGCGCGAGGCAGGCAGTGTTGAAAGCCTTCCTGCTTGCCTGTCTGCCCCCGTGATGATAGACCTTGTCGATGGGTTGATGTTGACCTCAAGAGCTTTGAATTTTCGAATGCTGGAGGACGCTGGAAAAAAGAAAAGAGAAGCTTTGTTTCTTGTTGCAATTGGGAACTGGAAGCTCCCTGTGCTACTTATGTAAGATGAGGGCAAGTGACAGGTGCCTGCGCCTCGGGCGATGTCATGCAGCTCTAGTTTCAAACGTGTGGTCTTGGGTAGCAAAGAAGATAATAAGAAAGAGTAATGAAAATCAAAGGCTATTGTACAAATGCGCTTCCTCCATTGTCGTTGAGTCACGAAAGGTGATTCCGGCGGGCGAAAGTTTGGGGGTGCCGACGTCTACGGCGGACGATAATTGACACTAGGACAAAATCAAACCACCAAAGGATGATAGTAGGTAGGTATAACGCGTACAGGCCTCTCTATTAGGCTTAGCGGCGAACTAGCGGGGTAAAACTTCGGGGGTAACGTCAGGGTCACGCCCGGGAGGCTGCTTCCGGGGGACACCGTTGGGGGAGTGCCCAGGGGGCTGCTTCCGGGCTCGTCCTCGGCCTTCCAGGACTGTTTCAAAGTTCATGTCAAGCATTATCGGAGAATCTGGCGAGAAGTGTCTCCATGGATTAGCGGGTCAAGCAATGAAAAATGTACCCCCAGCTCAATGTACCGCTTTAGCAGGGAAGCTGGGTGAGCCAGGCCGACAGGCCACCCGACCCAGGTGGTATAACACCCCACACGGGTGATGAAGTCTTTTGGCTCACCACCTTCTCTGGCTCCTCGACTCTTGCCCTCACAACCAAGCCGGCAGTCTTGATCCTGCAGTCACACTGGACACTTCATTTCGTCCTACAAAAACATGGGTCGCACGAAGGAATCACATGAAGAGATTTGCAAGAGAGCTGAGGCGAACGGCTACAGCTATGGAGCCCACCACGAAGAGGATACCAAAGAGGACCACACCCAATACGTGCCGAAGACTATAAGAGATCAGAAATGTGTGCTGGATCGCGACGAGGTGTAAGTTTGATCGTCGACGCGGTTACTGAAGAGCTTTTAACTAACCATCCTACTTAGGTGGGTAGCTTATCTCAAGGAAAAAGCCAACGTTAAATCGACCATCGTGTGCTGATGATACGATATCAGTCGACGCCCCGTACACTACAGGATCACAGAGTCTTCGAGCAGGGCTCCCACCTCTCAATATTACTACTACAAAGGAATTCTTTCGCTTCTATGCCTCTACTGGTAAGGGCGTGCTCGACCCCTCCAGGCGGATGACCATGGAATCTCTAAACTCCTAGGCCGAGAGGTTCTTCGCTGGGCTTACCCGAATAACCGGTAGCACCGTTACAGAGCAAGACATATCACTTATATACAACGTACGTACACTCTAGCCTATCCCGCGGCTTTGATCTCGCTGATATAAATTCCGACAGTGGATAAGGAAGAGCTTATTCCAGCAAAACTGTTGCGACCCTAGGTATACTAGTGTCACGAGCATCTGGACGTCAGCTAGGTAGCTGGCAATGGCAACAGGGTCGGTAGGCTATGGAATAGCCTATCTGACTAAGGACTAGAAAACTAAGGAGGAAAACTACGATACATGCAGGTAACACACGAAGAGTACGCACATGCAGACGCTAAGCCGCATTGGGCAAACTATACCCGTGGCGCTAGGCCTTACATCCATGGTGTAGGTATGTCATCCATGACACTAAGTGGCGAGAAACCTACCGTACCGAGAAAAATCATAGGTACTCTAACTTTAAGTAACTTAAATTTAGTATATAAATTAGTATCTCCTATATATTTATATAAGTTATGTTTAGTAGCTACTCTTAAATACTTCAAATGCCTCTTACTTAAAAAGTATGTTTATATCGTTCTCGCCTCTAATTTACGAAAAGTCTCCCTTTATCGCGTAATAGAGTTCTTTTATTATAAATCTACTATCGAACTCTTATTACTCCTAATATTTGTAAAAGGGTCGTATCCGAGCTTTAAGGCTTCGTATTATGCTAGGAAACCGTAATCTTACTTATGTAATCATTTGCCAAGGTGACAGACATCTGCCCCGGCCTCGCCCCGTACCGAGTCTCGGGTGAGGGCCACTTTTTTCTAGCGCGAGCCTAGGTGATTCTGGGTTGTCGCTTGAGCTCAAGCTTCCACGACAGCATTGTACCACATCTTCGGAGACGATTTGATCGGATGCGGAGACCAAACCCGCTCTGCTCCGATAGGTCCTCTGGATTTATGCAAGTGGACAACCAACAAGGCGAAGAGGCAAATTGGAGAGAATTGAGTGTGACGTAAATTGCTCAGTGCAGGTCATGCGGAGAACTTGAACAAAAGGGTATAGAACTAAGGCATTTTATCCAGATAGGTCTAATCCGGTACTTATACAGATCACATCACTGTCACGGGGCATTCGCTCCCGAGAGCCAAATTACATTTACTCAATACACTCGCCTTCCTCAAACCTCCCATATATCTCGATTGAGATTTCTGGACTGAGACCATCTGTTTGCATCGTCTCTCTTCCGCGACTTACGAACGCACAATGCCACAATCGGCGAACCCCTTGAAGCTCGAGACTCTGCAAGCCACAAGCATATCGAAAACAAATTCTCCGAACCATGGAACCCAAAGCACCCTACCAATCCTGCCCATAACGACATCTCAGCCAGACGTGCGACAAAGCCACGCTATCATTGTTATTCTGCAGTTGACCGCCGTCACCTTTCTAACAAGCATTACGACTGGCCTAATAACTGTCTCCATCCCACGTATTGCAGCTGATATAGCCATTCAACCACAATTGTACTTCTGGTAAGCATATCTACCCTAACCGAGGTGAGAATCCTTGTGGACACGATCTTGAAATGTCTCTACTACGAAATTCCTAGTGCTGATTCCATTAACAGGCCGTTGTCCGTCTACGGGTAGCTATTCCATTCTCTCTCGCTCGCACGCACTACTAGCTACCTCGGAGAATTAACATAATTACTCAGATTGACAAGTGGCTCATGCCTCCTAATTGCCGGGGCTGTCGCCGACGTTGTTGGCAGCCGCCCCGTCTTCCTTACCGGCTGCTTCCTCCTCTCCTGCTTCGTACTCGCATGTGGCCTCGCCCGTACCGGAATCGAGTTGATCATGTTCCGCGCCATGCAAGGAATAGCAGTAGCGCTCTGTCTGCCCACCTCGGTAGGCATACTCACCAATGCCGTTGCTAGCGGTAAGAGACGAAATGTGGGATTTGCCTGTATGGGACTCGGGCAGCCGCTTGGGTTTTCTTTGGGTCTCGTGCTCGGCGGGGTTTTCGTCGATACGATTGGCTGGAGGGCTGGATGGTACATGTGCGCTGGGGCGATCATGGTGTGCCTTCTTGTTGGAATATGGACTATACCGGCGGACTCGCTGATGCAGCCTCCGACTTTGAAAAGGCTAAAAGCAGACATAGATTGGATAGGAGCGATTTTTGCAACAGCGTGCTTGGCTTTACTTGCTTACGTGCTGGTGTGAGCTCTCTGAACCCACTTCCCCCATACTTTCAGGTCACTAACGATACTCTTATAGTATCATCTCAACCAGCGCTTCATATATCGGACATGCTAACGTCATCGCGCCATTGACCGTCAGCCTATTACTGATTCCGGCCTTCGTCTTATGGGTCGCCAGGCAAGAACGACTTCAGAAGCCAGCTTTGATACCCAACTCGTTATGGAGAAAATTACCCTTCACCAGTATGTGCCTCATAGTCCTCCTCTCATATGCAGTTATGCAGACCATGGAACTCTTCTGCGGTCTCTTGTAAGTCCACCACTTCAATCTTTCTGGAAGACTGCGGGGATCGCTGACGGCCAACGCAGTTGGCAAGAGGTGCAACTACTTTCCCCGCTTCAAGCATCTGTTCGCTTCCTGCCGAGCATGATTCTGGCTGCGATATTGAACCTTGTCACAGGTCTCATCGTTGAAAAGTTTCCAGTGATCTGGCTGGTCCTGATCTCGTCGGCTCTTGGTGCATTGGCCCCCTTACTAATGGCACTTAATTCTCCGCGCTGGCCATACTGGTACGCGGCATTTCCTGCGCAGTTGTTCGAACCGCTCAGTCCTGATGGTGCGTTCAGCTATGGTACGATACGCGAGAAGCATAGATCGCTAATGGCCACTTATCTAGTGATATTCACAGTAGGTATCCTTCTAGTTTCCGAAATGTTCCCAGACCGGACACAAGCGCTTGCAGGTGCGGTTTTCAATACCGTTGCTCAGTTCGGCCAAGCTGTTGGACTTGCTCTCATTGGAGTCGTGTCGGATTCAGTGACGCACAATTCGAAGTTTACCGACAAAGCCTCACCTGACGCGCTTTTGACTGGGTATCGGGCCGGGTTTTGGACATGCACCGGATGGATGATCCTGGCTTGCTTCGTCGGCGCGCTCGGTCTTCGGAAAAGCGGCAGAGTTGGCTTGAAGAGGGATTGAGCAATCTCCATCGCGGGAAGAGAGTAGATCAGAAGCTGGGGAGTATGAGATTGTAGCAACTGAAACCAAGAAAGAGAGTAGGGATTAAAATTCTATAGCTTAGAAGCTGCAAGACCGGGTGAGGTCGGAGAATTAGCTAGCGAAAGCCTTAATGTCGTATAGATCACTTCTCGACCTTGTCCCGTGTAAACATAGCTCTTTAGACAGATGCAGGTGCCGTCAAGGTTTCATAGGATCTCACACACAAGCCTTTACAGGCAAGTAACCCGACCAATCTCAAGAAGCAGTGCTGTCTCTACCATGAACCCCACCTTACTCAGCTTCTAAGGTTCAACTTCGAAGTAAAAACGAAGAGTCGCGTCGCTGTAACAGACGTGTTTCGCCAATGTAGAGCGGACAGTATAAGAACTCGTGATTGAGCTCTACATAACACTGACATAGATATTGACAGAGCTTCCGTTGACGGAGTGGATGTTCCACCTATTTCAAGCAGCTTTCATCCACCATCAACCTCTTAGGTACCACGCTGAACCATCGCCGCAGCTCGTAAATAAACGTGAAAACGGTACCCTGTTCTGAAGGTACACTCATCTTTACATGGAAAAAAAAACCTCATCCAGAGTTTGACCAAATCGCAAAATTTATGTCTGAGCAGTCTTGAACATTCCCAGCCCCAAAGTGGACCGTTGTTCTTTGCCTATTCTACGTGAGATCATGAGCCAAGCTCGGATCTTGCAAGCTAATCGGAGCGCAAGGATGCTACGCAAGCGGAAAGCGTGCTCCGCTAAACCATACATCTGAGCACTTCCTTCCATGGCAATAGAAAGCTAACGATCTTCATGAAATGGGCTATATAAGTAATACCCCCATTCCGAGCGTCGAGCTACTGTGACGCCTGCGGAAAAAAAACCCTTGAATTCTTCGAATTTGACCGAGCCTTATCCAGTATTGTTTCCCTCAAGAAAGTCCCCAAATAACATCAATTTTCACCCCGTTTCAAGCATATTCAAACGTTGCGGACAAGCCTGGCAGTAACCCAGGGGTATAAATAGTTTAATTGCCACCAGTTGATACTTTCCATGTCAACAAACGTCATTGACAGCCCATGAGACCGGAGGACTTACAAGCTCTTCCGACCAGTAATACGAGGGTGTGTTGCCCAAGATCCCCCAAGCACAACGTTATGTTTGCCGTCCATGAAATCGGCTTGACAGACCGTGAGCAGTGGCATATATACTCAATTCCGAGAACGGGCATACCTGTGTACCCGGGATAGATATCCATGGGCTTGAACTTCTCGTACGGCTCCAGCAGAGAGCTAGTCCACTCCCAAGCGCCCCCCATGTCGCCCAGTCCAGACAGCCTGTTGCCGTTCTGCGTAATTGGCATTGGATGGAAATGTTGAAGTCCGACATTGCAGCCTGCTAGGTCGACGAAAATGTGCTCGGGATCAGGCCCCCCTGACGCCTGATTGGCTCTACTTACTCCGATCCTTATACCTTTCTGCTGCTCGACAAGGTCATGAATGCTGCGCACTTCGTTGAACGTTGGAATACGGCATCCGGCCCACTTCGCATACCCGGACAATTCGTTAAAGGAAGCCATCACTGGCCAATCTGCGGCCAGATGGAGAGAAACAGGGCCGTAGACTGTCTTGATGAAGGTGGTGTTGAAAAAGGAGCTTGATTTGGCATTGGCTTCGTCTTCGGTCTGCATCCCGACTGCCTTCGAAGTCCATGTGATTGGGATGTTACTGCCGGTCTGGACAAGGTATGTAGCATATTCGCCATTGCTGACCGGACGAGCCTGTGCCTCAAAAGCCGGCACATCCACTTCGTAAGGGGGCCTCTCATTGTCCCAGGCAAAAAAACGGTCAGGTCCTTCATTATTTTCCGGATCGGAGAACCCATGAGTAATTCGACTTGCCGGCACCTTGAGCCATTGATTCTCAACCCTCTCTTCCAAGGCCTTTCGGGCCAAACTCTGGAAATCAGGTGCGGGCTCTGGAGGCGCCATCACTCGATCACTCTGTAGGAGCAGGTAAAGGAATGTTTCCAAATGCAAGCCTGTTGATGCGTATTAGCCTTGATTCTGGTGAAAGGTTTTTCTTCCCAAGGAAAGGGTGGTCTGACGCACCCTCATGCTCAAATCCAATCCACAGAGCTCTCCCCACTTTACGATCCGACCACGACGTTCCGTTTTCGTATAGGGCAGTAATCCTTTTGCAAACCTGTGCTCGAAAAGCAAGGATCTCTGCGACCGCTGGCCATTCATCCGGGAGTTCACTGTGACTATGACAGTTCTCTGGGTTATCAACATCTGGATCAATTCCTCGCTCGAAGATGAGAGAGTAGTAGCTGGGTTCAATGGGCTGGCCATTCGTGGCTCGAGTGAGGTGTATGTCCTCGCTAACAAGTCTTTAGCTGTGCTCTTCTGCAGCTCGGAAATTTTATACAAGGTTGGGATATGGCCCAAGTAGAAAAGCAAAGGGTTGCGGAGTGGAATGGGCTTCTCCATCAACGCCTCCCTAGGGATCATCTTCGTGGTCACCATGTCCCAAGCTTCCCAAAGCTTTCGCCATTCCTCTAAGCTGGGAACAGGCTGCGGTGCGTACTGACGGGGATGTAAAGGAAAAGCAAAGCTACTAGTGAGAGCCATGGTATTGAGAAAAGCTATACCGTATGTTGATGCTGCGAATGTCAATTTTCTTCTAGTCTTTCACTGGCGGTGTTCCCTCAGCTCATGATGCACATCATGCACCATGAGGTGTAGAAATCGTAGCTGATGCTACCTTCCAATCCTTCCCACCCCGTGCTGACCCATCTCACTCTTACTTGACATAAAGCTACCTCTTCTGAGGCTTCCCCGAATGCAGTGCATGCGCTGCAGCGATGATTTGCGGAATCCTCGGCAACTGGTTGAGTCATGTCTGGTGAGGGGTTTAACCCGCGCCGACACTGCTATGACAATTCATGCAGCTTATTCTCGAGTGCAGGAAACATGTGATCATGTTTGGAGTCAGCTTATGCTCTCCGGCTGTGTCATGACTGAGAATACGATCTTCATCCGAACTCCTAACGGATCCAATTATCGTACTGCTTGTCATAATATCGCTTAAGTGAGGTTGCATAATGAAAGCCTTAGTAAGATAGAAAATCATATCTCGTGCAGAAATGCGGGGCTGTAGAATACACAATAGTTATTTCATAGGATAGTGTGGGACTTACCACCACGCTGCAGGGTGATGTGTTCGATACTTCGAAATGGCCGTCCGTCGAAGGGTAGCTCCTTGGTTGAGAATACGATCTTTATCCGAACTCCCAACGGATCCAGTCATCGTACTGCTTGACATAATACCGCTCAAGTGAGGTTGCATAATGAAAGCCTTAGTAAGATAGAAAATCATATCTCATGCAGAAATGCGGGGCTGTAGAATGCATTACGCTGCAGGGTGATGTGTTCGCTCCTTCGGAATGGTCGTCCGTCGAAGGGCAGCTCCTTAATACACATAAGGTCAAACAAAGCCCCAACTTTGGTATGGGCATTGTTTTCAGCTGTTTAGCAAGATTCTTCTCATAGTCCTAGCATTAAAAACTCCACTCAGACTTAGCTCCCCACCACTACCTTTCTCCACCACAATGGCAGCCGAGCCCGGCAAACAAAGCACAGCCAACAGCAAACAACCCCAAGACCTCTTACCAGCCTGGGTGAATCCGGACTGGGACCGCCTCCTCGAAGTCAAGACTTCCGGGGGCTCTTTCCGCTCTTGGGCAGCTTCAAAGGTCGACCTACCCCCAGGCGCCCTCTTCGCCCGCCTCTCAGGAATCCACCAGCAGATTCCCCAGAGCTACAGCACCACGCAAGCGGGGCGTGACCTCCACGTCGAGCTCAACAGCAACATCCACTTCACCAACCACTCCTGCGACCCTACGCTGGAATGGCACATGGACAAGTTTGAGATCCGCGTGAGAAGTGACCGCGCCTTGAAGAAGGGAGAGATGTTGAGTTTCTTCTATCCCAGCACCGATTGGACGTTAGCGCAGCCGTTTGATTGTTGGTGCGGAGCCGGAGATGGGAAGTGTTGCAAGCGAATTGAAGGGGCGGGGAAGATGGATGAGGCGGTCTTGAAGCGGTATTGGCTGAATGGGTATATCGAGAAACTACTCGCAGAGCGGAAGGAGGGCGAAAGTAAGAGTGGAGGGGAATGAGGGAGCGAGATTGCGGACCTGGCCCCGCCCAAGCACTTTCACATATACTTCTGGGCGCGAATTTTTATAACGTGAGCAATTGAACATTATTGCAGGCCGTGTTTTCCATAAAAACTTAACTCGTTCATGCCCTGGAGTATTATCGACTCAGGAACGGACAATTTGTTGAATGGCGCAACCAATGGGTCAAATTCCGGCGTAACGTGGCTACCCGTGGGCATCGAGGACTAGTAGCCTATATCGACCGATCATACGATCCCTTGTATATGTATCGAACACCTCTTTTAGCCAGGTTAGGCCTATTTCGTTATTTGTCCAGCCATTCTCGCTTACGCCGATTGACCAATCGTACGGTAGAAGGCCATCTTCGTACCAAGCCGCCTGGTGCATCACCGCTTCGAAAATGACGAGCGGTGGAATCGTAATAGCGCGCGCACCTACGGTCTCGATGCTCTCTGATGGCCGAGTAAATAGCGGTAAACCGCCGCTGGGAGGGTTTGCGACCGCCGCTGCTCCGTGCTGGTCTGTGCCAACCATCTGTCTATTAAGATACTGGGGTAGAGTAACGGCGGCTTCGTATTCTAATCCCTGACTGCCAAGTCTCACATCAAACGTCTCGTCGTGGAAGGTGAAGCCTCTGAACAGACGTGATCTGTCAGTGTTGAATCATCGAGGAAGGCTCTTGGAATCTCACCCAGCCGCCGAGCGCGCCACAGAAATCGGCGGAGTACTAAGCGAACCTCCGCTCTTATCACGATCCTCGGAGGTATAGTCGTCGCTGGTATCGATGTCGTCGTCCGGGACCATGAATAGATTATCTGTAACATGTCAGCCCACTGTCTCCTTTCTGCCGAAACGGACAATCCACACCTACCTTGGCTGCCCCCGGCTTCACCTGCATTGTACTTCGGTACCCAGGCCGGAGGAGGTCTGAATATGGGACGTTTGAATACGGGACATTCGAGGTCTGGCGGGGGTGTCTGATGTCTTAGTGAAGTGCCGAGTGCTTTGTGCTTCTTCGCTGGAGGAACGGCATCGTCATCGGTATCGCTGTCGTTATCGGCGTTATTATAGCTCACCGTAGGATTGCCTAGAATCATTAGGCCATGTTTGTTGTAAGGGAGGCATCCGCACTGACCTGAACGCAAGGCCTCTCTGCCCCGCATTGAGTCGCCTTTGCCTGAAGCAGGCAATACGGACGCTTGCGTGTCCAGTGGCTTAAAGCGCGTCTCCGTTGGCACAGTGTTTGGATCTTGACCGCCGTCAGGCTGGAAGACGCGTCCGGTGTTGGGTTCCCCCTCTTCTACTCCGTCGTCCGCTTCCGCGGCTTCATCATTCTACTGATCTCCTCTGCGCCCGCATGTCAAAGGATCAGGCGGGGAGTCTTTGCACTCGGGTTCGCAGTTTCGTTTGTCATGGGTCGACGTCGACAGGAGGGGGCCATCAGGGGTTAGAGGGGAGGTATCTGAGGTAGGGAACGCTTTCAGGGGTGCGAAATCGTCATCGAAGACGCTCGAGAACTCACCCGAGTGGTCCTTCTCGCTAGGCAGGTCTGCTATGCTTGGGGGCTGGCAAAATTGAGTGTAATCGAGGTCGGCAGAGTCTATTGTGGAGCGAATATGCAAAGAGAATTAATAGAGGGCACCGAGAGACGGAGAATTCTGACTGGCTTTTGAATTCGTATGCAGGATGAGCAGAGGGGGCGGAGGACCTTATATGTGTTTTCTGGGCCTCGCTCCTGCCGGACGCTGCCATTTTCTCCCCCACGCGAACAATGTGTTCTGCCGCCCAAAGTGGGCCCCTCTTTCACCTAACTCTGTCGATCGTCCTCCTCTGGCCACCACTGCTCGATCCCACCGCGCCGAGGTTGCGCGAACCTCAACCACTCATCCCACATGCGAGTGCACGCCCCGGTGTAGCTGCTGCCTCTCATCCAATCCTCCCTCTGCGCAGGCCCAGCGCCACGTCACCTCGGCGCTCTCCTGCACCTCATACACTCCATCCACGGCAAGCAACTCGCAAGCGTTGCTCAGCCTCTCACGGTTCCATTTCCCACCTTCCGCTCGCCCAATCCAGGCTCCACTCCCGGGGACGGAGCGCACTTCGCAGTACAAAGGCTAGCTGAGTTCTCACGACTTCGGTGCTGATCGTCCAAGCTCCGGCAATGGTCCACAGCAAGAATAAGTTCACAAGCCGGGGGCCTTTTGCTGGATCATGTGAGGGGTCGGCGTCCTCAAAAACGCCGCATAGCGAAGTGTCGCGCCTCCACCAGCCCAATCCCCGATTCAATCACTGCAAATCAGGTGCAATATCGCCAGAGGGCACAGTTGTATCAAGTCTTCTAGCTGGCATCTGAACGAAAATTCACCGGTGAAGACTCGGCGAAGTCTCGGCGAAGTGTGAATTTTAGTACTGAGCGCCGCGAGGCCATCTTGACTTCTCATCGGCTTTCAAACCCACTTTCCATTCCTGCCTGACACCACCGATCTTCGATCTCTCGTGGCACACCATAGCGACATCTCAAGAGCCGCGTGATGTGTCTGATTATCAGCCGTGTATGCAGCGTTCAAGATATTCAGCTATGACGGTCCTTCTCCAAGCTCTTTCATCCTCCAATCGGTAGCTGCAAGACTCTAAAGAAAGATGTATCACACCAGGATCTTGTCTCAGCAGCTGACACTTCCCAACCGCCTCATCCGGTAGTCTTTTGCTTGTAAACCACTACTTCCCGATCTAGACAGTGCTAAGGGCTGCGATCGCTGTCTCACCTGACGACCGCCGAAATCCAGGCGAGCCGAGCTCGATCGACGGGGCCGATTCATTCCAAGCTGAATTGATTCGAGGAAGCTCAGCAGACCACCCCGTATATCAATGCGCTAATTACATCGGCGGCGCCGTAAAAAAGAACCCTGCTCAGGTGTGTGAGGCATATTCGATTCGTCGTCGTCGCGAGCAGATTCCACTGGCCTGGCGCCCTCGCCAGGCCAGTGGAGAGCTCGTCGAATCTGTAGAAGGTGCTGGGTCAAGCGAAGCAGCATGGCAGCTAAAGCGCAGCAACACGCGTCGAAGAAATGTAGAGTGATGCTAAGGCAAACATGACGGATAGAATAGTCGACAGAGAAGGGTATCTTGGAAGAGTGGTCTGGATCGTAGCATCATGGCGATAATCAAGTCAGAAGCATAAGGGGTCGCGATCGTAGGAGAGAGCCTTGGACCAAGTTCGATGTCGTTGATGCGGGAAGCGATTGTCGCAGCTGAGGCACCCTAGAACGCAGGTCTTAGCGAGTTGTCACAAGAGGGGCATATGGGGGCCATCAGACATAAAAGCTATGCGAGCGAGAAGCACTGTCAAGGTGAGAGCAGAAGAAAGAACGGATTGAGAGTGTTGAGAATACGAGGGACGTATTGTGAGAGCTTGATGGATCGAGGTTGATGTTGATACCGCCGTATCGTCGCCGCTTTTCCAGTATTCTAGGTGCGCCTGAATCTCACTCAAGCGATCCGTGCGACCACAATGACCACGACCGAGCGAATCACAAACGTACTTTAATGAGATCTGAAGCGACGTCAAGGCGGCGCTCACCCAGTCTCGTCTTGGCAACGCCGTTAAATCTCGGCCATGACGTGGGAGCAAGGTCTCTCGCTTGTGGATGAGCTCACAGGCCCTGAAAAGCTTTGGATAGACATCCATCAGCCATACGACTCGTGGCTGAGAGACGGTTACCAGGTGAACCCTCCTACTTCTATCAAGTCTCTAATCTCATTGCTACAGTACCAGATAGGCGCTAAGCGTCGTTCAAGTAAGTACGATACCACCGCTGATGGATGGTCACACTGCCTTGAGAGTCCTTATCCAAACTCCAGCAGAGGCAATATGACCCAGTCCATGAGGATTCAGAGTCGCGATATTCCCCACATCTCATGATTCCAGATCATCTATGCATACATACACCCCCCCAGGCATATAGAAAAGAAGCTCGTAGCGGTTTCTAACATCTTCTCCCTCATTGCTCGAGTCCCACATATCTTGGAGCATCACTTTTCCGTTTTCGAGTCCTCTTCCGGCAACTTCTATGACTTGAGATTGCCTGCCAGTTGGAAGTAACGAACCTAGTGATATAGCTGAGGTGCCCCCATCTCAACCGCATCCGCCCTTTAGCCTTGAGCTGCCTCTCTGGAGCACGATTGTATCACGCCTCAGCGCGCCTCGGGCAGGATTGACGCGTAACCCTCCTTGATCGGTTCACAATGAACTACGCCCCGCCTGCGAAAATCGGAGCTTAGCCTCTGTTAGAGGAATATCGCCATCCGCATAAGCTTCCGCGACGGCGACTGGGTCAGATCTGTGATATCCTTCGGTCGTTCCCCTTGATGCTTCCATTTTGTCCGGGCACAGATAAAACCGGCGTTTTACACTGTAGAAATCCCACACATGATCGAGTACTCGTTGACGCTCCCTATCAGGCCATCCCGAGAGTTCACCAGTTAGGAACATTGACGCCAAATTGCGCATGTTTGTGATATGCCACCACAGCTTGTTCTCCTCTGCGGTGAGGGCCTGGTGCCACTCCATCTTTGCTGGCGGTGACCACAATCCGCTGACATCTGCCTTGGTATGAATGTAAACTGTTTCTCGATTGCCTCGACAAGGTTGCCCATTCACACGGACCCTGAGACCTGGCCCAAGCTTCTTCTTCAATTTGTCACAGGTCATAGCAACGTGTATAATGCTATCACAAAGCTCTTCAGCTGCTTTGTAGGATCCGCGGATTTCAACAATAGCCGTACGCAATTGTTCCCAGCCAAGTAGCTGTCGAAGGCCGATGTTCGGATCGTCTTTGCTATTAGGATTGAGTATGGCACTACCAACCAGGATTGTAAGACGCGTGAATTGTGTTTTCGGATTCACGAGCGAAGATGTAGCAGGTGGGTACGGTACAGAAGCCATCAAGCTGGGAATGTCGGCGCACTTGACGATGAAATGGTTGTGCCTGTAATATGTCTCCAGGAGCTCGACGACCATGAGTGGAAGTGCATTGCAGAGGGTGAGTAGAATGCCACTTTGGAGAGATTCTGCGATTGGCATGAAGCCGTTGACTGAGTCGAAATAGATGGGTAGATCATGACTGACGAGAAGCAGATCGTAGATCTGATCGCGAAGCTCGCGCGGTAACGATAGGAAGCCGGTCCCTCTGGGAACGGTCGTCAAATTCCACATCTTGATGCGGTCGTGGGCAGAAGGAAAAATGGGGCTGCTGCTTTAAATTGCCGCCAATTCTATGGAATGTAGCGAGTTGTTTTCAATACATGCGAGGTAAACAGATCGTTCGGACCACCACCCGGACCACTGCTCCAGCAGTCATGCACCACGCTGTGTCTGAAGCTGGGGGCTCTAAATCCTTCAGCGCTGTCGTGAAGCCGTTTTGGAGTTGCTCGATCGAAGTGTTCGGACTTCAAGAACGGTCCTGAATAACAGCATCAAGGCTGTCCATTTGGCGTACGCCCTTTACGATTTCTGCAACACCCGAAATGATTTGTCGCTGTACAGAATGTTTCGTTGACTCTTGTTTCATTCACTCTTCTGCTACATTAGACAATGGAATCACCGACTTCACATGCTCGAGGATCTTCGCCGCCGCTACACCTGGTTGCAACTCGGTAACGTCTAGTTCCAGCTCTGCTTGAACTTGGAACCTGTATATCTCCCCGCGCTTTCGAAACCCATTGAGTACTTTGGTATCAAGCAGCAGGCCCTTTCCCCCATCGACCAGACTGAGCCTCTCTGGAGATTGGATCCTATGTTCGTTCTCCGCGGGTTGACATGTAAGGATGATGGGAATGAATGGACAACGTCGTTGCTCTGCTGCTTTTTTGTATTCTTCAGCTACGGATATACCGGACTCATTACTGGTCTGGAAGTCGGTGAAGATGTAGCTTGGATTTCTGAGCGTTAGCTACTCCGTGTTCTTTGGATGGGCTTTTGCAGAACACCACGCACGTTTGTCTGAAAGTGTCTGGAACTGTAGCCAGAGTATTGAAGAGCGCAGATCGTAGTTGCCGACGAAGTGTTAGGTAGTATGAGCTCGAGCGCTCGAGAATCGAGCCAGCAAGGTCGATGTGAAGGTGATTGTGAACCTACGAAGGCTTTCAGCAGGTATCACTAGCATTGTCGTACACACATCGCAGTTGCTTGCTTTTAATGGCAACAAGGCGGGTATTAAAGGACTTACCACACGTGCCCTCCCATCCATCTGCTTCTCCAATTCCTTGGCGATTGTGTGCTTTCCGACCCCAGGCCAGCTGTTGATATAGATGATTGGATGAGGCATTCTACAATTTCCCCCACACACACGTCATTCAGGTATGTTGAAAGATACCAATGTTTAGTGTTGGATCTGGCTGATGGTATATATGTTCTCTTGATAGAGGAACTTTCGCATTGTTTTGGTGAAGAAGGTGGGAGGTTGGGATGATTCACAGGTCGATGACTCAAGACATAAGTGCCGCACGATAACTGAGCACGCTCAAATTATCGAATAAAATACCTGCCTTTCATCTCAAAGTGCAGGTTCATGAATCCAATCGAATAGTGTTCGAAGCCGTATGGAGGTCAATATGACAGGATCTAGGCGGAAGATACGCTCAACTCTTTGTGGCGCAGAGCCCTTTGCTTCGACAGCACTAGAATAATGGTTCCATTACGTACGATGGACTGTTGAATACAGCCTCATTCTCATGCATGCTCACTCAGCATTTACATGACCAGATGCGCAGAGGAAACTCTTGGATCGGATATTCGGGTCCCGGATACCCAGTACTCCCGGTCCAAAGTTGCGATGTAACGCGCTTTACAATAGATTATAAAGTAAGGTTTTCTACGATGGAAGCACCCGAGCACAAGCGTCAATGTAATATTGTATGACAGTCTTCATTGGTCACCGTATGAAATCGAGCTTGCCATTTCCAGATGTGATTATCAAGCTTAAATAACCTCGGTGCTAGAAGCAGATCCCGGAGGCCGAATGGGGTTCAAGCGGCCGAGAGATGACAGTTGCGGGGGGCTCCACCAAAGGTGATGACATATTAAACTTATCATCATCAAACAACATGATGTTCATATATGTAGTTCAATGTTCCGCTCAGTGCAACGAGCAGCTCAACTGTCCTCCCACCTCAGAGCCAGAACACCAATTGACAAGATTAGCAAGCTCAGCATCCTCAGCAGTCCAGCAAAGATGTCGCACCTGTTCGAAGATGCGACGCCATCAGAGGTGAAGAATGCAAAGGTGAGAACATGCGCATTTGAAATGATCATGATAAAAGGCTCATAACAGTCGCAACAGGGTCTTCATCTCATTACCATGAATACGCCCAACGGCCAGAAGATACAGATCATGCTTGAAGAACTCCACGAAGTCTACGGAACGGAATGGACTACAACCCTCATGTGATTGGCTCTCCCAGCTCCTATACTTCTACCCTCAACTCTCTGACAACGTCCAGCAACATCATGACCAACGAGCAGAAGAAGGATTGGTTCCTTCGCCTAGACCCGAATGGGCGTATCCCCGTCCTCCTCGATCATACGCAATCTCCGCCCTTCCCCGTTATGGAGACCTCCGCCGAGCTGCTATACCTCCTCAAGTTCGCGGACAAGGACGATGTTTTCGGTTTCAAAGACGAGCTCGAGAGGAGCCAGGCATTGCAATGGCTATTCTTCTGGGTATGAGTGCCACAGTCCTTGTTCCAAATTCATGCCCGACCATAAGGCATGATGCAGGAACATCATCCCCCTTATGATTCTGTCTAAGCCGCTACACAAATCCTACCGACCGGACATGCAGTTTATGGATGGCAATGCTGACTGCGACACGCAACCTACAGCATGGGAGTGGTGCACCCTACCAAGGGCAAGTCAATCACTTTGCGAAATTTGCAAAGGAGAAGATCCCTTGTATGTCTACGTCCACACCCCCATTACATATACGTAAGGAAGAATGGCTGATAAACTGCTACCAAAGACGCCATCGAACGCTTCCGCAACGAGACCCTCCGCGTCTATGGCGTGCTGGAAATCCAACTGAGTGGCAAGTACACCGGCACACCGCGCGAGTATCTGGCCGGAGATGGGAAGGGCAAATACTCCGTCGCGGACATTGGGACTTGGCCGTGGATTAAATCCTGGGAGTTCTCTGGCTTCACGCAGGAGGACATGAAGCCTTTCCCACATTTGTTGCAGTGGGTTGAACGGATTAGCAAAAGGTCTGCGGTTCAGAGAGGGATTGGTGAGAAGTACAAGCCGAAGTAGATCGTTAGATGTAGGACGAGAGGTCAGCAGTGATAGCCATCTGAAGGATAAGCACGAAAGCATTTTCCAACGCTCTGTATCACTGTTTTTTACACAATAGTCCTAACAATCATCCAAACGGGTCCTTCAGCCTTCGATAAACTCATAGAACCGGAGGTTGCTGCTCTCTAGGCACTACCTGGTGTTGTTGGCAGCGTCGTGCATTAAACAAGTGGGGGTCCTGCTCTTCAGGAATCAGCCCTATATTGTAATGATCGGCAGGGTCCAAGTTCGAGCTAATCTCGCTTATCTACAGGTAAGATCTGGTGACGTTTCGCGCTAAGCCCATCTATACCTACCTTAATTTTGTAGAGATATCCAGACTGCCCCAGCTAACCACTGTAATGGCGCAAGATCCAGATGAGCGGTCGCCGCTGCTCCGAAATAGTGATGCAAATGGACTCGAGGACGGATCTCAAGAGGTACCGTATTAGATGTATTTATGAAGGCTTGTACCTAATGACTACGCAGATTATCGTTGATTTCTCCAAACAAGACGCCGAGAATCCCCGAAATTGGTCCAAGGCACGCAAAATGGTCAATGTGGCTATAATAGCCTTAATGGCAAGTGAGCGACATCTGGGCAATCACTGTGCATGTCATGCGAATACTACTGAATGATCATCCAGTTCTCTCGCCACTGGCATCGAGTATGTTCACTCCTGGCATCGAAGAAATTGCAGCAGACCTTGGCACCTCCAGCGAAGTCGTTGTCGGCGCTACCACCGGTTTCGTCGTCTTCCTTGGCCTGGGTCCTCTCATTCTTGCACCGCTATCAGAGACCTTTGGAAGGAGAAAGCTGTACTTGATTTGCTTTTCTATCTTTGCACTTCTACAGATTCCCACAGCGCTCAGCCCGAACGTGGAGAGTCTGATAGCGGTGAGAGCGATCAGCGGGTTCTTTGGCAGTACGCTCCGTTTCATCCATCTTCGTCACGTTTGTATGCCAGATCAGACGTTGACAATGCAATCTAGGCGTTGGTATCGCAAACGGAGGAGGGACCATCAGTGACATGTTCCATCCAAGTGAAAGAGCGTAAGTTGAAGTGTTGTGTAGCGTTCATCATCTTCAGTTTCATTCTCTCGAACCTGACCATTGTTCAGCGGCGTATTCGGATGGTACCTTCTCGGACCACTTCTCGGACCCACATTAGGTCCCCTGTTCGGCGGCATAATAGTGCAATACATAGGCTGGCGCTGGATCTTCTGGATCCTCACCATCGTCTGTACCTTCAACACAATAACCGGCTTCCTTTTCCTTAAAGAAACCTACGCCCCCATCATCCTCGAAGCCCGCAAAACCCACCTCCAGAGTTCCTCTTCCCCCTCATCCACAAAGAAATACCGCATACCCAACCAAGACGACCGTCCCTTCTCCACAAAACTCGCAGCCAGCATGGAACGCCCCCTCAAAATCCTCTTCACCCAACCCATCGTCCTTACAATGGCCATCTACCAAGCTATCCTCTTTGCCACAACCTACAGCCTTTACACAAACTTCCAATCCATCTACGGCGACCGCTATGGCTTCACCACCACCCAAGTCGGTCTCACCTACCTCGGTCCCGGCCTCGGTTTCCTGCTCGCCGTCTGCTTCCTCGTTCCCAAAATCGACACCGTCTACAACACCCTCGGACGCAGAAACAACGGCGAAGCCAAACCCGAATACCGCCTCCCTCTCGCCAATATCGGCGCCGTCTTCATCCCTCTCAGTCTCTTCTGGTTTGCGTGGACGGTAGAGTATCGTGTGCATTGGACGGTGCCCCTGCTCTCCACGGTGTTTTTTGGATTGGGACAGATTACGATCTTGAATACCGTGCAGAATTACTATATCGATTCCTTTTCAAAGTATGCCGCTTCGGCTATTGCGGCCGGAGCGGTTTTCAGAAGTATCGTCGGAGGCATAGCGCCGCTTGGTGCGTCGGCATTGTTCGAGAAGGTTGGGTTTGGGTGGGGGATCAGCGTGTTTGCGTTTATGAGCTTGGCGTTAAGTCCTGCCCCATTGTTGTTCATGCGCTTTGGGGAGCATTTGAGGGAAGCATTTGCGATTGATTTGGATACATAGATTAGAGCATTTGATCATTCGCCTTTTTCACGGTTCGGCAACCTTGTTTGAGCATTTCCGATGCAGAAAGTGACGGAGAGATGGATAAGATTGTTATATTCGTTGGATTGTACTGATACATAGGTGGTCATGCTGACTTTTGCAAGGATGAATAGGAGTGGGTCTCATTCGGCAAAAGTCACAAACACTAGAAAATCTTCGCTGACTTTCAAGGGACAGCAGATTGAAACCTGATCATTGGGAAAGCCGGTCGCTGGAATTCAATATGAGTAAATTCAATGTGAGTACAAGAGTCCTCAAGCTTCTTGAAAACCAGATTTTGCCAGATAATTACAGTCCACGTCCCTTCTCATCGACTTCAGAAGATCCCTGGCAACTTAGACGCCTACTTATTGGGGGATCATGTAATACATTCAGTAGCCAAAGCAGCTACTGGGAAATGGTAGGATTTGATTTTCAGACAGAAGTTGGACTTAGAATACTTAGCTCTCACTTGATATGCCTACAAGTGGCACGCCAAACCTCGATAGAGAGTGGTGCAGCCGCCGATACAGGTAAGTCTGGAGCTGGGAATTCACCAACGGCCTTTCACCAAGGACTTTGAATCGATGAGATTGCTACTCTAAATCCGGCATCTAAGGGTTTCTGCACATACCTAATGACTTCGTTCGCAATTCGACGCCGGCATTGCAATACGGTCAGTCGAAAGTACACTACGATCATGTCGAGACTTTATAACTTATAACACTCGAGTTTCGGAGAGGCCTATGGCATCTACACCATAATAACCCAGTCGGGCTCAATCAAGTCCCTGCAAAGCGGCCATCTGGCAATGTCAGCAAGCCCAAGTCTGTTGGAATTGATCGCTTGCAAGTGAGTCAAGCTTGAAAGAAAGGTCACACTTGTATGCATGAATGGAAGAGCGTGCAATGTCGCCATCTCCAACAAAAGCCCGAACTGTCCTGATAGACTACAGCACTCCAGAACACCCGGATCTAGCGTTCCACAGCTCCAACCTGAGTGCTTTTGTCCTCAGCTCCGTTATCATAGGGCTCCAGCCTGTCGAATGTTCTGATTCCACCGAAGGCCCTGATCTTCGGCTCTGACAGAGGGTGATCTCTAGGTTCTGAGGATATTTACCTCCAGCTTCCACCAAGTGCGAGATCCGGACTGAGGGAGAACGAAGCATTTCACTGGCCGGTTTAACCTTTTCTATTTTGGCTGTGGTCCCGTTATGGGTTTTCGCCATAGAAGTGTACCAACAGTTTGCGCGTAAAGCTGAAACCAACACTCAGTATGTCGTCGCTGAGAGGACACACCTTCTACGCGCAAGCGCAGAACTTCCAGCACTTCTCATCCGGAATCATCTTTAATCCTTCCTCCCCTTGGCTTTTCGTCCGTTTTTACGCAGTGCCATTGGACTCAAAGAGATGTTTCTAACCAGAGTCCCTCTCGGTTTAGCCTTTCTCACCCACACCCTCGCGCTTCTCCTGCCTCCACCAAATCCTGCTATCAACCTCGCGGCTGGGAGTAGCGCACCATCACTCAACATACTCAACGCCAGCTCTAAGCCCGTTTGTGACTCCATACGCTACGGCTGGGACCTCAACAGGAGGAGTTGCGTAGAGGCCATTGAACGTCTGGTCCCAAGTGTTCGCTGGGTTGATAAAAGTATGCTATACGTTCATCGTGACAAAGACATGGGCGGAGACCGAATTATACTACCATGGAGGGAGCTCAGCTGTACGTCGAATTCATGTCACCTGTTCATCCGCAGCTCCGTCGCAGGCTTTAGATTTTCACTATCAGAGCTTGTGCGCTTGAGTAGACTGGTAATATCGAAATTGACCAAAAATAGCGGACGGAACATGCGCTGTCGATATCATGCTCCGGCCTGGTGTAGCGCAGGATCACTCGAACAAACAGCCACTATATGACGCTGCAACGAAGATCTTGGACGATTGTGTCGCCGCAGAAGGCAATATAGGCGGTAGCGTGGAAAACTTAGGTATGTGCTCCTTCTTCGAAAAACTCTTCCCGGTAGAAATCCACTTCTACAACATCCGCCAAAATCTCATGACTTTTCGAATCCAGATCTCGATATGATAGCTTTGTTGTAGAGAAACCTTCACAACTAACATCTCCCTCCGCACCGCACAGGCCTGAATGGAGACCTAATCGTATCCATCAAACACTACGAAGGCCCCCCCGTCTACTGCCAGGACCCCGCACATGCCGGCAGCGGCAGCAGTGGCATATCCTCGAAGGCCTGCATCGCCGTCCTCTCCTTCATGCCCGTAGACTACGGTTTCAAATTCTTCGGCGATGCAGGCGACAGCACCATCGACGTCGTCATCCCCAAGACATTTGGATCAAGTAAATCCCCCCTCCTCTTCCCATATCCACATCCAACTCATCAATATCATATCATAAACAAATGCTTACCTGACGTCACGTAGTCTACGGCACAACCTGCGGCGTCACCCTCTCCGCCACATCCTCGCTCCGAATCCGCCGCGACCAAGCTGTCAACTGGGATATCTGGGCTGCGGCGGTGAAGGTAAATGCGATTTGTGCGCGGAGAGGATTGGGAGGTGTGGCTACGGGAATTGGTACGTTATCCCTTTCTTTTGTACACAGGGAGGCAGGTGATGGTAGTGGATGCGGGCAGCATAGCTAACAGGGAGGGTTTTTACTGTAGGGTCTAGGAAATCGTTGAGGGTGGCGCTTGCGAAGACGGTCACGTTGGGGAGGAACTTGACTGGGGTGGGGTTGGGAGGGGGGAGGTTTGGGGCTGATGGTGTTTTGACAGAATAGAATAGAATAATGGTGACTTATCTTCTGGTTAACTATCTCCTTACCTCATCGTGCTTTCACAAAGGACCTTTGAACCCTTTCATTCCTGAATCCACAAATCTACAACATAACCATACCACCTTGTCCATCCATAACTCCATCGACGTTTCTTTCCCCCATCCTCCCCCATCTCATATTGCAACAGGGCTTCTGCAAGTATCTTTGCTGTGACATCTATATTCTACCTATTCTACCTAGGACGGTCGTACACTCGCTTATAAACTACCTAACGTAATGATCACCTATACAGGAAAGCCTTAGATAGAAGGATAGTTCTTTATAGTGAAACCTACCCACCGTTTTGATATCTATCTACATGACGATTTGAAATCGGATGTGCAAGGGCGCGTGGGCGGGGGTAAGTACCTTATTAGGAATAATTCTAGCGCGCATGACGAGGGGGGTTTTTTCTGG